>Ga0155091_127_pt1 | contig 29848 bp, 29 predicted proteins | sample RifCSPhighO2_01_FD_106059 | JGI IMG/M metagenome (GOLD analysis project Ga0155091, IMG submission 106059) | Candidatus Woesebacteria bacterium RIFCSPHIGHO2_01_FULL_41_10
ACGAACACCGTCCATTGTATACAAAAGGGTCATATCCGCTTTATTTATACCATTAAGATCTTTATTATCTCCAAGGTCTGCTAAACCGGTAACTTTTTCACGCTTATAATTTGCAGCTCTTATTAACTCCATACGCACCTTGACACATTCTGCTGCTTCTGGGTCTCTCCGTGAAAGTTCTACAAACCATGCTGGTGCATCTTTTTCCGTATAGTCATCCTGTGTCGTACCAGTCCACCTTTCCATGCGGAGAAACTGACGTCGTTGTTCATCAATGTTAAATTCTCTTTCATCTCTAACCGTTCGTATACCTTCAGCATAAGCTTCCGCAGTTGCTCCCCCGGCAACTTGCTGGACACGTGTACCAATCACATCGCGCCTTATCCCTGCATTCCAAAAACTTTCTGTGGCTTCACGGTCGCGCAGAGCAGCAAATCGAGCATCGTCCATGCCAATCGCATCCCGCTCGGCTGGGGTCATCCCAACATAACGTCCATACTCAACTCGAGTAGCCACACCATTGACAGCCGCTCGAATAATCCCAGCAAGCTCTGGCCCTTCATCTTCATATTGAGTCGCGGCATCATCTTGCACAAGGCGGTCAATGTTACCTGCTTCTCGACGCAGAGCGTCAGGCAAATCCTCAAATGTATTTGTTTCATAAACACCAAGAACAATTCTTTGCGTCACATCAAAATACCCACGTTCTTCGGCAAGAGCAATGCGACGTGCACGCTCCTCCTCTAGTTCTTCATAACCATCGGCTCCGGGATCTGTATTAATAAGCCTTCTTTGAAGATCTCGAAAGGAAATATTCTGAAGTGTCTCTGGAACTACTTCTGCCTCCGGAGCAGCTTGGGCTTCTGCTATGGGTTGAGCGGGAGCAAGATCAGCAATTCTTTGGCGTATTTGTTCTGCTAAATGTTGTTGAAGCCCTCGATATTCATTTTCTCCTTCTGCAATTTCCCCAAATTCATCAAAATCACCCCAATCAACCCGAAGTTCAGCAATATCAGCAGCAGTCAAGGTACCTTCCACCTGCATACGTTCTAAACGCCTCAGATTTCTATAGTGGTCTCCCACTTCTCCAGACTGTCCGCCTCGAACGCCGTCACGGATAAGTGCCTCTCTTCTTGCTTCAAGCGCTGCTATTGCCGCGTCTCTATCGATACCTTGAGGAAGATAACGATCCGGATTCTCAAGTATTCTCGTTACCGTACTAAAGGGCATTTCATTCGAATTCATACTCTCCTCAGCAGTTTTTGCTTCAGGAGTCGAGTCTCGGACTTCGGCAGCTTCAGGTTCTGGAGATTCCTCACCATCTCTCAACTCTCCCCGTCTTGATTCAAGAATTTCCCGCACATCATTTTTAACATCGCTCGAAAACCTACCATTTAAGGGTCCTAGATAGATGTTAACTTCCTTCTCATCCATATTGTGTGAAGCCCGCTCAAAGTCTCGAATGAAATCTTCAGGATTGGGGTAGGTACGTTGCCAATTGATAGGGTCTGCTCCACCACCAATGCCACCTACGAGTTCTGGTTCCTTTGTATCTATAACAATGTCTTCCGGTTTTTCTTCTTGTGTATACCCAGATCCTGGGACATCAGTAAAAACTCCCTCCCACACTCCTGGTTCTACTTCTTGAGGCTCCTCCTGGATCCTTGATTTTGGCTCCTCTAAAACAGGTTCACTTGTCATTTTTTCCATCGCTTCACGAGCTGAGGGAAGTATTTGCCCACGCGCCCTCTCAAGCTCACGCTGGCCTTCTTGGCTAATTCTTTGGTCTCGTTCTCGCATATTTTGATTGTTATCTTCAGGAGGCATCGTACAACCAGTATACTATTCCCCTATAAAAATGTCGTATATTTTAACATTATAGGGCGCGTTTTGCACCACAATTCATACAAACCATGCTTCCACCCACAATTTTTACACTCACCGTCTGTTTGCACGCTGGACAAAAAACACAGTGAATGACTTCTCCCTCTTTATGCTTTTTACGGGAAACCCCGCCTCCAACACAACCGGTGCGTGTTGCTTGCTCAGCTCGTGAGCGAGCGAGTGCCTCTGGAGACAATTTTTTGATCTCTTCGCCGGACTTTCCCTCAATTGCTGGCAAAAGCCGCAGAACCGTTTTCCCAGTCTCAACAACAAGTGCCAGAAGTTCTTCCTCGCTGGTACCATGCATATGATTTCTGACCCAGTCAGCGTAATCTGCAATAACTTTATCTACAACACTTGCCGCATCAAACATACTATCTTCGTTTCCCAAAAGACTCAGCACTTCCTCAATAGTGTAAGTGAATCGCTTCTCAAATTCCCCACCCTCGTCCATAACTTCATTCAAAAGTGTTTCTTCTCCAATAATCCCACTTATGTGCAAAGCAATTGATTCTGCTGCACCACTGTCGGCTGCTAACTCGACAGGAATAACACTTTCAGCGATAGCTTTTATTCTCTCCCGCTGACTTCCAAAGTCAGGCCAATCAACACCAAGAAGATCTCCCAATAGTTCTTCGTTTTGTTCAAGGGTCATATCGCTTCTGATTGTCACCGCCTCAATATCTCTAAGGGTAGTTTTACAAAAAACATACGTCTGTGAGGTTTTGTATTCTGCCTCGTATCCACTCCACCCCGGTGGACTTGTGGCAACAAAAAGTGAACCAACAGGAGCAGTTATTAACACACTAGTCAATACGGTATTTGCATGCTTCGGAGCTCCGTCTCTTTCAATACTCGATACATTTTCATCAATCGGCTGCCCAGCATAAAGCGGCGTCGTTACCTTAAAATTTTCACCGATCTTTTTAACTTCATGTTTATAAAAGATAACCGGGGAACGAAGGAGGTATTCAATTGCATAGTGACGAAGGTCTTCACTGGATTGTTCTAGATACTCATCAAGATTACCTCCGTTTCTCACTGTTTGAAGATACTTGGCAACTTGGAGGGGAACCTGAAAATCAAGATCATCAAGGAGAAAAAATTGTTCTTCCTCTGTGAACGGAAGTTTTTCAATATAGGCTACATCATAGTGCCACACTAAATTCTCTAAAGATTCTGACTGCTGGGTTACTCGCTCCGTATTCATAGTTCCTGCTCGGGAAAGGTAAGCTGCTAGTTTTCCGGCTCGACGGTTGCGGCACAGCGAGGGAATTACACCCTTCTTCCTGCGTCTGTATTTACAGACGGCCAATGGCAACACAGCTTTCATTCAATATACCCGCTTGCCATCAACTTTCAAGGGTGTGAAAAGAGAACCACCTTGAAAACTCCCCTTCATAGGTTAAGCTGATATAAGTAGCCATACGTGCTACACTATCTGATTTTCCACTTAATAAAATGTTTGAATCACACCCAGTACCACAAAACATCAGCTCATATCAGTTCCGACTAGTCGGAGATATGACCTTAAAGCAGTTTTTTCAGCTGGCTGCTGGTGTTGTTGTTGCACTTCTTTTTTATGCCTTACCTCTTCCTGCACTTCTCCGATGGCCATTGGTAGGGATTTCAGTTCTCGCTGGTGCAGCATTTGCGTTCCTCCCCGTACAAGAGCGACCACTCGAAGAATGGATTACTGCCTTTTTTAGATCGATATACTCTCCCACACTTTTTGTATGGAAAAATTATCAAACACCGCCTCAATATTTTCAAACTGCACCCACTGCCCAGGAGCAACAAGCTACCGCAACGGAGCCAGCCGAGTCAGCGATAGAAACTGCTCATCCACTCCCTGCAGAAATAGCTAAATTGGAAGCAGCAGAAGAAAGTTATTTGTCTAGAATCACGAATCTTATTAAGGGAGTGCCAATGCCGTTACAACAAACTCAACCTGCAATTGTTCAGGCCGCTCCTCAACCAACAGGACAACTTATCGGCACACCATTACAAGGTGCACCCGCGCCAACCACTACAATGATGACAACAGTAATGCCAACAACGCCAAAACAGGTAACCGTGCCACAAGTAAATCCTGTTACCGTTGAAAAACAAACTCAGGTGGAAACCGCAACGTTACAAACACCACCCACTACAAGAGAAGGGGTAGCACAAACATCATCAATTAATCAAACAATGCCCGTCCACATGGAGCCTACAGCCGCAGCAGCACAATTTTCCCCTCAGGCTGCTCCTCCCATTCCTCCTACCCAGCCAAATATCATTGTGGGGCAAGTAATCGATGCTGAAAATAAAATTGTGGATGGAGCAATACTTGAAATAACCGATGAGCAGGGTCGCCCGGTACGAGCGCTTAAAAGCAACAAAGCCGGGCACTTTAGGATTGTCACACCACTGCCAAACGGTATGTACCGTATTGCTACAGAAAAAGAAGGATTGTCATTCCAACCGGTATCAATTGAACTTGTGGGTTCTGCAATGCAGCCAATTGCCATTCGTGCAAGCAAAAGCACAGTCTCATGAATAAACTAATACAAAAAGTCCCGCTTTTTAATATTCCCGACGAACCGATTACGGGGATTTCTCAAGATTTTATCCCAATGGCAGATGTCACCGATGGTATGGTACTTCACAAAGATGGTGGTGCGGCAATGATTCTTGAAACAACCTCACTTAATTTTGGTCTTCTTTCAGAACGGGAACAAGAAGCTGTTGTAGCTGCATATGCTGCCCTCATAAACAGCTTGTCTTTTCCTATTCAAATTCTTATAAGAACCCAGAGGAAAGATGTAACTCGCTATATTCGTTACCTCGAAGAAGCTGAGGAAAAAATAGACAATCCAAAACTTAAAGCTCTTATGGAAGGATACAAACAATTTGTTCTGGAAACGACAAAAAGGAGAAATGTATTGGGTAAACGTTTCTTTTTAGTTATTCCTTTTTATTCACATGAGCTGGGGATTACGCAATCTTTCAAATCACTTACCCAAAAATCTAAGACGCTCCCCTTTACCGAAGACTATATTATCAAAAAAGCAAAGGTGTCACTCACTCCCAAAAGAGACCATCTTATTCGCCAGGGAGCTCGTCTTGGTCTTCGGGTGAGGCAATTGGATAACGATCAAATTACTGAACTCCTTTATGATGTCTATAACCCGGATATCGACACCGTACGGGAAAAAGAAGAGGATCAAGAGGAAGCTGAAAAGAAAGGGCGACGACGATGAGAATTCCGGGACTAAAAAAGAAAGTTCAAACAAGTACGATGCCCTCAACTACAGTTAATGGCGCTGCAGTTGTTTCTTCTGCAATCCCGTCTCCCACTCCTATGACTGTCCCATCAAAATTTCTTAAAGCAGACCCAAAACCACGATATAACACAATCGACGAAGCTCTTGAAAAAGGTATGTCACCAGTGGACATTGTCGCTCCAGAAGATGTGGAGCTGGACTTTAGCTTCATGAAAGTTGGTCAAGTATACTTTCGGACATTATATGTCGCTGGATATCCTCGTTTCGTAAGTCCTGGATGGATGAATCCAATAGTTAACTTCGATCACTCCTTGGATATTTCTTTTTATATTTACCCCGTTAAAGGTCAAGAAATCCTCTCTGAACTGCGACGCAAAATTACCGAAATGGAGGCCGAACTTTCTACTGATATTCAACGGGGAAAAATTGTTAATCCTACAACAGAAGCAAAACTTGAAGATGCAAAGATGCTTCAGACTATGCTTGTAAAAGGTTCCGAGCGCTTTTTTCAGTTTTCGTTTTATATTACGATTCCCGCCGCAAGCTTAGAGCAGCTTAACAACATTACTAAGCGTGTTGAATCTACTCTTTCTTCAATTCTTATTGCAGCAAAACTCGCAGCACTTGATATGAATAATGGCTTTATCTCGACCGGCCCATTTGCTTACGACCGACTTTCCGTGACCAGAAATATGGATACGACTTCTCTCGCAACAACATTTCCTTTCACCACCGCTGAACTCTCCAGTGACACAGGAATTTTGTATGGCATTAACTCCCAAAATGACTCCTTCATAATTTTTGACCGGTTTGAACTTGAAAACAGCAACATGACTGTCTTTGCTACCTCTGGTGCAGGAAAGTCATTTTTTGTAAAACTTGAGTCATTGCGTTCGTTATATCTGGGGACTGAATGTGTAGTCATTGATCCGGAAAATGAATACAGATCCATTTGCGAAGCGGTAGGAGGCGAATATATAGAATTTAGCTCCAGCAGTCCTTCAAAAATTAATCCATTTGACCTTACCCAAATTTATGAAGAAGGTGAAAACCAATTGGGTCTCAAGATTCTCACTCTTCACTCCCTTTTTAAAGTTGCCATGGGTGAGCTCAATGCTTCACAAGAAGCGATACTCGATCGTGCTCTGATCAATGCATATCGAGCCAAAGGTATTACTCAAGATCCGGAAACCCAAAAGAAAGAGCCACCACTCATTGAGGACTTGTATAAAGCCCTCATTGGGATGGAAACAGAAGATGCACTGGATTTGGCTGCGCGTATTGAAAAGTTTGTCATGGGCTCCTACCAAGGAATTTTTGATCAACACACAAACATCGACCTTTCAAATAAGTACACTGTCTTTTCCGTACGCGATGTTGAAGACTCCATCCGTCCCGTTATCATGTTTACAATTCTTGATTATATTTGGACCCGTGTACGACGAGATGTAAAGCGACGACTTCTGATAGTTGATGAGGCATGGCACATGATGCGCTACCAGGACAGCGCTCAATTCATGTGGTCAATTGCAAAGCGAGCACGCAAGTATTATCTAGGACTTACAACAATTACCCAGGATGTGGAGGATTTCCTTTCTCACGATATAGGAAAAGCAGTTGTAACAAATGCCGCCATGAGACTTCTTTTAAAACAATCTCCTGCAGCCATTGATAAAATTGCAGAAGTCTTTTATCTTTCTCAAGGGGAAAAACAACTTCTTTTAGCTGCTGCTGTGGGAGAAGGAATTCTATTTGCAGGGCCACACCATGCACCTATTAAAATAGTTGCCTCCCCCGATGAGTATCAATTCCTCACTACAAAGCCCCAGGACATCATGGACAACAAACCGGGAGCAGGGATAGTGGCAGCACAGGAGGGACAAACCCAGGCAGCAACCACAGCTTCACAGATGCAACAAACGACTGGGTCGGTAAAGTAACCGCAGCGTCTTGTGGATGTAGTAGAATTAGACTATGGCCACAGGCGACAAATTCATTGATTACTACTCCATTCTTGGCGTCTCCAAAGATGCCACATTAAATGAGATAAAGAAAGCATACAGGCAAAAACAGCGAGAAACCCATACTGATACCTCAGGATTGAATGTAGACCCCACTGCACTAAATGCAGAAGAACATGACATCTTTGAATCTTCCAAGAAAGATAAGACTTTCAAGCCGGATATCACGATGGATCCCAACTATCAGAACGCTGGTCAGTTCAGAGCGGAGCACCCAGATCGCGCGAAGGTTTATGACATAAAGGAAAAAGTTCGTACATATACCATTCCCGAACAGGATCCCGCATATCAAGAATTCCAGAATGAGATCAGCGGTGGAACTCAACCAGATGATGCGTGGGGTAGATTCGTCGAACAGTACCCTGAAAAAGCTAAGACATATCAGACGCAAAATCAGTATTTGGAGGGTGCGTTGCGCAACATGGAAATAGAGAGAGAACGACGTTGGAACGAGTTAACTGAAAAAACAAAACTAATCGGTCAGGCTTATGACAGCCTAAACGTCGACGAACTTCGAGAATCATACGACAGACAATACACTGCATGGCAAGCAGCTTCGCAACCCAGTGATTCTGGTGGAGCCAGCGTATCTTATGGCTCCTCTCCTGAACCATCTTCTGCACCAAGAGTGGACTTTGGTGGAGCCCCAGCAATTCCTGGTTCAGGAGCCGCAAGCGCAGCTGCAGGAACGGTAGCTAAATCAGTAGCCAGCAAGGCAGCTGGTAAAGCCGCAGCAAGTGCTATAGGTGCAGCACTCGGTACAGCAGTAGCTCCAATCATTGGCACCATTATAGGAAGTGCATTGGCTGAAGTCGGCAGTCGGTTTATGAAGTTCTTCAAAAGAAACACGGGGGAAGCACTTGCATTCCTGGCTTCTCCTTTTTTGGCTTTAAACGGAATTATTGCTGCTATAGCTGCAGGAATTGGATCTGCGCTTGGATCCGTAGGGTCAACAGTCGGAATATCCCTAATCGCGGCTCCACTTATATTGGCCTTTTTTATCTACATGATTCAAATGGGCGGGTATGTTGTTCCTTATAGTGGTTCTGCAACTTCCCTTGATAATCCTCCTGATGTTGACATGGCGGCTTGCTTTGAACTGCGTGGCTACTGGCCACTACCCAATGCAGAAAACATAGCAGATGCCAGTCAACAAATCGCCATTGAAACAAGCTATGTCTCGAAACTCTGCGCTAATGGAACAATATATCTTGAATACCAAACGGCTGCAGTGCGTTTTGGAGGTGAAACTAGAGGCGCAGATCTTATTTGGCTTAGTTCCGCTGGCACATCAAACGTGATCGCCGCACTTATCACCCTTGCACACGAATCGGGACATGTTTTGGCTAGAAGAACAAATCTACTTCAATACTACCTTGCAAGCAGTTTACTTCCTACAGAGCTTCCAACTGCTGGTGATAAAGAGGGTCTGATCTGTACCTATCCAATCCCCGTTACCGATCAATACTTTCAACTCGCCACACCTGAGGCAGTTCAATTAAAAAAGGATAATGAAAATTTCGCTGAAATGATTATGTTGTACTTTAGTCTTAATGGTCAAAACATATGCCGGGCGGCAGCCACATATTGCAATTGTTTTGATGATCTTGACACAGATGAAAGAGAAATTATGCAAGACGTACTTCCTCTGCACTGGACATTTGCTGGTACATATATATTTAATTAATCATGACTGCTAAACAATTAAAAAAACAATCGTACAAAAGAGCGGTTATCTTTATCGCAGTTGCGTTCATCGTTGTTGCCTTTACCTTACTACGTCAATTAACAAGACCACCGGCCACTCCTATTCCCTCACAACAAACAATTGAAGGTGGTGCTTCTTACCAAGGAATTGCTCCAGGGAAAAGCAGTGCAGATGATGTAAAAGAAGAGTTTGGTGAACCTGATACAACCAATGACGACAAAGCTATGTTTTTCTATAATAATAATTTTTCAAAATACCCTAACACATTTAATTTCAACGCTGAAGGAGAGGTTATATTAGTTCGAGAAATAGTTCCTGTAGATGGAGTTACTTTCCAACAGCTTGAAGAAAAATACGGTAAGTACGAAGAAAAGCTCTATAGTCCCATATCGTCCTCTGGATATGACATGTTTATTCATCCGTCAAAAGGAGTTTCATATCTTGCAAACGAAACGGCTGGAAACGTACTTGAAATTTGGTATTTTGAGCCACAGTCTGCACAATCTTTTATAGCAAATATTGCTCCAGATTATTCGTTTGCTCCCGAGGAAGACTCTTATTGAAGTTATGATTTTACTGGCATTACAAGATGCAAGAAGTGCTCGTCAGAAGAATCCTTTATAACCCCGGTTGAGAGGTTATTTTGAAATTCCATAATGACACTTTCTCCCTCAATAACATTCAAGACCTCTTCAAGGTAACGGTAGTTATAGACAATGGTTACACTTCCACCTTCAACTTTGGCATCAACACTTCCTTTTTGTTCTCCACTTTGTGGGCTTGTTGCCGAGACAATAATCGAATTTTCACCTAAACTAAAGGTAATTAAATTAGCGTTTTCTCGAGCAAATACTGCAGCAGTTTTAATTGCGCTGGAAAGGTCTTTTTTACTTGCACTCGCACGAACTTTATAACTCTCCGGAATGTGTTTTTCGTAAGGAGGAAATGTCCCTGCAATAATTTTACTGGAAAGAAGTGTCTCACCTATTTGAAACTGAATCTGGTTTTGTGGCTCATCGTATGAATACGAAATTGTTGGGCTTGCCTTTGAAAGCTTAACTAGCTCAGTTAAAACTGATCGAGGAATGATAACTGCGGAGAGGGACTCTTTTACATCCACGGGCACATCCACTTTTGACAAGCGAAAGCCATCGGTACTTACCAGACGCAAAAGCCCATTATCAACAGAGAGAAGCACCCCAGTAAGCTGAGGACGAGTATCATCAAATGAAGTAGCAAAAAGGACTTTATTAAGTGCCGTCAAAAATTGTTTTGTGGGAAAAACGGCAAATGGCTCATGAATTTCTGAGCTGATTTCTGGAAAGTCAGCAGTATTCATACCTGATACTGTTGCAGAGACGCTTTCGGCCGTAACGCTAAGTCTTTCGTTTGCAGATTCAAATTCAACTTGTCCTTGTGGCAGTGTTGCAACAAGATCTGCAAATGTTTTTGCAGGTATTGCGATTTCACCAGTAGCCTCCATCTTTGCACCAATACTGCTTGAAATTGCCATTTCTAGATTTGTTGCCTGAATTTGAAGTCTTGCTTTGTCCGCAACAAGCTTAATGTTTGCAAGAATGGGTAATTGCGCTCTCATTGCAACGAAGTGTGAAGCGGTGCTTACAAGTGGAGAAAGATCCTGTTGCAGAACACTAACCTTCATTAATCCGAGTATAGTGTTCTCTCTTTATTAATACTAGTAGTATTAGTAGTAGGTGCTGTGGATTCTTGGGATAAACAAGCTTAGCTTGAGGCAAAATGCATTTGTGCATATTAGGCACAAAAATGTGGGGACAAAAATGTGGATAACTTGCGGAAAGCGGTGGTGAGTATAGTAAATAGTTACCTACTCAACAGATAGTCCTCAAAAAGTGTTTTTTATCCTCAAGATATCCTCCCGGATTTGCACATCAGTTGAGGCCATGCGAGTAATTTTATCCACACCATGCATAACAGTTGTATGGTCTCGCCCTCCAACAAGGCGGCCAACTTCTTCCAGAGGAAGATTTAGTTCCGTGCGAAGTAAATACATAAGCACTTGCCTGGGGTGTGAAATCATTTTTGAACGCGCCTTACCCATGATTGCACGCCTTCCTACCGAATAGTGTGTGCAAACAGCATCAATCATAATTTCTGGGTTTGCACTTTTAGGAGACTTATCCCCTGTTGTCCCCTTACCCATAATTGATTTGATAAGGTCTTCACTGACATTTTGTTTGCGTAATTTTGTTTCAGAACCTAGTCGTATCAGAAATCCTTCAATTTTTCGTGCAGTGTCGACGTTTCCCGCGATAAGGTGTACGTGATCCATCAGGAGTGTTATTGCTTTTTCTTGAGCTTTAATTTGGACAATTGCACATCTAAGCTCAAAATCTGGAGGCGCAATGTCCACAATGAGTCCTGCTTCAAAGCGGCTTCTCAGGCGCTCTTCGAGCCGTGAAATGTCGCTCGGAGGTTTATCAGATGTGAGAATGATTTGACCACCAAACCCAGTAACTGCATTGAAAGTATGAAAAAACTCTTCTTGCACGGATTCTTTCCCGGCAATAAATTGAATATCATCAATTAGGAGTGCATCGCAGGTACGATATTTGTTTCTGAAACTTTCTGTCGTTTTGTTTCTTATTCCCTGCACAATGTCGTTTGTGAAATCTTCCCCCGTGCAGGCAATGATTTTTGCACTACTGTTTTGTTCAAGAATTTTGTGACCAACTGCATGCATGAGGTGGGTTTTTCCGACGCCAACTCCTCCCCATAAAAATAGCGGGTTATAGGAAATGCCAGGTTTTTCTGCCACTGCTTCAGCCGCGGCATGAGCCATTTGGTTTGAACCAGAAACTGCAAAGTTTTCGAAAGTAAATCCTGGTCTAATGTGCGACTTAACAAGTTTCTCTTGAAGCTCCTCGTTTTTGTTTTGAGTTGCAAATAATGGTTCAAGCGCGTCAATCTTGATAACTTCTCCATCTGTGTTTTGTTTCACCGTAAAAGTCACATCGCATGGCTCTCCAAGCACCGTCATGAGGGCATCTTGAAGAAGGCCAAAATAGCGTTTTTCCACAGTAGCCTGAACAAATCCTGAAGTACACCCAACCTCTGCCATATAGCGGGTTTTGTCCAACTTGCGCAAACTCACCAAATGGGTTTGGGAGAGCCAGGTAGAAAAGATTGCAGGTGAAACGGAAACCCTAACGCTAGATAATACATCCCGCCATACTTTTGTTTTGTCGTGTTTCATACTTGCATGTCACTTATGGCAGGTGAAAGCAGTAGACGCATCCTAGAAGAGTTATCCACAATGCGTCAACCCCGAAAATTCACGAAGATGTTACAAAACGCATTTGAGCATGCGACAGTTGCAATTGTGAGCGCTCCTTAGTAGACTATCAGCACAATGCCAAAACGAACATATCAGCCAAGCAAAATCCGTACAAAAAGGAAGCTTGGGTTTCGCGCACGTATGGAATCCAAAGGTGGTCGCGATGTTATTAAAAGGCGCCGCGCCCGTGGAAGAGTGAAACTTACTAAGTAAATTGTTTAGTTATGCTTGCTGCTACTAACCGCCTCCGTGACTCAAAAGTCATTGCTCGAGTAAAACAGATTGGAAAACAATATCAGTCTGAAAATTACACACTGCTTGTTTTGCCTCGTAAAGATAATAATCCCCTTCGCTTTGCCATTATTGCTTCAACCCAGGTTCACAAGAATGCAAGCATCAGAAATAAGGTTAAGCGCGGAATTCGAGAAGCGATTAGGCAATCAATTTATAGTATGAAGCCAGGATATGACTGCGTTATTATTGCTAAACCATCAAGTGTTAGCCAGTACACCACAGACGCAATGCAGGAAATTCTTGCCCTTGTTGGAAAGTCGTCAGTTGTAAGGGGCAGGCTTTCTCAAAAGAAATGAGTATTGGTAGAGTTATCTTCCTTTTTTATAAAAAGACGTTGTCTCGCGCCCTTGTAATTCTTTTTGGGTCAGGATGTCGGTTTACTCCTACCTGTTCTGAATATGCTCTTGAAGCGGTTGAGAAGCACGGGATGTTATCTGGAACACTACTTGCTCTAAAGCGTGTTTCGCGTTGTCACCCCTGGGGGGGTTCGGGATACGATCCCGTACCAAAAAAGAAGATTAAGCAGTAAAAAGCTCTAGCAGACGTGATCTTCCTTTACTATACTGGTACAATAATCCGGCATGAATATATTTACACTACTTTTTACCCAGCCTCTTGCTAATGGCCTAATTCTTTTTTATAACATCTTGGGTCAAAATCTAGGGCTTGCGATCATTGGTTTTTCTCTGGCATTACGCTTTGCTCTTTCTCCCCTCACCAAACCTTATATGGATTCGATGAAGAGAATAAAACAGTATCAACCGGAGCTAGAAAAAATTAAGCGCCGCCACAAAGGCGATCGTAAAAAAGCAATGGAAGCTCAGGCGGAGTTTTATAAGCAAAAAGGTATTAATCCTTCAAGTGGCTGTATTCCCTACCTTCTTCAAATAGTTATTTTGATTGCACTGTTCAATTTATTCCGGCATGTATTGATTGATGGAAATGTTGTTGGCATGTTTAACGAACTTTTATACCCCCCACTTCGTTTGGCCGAAGGCAGTAGTATAAATACGCAGTTTTTGTTTCTCGATATCACGAAACCTGATGTTTTTAGAATTGAAGGACTACCATTTCCTATTCCAGGCGTGATCGTAATACTTGCGGCAGCATTACAGTTTTTGTCAGCAAAGATCGCAATGCCTTATGTAGAACAGGAAAGAAAAGTCGCTAAGGCTACGGAGACCCCAGTTGACGATTTCCAGACATCCATGCAATCTTCAATGATTTATACCTTTCCTTTGATGACACTTTTCATTGGTGTAGGATTTCCCTCAGGACTGGCGCTTTATTGGTTAATGTTTAGCCTTTTCCAAGCGGTTCAACAATATCGCAGTAGTGGTTTAGGTGGGTTGACCCCATGGGCACGTAAACTTGGTATTACTGGCAAAAGTACCAACGGTTTGCTACAATTACCCGACTCAGATGGCAAAAAAGCAAACAAAAAAGGAAGATCCAGTAGAGCTCGCTCGTGAGATTACCGCCGATCTTTTAAAACTCCTTGATGTTGAGAACAATATAGAAATCACTTCAGAAGGTGAAGGTGAAGAATTAACACTCACTATTCGGGTTGAAGTAAGCCAAGAGGCTGGGCTCCTGATCGGTGCACACGGCTCCACCCTTAATGCAATTCAATCATTTGTTGTTATGGCTCTTAAGCAAAAAACAGGAGAATGGGTTCGAGTAATTCTTGATATCGGTGATTGGCGTGCAAAACACGAGGAACACCTTGTCGCACTTGCGAAGCAGGCTGTTGCGCGTGCTAAGTCAACTGGTGAGCCCCAGCACTTGTATAATTTAACTCCTGCACAAAGACGTACAATCCATATGTCACTTTCCGAGGAGGATGGTATCCAAACAGAGTCGCAAGGTGAAGGAGATGCGCGTTACCTTGTCATTAAAAAGACTTCGTAGCGGGATTGCCGTCCTATTACTTTTTTTTCTCCCCACACAGCTTTCTTATCATTTTTGGCCGGAGTATGCATTGGTCTATGGCATTCGAGTCGATTATCTTTCCCCCACTTTATATTTTACAGATATTCTGGCAATCCTTTATGTTGTAGTTTCTATTTTTATTCATAAAATTAAGATAAAACTGCATTGGCTGCTCCTTACCTTGTTATTGATTCTTCTATTTATTGCTTACTCATCACTTCCATGGGTAACTATTCTTTCCCTCTGGCGAATAATCCTTATTCTCGGATTGCTTAGGTGCTTTATAGAAGAGAGGAACCTTGAAGAGAAAGTTGCTTTATCGCTGTCTATTGGTGGAGTCTTCACCTTTTTCTTGGCTACTGCCCAAGTAATTCGTGGAGCAACCATTGGTGGGTTTCTCTATTGGTTTGGCGAGCGCTCGTTTTCTATTATTACTCCAGGTATTGCCCTAGCCCGTTTCGGAGAAAGCATATTTTTGCGGCCGTATGCGACATTCCCCCATCCGAATGCACTAGCGGGATACACACTCATTTCCTTTTTTATTGTTTTGTTTTATAAACGCAAAGTTTTGCTTCATTACATTGGCCTTTGTGCATTGTTTGCGACTATTATTCTTTCCTGGTCACAGGCTGCTTGGATCGCACTAGGAGTGGCAATTTTATGTATTCTTATACCAGCTCTCAGATCCAAACGAGTGCTTGTGGGAATGTTCTTTATCTATTTACTTGCCTCCGTAGGATTACCACTTGCTGCAACCAAACTGTTGACGACTGATTTTCCTTCTCAAATTAGTGAGCGTCTCTCTCTTGCAGTAGTTGCAGGCCATATGATTTCGGACTATCCCATTGTAGGGGTAGGGATTGGAAGTTTTGTGGCGCAAGTTCCAGACACTTGGGTTAATAGCCCACTGCTCCCGATGCCCTATGTTTGGAACTTACAACCAGTTCATAACGTGGTTTTGTTAATACTTTCAGAAGCTGGAATTCTTGGGTTTTTCCTCCTTACCGTTTTAGGACTGTGGGTGGTCTCTCAAATTAAAGTAACAAAGTTTGTGGCTACATTGTTTTGGTCACTAGTAATCACATCGTTTTTAGACCACTACTGGCTGACTCTTCAGCAACCAAAGCTTATTCTAGTTTTGTCATTGTCGATCCTTCTTCAGAAAAGGTCTGTTTTAAAGAAGAGAAAATTGCGTTACAATGCCCAGAGATAGGTATGCAAAGACAGATGTCTTCTTCCCCTAAAATTATTATCAATTGCGATGGTGGCGCCCGCGGCAACCCGGGTCCCGCCGCATCGGCATTTGTAGTATCGGATGATAATGGGAATGTTATTCATGAAGAGGGTCGATTCCTTGGGGTCGCTACGAACAATGTTGCCGAGTACTCTGCTGTTGTTGATGCGCTAACATGGGCGGTAACGCTTCAAAACTCCAAGATTCGGGAACTCTCAGTCGTTCTTGATTCGGAGCTCGTTGCGAGACAAATGAAAGGAGAGTATAAAATCAAAAGTTCATTACTTGTTCCGCTTGCGGTAAAAGTAAAAAGCTTGGAGAAGACACTTCCCTTTACTGTTTCCTATTCACACGTGTCGCGCCAGCTCAACACCCTCGCTGATAAACGTGTGAATGAAATCCTTGATGCAATCCGATAGCAAACCACTCTAGGACTGTCACTTGAAAACTTTGCGTTGCTTTCTCCATCATATAGGACTCGATATGTAAACAAAATGATACAATCTCGGAATAACTATAAGCCACTCTTTCATGTCAGGTCAGCCTTGCTACACGTGTCGCATCAGGACTATCATAGATAAGCCTATGAGTAGCCCATCAATCCTAGTAATTGCAGTACAATCCCCACTTTCAAAAAGTCTTCTTCGGAAAATGTCTGAGAAAAATCTTGATGTATATCTCTACTCTGGTAGTGATCTTTGGGGGGAGATTGATGGGGTTGAGCAAATTGGTTCTGGTGAATATCTTCCAAAGGATCTCTATGCTGTGATTTCTTTTGGAAGGCTGCCGAATAACTTTACTCATCGACCAGAGCGAGTTATTCAAATTTTTAAACACACAGACTGGAGTGATACTGCAGTGGCCGGTGATACCGGCTATGATTCAAAAACACTTTATTTTGGAGAGATACTTGGAGCTGATACCGGTATTGCGAATAAACTACTTTACGAAGCAAATAGTCAGAATGCAATCGTTCTTCCACCCACGGATGCACCACTTTATGTAATGAGCCTTGAGGATGCGCTTGAAACAATCTTGCATGAAACATTTACCTATTGGTACCCGAAACGCGCAGTTGTTGCACAGCGGACAAGTATATGGAGCTTTGCAAAAGAGTTACAAAATACACGGCCATCCATTTCGTTATCAGTCGGGCAAACAAATTTTGTTGCACCACTTCCCAGCATTAGTCTACTTCAAATTCCTCAGCGACATTTTAAGAGTGCATTAAGTAAATTGATGCAGGAGGAAGCCACAGTCCAATATGTCCAGGAGCCCTTTCCTGTTGAGCATATGCTTGCCCACCCCGAAGTATTGCCTGAAGTTCCTCCAGCACCTCCGTTGCCGGTTATGAAGATGTCACAGCAAGTATTACATAAAAAGAAAACTCTACCCGAATGGCACTTTCCAATAATTGAAGTCACATTACCATCAAAAGCATTCGCAGTTTCATTTGTTGTTTTTGTACTTCTTTTCATAACGCCAATTTTGCTGCTTGGGGCATCACTTTTTGCAAGTGCCGGAGTTTATGCATTCGCAAAAACTGGTAATACAAAACTAGCGATAGCTGCCGCTCATGGTGGTGAAGATCTCGCAAGCATCTCTCGTGATTGGCTGAAAAATTATGCAAAACTACCAATTGTTGGGGGTCAATTCACTTCTGCTGCCAGTACCGCACAAATGATAGCTCAAGCAAACAGCCTTGTGTATGCGGGTCTTGATCTGGTTGATGACGCCTCAGCTCTGCTTGGATATGTACTTGGGGAATCTCCATATAAGCTTGAACCGCTTTCCCGCTCCCTGTCGGCTCGTCTAGACAATTATTATCAGGAGCTTTCAAAACTAGAAGCGTCATTGGACATGTCGCTTTTTCCGGTAAAAAGGGAACATCGACAGCTTATACAAAAGGCGCGTTCACTTACACTAGCTTCACGAGATATGACAATAGAGTTACCCGAGCTTCTGGGAGTAGATTCCCCAAAAACATATCTTATTCTTCTGCAAAACAACATGGAGCTTCGCCCTACGGGAGGATTTATTGGTTCCTTTGCCCTTGTGACGTTTAGTAATGGTCGCCTTATCGATAATTCGGTTTATGACGTCTATTTTGCAGACGGGCAACTTCAAGGCTATGTTCGTCCTCCTGAGCCAATTGTAGAATACTTAGGCGAAGCAAGCTGGCATTTACGTGACGCAAATTGGGATCCGGATTTTCCAACCAGTGCTCGAAGAATTGAGTGGTTTTTGGATAAGACCCTCGATCGGGAAGTAGATGGCGTGATCGGAGTTGATCTTGAAGTAGCTGAAACTATTCTTGCTGCACTAGGCCCCGTTACACTGCATGATTTTGATGACACAATTACGGCAGATAACGTGTACGAGAAACTTCAATACGAGACAGATAGCGGGTTTTTTCCAGGGTCAAGGAAAAAATCTACTTACCTGAGTGGGTTTGCACAAGCACTTTTGTTTGCTTTAGTTGACAGGGGACAAGATAATCTTCTTGCTTTGTCACAAGGATTCTTATCAAATTTTGAATCACGCGATATTCAGATTGCCCTAGATAATACCCAGGCCATGGATGCAGTTTCTGTTTTGGGCTGGAGTGGGGAAGTAGAAGATATTTCGTGTACGAACAATTGCGACAGTATCTATGCAGGACTTGTGGAAGCGAATGTGGGAGTCAATAAAGCAAACTACTATATAAAAAGAAAAGCAAACTTTACGATCAACAGGGCAGGGGATAGATACCAAAATAGCATCACCTTATATTTAACAAATCAAGGAGCGCCTGAAAAAACCGTAGAAACGCGCTACAAAAGCTACATTCGGCTTATCACCAACTCAGATGTTGTGCTCGATACCGTCACGATCCAAAACTCAAGTGGGAGTGCAAAAGTACTTCCAGAGGAAGAGTTTGTGGATGGGCGTCTCGAAGCAGGTGTGCTAGTAGAGGCATTACCAGGCGAGACGACAAATGTTGTTTTTCAGTGGACCGCTCCCGCGAAAAGCAGTCTTGAGCAGGCCGGGGCTGTGAAATATATCTATCGTAAACAAGCAGGTGTTGAAGCATACCCACTGACTGTTGAAATACACGGTATTGATCCGTCCTTGACGAGGCAAGGTTCCCTTCTCTATAATACCTTCACCTCAAGAGATATAAGCGACGAGGTTATTTGGAAATAAAATGGATAAAATACCACTAAAAGCAGAAAAGAGAATCTTGGCAGGAAGAAAGGTGAATCAGTTACGCCGAAACGGAATTGTTCCGGCGAATGTTTATGGAAAGGGTATTTCTTCTTATGCAGTAGCTGTAAATGCTGATGAATTTTCAAAAGTCTATCAAAAAGCAGGAGAGACTGTTCTTGTTGACCTCACGCTTGATAAAAAATCTACACCTGTGCTTATTAGTAATGTCCAGATCCATCCTCTTACAGAAGAAACTATTCACGTTGATTTTCGCCAGGTTGATCTTAAGACAAAAATCACTGCAAGCGTACCAGTTGTACTTGTTGGTGAATCACCAGCTGCTAAGCGGGGTGATGGTACGCTAGTTCAGCAGATTGATGAAATTGAAATAGAATCGCTTCCAACAGACATTCCAGAACATTTTGAGCTTGACGTCAGTACCCTTGAAGAGGTTGATAGTGCTCTTTACATAAAGGATCTTAAGTTTGATGCTAAAAAGATCACCCTTGTTGATGCAGATCTTGAACAAATTATTACTAAAGTAGAAGCTCCTCAAAAAGAAGTTGAAGTACCAGTAGTTGCTGAAGGGACAGAAGAGACACCTGCAGAAAGTGGCGAGCCAACACCTGTTACTCAAGAACCATCAGCTGAAACCCCAAGTACTGAAGAGTAATAATCCTTGCTAAATTTAAAGAAAGGATCAATTTCATATACGCGCTGCATATATTGTGTAGCTAGTACTTCTTCACCTTTTTCTTGCATGAGCATTGAAAGAATAACAAAACCGTCACGATACGTGGGGTTTTCGTCAACCACAGCTTGCCAATAGGCAACATCATAGTTAAGTGAATCACTGTTAACAATTCGAGTGTTTACTTCTCGTGGCGAAAGTAACAATGCCAAGCACAGACTTGTCACAACAAAACTGCTAAGCACATATAAAACAAGGTGTGTTGATTGTTGTTTCTTTCGGGCAGTCATTCACCATAAACTAGCAAAGAACAGGGGGTTCATGCAAGTGGGCTTCTTGCGGTGAATGGTCTATGAAGGCCAATTCGAAGTGATTAGTAGATCATCATCGCCATTTTGAAAGCTTGTCTCCCAAATTGCTTCAGTAACAAATGGCATAAATGGGTGAGCAAGTTTTAGCGTTTCTTGAAGCACATACTCAAGAGTTTTCTGTGCAGGCTCTCGTCTGCTTTTTGTCCGCTCAAGGTAATCGTTTGCTAAAGTATTCCAAACAAAATTATACAAAAGCTCTGCGGCGGTGTTAAGACGGTACTTATCAAGTTCTTTAGTAATTTTTTTTGCAGCTTTCTTAAATTCAACAAGTACAGCTTTATCATCAGCATGACTAACTCGTGGTCGTTTCACGAGATTCCCATCCTTTTTATTCATCAAAATAAAGCGAGAAATATTCCACAACTTGTTGGCAAAATTGCGCTGTCCACGAATGATTTCTTCGGAAAGGGAGATATCGTTATCAACGAGTGCTCCCCAGATAAGCCCCATTCTTAGAGCATCGGCTCCATACTTGTCAGTCATTTCAATTGGGTTAATAACATTACCTTTAGACTTACTAATTTTTAAACCTTGTTTGTCACGCACAAGTCCATAGAGTAGTGTATCCGTAAAGGGTACCTCTCCCGTAAGATACAATCCAAAGATGATCATCCGGAGAACCCAGAAGAAAAGAATTTCGTACGCTGTGATCATAACGCTCGTCGGATAAAAATAATCAAAATCGCCATCCTTAGTTGTTTGAAGGGTTGCATACGGCCATTGTCCGGAACTAAACCAGGTGTCAAATGTATCTATGTCTTGGCTTAGTGTTGTGTGTTTACAGTGCGCGCATTCTTGGGGAACTTCTCCTGAAGTTATTGTCCATTCCATGCATTTATCGCATTTCCAAGCGGGAATACGAATCCCCCAAACAATCTGCCTGCTTATATTCCAGTCCTTTATGTTTTTGAGCCAGTGAGTGGCGATCTTTTCTTGTTTTTTAGGGTACATAGCGGTTTTTTTGCCCTTGATTGCTGAGAGAGCTTGAGTTGCAAAATCCTGCATCTTAATAAACCATTGTTTACTGATCATCGGCTCAATAAGCCCTTTGTCACGATAGCAAACACCAACGGTATGGGTAATTTTTTCAGTTTTTACTAAAGCACCAGCGCTTTCAAGATCCTTTGTAACTTCTTCTCTGGCTTTCTCTGATTTCAGACCAATATATTTTTGGGGGACATTTTTCATCCTTCCTGTTTCATCAATTACGGTAAGGATAGTTAAATTATGCCGTTGGCCGATTTCAAAATCAGTGGCATCATGCCCAGGAGTGATTTTTAAGGCGCCCGTTCCGAAATCTGTCTGTACCAGTGGATCTGCAACAATGGGGATTTCCCGCCCGACCAAGGGGATTTTAGCGGTCCTGCCAACAAGTTTTTTAAAGCGATTGTCACTTGGGTTAACCGCAACCGCGACATCAGCAAAAATCGTTTCCGGACGGGTGGTGGCAATCTGAATTGTTCCGTAATCTAAATAATAAAGATTATCAGTTCGCTCAACATGGTCAACTTCAAGCTCTGAAAAGTTAGTTCCACAACGGGGACAATAGTTCACAATCCGTTCACCACGATAAACATAACCCTCATCATAAAGTCGTTTAAAAGTCGAAAGAACTATTTTTACAATGTCGGGGTCAAGGGTAAATTTAAACCGTGTCCAGTCACATGAGGCACCAAGGCGGCGAAGCTGCTTGTCCATCGTTCCTGTGTTTTCTTGTACATAATCCCAAATCATCTTGTATAAGGTTTCGCGATCATAATCAAAGCGACTTTTACCTTTTTCCTTAAGTTTTTTTTCAAACACGTATTGGGTTTCTATCCCCGCATGGTCTGATCCCGGAAGCCAAAGAACCGCTTCGCCCTTCATTCTGTGATAGCGGATAAGAATATCACTGATAGATACAAATCTGGCATGACCAATGTGTAGTGGGTCGCTTGCGTTGGGAGGAGGCATGATAATGGAATAGGCTTTTTTACCCTTTGTATTGTGAGGGGTAAATGCACCAGAAGATTCCCATTTTTTATATATTTTTTCTTCTTGCTCTTGGTGGTTATATGTTTTTTCCATACTGCTGAGCTCGATTATACATGAGAATAAAGGACTGTACAAAGCGCTTACGCGGTCTTCTCAATAGAAAGCTCCGGGAGTGCGGTAATATTGGTAAGTGTCTTGGGTCTTCCTGTGTAGAAAGCAGCAGCTGCGATCATCACAGCGTTGTCTGTATTGTAAATGCCCGGCATAAAAAGCTTTATGTTTGGGAAACTTTTAGTGAAAGTATCATCTAGTTTCCTACGTAATTCATTATTTGCAATAACACCCCCACCCACAACAACAGATAACGGTTTGTATTGGTTTGCAGCGGCCACTAACTTTGTGACAATCACATCAATAATTGCTGTTTCGATTTCAGCTGCTAAGCGGTTTATCTCCGGACTTACTAAATCTACTTGATTACTTTTAGTGTAATTGAGCACTGCAGTTTTTAGTCCGGAAAAACTCATATCAAGATCTCCAGAGGAGATCATTGGGCGGGGGAACAAGTTGTATTTCTCATCCAGATGGGAGTCACGAAAGTGTTTTGCAGCTTCGGCAATGGCAGGTCCTCCCGGGTAAGGGAGACCTATTATTCGTGCAGTTTTATCGAAAGCTTCTCCAGCAGCATCATCCCGTGTTCCGCCAATCCATTTGAGGGTATCTTTGTCCTTCATATAAACAAGATCTGTGTGTCCACCAGAGATAACAAGCCCAACAAGGGGGAATTCTGGAGGAGAGTCGGTTCCTATCCAAGAAGAAAACAAATGCCCATGAAGGTGATTCACCGGAATTAGTGGGAGACCCCAGACAATAGAAAGTGCCTTTGCTGTTTCAACTCCCACAAGAAGCGAGCCAATAAGTCCAGGCCCAACAGTTACTGCAATTGCATCAAGTGTATCTTTTTCAACTTCTTTCAATACTTTCTCCAATATGTATGTGATACTTTTGATTTGTTGGCGAGCAGCGCGTTCTGGAATAATCCCCCCAGTTTCTTTGTGCAGATTCTCAGATGAGGACAATGCTTGGGCAACAACAACTCTACCGTTGTCAACTATAGCTGCTGCAGTTTCATCACAACTGGTTTCAATTGCCAAGATTCTCATTGAATATATTTATCAAAGACAAATTTTATGTTTTTTAAGGCTTGGGAACAGCCATGACCTTTAGTTTTCAGTTTTATTATTTTTGCACCACGTAGTTCATTGTCTGTAATTGGAAGGGTATACTCGTCCCATAGCCCCACAGTATAGACGACTTTTTCGGGTGGGTATTTATATAGTTTGGTTTCTTGCAAAACAAGACTATCTTTAGAGATATCTTTAAAGATGGGAATAAAAACGGGAGAATCATCATCCGTAACCTTTGATCGTATTCCAGATTTATATAACAGAGAAAAATCCACAAACTTCAATAGATACCGTTGGTCTTTCAAAAAAATATACAGTGTATTGATAAATTTGGTAAATGGCATCATTCTTGTTTCTCTTTATATTCTTCGTACTCTTCTTTTGTGTGTCGAAAAAGAGCATAGCCTAGTCCGATAAATACAACCCAAGAAAAGACACCAATAGCGGTAAAGACATTGTTGATCAGATGCTCTTGGCTACCAAGAATATATCCAAGAAGCGCCCACAATGTCACCCAGGCAAACGTTGACAATCCGGTATAAACAAGAAAACGCAATTTACTGTAGTTTTTTGCACCAGCCATATATGCAATCCAAAAACGGATAACTCCGGCTAAAAGGGAGGTCCCAAGAATTTTGCCGCCGTATTGCTTAAGAAGTTTTGCGGCGCGGGAAGCATTGCGCTCTTGATGTAATTTCTTTATAAAAATCTCTCCAGAAGATGCACCCAATATATAAGATAGAATAAAAACAGCCCAGGAGCCAATCCAACTTGAAAATATTATTCCAGAGATTGATGAGCTTCCTGTCCGTGCAAAATATCCTCCTGCTGCAATAAGAGTATTGCCAGGAAAAATCCAACCAAGTGGCGTCGTCTCTATAAAGCCACTAAAAAAAACAATTACATAACCATACTGATTAAAGTACTCTTCAAGAAACGCAATTAAAGCAACAAGGTCAAGTTGCATAAAGGTTAGTTAGTTGGACCTGTTCCTCGTAGGAATTTTGCTTGCCAAGCCCGGTAATTGGACGAAAATGTTTTATCTTGAAGTATTTCTTCTCCTCGAGTTACAGTGTAATCAAAGGTGACTTTTGCCCCCCATGCTTTATAGTCAATTTGTTTCACAGCACCAGCCGGAAGTGAAGGATCGTCTATATAAAGATCATCCGGTGGAGGCGTAGTTGAATGAATAACTGGTGTTCCAATCTGGGCAATACGCCCATCATTTGTGCCATAAAGCTCAAACGTGAGAGTGTAGTTATCAGTATCGGTGAGAGTTTGAATAAGGATATGTCCAGGAGTGTCGTTGACAATTTTAATGTCGACACTGGGTGAATAAATTGTGGCATCAATACCAGGTTTTGAATCTTGTTCATAATAAGTAACTCTGTATGAATGTGGGTGCCGTTCTACTATTGGAAGCCCAGCAGCAAGTGCCGCTCTGAAAAATGTCGTTGACACTTGGCAAACGCCTCCACCATCTCCAAGAACAGTAGCGCCATCGCGAATGACATATGATTGTTTGTAGCCACTGTAAACGGAGATATCTCCAAGAGTATCGGTAAATGAAAAAGTCTCACCTGGAGCAATTAACACACCATTGAGGCGCGAAGCTGCAAGTGCAATATTGTGGACGCGGGACGAAATAGAACCCTTGAATTGAGAAGTTCCCCGGCCAATCAGCTCATGAATTCCTAAGTTGTTGGTATCTTGAGTTTCAAATTGTGATGGGGTAGTAGAAACTGGTGTATCAATCGCCAGCTCGTCGACCTCAGTTGACTCAAGTTCTGATAAAGCATCTTGTATTGCCGCTATTAAATTATCTTCAATAATAGTTAACCCTGGAAGAGCAGGGGAGAACTCCTCGACCCGTTCATTTTTTACCATGAATACAGGATTTTGCGGATCCCTGTTTATAACACTTTTAGCTTCTTCAACAAGTGCAAGAATGGCATCCAGCTTATAGGTGCCCTTTGGATCAATTACCGTAATAAGGCGTACACCATCAAACGTAATTGAGTGATTCTCTTTCTCGATACTCACTGATTTATGCAGTAGTTTTTCTGCACGCAGTTGAATGCTTTCGATCTCTTGTGGTGTCAAGGTGGGATCAACATAGCTCGTAGTGATTGTGATAGGAGAATTGTTAGCCGTACTGATACTACGAATAACAGCTTCTTTTATTTGAGTAGAGGAAACTTCATAGCCAGCTAGCCCTTGGGTTACTTTTACTGTTTTTTCACTAGTACTAGTAATAGAAGGGTACACGGGTGGCTCCGAAAGCTCTTCCGCCACACCAGCAAAGAGTACCTCGACGGTATCCTCTTCATATTCGATGACTGGAAGAATTTGAGTACCCCCTGTAACCGTTTGCCAGAAGGCGACAATGCTTTGCTCGAGTGTTTGTTTTCTTCCAACAGAAAAAGCGTTTGCAATCGTTTTTTCATAATTTATTGAGAAGCCAGCGGAGCTAAGGAATATGGCTTGGGTTTTGTGAATATCCCCTGCAGTAACATCTATTGTTACAGAATCAGGAATGACGTATGTCTCTTGAATAAGTGAAAGTGCTTGCTCCCGTGTTAGTGATCCAACATTGGTTTGCAAGACATAGACGTTGGGGTGAATGCGTCCATAGTAATATGCAAAGAGAGCGATAAGCATTGATACAAAAATAATCACAATTATTGCCAGAAGCAACGCAACTTTAAGTGCAATTTTACGTTCAATTTTCTTGTTCTTCCTCATACTCAAGTATGATACCATTAATACAGAATGTCAGCCCAAGAACCCGTAAGCAGTCCTAGTAATCAATATCAACCCCAGTCAAATGTTGTTCCCCCAGTGCAGCAACCTGTTGCTGCTGGACAAGAAACAGTATTGCCTGATGTCCCAATGGGGAAATCTCAAAGTGAACCGACTGGAACAACTTATGCAACACCACAAAAACCATCACGAAAATTTCCAAAAGCAGCGATTATTGGACTGGTTTTGGTAGTACTTCTTGTTCTTGTTGGGGCTTTGGTAACAGTAGTTCTTCCCCGACTGGGGAGTGTTGTACCACAGGGCAATGTTGAGCTTACCTGGTGGGGTCTTTGGGAAAATGAAACCCTCGTCCAGCCTCTTATTGATGAATATAAGGAGTTACACCCTAATGTGACTATTAAATATATTCACCAGGATAAGCAGGATTATCGTGAGAGGCTGGTAAACGAATTCGCGAAAGGGGAAGATGGTACTGCACCTGATATCTTTAGATTCCACAATACTTGGGTACCGATGTTTATAAATGAACTAGACAAACTCCCCTCTGAAGTCATGAGTGCTGAGGAGTTTTCTCAGACATTTTATCCGGTTGCCACTTCTGACCTTACAACTGGATCTGGGCTTGCCGGTATTCCACTTATGTACGATGGCCTAGCGCTCTTCATAAATACAGAGATTTTCACGACATATGGGAAAATTCCTCCAAGAACGTGGACAGAGTTTTCTGAAACAGCAAAGGAATTGACGATTGTTGATGAATCGGGAGTTATCCGTCAATCTGGAGCAGCGCTGGGGGAAGCTGAAAACGTAGATCATTGGCCGGAAATCTTGGGACTCTTGATGTTACAAAACGGTGCAAATCCTGCAAATCCAAGCTCTGATGCGGGTCTGCAGGCACTGCGATATTTCCGTCGCTTTAGGGACGAAGGGATTTGGGATAAGACGCTGCCAAACTCAACACTCGCCTTTGCCACGGGTCGGCTAGCAATGTACATCGGTCCATCTTGGAGAGCATTTGAAATTCGAGAACAAAATCCCAATATTGCTTTTCAAGTTCTTTCAGTTCCACAGCTTCCAAAGGATGATCCTTCTGAAGTTGATATAACCTATGCAACCTATTGGGTTGAAGGTGTTTGGGCAAAAAGCAAATATACTAAACAGTCTTGGGAATTTCTTAAGTTTTTATCCTCAAAAGAGTCTCTGCAGAAACTATATGATAACGCAACCTCTCAGCGCGGCTTTGGAGAACTTTATCCCAGGCAGGATATGAAAGGATTATTAGAGGCGAATCCAAGTGTTTCGGGTTTTATAGACCTTGCTCCCACCGCTAAAAGTTGGTACTTTGCTTCCAGGACATTTGACGGACCTACAGGGATAAACACACTTGTTACAGAGGCATATGTGGATGCAGTAAATAGTGGAAGTTTTGCATTAACAGCTAAAAATATTGTAGATGTCCTTGTCCAATATAGGCTTGTTGCAGCGCCATCAACAAAGTAAACTCAGTCGCATAGACCCCACAATCGCTACGAGGATATATCACGGTATTTTCGATTACTTCTTGGATGATAAAGAAGTGCTTCGTTGGAGTACGGGAAGTGCTGTTGGTATTAGCAAGGATGCACACATTCCACACTTTATTAAAACCCGCTTAATAAAACAATCTGAACGAAAAAGGGTGAGCAAAACTAAACTTAAAAAAGCTCAATCAGCAGCCAATTTTATTGCCAGACTCCCTAGTATTCTTATGGTTGGAGTTACGGGATCGCTTGCTATGAAAAATTCTAACAAGGGGAGTGATATTGACCTTATGGTTGTTACTGATGTAAATACTCTCTGGATAACAAGGCTCTGCACTCTGCTGGGTCTTGCACTATTTGGCTGGAAGATTCGTCGAGCAGGGCAGCAGGAAGAGCCTGACGCCCTTTGTCTGAATATATGGATGGATGTTGAGGATCTTGCGGTAAGCGAGAAAAACATATTCACAGCGCATGAACTATGTCAGATTATCCCCTTAGTAAACAAAAAAGAGACCTATCAGAAATTGCTTAGAGGTAATTTCTGGACTAAAAAGTATTGGCCTTACGCAACTGATAAGATTTATGTACCCAATACCCAAAGTCGTGGGAGTGACAGCTTTATCTGTAAAGGTTTACAGTTTCTGGAGCCATTTGCACGGAAACTGCAGTGGTGGTATATGAAAGGGAAGCGCACACGAGAAGTAGTAAGGATCACCAGAGCATTTTTTCATCCTGTTGATTGGGGAGACGAAGTTACAAAAAAGTTATCAAAAAGGGGAGTACGTGTTGCCTAGCCTAGCCTGCCCCACCCCACTCTACTTTTTGGGTTACTTTATACAAAATTTTGTAATATTGTATTTGATGACGAAGATCTTCATTCATAACGACAGTTGGAGCATTTTTAAAGACTAAATGTAGTAGGGTAGAGAACTTAGGCATATGTGTATCCAAAACACGTAAATGAAAATTAACTTGTTGAGAAATTGAGGGTTATTTCTTGGAGTGATCTTCGTACTGGTTCAGAATACTTTCACCAGATTTCAAATAAACACTTTTACTTCTATCTGAAAGCATATCTCGTATTTCCTGTAGGCTGTGGCGGGAGGGAAAGACAATAAGTCCATCAATTGGGTGTTTATGACCTTCATGCATAAACTTTCCAACTCTGTATAAATCAAAACAGCTTTTCTCTACAGTAGTAAATTTCCACTCTGGGGGAAGTTCATAGTTTTCGTCGGTAACTATTACTAAATCAATGTCTGAGCCTTCTTGACCTCTATATTCTTGCTCATATAAGCCAAACTTTCCTTCTGCGAGTGACGCCCAAACGAGTGCTTCTTGAACAACTGGTTTATCTTCTACCATTTCAACCAAAAACTTTTTAGCATTCTCCCAAATTTCTGCTTGGTTTTCGTATAAAGTTTTCTCAGGCTTTTCGCTCATGAAGCAAGTATACCGTATAAAGCTATTGCCAGTCGTGAAAAGACGTAAGTATCTGAACTTGGTATAATACAGAATGGATTTTCAACTTCTATACCTATATGCCAGAACTTACCACTTGACAAGTAAATTTGTTCACGCTTAAAATAGCACTCGCAGCAATTCACTGATAGTATGGCAGCAAAGTCAACAAAAAAAATAAACCTTCAGCCCACCCCTGGATATATGTTGATTGAGCCATTTGAAGCAGAGACAAAAACACAGTCTGGTATTTATCTTCCAGAAAGTGCCTCAACGGAAAAGCCTCAGCGAGGGAAGATATTAGCCGTAGGAGCAGACGAAGTAACTGATACTGGAGCCATCAAGAAAGCACCCGCAAAAGTGGGAGATACGATAATCTACAAAAAATGGGGTGGCTCAGAAGTAAAAATTGCAAACAAGGAGTATTTGTTTGCAAAGTTTGATGATATACTCGCAATCGAAAAGTAAAATGGCAAAACAAATTAAATACGGAGACGACGCACGAAAATCACTGCTTAACGGTATTGAGGCTGTCGCCAAAGCAGTGGTGACAACTTTGGGGCCAAAGGGAAGAAATGTTGCTATTGATAAAAAATGGGGTTCCCCAAGTGTTATTCATGATGGGGTAAGCGTTGCTAAGGAAATTGAGTTGGCAGATCCATTTGAGAATATGGGTGCTCAGCTTGTAAAAGAGGCTTCAAGTAAAACAAATGATAGCAGTGGTGACGGAACAACTACAGCTACCCTTTTGGCGTCTGTTATGAGCAAAATAGGTATGAAAAACATCACAGCAGGTGCTAATCCTATGATTGTCAAAAAAGGTATTGAAAAAGCTGTGGCAGCAGTTGTGAGTGAGCTTAATTCCATGGCAAGCCCGGTAAAGAATCAAGAGGAAATTACTCAGGTTGCAACCGTATCAGCAGGAGACCCTGCAATTGGCAAAAAAATTGCCGAGGCTCTTGAAAAGGTTGGACGTGACGGAGTTGTTACTGTTGAAGAAGGACGGGGATTGGAAATTGAAATTGAATATAAAG
>Ga0155091_115_pt1 | contig 29633 bp, 33 predicted proteins | sample RifCSPhighO2_01_FD_106059 | JGI IMG/M metagenome (GOLD analysis project Ga0155091, IMG submission 106059) | Candidatus Woesebacteria bacterium RIFCSPHIGHO2_01_FULL_41_10
AACAGGTTCATCAAAAATGGCAAAGGCAGCTACCATTCCAGAATGTTTCTCGACTCGCAACCGTATGCGATCATACTCAACACCGGACAAAAACTCAGCAATAGCTTCGCTTGTTGCGATAGGAGTCACTTCAATAGGGTCTTTGCTGGTATCAATCACCAACAAAGCGGTATTGCGCCCAGCACTGATCCTTCTGTCCTGACCGGTTGGGACTACACTCCCTGAAAGTTCACGCAAGAGAAGTACCAGTGGCGCTTCATCGTCATCATCATAGTAGCCACAGACAAGCCCACCAAGCTCTGCAGAGATGCTTACTGAACGAGTGCCGTTAACCACCACCGGGTCTTGCAATCTTCCACGGAGAACTTCGATGTATGCATCCTCAGGAGACACAATAACAAGTTTGTGGTTGCCACCACGTACTTCAAAAACTTGGACTTTGACTTTCAATGTACCCTCCTTGTAGACAAAACTGACAAGTGGGCAATTATACCAAAACCACGAAGTTTATGAGGAATTAGTTATTAGAAGTTTTTGTGGGATCACTTGCCCCACGATAGATTTTAGGTTGTTGTAACCAAGACTTGGGTGGATCTTCAACAATTGTCGGATCTTTAGTCACTGTTGGTTTTTCCATCACTTGTGGCTCTGGTGCGACTTGAGGTTTTTGTACAACCGGCACAGGTTCAACATGAGGAGTTACAGGGCGCAAGGGGACTGACACTTCGAATGGTCCTTTACTTCCTCCTGTTGAAGAAGGTCGGTTTACATGAGTATAGCGACCCCCTAACTCAGCTAATGTAGCCGCCATTTTATAGGTGTCTGCAGTTACCATTGAATGAGTAAATCCACGAGATCCTTCATGAAGTCCTGCTAAAAGATTGCTTGCCACATCTGGGCCAAGTTTTTCAGTGAGTGCACTTACTAAAGGATACATAACTTCAGAAATTGAGGCAGCACTCCGGGCAAAAGAAATTACTTGTCTGCCGCCTGAAAGAGATAAGTCACTAATTCCAATATGTACAAGTTTTGTGGCTGCCATATCAGAACTTGCAAGGGTTGGAAAATGACTGTCATTTGCACCACCAATGAGGATTGCTACATCGGCAGAGATCCCAGCATAGCCAAGAATTACCTGGTCTTTGTTTGGCGGAGTTGCTTGGGGTTTTGGGATAACAGTAAGCTTGAACTGTTTATTTTCAATGTCATATTTTACCCTCTCAATGTTTTCTGCATTATAGTCAGCAAATGAAACTAATAAGTTCTTGTTTCCAAGCTCAGTTGAGATCTTATTTACACCTACAAGACGATTAAACTCAACAAGCATCGGAGTTGGTGCATGAATTTCCACATTCTTTTTGTCACGAAGAGTCAGATAAAGCGCTAGTCCAGCTGCTACTTGATCAAAATATGGGCCACGCGGAAGAAGGATCACAATTGAACCGGCCTGGTCGATGATCTGTTTGAATTGTTGTTCCATACTATAAGATAGTTCTTACTTGACGGATAATATCATATCACCTACCTCAAAATCAAGTTGCGGGGTAAAAAGCACACCACACTCTTCACCCGCCTTTGCTTCGGCGATAACTTCCTTTCCCCGACGCACAGAAGTAACCTTAACTATGCCGATTTCGCGCTCTCCACGAAACACTTTAGCACGGTCACCTTTGGTAATTTTTCCACTAAGCACTTTGCAACCAGCAACCTGTTGATTATTAAAGGGAAAAACCGCTAAGACTTCTGCTTTACCAAGCTCCTCGTCACGACCAGCATTGAGAAGCTCTTCCAATCGCTCCTTCAATTTATAGATAATGTTGAAAGTTTCAATTCTCACACTCTCGGTTTCTGCAAGTCGGCCAACAGATGAGGGAACTTTGCATTCAAATGCAATGACTCTTGCTTCTGCAGCTTTTGCGAAAAAGATATCACCATCTGTCACGTCTCCTATGTCAGCACGGACAACAACAACATCTTTTGGCAAAACACCTTTCAGTGCCTCTAAACTTCCTGTCTTTTGAGCTTTTAAGACAATCGGCAATTGACCTGCGGCAACTTTAGGAACTCGTGGAGAACTGACCTCATTTGACGATGCCAGAGCATGTCCATGAGTCACATGCGATCCTACCTCCGGGAGACTAGAAAATCCCAAAATAAGTACTGGGTCTGCCGGTCGTGCCTCCTTGATCTGCTTTGCATTTTCACCAATAAGTCCCCTCGCTTTTGCACCAATTGCTCCACAAATAAGCTCCTCGCCCTGTTTCAAGGTTCCGTTTCTTACAACAAGTGATACGAGAGGCCCGCGATTATCCTTGTTTGTTTCAATAACTACAGCATCAAGCTCACCTTCAGGATCAGCAGTAATTTCGTTAACCTGGGAAACAAGGTCTATCATTTCAAGAAGATCATCAATGCCTTCTCCCGTTTTAGACGAAACTTTTACATAAGGGGTATCTCCTCCGAAACCTTCAAGAAGTACTTCCTCTTCCATAAGTGCTGTTATCGCCTTGTCTACGTCTGCGGAGGGCAAATCAGTCTTGGTGATAGCGACAATCATGCTGGAGCCCGCTTCTTTGATATATTTGATCGCCTCTTTTGTTTGGGGCATCGGTCCATCATCAGCGGCAACAACAAGTATGGCAATATCGGCAATTTTTGCCCCACGAACGCGCATTTGTGAGAAGGCCTCGTGGCCAGGAGTATCAATAAAAGTAATTTTTTTACCTTCCGAAGTAGTCAATTGTGAAGCCCCAATACCCTGAGTTATTCCACCAGCTTCCTTCCCGGCAACATTCGTTTTACGAATTTTGTCGAGCAGACTTGTCTTGCCGTGATCTACATGGCCGAGCATAGAAACGATTGGTGGTCGTGTTTGTTTCATAGATATAACCTGAACTTACCGTGTTCATTGTGTTTTTTCAGACGACTGGGTTTCGTCCTCACTATTTTCTTCTTTTGGTTCTTCTTCCTCAGTTTCCTCGGGCACAACTGTCTTAACTTGTTCTTCCAACTTTTCTTCTGGCTGCTTTTCTGGTTTAACTTCCTTTTCTTTTTCCTCTTTCTTAGTTAGCTTTGGAGCGCCTTCCACGGCTTTACCTGCAACTTCAATTCTCCAGCCGGTAAGCTTGCTTGCAAGCCTCACGTTTTGCCCATCTTTACCAATGGCGAGCGAAAGCTGATCCTCAGGAACCGTTATTGTTGCTTCATGTTTTTCTTTATTGAGGACAATACCCAAAACTTCAACAGGAGCGATCGCTGCTTTAATGAATTCCTCTTCATTTTCAGTCCAGGGAATGATGTCCACACGTTCGCCACCAAGCTCATTGGTTACTGCCTGAACCCGCACGCCTTTTTGTCCAACACATGAGCCGACAGGGTCTACTCCCGATTGAGAAGAAAATACTGCGATTTTTGTTCTTCCGCCGGGTTCGCGCGCAATTTGTCTGATCTCAACGCTTCCAGATGAAATTTCTGGCACCTCTCGAGCAAATACTTTCCGCACAAATTCATCACTACTTCTGGACAAAATAATTTGTTTTCCACGAGGAGTATCCTCAATATCTTTCAAAAGAAAGGTGAGCCTTTGGCTAGGGGAGAGCCGTTCAGAAGGAATTCTCTCTTCAGTAGGCATTAAAGCCTCGGTTTTGCCTAGATCTACGCGTACATTTGGCCCATCAAAACGCAGCACCACTCCAGAAATAAGCCCACCAACTCGTCCACCAAACTCATCCATGACAACTCCCTTTTCGGCTTCGCGAATTTTTTGGTGAATCACTTGTTTTGCTGTTTGGGCTGCAATACGACCAAACCCGGGAGGAGTTACATCTTTTCTTTTGTCTGGCTCTTCAAGTGGCCAGCCAATAATTTTGGCTTCACCATTGACAGGGTCAATTTCGGCGTCGTAATCAAAACTATCAATCTCCTCTCCACGCTCACGAGCGTCGCGCTTATAGGCCGCAACATAGGCCTGTTTGATCGTGTCTATGATTACCTCCGGATCAATACCTCGCTCCTGCGCTATTGCTTTGAGTGCCTGACTAAATTCTGTTCGTTTGGTTGTTGCCATAGTCTATTTGATAAAAAAAACGGTGGGCACCAGTCCCACCAATTCTTCAATATATTAGCTATTGTAGCTTAATGCCCTTTTTTCGTCAATTTGTGGGGGATCACGATGCAAGATAAATACGAATGTTTTATACTTCTCTCAGCCGGCAGAGATACACACGAGGTGAATTGTGAATCAAGAGAATTCAACTACTACGCACAAGTTAACCGTAGCCTATCTTTACATTCCTTTTTTGCTTTTATTTGTCTGGGTAATACAGCTGATCAACAGGCTTCCTGGCAAGCTAAAGGAGACTGATTATGTCGCCTCAGACAAGAAACCGAGTTAGAAAGCTCAAAATCCGCATTTTCTTGCGATGGACAAAGACGGTTACCCGTATCGCTTTCTCATTCGGGTTTGCCCTCTGGATTCACACATGGGCAAAGCGCTCAATTTTTCGTTAACACTGCGGTGGGTATCATCGAAGTTTTTGTTTCTGGTACCCACCAGCCTTTTTTCTCCAAACTAGAGTTATAGGCTACATTGCGCTATACTAGCCCACTGACTTATTTTTCTAAGGAGGAAGTCATGAAGAGGCTTTGGAACGATCCTAATAGGAGTGGCTCATCCCGCCGCCAATATCGTAAGTCCCGTGAAAGGAAAAAGCCTGTGTCTCGATACACGCGAGGTTTTGACCGCGAAGATCAGCGACTGTTCGGGTCATTTTATCCACTGCTGTGCGTCGTCAAACTACGCTGGCTATTCCGACCGGTTGCAATTGCAATCGATAATTTACGCTTTCGTTTTAAATAACATTTATTGGTGGGTACCATCACAATTTGTTCTGGTATCCACCAGTTTTTTTACAGCGCCAGATGAGTTCTTCATAAGCCCTCACGCTTAAGATCATTAAGAAGTTTTCTTTGCTCTCGCGAAAGGCGAGTAGGAGTCTCTACAAAAATTCTGATATACATGTCCCCAGTGCCCCCTCCACGAAGCCTTTTTATTCCATGACCTCGAAGCCTCATCGTACTTCCTGACTTTGTCCCCTTTTTGATTTTAAGTTTCAGCTCACCATCAACCGTTGGTATTGTGGTTTGCCCACCTAAAACGGCCAATGAATAGGGGATTTCTACACGAAGATAAATATCTGCACCATCACGCTCAAAGCGCTCATGTGGACGCACGTTCACTGAAAGAATAAAGTCATCAAACTGAATACGTGTCCCATCATCCACCCCTGCAGGGATTTTGATGCTGCGCTCTTTTCCATCCAAAGAAACTTCTTTTGTCACACCATGGACTGCCTCCATAAATTCAATATCAATGCTATAGCGGGGGAGCCTTTGTCGTGAGCTCATACCTCCGCCAAAGAACTGCTCAAAAATTTCAAATGGATCGCCAAAATCAAACCCTGCATATGGATTGCCTCCACCATCGTTTGTGTAGGTATAAGTAAATGGTCCCCAGTTTCCCGCAGCACCTCCAAAGGGGCTCCCCCCGGCTCTTCCTGCCCCGCCAGGGGAGAATGCCTGATGTCCAAACTGGTCATAAGCAGAGCGTTTTTTGGAATCTGAAAGCACTTGATATGCTTCGTTTATTTCTTTAAAGCGTTTCTCTGCTGCCTCTTTATTATCTTTATGCTTATCAGGATGCCACTCCAAAGCCTGCTTTCTGTACGCTTTTTTGATTTCATCCGCAGAGGCAGTCTTTTCGACTCCCAAAATATCGTAGTAATCAGGTTTACCGTTTGCCATTTTATGAAGTTTGTGTCCCTGCTGTTCCTACCGGCATGTTCTTTTGCTCAATAACAGTGTTCACAGTTTCAATAACTGTCTCAAATACAGTTCCCATAGTCCTAGTATATTGCGTGTTTAGATCACAATAAGGTTGTTCAATTATTGTTTGAGGTCTTTCAATAATGGCTTGAGAAATCATATAGGTATTGTACCAAGTGAAGAGGATGTTGTTAAGCAGTCGTTTTTATTGAGTGCCAATATAAATACGGGGCTTGGCCCATTTTTTTTGCCCTTTACTGGACAAGGCACTTCCCAGTGGAGGTATAATGGGCTGTGATCAAAAAGGAATACCCAAAAAGTAGGCAGGTCTGCAAGGTCACGTTTTATACTCCCAAGCTCAAAGCAGAAACAGTTCAATTAGTTGGAGATTTCAATAACTGGGAACTGATGGCCTCCCCCATGCAAAAACTTTCTGACAAACGCTTCAAGTTGATTATTGAGCTTGAAAAAGGGAAGGAATATCAATATCGCTTCTTTGTAGATCAAAAAGAGTGGTTGAATGATCCAGAAGCTGACCGCTGTGCCATTAACGAATTTGGCAGTGAAAATTGTATAATTGTTACTTAGATATTATTAACGGCCGAAAGCTCCTCGGACTCGCGAAATAACGCCCTGTTTTTCTTGTTTATAAAACTGTAATCTATTCCATTGGTTCCCTTCGTCAGCGCTTACTATATGTTTTTTACCTGAATTATCATAAAGCTCAAGCGGTAGGGCTCCTTTTTTTACCCAAAAAGAATAGTTCATATCACGGAAAGTATCTTTGGATTCCCCCGGCATAAGTTCGACTAAGTTAAGATCAGAAGCAAAAAGATTGTTAGCCGAGCGAACCATCTGGTCATAATGAGGATTGCGTCCGACAATCGGATCCACGCCACGATCTGCATCCATTCTTTGTTGCTTCAAACTTTTTTGATAAATTTTTTCCGTAATTTCTTTCTGTTTTGGATCAAATAAACGCCCGTCAATAGTTGTTGAAACGTTTGATGCCAGATCACTGTTTCTTTTTGCCAGGGCAAGGACACCATCTTCAGAAAGTAAACTTGCCAAACGGACATAATCTATTTCATTAATATCTCCCCGGGGAGCAATAGTCCAAGACTCATGGATAATATCAATCGAACCGGGTTCAAATTGATCAACAAGTTCTTCCGCGTCTGCTTCGATAAGTTTTATCAAATGCCCATATGTCTTCCACTTATCAAGGTAATCTGGGTAAACTTTTCGCCACCCGCTTCCGTGTAGAACGCTTTCTTCAATCTGATCTGCGTTGAAAGCCAAATTTGTTCCAACCAGTACCAACTTACCTTCATTAATTTCCTTTTCGTAAACTTCTGCTAGATGAAGAAGAGTTGTGCCGTACATTGCCCCAAAATCAACCATAGTTACTGGTCTGTCAGGGTGTTTGGCGAAAAGCTGATCAATTCTGTTTTTAAAAAAATGCTCAACATCCCCTGGAGTTTCGTACCCTTTATACTCTTGGTCAAAGTGTGTCTGTGTAGTCCTAATTAAGCTGTTATCAATTGGACTACCTGTACGTGCATCCAGGGTCTCTCGTTCCAGCGGGCCACGATAGTAACCGCTTCTATATTCCCACTCGCCAGCTTCATCGTCAAAAGTTCGCTGTTGCTCTTTAGTATTTAAAGCAGACGCCTCACGGGCTCGGCGGTTTATCGTATCGTCTATACCCGTTGGTACTCCTTTTTCCATGTACCTGTAAACATCTCCAAGAAGCTTCTTTTGGTGCTTCGAGTAATCGGCTCCTGTTTCTCCCTGCTGCACGCGATCCAAAAACATAACAACATCAGCACTGCTTGCCTCTGAGCCAAGGCCACGGTTTACTTCTTCTAGAAATTTTCTATCTTCTGGAGTCTCTGCAGGGTAAACAGTTAACCAACTTGAAACTTCTTGACTGGGGAAACCTTCCGGGGAATCAGACATGGTTATTTATACCATGCCTTAAAAAAAGCGGGTGATCAGAGGTGCAGGGTGATCACCCTATTAAAATTGGCAGTCATAGCGAAAACTTAAGCGCAACCCTTCAGAAAGTTGCTTCATTTGAATTAGTTTCCACCCTAATTGCCCGAGTTTATTGACGGCAAAAAAGCTTTCAGTGTGAATGAGATATAAATAGTCCCCTTTTTTGGGAAAGCCAGTAAGGCGGACTACTCTTCCTTTCTTGATCAATAGCTGTGCCGTGTAATATCGAGGCTGTTTTTGATTCACCAATACCTCCCTAACACAGGTAAAGTCAATACCGGGAGTATATCATTACTGTCTTATCGGAGATACTTTTTTTCGAGTTTTTGGACACGGGACTTTAGATCTTCAAATTCAGCTCTGGTGGGGGAATTTGCAAGTTCAGCTTTAAGCCCCCCTCCACTGCCTCATCAAGCATTCGTTTTGTAACTAACTGATCCCCCTTATTTTTCCCTTTTGCCATGTTTCATTTTATCACTCCTATTAATCTCTGTATGTTAAAATCCAGCAAGGTCAATTGACCGATCTTTAACAACTCGTTCGTTTCTCTATCTTCACCCCATTGATAAATCGGGTGGACAGGAGGCCAAAATGCTAAAGCTTCACTTTGCAATTGTTCGAGGCAATCATAGTATCTATTTTTCTATCAAAGGGCGCCGTCACATCGGGTTTGCCATAATGCTGGACAAACCATTCACTGATCGATGGGGAAACCAGTACATTTGGTCGATAAGCGATGTGGAAGCAATAAAATTTGTCGAGGCACTAGCTCATGTTAAAGAAAATGAGCAGTTGGAATTTCGTGTCACCACTCAAGGTGGTAATGCCAATATGCTTATCGAGACCCGCCCAATAGGGGGTGAATGGATGATTCTCTCAATTACCCACTGGGGTGCTACAAACCATCAGCGGCTTTTTGAAGGATTTGAACCAAATCTGACATGGATCATGAAGATCCGCGAGGCTGAGCTTGAAAGCATTGTAGAAGGAATGAAGTATTACTTTGACTTGGAAGAAGAACCTGTAAACGTATAACTGCCATGGCCGGCGTTCATTATTCAAATGGGCTCCGGCCTTTTTTTGTTACTCTACTACTTCGCCTTCTTCCACTTCTCCATCTGAAACCTTTTTGGAGTCTTTTTTGTCTTCTTTCTTTTCTTCACCATCCTTTTTCTCAGCGCCTTTACTTTCGGCCTCTGCCTTTTGTGCTGCTTCATACATTTTCTGACCCACTTTTGAAAGCTCATCTGATAATTCCTGTGTCTTTTTGTTTAGAGCTTCATTGTTAGTATCACTTTTTGCAAGCTCATCCTTGACCTCTTTGACCTTTTCTTCAACACTCTTTTTGATCTCAGCATCCACCTTTTCTCCTGCTTCTTTGAGTGCTTTTTCAGCTGAGGCAACAAGCGCATCTGCTTTGTTTCTTGCTTCCACTCCTTCTGCTTTCTTTTTGTCTTCTTCCTTGTGCTTTTCAGCTTCTTCTTTCATTTTTTCAACCTCTTCGTCACTTAATCCCACAGCTCCAGAGATCGTAATATGCTGAGTTTTACTGCTCGCTTTGTCTTTGGCTGTAACTTTAAGAATTCCGTTTGAGTCAATATCAAAGGTCACTTCAATCTGAGGGATGCCTCGTGGTGCTGGCGGAATACCATCTAAAATAAATCTCCCTAGTGATTTGTTATCTGCACTCATTGGCCGCTCACCTTGTGAGACATGAACTTCTACTTGTGACTGATTATTTGCAGCTGTTGAAAAGACTTCAGTTTTGCTGGTTGGGATAGTGCTGTTGCGCTCGATCATTGGGGTTGCCACTCCTCCAAGAGTTTCAATTGCTAAAGTAAGCGGGGTTACATCCAAAAGAAGAATATCTTTTACTTCCCCACCTAAAACTCCCCCTTGTATAGCAGCACCCACTGCCACAACTTCGTCAGGATTTACCCCCTTGTGAGGGTCTTTTCCAAAAAATTCTTTAACGACTTCAACAACTTTTGGCATACGGGTCATCCCACCAACAAGGATTACCTCGTCAATATCTTTTGTCTCAACTTTTGCGTCTTTAAGGGCATCTGCCACTGGCTTCATTGTTTGTTCGATAAGGTCTCCAACAAGCCCTTCCAGCTTTGCACGAGTAAGCTTTAGGTTAAGGTGCATTGGCTGGCCATCTTTTTGAGTAATATATGGTTGATTAATCTCCGTCTCTTGAGAAGCACTAAGCTCAATTTTAGCTTTTTCTGCAGCATCGCGGATTCGCTGAAGCGCTTGTTTATCAGCACGAAGGTCTACCGCATTTTCTTTCTTGAATTCATCAGCAATAAAGTCAACAATCCGCTCATCAAAATCATCGCCTCCAAGGTGGGTATCACCATTTGTGGATTTTACTTCAAACACTCCATCACCAAGCTCAAGAATTGAAATGTCAAAAGTTCCCCCTCCAAGGTCATAGACAGCAATCTTATGAGCGTTTTTCTTGTCCATGCCGTATGCCAGCGCTGCGGCTGTTGGTTCGTTAATAATGCGCTCAACTTTAAGTCCTGCGATTTCCCCTGCTTGCTTTGTAGCCTGGCGCTGAGAATCATCGAAATAGGCGGGAACAGTAATAACTGCCGAGTCGACGCTTTCTGAAAGGTATTCTTCTGCATCTTTTTTAAGCTTCATAAGGACACGGGAAGAAATCTCCTGGGGGGTATAAGCCTTACCTTCTACTTCAACTGCGGCCATACCTTCCTTGCCTGAAACAATTTCATAAGAAACCATTTTTTTGGTGCGTTCCACCTCGCTGTCACTGGCACGACGACCCATTAAACGCTTTACAGAAGAGATGGTATTTTTTGGATTTAAAATTATCTGGCGTTTGGCCACATCTCCAATCAGATTTTTGACTGGCTCAACCACAGAAGGAGTGATATTTCGGCCAGTATCTGCCGCAGGGATTACCTTTGGACTTCCCCCTTCCATGACAGCAACTACGCTGTTTGTAGTTCCTAAATCAATTCCAATTATTTTTGACATGTTATTTTTTTAGATTTATCGCCTAACTACTACTTTTGCGTGACGGATAACCGGTCCTTCAACAAATTTCCAACCCGATAATGCAACGGAAACAATTTCGCCTGCTTTGCGTTTTTCATCGTCAACACTGTCAACGGCTTCATGCAATGCTTCATCAAAAGCCATTCCTGGCTCAGCTTTAATTTGCTCAATTCCAAGTGCTTTTAAGCTCTCTATTAATTGTGCCATGGCCATTGCTAGCCCGGCATCTTTGAGATGCCTCTGAGTATCACTCACCATATCAAATACTGGTAAGAGTTGTCTAACTACTCGTGCAGTTACCCGGATATGCATCTCTGCATTTTCGCGCTCGACACGTTTGCTTAAATTATCGTAGTCCGCAAGTGCCCTTGCAAGTTGATTTTTTAGAATAAGTGCTTCCTGATCAGGTTTTTGCTTTCTTTTAGGCATGACTTGAGAGCTCCTGTATCAGATTACCAAAATATCGAACAGTTGGAATAACCGATGCATAATCCAAGCGGTATGGTCCAATTACTCCAAGCGCCCCTTTTCTGTCTCCAACTTGAAATCTTGTTGCAACTAGCCCTACTGGCTCAAAATATTCCCACCCAAGTTCCTCGCCAAAAAGTACTTCAATTGGGCTTAAACCAGTAAGACGCTCAAAGAATAGTTCTCGTACTCTTCTGTGTTCATCGAGAATAGAAAATAGACTCTGACAAACATGATAATTATAAAACTCTGGATTATCAAAGATGTGCCCATGGCCATACACCCAAACACTACCATCATCAGTTGAAGCAACAGCCAAGTAATTTGATCGTTGTGCTAAAGATTTTGTGGCTTCTTGCATAAGTTGATCCACATCTGCACGGCTGTCCCAAACAGATTCCTTTGCACTCACTTCGTCAGTTACACTCAATGTTTTTTCTTCCATCAGTTGATTAATATAAAACTTCATTGCATGAGGGGTAGGGACTCGGCCAGCAGAAGTATGAGGTTGCCGAAGAAATCCTTTATTTGTAAGCTCAACCATCTCATTTCTAATGGTTGCTGGGGATACACCAAGATTGTATTTTTGCTCTATTGCAAGGGAGCCCACTGGCTCTGCGCTGCTGATGTATTCATCAATAATAGCTTTCAGAAGTTGTGTTTGACGATCCGTCAGTTCACGTTCCATACCTTTAGCAGAAATGTATCACGAGTGCCAAGAGGTGTCAATAGTACTCGTTTATGTCTCAGAAGTATTTACAGATCCAGCAGAAACAGGTTCAATCTCTTCATCAAGCCCTTCAAATTTGCGCGTCTTAACAAGCTTAATCATAAGCATTAGCTCACGCGAACCAAGAAGGTAAGAAACCAAAACATATACTAGAAGCCCCACAACGGTGGTAATTCCAGACAAAATAATAAGATTCCCTGTGTAGCGCGTATCAATAACAAAGCGTTCAAAGTTAAGAGAAGTGGTCAAGTCAATACCATTAAGGAATGAAAGTCGCTTTACCCACACTGATCGGTCAAAAATCTTGAGCAGGAAAAACATTACTGTCCCTGAAGTGGCAGCAGCGATTAGGCTTTTTATAATTGGCAGTAGTGCAAAAAGCGCCCCACCATTGAGCCTTTTGCTCATTACCCAAAAAAGTGCAATTGCCTGCACGATCATCCCCATACTAAATGATATTGCCAATGCCCAGGTCGGGAATGAAAAACCTAAAACCAAAACATATCCCACAACAATAGTGACAGCTGTTGAGGCAAGAGATAATGTAACTGGAGTTTTAGTGTCATCCATCGCATAAAAAGAACGAGTCAATAGAGCTCCAACAGACTGAAATGGTATCCCAATAGCAAAAGCAGAAACCACAAGCCCAGTCTGAACAGTTGATGGCCAATCAAAAATGTCCGTACCAAAAAGAAGTCGTACAATTGGAATACGAAGGACTATCAGAATAGTTGAGAGCGGCAATACCAAAAAGACTACTTGATACAAGGTAGAAAGAAGTGTGCTTTTAAATTTCTCCGGCTGGTCATCAAGCCGCGTTAATGTGGGAAGCGCCGCTTTGGCAATTGACGTACCAATTAACCCCACGGGGAGTGATTGCACTGCTACAGCCAAGGTGAAATAGGCGTAGGAAGCAGTCGATATAAAGGATGCCAAAAAAAGCTCAAACATTTTAGCGATCTGAAGAATAAAAAGCTCCAACATTCGCGGCGTCGCTAGCTTTCCGATTTTTCGAATTTCATCAGTAATGCCAAAAATCATTCGCGGACGAAAACCCATTCTGTAGGCGGAAGGTAATTGAACCAGTGCGTGTACCAACGCCCCAAGTACGATCCCAAATGTCACGCCAACAAGTCCAAACCGAGGTGCAAATAGAGCTGTTCCAATAATGATCCCGATATTATAAAAAATAGGGGCAAGGGCTGGGATAAGAAATCTTCGCAGAGATTCCAATACTCCTGTGAGGACATAACTAATTACAAAAAATCCTTGCGCAAGAAAAATTATTCTGGCAAGTGATGCTATGGTGGCAATTTCACTATCGCTAAACCCTGCCGCCGCAACTTTATACAATGGCTCGGCTAGAAGTGTAAACAAGACAAATATCCCCAAAAACACCGCGATTCCTAGATTTAACAAGCGCGCGGCATTGTCCAAGGCGCGTTTATGATCTGTTTTGTGTATTTTAGTGAACACCGGAATGAAGGCTGAAGACAGTGTGCCCAGAGCAAAAACAGCAGTAAAAAGATCAGGAAATCGAAATGCTGCTTCAAGAAGCGCGTATTCTTCGGGCACAAAATAAGCCAAAAGCACACGACGCCTGATAAGGCCAAACACACCAGAGATAACAATCATAACCATAATGATTGACGCGGCAGAAAGGATAGATAATTGAGGAGCAGTAAGGATTGCGCTCCCGCGCTTAAGAAATTGCTTCATGGTAATTTGATATTTTAGCTCTACTCAGCTATACTCGAAAACCAGCAAACGTAAAATTTATGCCAGTAACAAAAACCGCCAAGCGTGCACTAAGAGTAAGCACGCGAAAACAAAAGAATAATGCTCGAATCAAAAGCAATCTCGAGGCAGCTCTTCGTATCGCCAAGTCGTCTCGGGCAAAGGATAGCATTAAAACTGCAGCCTCGCTAGCAGATCGTGCAGTCAAAACTGGACTTATCAAAAAAAACAAGGCCAGTCGTATTAAGTCTTCACTTAGCCACCTTTCCAAGGCAAAGTAACCTTCAGTTTAGCGCCTTCCCTGTGCTATAGTGGTACTAAAGTTCAAGGAGAACTTCGTGAATTTAGTGATCCGTATGCCTGCCAAACGAAAAAAGCAAAGTAATATCAATCTTCTCCCAAAAGATACCCTTCGTGATACCACGGTGGGGCAAATTCTTAGTTGGGGTCTCACGAGTTTTCGTGCAATAGTGATCGTCGTTGAGCTGGTGGTCATTTCAGGATTTCTTTTTCGTTTTTATTTAGATGTTCAAAATGCAGATCTTGACGACAAGGTTGCCCAAAAATCTGCTCTTATCAGTTCGTATGCTGAACTTGAGAAAAATTTTAAGCAAACTCAAACGAAGCTTGGCATTTATTCAAACATTACTACTGAACAAAATACATTTGTCCCTGTGCTCGAAGCCGTCGTGCGCCGCTTGCCTCTTGATGCACAACTCACTTTTGTTAGCCGCAACGAAGACACACTAGAGCTTATTGTCCAAAGTGAGAATGAACAGTCAATAGAACAATTGGTCGCAAATCTTCAGACTGAGCCTCTCCTTGCAAACGTGACACTTTCCCAAGTTGAATCTCAAGCTGAGTCATCACTTATAGAGTTTACCCTTCGAGCACAAATTGTCGGGGCAAATCCATCATCAAGCTAATTATGGCAGTCAGTTGGCAACAAAACTCCCAAGTCTATCGCAGGTACATTCGCAATCTCGCAACTTTGTACGAGACACGGCAAGATATGCGTTTCTTTATCGAGGCAATACTTTCTCTTATTGTCATTTCTATTTTTGGCGCATTTGCAATCCGGCCAACACTAGTAACCATTGGTGCGCTAAACAGTGAAATTTCGTCAAAGAGAGAGACCGAAGCTACGCTTGATCAAAAAATCGCAAATCTTGCAAGAGCAGAAGAACTTTATAACAAGGAAAGTGAATCGATAGCACTCCTTGATCTTGCAATACCTTCCAACCCGGATCCGATTCACTACACACGCCAAATTGAAGGAATTAAAAAACGCAACAACACAACAGTAGCGGGAATAACCCTTGGAGCAGTAGCTATCGTCGGTTCTGCAGATGATGTGCGCCAAGCAACCCGTACATCACTTTCCACAGAATTTCGTGCGGTGCCTTTTCCCGAAGTTGCACGCTTTGTTCCCTATGCTCTTGATATTCGCTCAGACTATGAATCTATGCTCGGATTTCTACGAGATCTTGAGTCACTTCTCCGTCCGTTCTACTATGATTCAGTGGTTATTTCCGTAAGCAGATTGTCTACCGAGGAGTTAATACTTTCTATCGGCGGGAAAATACCTTATTTCGACCCAACAAAAGCTGTTCCTATCCAACAAGAAGAGTCAGAATGAACCAAAAGAAAAAACGACCATTCATAGTAAACATGGCAATTTTGACACTTGTTACTACTGTCTGTTGGGTAGTATTTGACGTTTACCGTGCCTTTACTACTAAACCAGCACCTCCAGTAGGCCAAGATATCCTTTCCCCAATTGATCCAAATCTTGATTTGAACGCACTCAACAGGTTGCAAACGAAGGTACAGCTGAACGATGAAGAAATCGGTGATACAGAAGTGACTTCACCCGATAATGCAGTTGTAGTTGAAGAAGCTCAGGAAACAATTGAGGCTGAAGAAACCGAACTCACAGATGAGGAGTTACTCCTAGAGGAAGATCTTGATACACTAAATGAAAGTACAGATTCAGGAGAAGTAAATGAAAGTCAGTAAATACAAAATTCCAACAATTCTAGGTGTTTTATTCCTTGTAGCAGGTGTTGTTGCTGGCGTGGTTTTGGTACAGCAGGAACAAGTTTTTCGCCTTGGGGCTTCTCCGGACAGTACTCCTCAAGATGTCCGGATAACAAATGTGACAGACACCAGCTTTACCGTAAACTGGATTACTTCTAAAGATACTATTGGTTATATTAATTGGGGTGATTCTAATAGTGTTAGTATGCAGGCTCGCCAGGAAAGCAATATCCCCAAGAGAGCGCATTCAGTCACCGTCAGGGGCTTAACGGCAAATACGACACTTTTTTTTACCATTAATTCAGGTGGAGAAGACTACCAAAACAGTGGTATCCCCTGGTCCCTTCAAACTGGCCCAACACTACAAACATCGACAAAAACTCTTTTAGTATCTGGAACTGTAGTTAAACCCGACACGCAGCCTGCTGAGGGAGTAATTGTCTATGTAAGTGCCGGTGGAGCTCAGACACTTTCCGCAATTACAAGCCAAAATGGAAGTTTTGTTATTCCACTCTCTGCAGTGCGGAGTGCAACAGGGACATCGTATGCACAAATCGACCCCCAAACAACACTTTTGGATATTTTCGTTCAGGCGGGGTCGCTTGGTGTTGCAAGTGCACAGACATTTCAAGCACAGGCAAATCCTCTGCCATCAATGACTTTGGGGCAGGTATATGATTTCCGAGGAGAGAATGCTGTCGAAGAACAAAATTTAGTAACCGAAGCAGTTGTGGAACTCCCAGAATCTACGAGTGAAGCGACGCCATTACCTGATAGATTTGGTACTGGTGGAGAGGAAGAAACAGGAGATGAAGATGTGGTAATCACACTAGAAAGTATTGAGGAGTCAGGAGAAATCGTGTCTACTAGTAATCCCGAATTCTTCGGAGAAGGAACGCCCGGTACTGAAATTGCTATTACCGTTGAGTCGGATCCTGTTAGCGATACTGTCACTGTACCCAGCTCAGGTACCTGGCGATGGAGTCCTCCCGAAGGACTAGAAGAAGGAGAGCACACGGTCACCTTGTCATGGAGAGATGCTCAAGGATTTTTACGTACTTTAACTCGCACCTTTGTTGTTCAGGCCGCGGAGGGAGATCCATCGTTTGAATCCACACCATCGGGCTCAACCCCATCACCAACGGCTACACCAACAACAAAGCCCACAGCGACAGCTGCTCCTACTGCGACACCGACTACAAAACCTACAGCCAATCCAACACCCACAGCTTCTCCTACACCATCAGGGAGTCCAACTCCAACACCCACTCCAACAAGCAGAGTGAGCGTACCATCAACAGAATCAGGAATACCCGTTGCTGGAAGTTTGACACCAACACTTCTGCTGGGTACGATGGGTATAAGCTTCCTTATTGGAGGTATTTATTTAAGCTTAAAAGCATCAAAATAATATATGGACACCTCTGCCGATAGCTCAAACAGCTCACCACAGTCAACTGACATCCCAACATTTGGATCTACCCCTCCGATAGACGATAGTGCATCCCCTCCAATGAATGTTCCAATTTCTTCTTTAAATGAAGCAGACACTTCATCCAACTCGTCGACCTTTATTCCAACTCCAGATACTCCTGAACCAGTTTCAAATGACCCTGTCCAGCAACTTGTTGATCAAGCACAAGTTGAAGCGCCAGTAGTTGCAACAAAAAATACTGGAGGGTCTGGCGGCAGTAGAACCAAAAGAGTTTTTGCTCTTCTTGGAGTGTTTCTGATGATCGGCGGCGTTTCTACTGGAGTATATCTGGTGGGGAGGCAACAGCTATCCCAAACGAGTGCATGGGATTGTGGACTCTACAATTTTGATGTTGACATTAATGGCGTTGTTACTGCCACAAATGAATCCAGTGCAGATGAGCCTGCGGAAAAAGCCGATATCTTTATTAATGGTGAACTTGTCGCTGAAAATGTCGATGTACCGGCGCTTGACTCGGGGAGAAGCAAAACGATAGCAACAGTTGAAGTCCCATCCACCGGGTTTAATTGGTCAGTACAAGGTAAACCTGATTGTGGCGACAGCGGAATTCATGAAGTTGTCCTCAGCTGTCCTATCGATACTGGAGACGGGATTTTTATTGACCTAACAAACAGTAAGGTTTTGCGCTCAGATCAAGATCAATCAGCAGCTATTGAAGGGCCGCGCTCAGTCTCAATTCCAGCTGGTAACTATTCCGTTACGCTTGCTTCATATGATGGGGGGCATCCAGAGGGTCAAGCACAGCTAAACGAACGGTGGTTCGCTCGCTTTACTAACACCTCTGGTGGGGTTATCGCAGAATCAAGCCCAATTAACGATTTGCCAGAAGATCAACAATTTTTCACCGAAAGGGTAAATGGAAACCTTAGTTTTTCCCAGGATGCGACAAATATCACCGCTGTTCATGCTGCCTATCCAGACACTACTAATCCTAATAGCGTACAACCAGTATGTTTAGTTCTTACTCCAAGTGAAGAAACCACTGCACAATGTAATGATGTTATTGCCTATGATACAAGTTGGAACCAACTATCACTTACCGAATTGCAAGCACTTGAACCAGGAAACATTGTGCGCTTTGCGGTTAGTGGGACGGCAAGCAGTGGAACATTTACTAAAGCCCGCTTCAGCATCAATGGGGGTACACCCGATGAAACAACGACAAAACGTCCCGGCACAGAAGAATTCTACGTCCAATATGAAATTGCAGACGATGATGTACAAATAAGTGTGACTGCTGAAGTTGAACATAGCGAACTAGGCTGGTTATAAAACATGGAAGCGATACGCAAAAACATAACTACAATTCTCGTCATAATCGCTACTGTTGTCTTGGCAGGAGTTGCCGTGTTTACTGCCTTGAGGCTCTATCAAACGAGAGAAATAGCAGTTGCTCCCAATGTGCCCGAAAGTGAACCAGCTGCAGCAGAAATTCACGAAGTGTCGATACCACAAGGTATCGGTTCTCCTGATGTAACGCAATGTACTGCACTTTCTTTCACGATTACTACACCCACTCCCACAGCAACTCCAACAGGCTCACCCACTGCAACACCTACAGCAACTCCAGAGTTTGCTTGTAACAAGCCGTGTACCACAGATGCACAATGTAAGAGCGTAAACAGCAGTTTCGTATGTCACAGCGCAACTAGTACATGCCGACATATTAACTATCCAGATGCCCAAGATTGTCAACGACCACCATCATCATCAGAAAGTCCGAAACCTACAGCTACACCAACGCCTACACCTACTTCTGGCGGCACCGGCGGTGGTAGTACACCAGCACCTACACTACCAAATGCTGGAGTAGCGGCACCTACGGTCATCGGTATCGGAGCTGGAGTCATCCTTCTTCTTGGAGCAATCTTCTTGGCACTCTAAATAAGACCTTTTCCTTTTGCCAGATAATAGGACAGTGGGACTATGGGTTCTAGTTCTTTGCCAGATACAAAATCTTCAAACTTCGAAAGTTTAATCGGAACAACTTCTATTACTTCCCCTTTATCTTGGTTTGTCTTTGTTTTTGTCAATTCTGTACCTGCGAATAAATGTACGATTGAGCCTGAGCTTCCAGGTGAATGATTAAAACGCCCCAAGACAGATAGCTTTTTGGCATAATATCCAGTCTCTTCTTCTAATTCGCGTCGAGCAGCAGTACGCAAAAGTTCTTGACTATTTATAGCTCCTGCGGGAAGATCGTAAGTGAAACGCTTCAACGGATGTCTGTACTGTTTAAGTAACAGAATTTCATCGTCGATAATTGGCAACACTGCCACTGCAATAAACGGCTCCATATAGTCATATGTGGAAGTATATCCATTATCATAACGAAGGGTATCCCGCCTTATTTTGAAGTAGCCATCAAATACGAGTTTTGAAGAAACGACATCTGGCTTTTTCATATCTATTTAGTATACATACCTACCAAAACCTAAAAAGTGCTTGGCAAGCACGGTTATGATACTTGCCAAGCGGCGGAAAGGCTACTTAGTTGTCAAGTGCTCATCGCTTCCATTCGTTGGCGGACAAACGCCAAAATAGCTCGAACTGTTTCAGCAGATTCCGTCATCTCTCCGGCCTCATGTCTTCTCATGCTCTGGAGTTGCATAACTCCGCGTGAAATCAAACCAAACAGAAGCGAGAACGCCAGATGATGATCATCTGACATCGCCGGTTGCTCACCTGCAAAAAGTTCAAGCTGTCTATAAACCTCATTTATTTCTTCTGCCAACTCATCTTCCAACTGAGCACCCGATGTCACAATTTTCATTATGAAATCCCTTTCGCAGCTTTACCGATAACGCGGAGTATACCAAAATGAAGCTACTACCTCCAACTGGAGAACCAGTAATAAGAGCGGTCCAGCCCTTCAGAAATATATATTCCTGTCCAATGAGGGTAGAAATAAATAAATAGAATTATAGCAATAGTAAAGAATGGCAAAATAAATACTTTATTACGACGAAGTGCATATCCTAAGAGAATTGCCATAAATGGTATTGACGGCAAATAATGGTATAGAAACATAATGCGAGGACTTGCTGCCCACGAAACAAAAAATACTGCATAAGAAAACACTAAAATCCCAATTTTTTTATTTCGCTCTCTAACAGCATACCACGCAGAAATGCATACTCCCAAAACTCCACTCCAAAAAACCATAGGATTTCCCATTGCATAAATCCTCGAAACCATGTTTCCCAATATCGGTCCTACATATAAGTAAATCGGACGCACTAAAAACGGCCATGAATACCACGGAGAAGTATATGCATGTGTTGCATCAAGCCCTGTGTGGTACCACCACATCTGCTTTTGCATATCGACAAACGTCTGAAGCGTGTACCCAAAGGCAAACATCGGGAGATAGGTCACGAAATAAATTAGTGGTGGCAATATGAAATACCAAACATAAGAAGTTGTAATTTTTCGCTTGAGAGCGAAATGGGACACTGCCAAAATCGGCAAAAACCAGATAACACTCCACTTTGAAGCTGCTGCCAGCCCTAATGCAAAGGACGAAACAAAGTTACGTTTTGTAAGAAATGCCCAGAGAGAAAGGAGCATAAAAAATAAAAAGTACATATCATTCATGCCAATCCTCGACATAACGAAGATAAGCCCATCAAGACACAAGGCTCCAGCTGTCAAAAGCCCCACCTCATAACTTCCGGTAAACCAAATAGCAAGCCTATATACCAAATAAGAAACTCCAAGACTCAGAAGCACCGCTGGTAATCTCCACCCAAAGGAGTTATTGCCAAAAATAACCATTCCCAAAACCATTCCTTCTTTTGCCAATGGTGGATGTGTCCATTCAAAAGCATAACCTTCTGGGGCGCTATTGGACCAGTGCCAAGGGCGTTTATCTCCTACCAAGATATTCCTTGCAGTAAAAGCATGATATACCTCATCAAAGTACTCTCGCTGAGGTTCATGTAACATATAAATCCGAGTGGCTGCTGTTATCAAAAGTATTGAGAGGAGGAGCAATCTTGCGTGTTCAGGAGATACTAGTTGCTTCAAAAGAGGTGTTCGTCTTCTTGGAACTCGCATCTTCACTAAATTTTTTAACAACGATTTTTGGTACTTCGTTTGAATAAACATAATGAAAAACATTATGAGGTTTACCCCAATAAGAATGCCTATTGTGAAAGGAGGAATCGATTCGGAAAAGTTGTCCGTGATCCAAACATAGGAATAATACAAATTAAATATATATACAAGAGAAAAGCCGATATATGAAATCCAGAAAGCAGGATTGACAGCGGCACCAACCAAAAGTGGAGCCAAAAGAGGCAGAAGATGACGCTCATGCATACGGGTAAAAAATAAAAAATTAGCAGCTAACAGAATTGCTAATAACACAAAGGACTCCATTTTTTTATTTTTATATCTTATAAATCCGTATATGGACACCACTATAAACAGGAGATATCCGACGAGTTTTGCTGGAAAATCTCCTGTGTCTGGCTTCCAGAATCCAAAGAGACCCCAAAAATTAAATGCATTTACACTGCTATACGGATATTGTTCAAGTGGTGCACTGATTCGCGAAATCGCAAATTGGAAAAATGATCCTGATTCGTAAAAGGGTACAAAACCAAGAATGAAGATGCCACCAGAACTAAATATGTAAGCAGAAATCTTTTTAAGACTCCACTTATTTTTAAACATCAAATACAAGATCACCGGTGCAGCCAGTGCTGCTTGGGGCTTGATGAGGACACCTGTTGCAAGGGCAATAGTAGAGAGCACCCATTTTTTGGGGAAAAAATACAAAGCAAGGATTGGAAAAAGAGCAGTAAAGATATCTACTTGCCCCCAAAGCGTAGAATTCGCAATAACTGCCGGGTTAAAGATAAAGGCTGCTAAACAAACAACTCCAATCCCCCGATTTGTTACATCCTTTACAATTTTATATATTAAAGCACCGGTAACTATGTCTGCAAAGATCGCAGGGAGTTTATAGAGAATCTCGATTGCAACAAAATCTTGAAAAAAGTTGAGTATCCGCAAGACATACAAATACCCAGGCAAATAATCACTCCAATTAGCATAAAAGCCTTTGAATCCATTCACAGTCAGCATCCTTGACCAGGCGATAAACGTATTTTGATCCAAAGCCAATGTGCCTTGCTGTGCAAGTAGTAAACGCAATACAAGTCCAGCTCCAAGCAACAAGAATATCTCTTGCTGCCCGGAGAGCATACGTCTAAACTTGGAAAAATGTCTCGCTACAAACATAGTGTTATGGCCATCGGACTTGTACTCCTCGTTTTGAGTGTATATACCTTAGTGTATCCTGAACCACGTAATTGGTATAACCACTATCTCTTTCTTGCCAATAGTATTTTAGAAGGCAAGATCACTGTATTCGGCATGCCAGAATTCTATCACGATGCAGTTCGCATAGGATCCCAAACATTTCTTCCGTTTCCACCACTTCCCGCTGTCATACTTATTCCTTTTTTGTTTATCTCTTCAGATATCACACAACAATCTGTTTCTGTCCTCCTCGGGGCATTGTCTGTTGGACTTTTGTATATTCTATTAAATAGATATACCAACAAGGCACGCACAGCCCTTTTGTTGGCCATAGTCTTTGGGTTCGGCACGGTACATTTTTGGAGTTCAGTCGTTGGAACCACTTGGTACTTTGCACACACAGTTGGAATTTTATTTCTAATTCTTGCTCTTCTTGCCCACAAAAAGTCACTACCTCTTCTCGCCGGTATTCTTCTTGCTTGTGCAACTCTTGCAAGACTTCCTATTATTATGACTAGTATATTTTTTCTATTAAACATAGAAAGGAACCCTGCAAGGGTTTTGTTTGTTATGGGGGTATCGTTTGCAGTGTTTACTATGCTCGGATATAACTACTTGCGTTTTGGCGATGCCATGGTCTCCGGCTACACACAAGTATACGAATACTATATTCACTCAGGCATTCCTTATACCTTTATGCATGCCAACGACGCTTCGTTCCCCCATTTTAATTACATGGACGCAAGAAGTATCCCTTATCATTTGTATACGTTTTCGTTGTTTCCCCCCAATATTGTCAATGGTATCTTGCAACCATCACCTTACGGTATGGGGATCATATTTACATCTCCCTTGCTACTACTTGCGTTTATACCTCCTTTCAAAACTAAGCAAGAAAGGGAACTACTTCTGGGGTCTCTTGCAACGGCAATAATTGTTTTTATGCACTATGCGCAAGGCTGGGTACAGTTTGGGTATCGGTTCGTACTCGACTTTTTACCTCTCCTCTTTATCCTTATAGCAATAAAGGGTTATCCAAAAATTATATTGATCATACTGGGAATCATTTCTGTGATGGTAACTTCTTGGGGAGTGCACCAGGCAATTGAGCTTGGTTGGTAACTTGCCGCAGATAGTATATAATGAATCACGTATGGCAGCTGAGCCCAAAGCCCAACCATTAATCCTCATTGTCGAAGATGATCCTGCGCTTTCTAAAATGTATGCCATCAAGTTTCAGAACTCAGGATTTCAAGTAATCGTGGCGCATGATGGAGCGACCGGCTTAAGCATGGCAGCACAACAACATCCCGATATTGTTCTTCTTGATATGATGCTCCCCAAATACTCCGGAATAGAATTTTTAGAGCAACTCCAACAACATTCACAACAAATTACCATTCCAATTATCGCCCTTAGTAATAAAACAGACCAGCAGGATGTTGATCGAGCAAAGAAGCTTGGTGTCAGAGAATATCTCGCAAAAGCTATGTATACTCCAGAACAAGTAATGCAAACCGTCAATAAATACCTTGGAGATAAAGCACCACAACCTGTCGCACAAGAGCCAACTGTCCAGGCACAACAACCCAATCCCTCAGCTCCCCAACAGTGAGGAAAACCAAGCATGTACTTCTTCCCAGTTCCCTGATCGTGGGAGAAAAATATATAAAAAGTCGTGTTCTGGGCTCAAAGGAGGGTTAACCAGAAACTCTTCCGGCAAAACATAATTCCTGATCGTGTTCCTGCTTTGCAATACAAATTTCGCGAGGACGGCAAGATTCTCAACCGAGAGATCTGTTTCTATATGAGTTTCTGCAATAGCCACTAACTTGCGAAGAAGGACTGGTGAAAATACAACCTCGGGATTCTGAAGGCGATCTCGAAGCGCGGAAAGAACAAGTTGTTGCCTCTTTGCTCTTGCAAAATCAGTTCCTTCCAGCAAATCCTCAGATTGACGAGAGCGGGAAAACTTAAGGGCTGTCGCCCCATTCATATGCGTTATTCCCGCTTCAAAGAAGAGCGTTTCATATCGACAACGATAAAGTGGATCCCCCTCACATTCATCATTTTCCAAGCCCTCAATTGGATAATTAGTATCAGTAAATGAACGCTCCACCGTCACGTCAATTCCTCCCACAGTGTCAATGACCTCAGTGAGTGCTTCAAAATCAAGCGCGATACTGTAGTGAATTGGTACGCCAATTATTTCTTCGATTGTACTGTTGGCTAAAAGAAGCCCTTTTCCATATGCTTGAGAACCAACCCAATAACTCTCATTTATCTTCTTGCCAAGTTCCTTGTTCCAAATATCGCGAGGAATGGAGACAACGATTATATTTCCCGGTTCTACAGGAACAGAAACAACCATCATCGTATCAGTCAAGACTGGGTCTTCGTTTGCTTTTCCAAGGAGCAAGATATTTACTCTCCCATCACTGCTGCGGTATGAGCTCAAAGGGGTTGCAGCAAAGGTATATGTAAGCCTCACAATATTTGCTAGTGCTGACTGTGAAGCTGCCCGGATACCAAGCCAACCGATTACAATAACCACCAAAATAATGGCAACACTTACGAAGATGCGTACTAGCCTTAAATGTCTTGCGAGAAGCCGTCTGCGTAGTTTTATCAACTTACGCGAAATAGTTTTAACTCGTTTGGACTCTTTCATAATGGTACAATGGACTGCCGACAATTGTATTGTACCCCGATATGACTGACAAGTTATTAGATCCCTTGAACCCCGAACAAAAAAAGGCGGTAACCTATACCGGTGGTCCACTTCTTGTTTTAGCAGGCGCAGGAAGTGGCAAAACGCGAGTTCTTACCCACAGAGCAGCCTGGCTAATGAGAGAGGAGCATCTAAGTCCTGATTCTGTACTTCTTTTAACCTTTACTAACAAGGCCGCAGCTGAAATGAAAGAGCGTATCCTGCGTTTAGTAAATACTGCACCGACACTTTCGGGAACTTTTCATAGTTTTTGTGTACGGGTTCTTCGGATCAGCGGATCTGTTATCAACATTCCCAGAGATTTCATCATTTACGATTCTGCAGACCAAAAAGATGTTGTCAAAGAGATTGTCTTTGAACTCAATCTTCCCCCCGAATCATACAAACCCGCTTCAGTGCTTGCCATCATTGGTGATGCAAAAAACCAGCTCATGAATGCGAGTGCTTATGGGCAACTTATCCAAAGTGACAAACAAGAAAAAATATTTTCAATTTACCAAGAGTATGAAAAAGCTCTTACCCGCGCTGGGGCACTGGACTTTGACGATTTGCTTCTCAAGGCGGTGGAGGTATTCCAAAAATCTTCTGAGGCACTAAACTACTGGAGACAAAAAGTTTCGTATGTTCTTGTTGACGAATGGCAGGACACAAACAAAATTCAATATCAGCTTACAAAACTTCTGGTAGGAGACCGGGGAAATCTTACCGCTGTCGGAGATGCGAGTCAATCAATTTATTCATGGCGAGGAGCTGATTACAAAAATATAAATTACCTTATGCAGGACTTTCCTGAAATTCATGTGATTAACCTTGAGCAAAATTACCGTTCCACTGATACCATCCTGAGCGCCGCAAATTCAGTCATTTCAAAAAATACCTCACATCCTATTCTTAAGCTTTGGACAGAAAATGGAAAAGGAGAGCGTATCAAAATCTACAAAGCTCAAAATGGACTGGATGAAGCTTCATTTGTAATCAATAAAATCCGCGAGCTCACCCGCACTGGTTACAACTGTCAAGATATTGCAGTGCTTTATCGTACCAATGCCCAGTCGCGTGTTTTAGAAGAAGCACTGCTCCACACTGGAGTTCCCTATACGTTAGTAGGTGGTGTGCGTTTTTATGATCGAGCCGAGGTTAAAGATGTCATTTCCCTTTTACGGCTTCTCATCAACAGAAACGATACGGTGTCCCTTCGGAGACTGGAGAAAATTGGCAAAAAACGCAAAGAAAATTTTGAAACATTCAGGGATTCGATCAATAATGTCTCACAAGAAACAACTCTTAATTTGATGGACGCAGTGATAGCCAAAGTTGACTACCTTGCAAAATTTGCCAGACAGTCTGAAGAAAACCTTGCACGTATTGAGAACTTGAAAGAACTACGCTCTGTTGCATCAGAATTTCCTAACTTGCCAGAGTTTTTAGAAAACGTGGCTCTTGTAGAAGCAGAGCAGGAGGCGGCAGGGTCACTCACTTTCAATAATAAAAGTGATGGTAAAGTAACTCTCATGACACTTCATGCAGCTAAAGGTTTGGAATTCCCTGTTGTTTTTGTGGTAGGCCTTGAGGAAGGAATTTTCCCACATTCACGCTCTCTTTTTGACAGCGCACAACTCGAAGAGGAACGCCGTCTTGCATATGTGGGCATTACTCGGGCAAAAGAAATTTTGTATTTAACATACGCAGATCGTAGATTGTTCTTTGGCCAAAGGACATCAAATCCTCCATCAAGATTTTTGATAGACATTCCCGAAGAACTTTTGTACAGCGAAAACACTATCACTCCATCTTTTCAGCGAGAATACGTATTTGATGATGTGGACTTTTAGCTACCGAGCGCCATACGCATTTATTCTCAATTCCCCAATTCTTTGAATGCTTAAATCCACAATACGTTTATCTGTATCCGAATATCCACGATCTTCCATATAACCTATTATTTGCTCTCTATTCCAACTGCCTGGCTGAATTTGAGGTTTGTCCACGTAATATTGACCTCCATTTTCTCCCAGCATGTAGTTTCCAGGAGATGAATCAAAAGAAACTGGAAGGCTCAATCTCCTAATTTCAGCTTTAGCCTTCGCAAAAGGATGTTGCGCGTTAGTTCCTGGCTCTGCTGGGATCACCCGTTCTCTCACTGTTCCACTAAACTTTGCCTTTCCCGAAGCCTTTGCGAGTAATGGTTCCCGACCATAAGATGTATAGAAATGAGGGAAATTATCAGGGAAAAGAGTCGATAAAACGCGTTGTGTATAAAAGATTTCCTTTGCTGCCTGAACTGTTTCATATTCCGCATAATCGATGGCTACTACAGTGTTGTCCCTTCCTGGCTCAGAGACTACTACACATTCAGTACCGTTATTAACATAATCAAAATTACTAGACGACTCAACAATTCTTTGTAATTCTTCTTTGGCAACGGCTTTACCACGAAACTGACGAAGGTTCTCTGCCAATCCAGCTATTTGAGACTCAGGTATTTCAGACATTCTTTAGAATATGATATGCGATAATACCTTATGGCAAAAGTGCTAGATAAAATAGCTACTCATCCACTTCAGACTTCTGCGTGGTCAGAATTTCGCCGCCATTGGGGCAATGAAATTTTAGAAACAAAATACGGACTTTTAATTATAAATAGGTTACCTCTTGGAATTGGAATTGGGACATTCATCAAAGGTCCCAAACCAACTCAAAAAATGTTAAGTGATCTTAAGAATCTCGCAAAGGAACATAATTTGATTTTTATTAAGCTTGAACCAAACGTTAAGAAGACGAAACAACTTGTCTCTCTGATGCAAAATAACGCAGCCGTCCCCGGCAAAACACTTTTTACGCCAACTACATTTTGGATTGACCTAACAAAGTCAGAAGAAGATCTCCTCAAAAGTTTCCACCCCAAAACTCGTTATAACATCGGCTATGCCCAACGCAAAGGAGTTGTTGTCAATAAAGATAACTCTGATGAAGCTTTTGAAAAATATTTAGAGCTTACACGCGAAACAACAAGACGTCAGGGATTTTATGCACACACAGAAAAATATCACCGGCTTATGTGGCAAACTCTTAAAAAAGCAGATATCGCTCATCTTTTTGTCGCCAAACATGGAAAGGAAATTTTAACTACCTGGATTATTTTTAAATGGAAAGATTATATTTACTATCCATATGGCGCCTGGTCTGGAGAAAAACAAAATCTGCAACCAAACTCCCTTATGATGTGGGAAGCGATTCGATTCGGGAAAGCACAAAAATGTAAAACCTTTGACCTTTGGGGACGCGAAATCGGCAAGGGATTTACCCGCTTTAAAGAAGGTTTCAATCCTGAAATTATTGAATTTTTAGGAACATGGGATCTTGTGACTTCTCCACTTTATTATCCTTACCGCGCAGCTGAGTTTCTGCGATGGAGACTTCTGCGATTAAGGGCAAGATTTTCAAAACCAAATTTTTAGTATGGAGGATGAATTGTCGCGAAGAGATTTATTAAAAGGAGCCGTGGCAGGCGCTGCTTCTGCCGTTACTTCGAATTTCCCAGAACAATTTATCCCCCAACAACCCGAAGGGCAAGAAGTACTTAAAACCCATGAACCCACAGTTGTGGCGGACATTTTTGCCGACGAAACTGACCCGGAAATTCGCAAACAGTTACTTGAAAACATGACTCACTCTGTTGATGTTCTCAAAGGAGTCGATTTATCCCAATTTACTCCAGAAGACAAAGATGCTATTTTTACAGCGATAGAGACATACAGAACAATCGGTGATATTGAGCCACTACAAAACGCAATTCTTGATCAACTACTTCTTATCGGAGAGGGTCACGGCAACTATGTTGAAGAAAAATACCAGTCACATCTCGAAGGAATTGATCCGGGCAATGCCGATAACACTACCCACGTTGGTACCCAAAATGCGACGACCGGTTACCATATTGAGGCTGACGCACTGGGAATAACAGCAAGAATTACAGTTGACCCAGAATTACTAAGGACTCAAATGGAAGCAAAGGGCATTCCTCTAACAGGCCGAGTACTTGCAGCATTTCAGTTTGGGGAAATTAATGTCCGGTACAATCTTTTTAACGTCGATCGACCAAAAGTGACTTCAACTAATATCAATGGACAAGAATATGTCATTTGGGGTCCAGCAGCAGAAGAAGGACAACAGCCTGGTTCCCAACGGATAGATGAGAAGCTTGTTCCTACTGCAAGAAACGTTCTTATTGATCCAGAGTACTTCACAATGTATCCAGGCGACTCCTCAGATACGCAAGCAGTTGAGCAATTTACAGCGGAGATAGA
>Ga0155091_121_pt2 | contig 23325 bp, 24 predicted proteins | sample RifCSPhighO2_01_FD_106059 | JGI IMG/M metagenome (GOLD analysis project Ga0155091, IMG submission 106059) | Candidatus Woesebacteria bacterium RIFCSPHIGHO2_01_FULL_41_10
CATTTACAAGTAGCTTCCCGAACGAGACCGCTCCGTGACTTCTTTTTGACGATCTTTTTTGTTGTATTGGGAAGCGAACTTCTTGTAAATGAGATTAGTACAATTATTGGTCCTGCAATTATCTTTTCATTGTTTGTACTTGTGGGGAATCCAATCATTGTCATGGTTATCATGGGTCTTTTGGGTCATAGGAAAAAAACATCTTTCTCATCCTCAGTTACTGTTGCACAAATATCAGAGTTTTCATTTATTCTTATGGGTTCTGGGGCTGTACTTGGGCATGTCACAAGCCAGGAGGTATCAATGGTCATCATCGTAGGTGTAATTACCATGACTACATCGACCTATTTAATTTTGGGTTCAGACAAATTATATAAGCGTATTGAACGGTTTCTTAATATTTTCGAGCGAAAAGGAAAAATAGTGCCTTTACCCCAAGCACATAGCACTCTCAGAAATCATATCGTCCTGGTTGGCGGTGATCGGACAGGAAGAGCACTTGTCCCGCGGCTTTTGAGAAGCAAAACCGATTTTGTTGTAATTGACTTTAACCCTGAAGTTGTATTGCGCCTAGAGCATAAGGGTGTTCCTGTTGTTTTTGGTGATGTTAACGATGAAGATATTAGCCATGCTGTAAGTTTGAACAAAGCACGTCTGATCATTTCCACAACTGCGAACATGCAAGATAATTTAACGATTCTTGAGAATATTCAGAATGCCAAGCCTCGGCCGCAGACAATCTTTAAAGCCAATACAGTTACCGATGCATTGGTTCTTTATCACCATGGTGCAACTTATATAAATGTTCCAGAAATAGTTGCTGGGGAACATATTAGGCAGTTACTTTTCAACTATGGTGATTCACGCAAGAAAATCGCCAAGCTTGGGAAAAGTCATGAACGAAGACTTAAAAGAGTACTTATGTAAATATGCCACATCCAAGAAGTTTACTCCGGAATCAAAGTCGGGATCTCCATACAATCACATCTAAAGTACCTTCAATTATTGGTGGGGCACTTATTTTTCTGACATTAGTAGCAGTTGGGACATATATATATATTTCAAGAGCTTTTGTGGATGTTTCTTCTGTCAGAATTGCGGTTGGAAGCCCACAAAATGAGATCAAAATTTTGATTTTTGATTTTGATGAGCCAAGCGCAAGTGTGATCAGTATTCCTCCGGCGACTCAAGTTTCTGTAGCACGCCAGCTGGGAGAGTGGAAAGCTGGAAGTGTTTGGGAACTTGGAGAGGATGAGGGTGATAAAGGTGGAATCCTTGCAGACACTGTTATGAAAAGTTTTGGTATACCGATCGAGGAGTGGGCTGGAGAAGGTGTCTTGGGATATATTTCGCCGAATATCCTTTCGCGTGTTCGTGCAGCATTTGGTTTGTATGACGCTAGTTTAGGGATTCGCGAACGACTCGCACTTGGGCTTATTAGTATTCGCATTAGAAGTGGTGGTGTCGCACACATTTCGCTTGAAGAATTTGCGTTCATGCGGGAAGAAACCCTCAAGGATGGGAGTGAGGGGTATGTTGTACGGGGCGAGCTGCCGAGTAAAATTGTGGGGATCTTTGCGGATCCACGCTTTGTTACCGACAAAAATCAACCTCTGAAAATAAAGATAATTGATGGAGCGCAGGGACACGGGCTTGCAACGGTACATACCATTCAAAATGTTTCCGAAGTTCTGGGTGCAAAGGTCGTATCGATTGAGGAGAATAATACCGAGATACAAGGCTGTTTAATTCGCGGACGCTCTATGCTTGAGTATGTATCCGGTATTATGGGGCATTTATTTCGTTGTAATGTCGAATTAAGTAATACCGTTAATGATGTAGACCTAGAGGTTCACTTTGGGTCTGACTATATACGAAAGTTTTAGCGGGGGAATGAGTGAGTGTACATAAGCTCAGGAGCACGCCTTACTTCGCGGATGAAGATTCTTACGCTTTCACAAGTTGACGTCTTGATAACTGCATGGTAATCGTTACCTCGCCCCACTAGGTAAATGAGCCGTGTTGCGATGTCGTCTGGAAGCCTGCCAATGTATGTTTCTTCGATAGTTGTGACTGATACTCTATGCTGGCTTGGGACTAACTTTACAGCATCTCCTGATTGAAGTGCTGCAAGGATTTCTGTACCACTGGTGTGGATCAAAGATACAATTTTTGTTCTTCCAGGTTCTTCCAAAAATACAGACTCAAATATAGGCATCTCAGATGTTGTCCCGAATGGCGGCGTGCCGTTTTGTAGTAGTGCAGCACATTTTAGAATACATTTTTGTGCTATTGAGTTAAGTGGATCAATTTCGAGAACCAATTTTGATAGTTCATTTGCTTTTTTGATGTCTCCTAGCTTTAGGTATGCCCGTGCAGCTCGATTGAGTGCAGCAGTATCATTGGGGGTGTGTTGAAGAATCTCTTCATTAATTCCGATAGCACGTTGCCAGTCACAGCAAAGTGCGGCAGTAATAGCGTTTTGGGCAAGTTCCTCTATCATTTGACAGTACCTAACAACTAATAATAAAGGTGGTGGCTCGCTTGTCAAGGACATTTTGGTATACTACAACTGGAAAACATGAGTGGTCACTCGAAATGGTCGACTATTAAGAGACAAAAAGCGGTAAATGACAATGCTCGTGGAAAGCTGTTTAGCAAGCTTTCTCGCGGGGTATCTGTAGCAGTTAAATCAGGCGGTCCAACCCCAGAAATGAATCACCGGCTTCGCATGGCAATTGATGCCGCAAAGGCTGCAAACATGCCAAAAGATACCATTGATCGGGCAATTGCCAAAGCGAGTGAAAGTGCAGAAAATTTGGAAGAAGTTGTTTATGAAGGCTTTGGTCCCGAGGGAATTCAGGTGATCATTGAAGCAGCCACAGATAACAGAAACCGCACAAGTCAGGAAGTGAAGTATCTACTTGAACGCTCAGGTGGTACTTTGGGTGGTCCTGGAGCTGTTTCATTTAACTTTGATTCAAAAGGGTATCTTTTAGTAAAAAAAAGTGAAGATGTTGATGGGCAGATACTTGCCCTTATTGATTTAGGAGTTGATGATGTTGAGGAAGTGCAAAGCGGCATTGAGGTCTATGTTCAGCAACATGATTTGTTTGAGACAAAAAAATCAGTTGAACAAGGCGGATTTGAAGTTCTTGAGACCCAACTATTAAAAAAACCAAAATTGGAAATGAAAATACAAGACAAAGGGGTTGCTCGAAGAATGGTCGCATTGCTTGAAGGGTTAGATGAACTTGAAGATGTTCAAGGAGTTTACATGAATGCAGATATCGATGAACATCTGCTCCAAGAATAAGTTATGTTCACAAAAAGGCGAAAATTTGTACTCACCTCAGTAATTCTATCTCTCGGTTTTGTAGGCGTAAGTATGCTTGACGAACAATATCGCCTTCATGCAATTGCCCTTCTCAGTGTTATTTCACTTTTACTTTTTTATTGGTCTTTAGCAGAAGGGATAGAGAGGAACGCGACACTTCTTGTTTTAGTGCTTCCTGCCCTTTATACATTGGGAGTAGGGCTTTTTTGGTTTCTTTTACCTTCAAGTATTTATGCTACGCTTCCGGTTGTCAGTATTTATGGGATTGGCACATACGCATTGGTTTCTACCAGTAATATCTTTATCGTTTCAGCATTTAGAAAAATAGCATTATCTCGTGCAGCTAAGGGCGTGGGATTTGTTCTGACCTTGTTTACTTCTTTTTTGCTTTACGATGCAATTCTTTCACTGCGACTAGTACCTTTTCTTTTAGTGCCAATTGTATTTATTACGACACTACCTTTGTATCTTCAAGGAATTTGGGCGGGTAAAATGTCGAAAGACCTTCCCATGCAACTTCTCGCGTATTCTGCTATTGCATCTTGGGGAATTAGTATTGTTGCGCTTTTTTTGCATTTTTGGCCAGTAACTTTGGTTGTAGGCTCTATCTTCCTAACAGTCGCTCAGTACGTTGTTCTTGGTCTTGGTCAAGCTCGAATTGAGGGGAGACTCTTTAAACAAACGGTACGAGAGTATTTGATTGTGGGTGCTGCTGTATTTGTGGCTATGCTTTTTGTTACAAATTGGCGAGGTTAATTAAGTTCAAAATAAATAAAAATTGACAAGGGAGGGTTACAAGGGGAGTAGGGTGATTGCAACAGAATGCCTATAGTTTTTCACGAGTGAAAACAAATATTTTCACGAAAATTATAGGATTTGTTTCACGCAAAAATGATACATAATGATATAGTTATAATCAACATTTTAGGTGTAGTAAGCAGTTAATAGTGGAGTTAAATTCGAAAGTTCTTCATATGTTTTTGGTGATTCATAAATAATTACTCATCTTCTCTTTAAGACATATGTGTTTTTTCTTAGAATTATGTTGTCGCACAATAATACTTTTGCGACGCAACAAGAATGATATGGGGAGGAGAGCCTAAACAGATGAATAACTAATCAATAAATGAAATAACTAGTAAAAGGACTAATAAATGCGCAAGAACTACTCTTGTTAGCTCTTAGCTATTGTTTATTAACAACCAAAGCTTATCCGAAGATTTATTACTAGTTTCACTGTGAAAGTGATTTTATTTAAACTGTAGGAAAATGAAGCTACTAGATAAATGAGTGTATGTACCTCTTAACATCTAGATGGCCTTTAGAATCGATTTGGTGAAGCCATATTCGAGCTTGAATTTGTAGTTTATATATACTAACTTTTGCCCTCAAAAGGAATAAACAGTTTTGCGCAGATAGAGTAGTTTACAAAGATGTGAAGGAGTTTAAGAAAGTGAAAACTTTTTTGTAAAAAACTTAGTGTATGAGGTCTTGTTAATTTTAACATCAATGTGTCGCACAATGTTGACGATTGTTTTTCACTTGTGTATATTTATTTTGCAATGACTGGAGCAAAAATTTCTAACCCCCCTACCCTTGTACAGTTGTTTGATGATTTTTTGGAACACCTTGAGATCGAGAAAGGCTCCTCTCCCCTAACCATCCGCAACTATCGTCATTACTTATTACGTTTTCATAATTGGCTAAATCTTCAAAAACTATCGAGCAATTTAGCTTCAATTACACCCGAATCAGTAAGGCAGTACAGGGTCTATTTAAGCAGGCTCAGCGATGGTAAAGGGGGGCAAATAGCTAAAAAAACTCAAGGCTATCATATTATCGCTCTTCGCTCGTTTTTAAAGTGGATGAATAAAACTGGGTTTAACGCAATGTCACCAGAGCTTCTCGACCTTCCAAAAATTGAGGATAGACAGGTTCATTTTTTAAGTGGAGACCAAGTTGATAGGCTTTTGAGTGCTCCATCACTTTCTTCTATTGTAGGAAAACGGGACAAAGCAATTTTAGAGCTACTATTTTCCACCGGGTTGCGAGTATCAGAGCTGACGAAGCTTGATCGTGAGACCGTGGACTTTGAACATCGTGAATTTGGTATTGTTGGCAAAGGAGGGCGTGCCCGCGTTGTGTTTTTAAGCTCAAGAGCAGCAGAGTGGCTCAAAATTTATCTGGATGCACGCCATGACCAATTTAATCCACTTTTTATCCGTCACCGAGGAAAAGTCGATCCAACAATGGAGGATGATGATATGCGACTTACTCCTCGTTCTGTACAGAGATTAGTAAAAAAGTATGCGCGTAAAGTAAAGCTCCCCGTTGACGTAACGCCGCATGTTATTCGTCACAGCTTTGCAACAGACTTGTTAATTGCCGGAGCGGATCTAAGAAGTGTGCAAGAAATGCTCGGTCATAAAAATGTTGCGACTACCCAAATTTACACCCATGTTACCAACAAACAGCTGAGAAGTATTCATGAGCAGTTCCACAGTAAAAGTGATCTAAAAGAAGGGTCTCCTAGTTAGTATCTTCAGTGGCTGCTTGTTCAAGAGCAGTAAATGCGGCTACTGTATCGCCACTTTTTGCAAAGCGCATCAAAATAACGCCTTGAGTAGAACGGCCCATCTCGGGAATGTTTCTTACGGGGAGTTTTATAATTTGGCCGTATTTACTAGTAATAATTATTTGATTTATTTCCTGAGTAACGAGTATAGCCGCGGCTAACTCTCCCGTCTTTGTTGTGATGCTTGCAACCTTTACCCCTTTCCCTGCTCGTTTTTGAACTGGGAAAAGATGTGTTGCGGTACGCTTTCCAATCCCATGCTTTGAAATAACTAGGATATCTCTGAATGATTTTTTACGTTTGTCTTGAGGCTGAGCATGCTCTGGAGAAAATACTAGCATCGAAATGACCTCATCATCAGCTGAGATAGAAATACCTTTTACACCACTTGTTGCTCTGCCCATCGCACGCGCATCTTTTTCATGAAAACGGATGGCCTTTCCTTTAAGAGTAACAATCATGATGTGATCGTTACCTGTTGTTTCTCGAACTGAAACAAGTCTGTCGTTGGACTTGAGGCGAATAGCGATGAGACCATTTGCCTTAAGATTCGAAAATTCGCTGAAAGTTGTCTTTTTGACCACTCCATGGGCAGTTGCCATCATCAAATGATGATCTGTGGTATCACTATGCATAGCGTTAATTGATTGAATTTGTTCACCTTGGTCGAGATTAATAAAGTTAACAAGCGCTTGCCCTTTGGATTGTCTAGATGATTCCGGAATTTCCCATGCGCGTGCGCCGAAAACACGGCCTTTATCAGTAAAGAATAGAATAAGGTCATGTGTCGTTGCTGAGACGAGATGGTCAATTTCATCTTCTTCTTTCGTGCTCATTCCAAGTACGCCTTTACCACCACGGCGTTGGGCTTTATAGATTCCTCTTGGGACTCTTTTTACGTATCCTGTCTTGGTAACTGTTATGAGGGTGTCAGTCTTTGGGACAAGATCCTCTTCATTGAATTCCCCGACGTTTTGCTTAAAAATACGAGTTCTTCGTTCATCGGCATATTTTTCTTTCAACCCTTTTATCTCAGTTGTAATAATTTCGAGAATTTTTGAAGGAGTGCGCAATATCGCAATAAGCCGATCGATTGTCTTCATGATCTCTTCGTATTCCTTTTCTAATTTTTCGCGTTCAAGCGCCGCAAGTCGCCTTAGCTGCATATCAAGGATTGCAGTTGCCTGGATAGCACTTAGTCCAAACTTTGAAATAAGATTACTTTTCGCATCCTCCTGGGTTCTGCTTGCACGAATCGTTTTAATTACTTCATCTAAATTGTCGAGAGCAATTTTGAGCCCTTCTAAAATATGTGCGCGTTTCTTAGCACTTGTAAGCTCAAAAATAGTTCTTCTGATGATAAGAAGTTGTCTATGTTTTACATATTCAACGATAATTTGTTTGAGGTTGATTGTGTGTGGCGTGCCACCTACCAGAGCAACGAAATTTGCAGGAAAACTAGTTTGGAGTTTTGTATGTTTATATATGTTATTAAGTACTGACTTTGGTCGGGCTTCCCGCTTGAGTTCAATAACAATACCCATACCATCTTTGTCAGATTCGTCACGGAGTGCTGCAATGCCTTTAATTTTTTTATTGCGAACCAGTTCTGCAATATCTTGAACAAGTTTAGCCTTATTTACTTGATAGGGGATTTCAGTGATTTCTATTTTTGAGCGTCCCTTTGGTCCATCTTTGATCTCGGCGATACCACGGACGACTATTTTCCCCCGCCCTGTGGAATACACGTCAACCATTGAGGATGCATCAAAAATACTTCCTCCTGTTGGAAAATCAGGCCCTGGGATATGTTTGACAAGCTCTGCAATAGTGATATCACTCTCAAATGTGGCAGAAATACGGGTAAGTTCACTATCCTCAATCTCTTCTGCCTCCCCTGCGGCGATCTTGTCTATTCTCGAAATAAAATAATCAACTTCTTCCTTAATCTTGTTTTCCTCAATAACAGGTTTACCTTGCTTAATTGTGGCTATTACTCCATCAACAACTTCGCTTAAGTTGTGGGGAGGAATTTTGGTAGCCATGCCAACTGCAATCCCTTCTGACCCCATCAGAAGCAGGTTTGGCAATAAGGCTGGAAGATAGAGCGGTTCTTTGAGTGTCGCGTCAAAATTTTCTGTATAGTCAACGGTACGCTTTTCAATATCAACGAGCATCGCTTCACAAATTGCTGCTAATTTTACTTCGGTATAGCGCATTGCTGCAGGAGGGTCACCATCGACCGAGCCAAAGTTTCCTTGCCCGTTTACCAGTGGATATCTCATGGAAAAGTCTTGTGCAAGACGTACCAATGCATCGTACACAGGGCCATCACCATGGGGATGATACTTGCCAAGTACTTCTCCGACTACTTTTGCACTTTTGGAATGTTTACTGCTTGCATGAAGCCCCATCAAATGCATGGCATAAAGAATCCTTCTATGGACTGGTTTTAATCCATCACGAACATCTGGTAGAGCGCGAGCAACAATAACGCTCATCGCGTAATCAAGATAGCTTTTGGAGAGTTCTTCGGTAATTTCTACCGGAAGAATTTTGCCGAGTATCATAAGGTTAGGCTTTTTGTCCTAGATTTATTCTAGCCTACTTGAGCTCGAAACGCAACCATTATAAAAGAGTTAATGTTTGAACAGTTTATAGATTTCATACATAACTGTTACAAACACTCCAATTACAAAAGAAGCACCAAAAGGGATATAGATGGTAAAAGATTCTCGTACAACAAGCAAATCACCTACTTGTGGGGGAAATTTAAATCGTTCATAAAAAGTTACCAAGAACAAAAACCCCACAACATAAGAGGCTCCAAAAATTGCACCATAACGTTGTAAAAACTTTTTCCACTGCATAACAGCATATTTTACAAGAGAATGTAATCCGTTAACAAGTTACCTTGCGGGCGTAGGTGTCGGAGATGGCTCCATTACCGGTACTGCGGCACTACTCGTTTTGACTCTTTGTTGTGAATTGGAAAGGCTAAAAAGCGGAACCATTAACGCAAAGAGAGCAAGAATTGACAATGACATCATTGGTGTTAATTCAAACTTTAGGTTTTTCTTTGCCATATGGATCACCCCCAATCGTAATATAAGATATTAATAATTACGTCTATATTCAGAATAGAGAGCTTTCATTACTTTTTCAATAAGCACTCCAATACCTGTCACCTTGCAAAAATGACAGCGTTTGGAAGATCTCTCCCAGGACCAACTTTATAACCTCCATACCAGAGAGCAGTTGAACCTCCTCCATCGAGGTTAAGCGCAAACTGCGCGCCAAGGCTTTTAAAAACGTGTGCGAATTCGGTCATTGTTACGCTCCGCCCAATGACGAGGTAAACTGTGTTGCCATTAAAACCGATACCCCCCTTAGTGCCTTTACTCCTTTGCACATCTGTCAGTGGGAACTGTTCTGCGATGACATTTCCATTCTCTAAAAGCCCTGGATGGTTCACAATTCCTGCATTTAGCCCTCCTCCGAAAGCGTTTGCATTTCTTAAAAAGCGCATGCCTCCACCGTCTTGATACAATACAGACCGGTCATTCCAGAAGAGATTGCCTCCGTTTATCCATTTTGCAAGTCTGGTGTTATAAACTGGGAAATCAAAGGAATTCACCTTACCAGCACAGCTGGAGTAATCCTGGGGGCAAAAGTAGGTGCCATTTATGCCAGCAAACCCACCATTGCGGGAAACATAGTCTGCCAAGGAAATTCTTGGACAATTGTCAGCACAGTCATGATCCGCAGCTGTATCAGTGATCATACGTACTCCTGCCATATTAATTGAAACAACATCAACAAGAAAACTCCCTACCTCAGTGCCTATCGTATACCTGCTGTGTCCAGCGCCTGGTGCACCCGAAAATACTGGTGCACTTGTTGTCTCTGATGTGTTTTGGGTTACGACTGGTGGAGGTGGTGGTGAAAAAAGGAATGTGTCGAGTATCTCCCACTGTTTTTTGTCCAGAATAATTATGCGATCCCCCACAACTATGATGATAGTATCGTTTTGTAAGAATATGGATTCCACTGCTACAGGGGATAATGTTCTCGCGGTTTTAAGCTCATTTTCACTCACGTTTATTATGTTGAGTGCTCGCTTTCCGGGAATAATAACAACATTAGATAAGAGGTCCAAAGTAATTTTCGCTTGTATAGCCTTGACTTCTTCCCAACTTTCATTCAGATCATAGCTGCTTTTTGAAATCAAACCTTCTTCGGTATTGGTAAAAAGCGTGAGCTTTGTTAGCGAACTGCTCTCTTGGAAGTTTATGAAACTATTGGAAGATATTGGGATTACAAATGAGTCGGTACCTGTTCGTGGAATTGTAACCGTGTTAGTGATTGTGTTAGCTTTACGCTCAAACACTTTTGCAGCTTCTTCCGTTTTGTCGTGGGTGGTGACAAGTATTTCTGGCGTTGTTGTTACACTCCGAATGTTTGAATCGCTAATTGCTTCTAGCATATTTACTTGTTTAAGTGAGGCAGAAAAACTAGAAATTTGCGACTGTTGATTTGGAGTGTCATATCCCGCGGTGGTAAGCAGGAGAGCCAGTGAATCAGTAAATTGGTATGCAGATTTTGATAAAGGTAGTCCATTGGTTGAATTAAATACTGTATTCCCTGTCGTGCTTGATAAGGTAAAAAGATATGTTTTATATAAAGGCAGTTTTTGAGCTGTCAAGAAGTTAGCAAAAGCATCTTCCATTTGTCCTTCACCCAGGTCTTCTTTTAATATGTTCAGTAGTGTTTCATATTGCGTAGTAAGAGAGCTTTCACCTGAAACAATTTCTTGTATTTGCGTAATACTTTCTGGTGAGACAGAGGCTTCGTCCCCGCGTGCAAATTTGACCAAGGTTATTAGTGGATTGGCTTCATAGGAAGCTACTACATGGAAGTCTTTTTCAAAGGTGATGTAAATAAAATTACTTGTTAAAAGTGACCCTCGCGGAGTTATTGCTCCGTCGTCAAGAGAAACGTCAATCAGAATTGTTAAGTTGTCTATGCGTACAGGGTCTGCTGGTATCCAAATACTGTCACAATTAATACTTAGTGTTGAGTTATTTAAAGGAATTATAATCGGACAGGTATCATTTGCTTTGGGCTCACGGGCGGTTGCGACATGAAGTACACCTTCATGTTCTGAAGCTGCGAAGATATTGGCATCCTCAAACTTCTTTTCCCAAACAAGTACTGGGGTTTTGGGATCAGAAAACGAATATGCTGCAATTTTATCCGCGGTGACAAATAAGAGTTTATCTCCAATGAGAATAATTTTCCCTAATTCATCGATGGTTGTTACCTCTTCGACGGAACCTTCTACCAGTTTAAAAATTCTGGTTTCATTTTTTTGTTCATGGGGGGCGATGATGTATTCTCCTGAGACTATACTATTTAGGGTAAGATCCTCTTGTGTCTCAAATCGTGGTGTAGTTGTTTTGAACTGGTCATATAATTTAGGAATTTGTTTGTTTAGTGCAACCGTGGCAAGAAATTCATCGTTTGAGGCAGCTTGTTTGTATAAAGGTACTGTGGGAACATTTTTGACCGGTGGGTTTTTTGTTGAAAACCTGTCAAATTGCGAGGCTACTATTATTGCTCCAAAAAAAATAGCTACAGCAAATGCAAGTGCAACTACACGATATACCTTAATTGGATCCTCAATCCTTTGCATATAAAAATGTCTCGTATCCTCTACCTTTTTTGGTTTTGGAAGGTCAGACTTGGATTTATGTACTGGGAAGACTGCTTGCTGCGATGGCATAGACAATAATTCCTGGGATAAAACCAGTAAATGACAATACGATAAGCCAAGCAATCCGCACAACGGTCGAGTCTATAGAATAATATTGAGCAATCCCCCCTAAGAGACCTGCAATCATTTTATCTTTCTTTGATCTGGTTAATTTAGCCTTTTTTTTCTTCATGCTGGCTGATGAGTTTCATCCCCGGTGCTTTTACAATGATTGGTCGCAGCAAATTTGTGCCAATACCCGCTATTCGTCCCCCAATACTGACCAAAAAGCCCATAAGGATGACATGAGCAAAGACATTTGTAGTGTCGTTAATTAGCTCTGCCGAAACAAGCTCCGTCTTTGGTATTTCATCCGAACCCGCGAGCTGTTTGAGGGCCTCTCTGTTTTCAGGAGCGACGATTGAATCAAGTGAAAGCTCGACTGCACCAAAGGAAAACAGTGGAGCTGGTTCTGTTTTGCCTGTAAGAACTTGATAAACACTTATGCCCGCAAAAATCACCACAAAAAGGCCGGAAAGAAGCAACGCATAACCAATAACTTTTTCTGACATTAGTTCACTATACAAGACTGATCTGTTTGAAGTCTATATAAAAAGTAAAACCGAGGTCTTACTGCAAAAATGTAAAACCTCGGTTAGTTGATTAGACTGTTGCGTTGGCAGCGACTATTTGCCAGGTATTGTTGAAAACAGCAGAGCCTACGTTTATTGGACGATCATCTTTTCGGTCGTCTGAGATTTTTGATATCATCGCTTTGGTTGGCACAAAAATTTGTGCCGTAAAACCGCCGGTTATAGTGACGTAATATCTGTTGTGTCTGAAGCGAACCAAGAACGTATGCAATGTGCTTTCGTTGGTTTCAACTTCTGTGCAAGTTGGCTTCCCGCTGTTTGGGAGGTCAAATGCTTCAAGAACTTGTTGTGCGCCAATTATTGCGTCGTTCTTGGCGATCTCCAGTGATGAATCACTTTTCATAATCAACATCCCTTCGTTGAAATATTAACGGCTCAGTATTATAACAATTTCGCCCATTGACACGAAATTGATAACCTGTGACTATGAATATAGTAATGAATTATCGAGCCTACAGCATTACTTTTCTTCTGTTTATTGTCTTTTTCTTGTTACCACTTTCTGCTTTAACTTCGACGGTTCGTGCTATTGGGGGTAATATCTTGATCTCAGAAATTCAGATCGAAGGAGTAACTACTTTTGATGAATTTGTTGAGCTCTATAATCCATCTTCAAGTCCTGTTGTGCTTACCGATTGGACACTTACGAGAAAAACAAGCGGGGGTGCTGAAAGTAATTTGGTGTTGGCTTTTGATGAGGCAACAATCCCAGCACTTGGATATTTTTTGGTGGCAAATGAGGCATATACAGGAAGTATAGTTGCCGATCAGATTTATTCAGCAAATAGCCAAAATATAGCACCAAGTAATACAGTTTTGCTTTATGATGCTGATGGAATTCTTGTTGATAAAGTTGGGATGGGTGAAGCGATTGATTTTGAGACCGAAGTAATGGATCCGCCATTGGTAAATGAAAGTATTGAACGCAAAGCAAATGCTGATTCAACAATCGAATCCATGGTTTCAGGCAGTGATCAATTTGTGGGCAATGGGCAAGACACCGATAATAATTCTCTTGATTTTGTACTCCGAGGAGCGTCAAATCCACAAAATGTATCTTCCTCGATTGAGCCTGAACAAACAGAGACTGCATCTCCTACTCCAACAGTCGAGCCAACGGAGAGTCCCTCTCCTTCGCCAACTCCGACCGAGGAACCAAGTGAGTCCCCATCGCCCTCTCCTACTCCAACAGTCGAGCCAAGTGTAAGCCCAAGTCCCACAGCGACAGCTGCTCCTACAGCGACAGCTGCTCCCACTGTGAATCCCTCCCCTACAGCGACAGCTGCTCCCACTGCCACTCCACAGGTGTTAGCGCGATTTAGCTTTGGTTTTGGGGGCGCACCTTTGTGTGAAGTAAAGCTTTATACAGTAAAGATTGGATTTATGCGACTACGTGTTCCGTTTCTTGTCTGTGATTGAAGAATTTACTCAAAGAATTTCGCTATCAAGTTCAAGCTCTTCCGAAGATAGCTTTGGTAGTACATATATATCTTGCTTGTACTCGCTTTCTGCGACAAGCTCGCCATCACCCTTAATAACGCGCTCAAGCGGTTCACAATATCGACACCCATTTTCTTGACATTTAAAGTGGTCAAGTTTCTTTGCTGTTTGGATTCGTTTAGCTACTTGATAAACTCTCTTTTGGGCTTCCTCTAAATCAGGAAGTTTTACCTCGCGTGGCGCATTGTCATTCACTAGATACCAATAACTTGCTTTTGTTACTTTTCTACTTTGAGTATTAGTAACTAAAAGGTGATAAATTGGAAGCTGTAGAGAGTCAGACGACTCTTCATGTTTACCAGTTTTGAAGTCGATAATATGCACACTGTCTGTGTCAGCTAAATACTCCAACCAGTCGATTTTGCCACACAAAATAATATTGTCCTCCTCGTTAAGCCAGTAATACGGAAGGTTTTGCTTTATCTTCACGGCCTTTTTTTTCAAAGGTCCTGGATTATCGATGACTCGTTGAATCATTTTCTGACCACGTTGCTTGTAAATTTGTTCTTCATTTTCACTAAAAAAACCTCCCTTTTTCCCAGTAACCTTTTTCCAGGCAATTTCAAATTTATGTATCAGAGGGATATCGAATCGCTCTCTGGTTGGAAGCACAGACAAACCTTCAACAACTTCATGTACGACTTGTCCTAAAGCAAGCGCGGAGGACATCACAGTTATTTTGTGCCCTGTTTTTGGGTCTTTATAAATTGCCCTTAAGTAGTAAAGTCTGGGGCAGGTAATGAAATCCTGGATTGAAGAATGGGATACCCAGAGCGCAGAAAACTTATCCTTAGCCATTGGAGTGATTGTACCACAGTGCTATCATAAGCTATGGAAAAAGTACTCTTGTTCGCAATCGCTGCTGTGAGCGCGCTAGTTTTTTTCTTGGCACTTATCGGACAGCTTCTGATTCCAAGTTTTGGAGGTTTATGAGATCAGAGAGGACTTCTTCTGCGTGTTTTTCTGGATTAACAGTGTGGTAAATCTTTGCAATATCTCCATATGGATTTACCAAAAACGATATCCGTTTAGTTATGATGCTCTGTGCTGCACCATAGGCTTTAATGATAATACGGTCTGGGTCGGCTACTAGAGAAAATGGTAATTTGTATTTTCGTGAGAAATTGTGATGCGAGTCAACCGTGTCGGGGCTAATACCGATAATTTGAACGTATTTTCTTAATTCGTTGAAGTTGTCACGCAAATCACAGGCCTCAGATGTGCATCCTGGTGTGAAATCTTTTGGATAAATATAAAGAAGTAACCATTTCCCTTGAAAGTCATGTAGTTGCCGCTGTCTCCCATCTTGATCCTGAGCATGAAAATCTGGTGCTTTATCGCCTATTGATAGCATACCTTAAAATCTATAATAGCAAATGACCTGTATGAAAATACTTTAATTTGTGCGGTGTTGTGGTTTTTTTTGCGAATTGTAGTACGGCTTTGCCATCAAACCAACTACTCCCTACGTAGTATGCAATGTCAAATCTATCCTGGCTTACAAAGCTTTCAAGAGTATCCCCTCTTTTTTTTGCATCATGACCGTTTAAAATATCGATGTTATTTTCATCCGCAGGAACATCAGCAAGTTCAAGGTCAAGCTGATCGGCAGCCTCCCTGCCCAAGAATGGAAACAAGCTGCTTTTCAGAAATGGTCCATGTTCAGGTGAGAATCTGTTTGTCCAGATTATTCCATGGTTTACGACTGAAACTGCTTGCCGCAGCCAGTTCATATTTACTTTTCCAAGTTCTGACAAGACGCTGGCAAAGGGATTTTCAACAAGTACGCCGTCAATGTCTACAATAAGAAGTATTGATGGGTTTCTCTCTCGAATGCTTTGCTCATATTCAGTAAGCATTGATTCAGAAACACTGCATGAAGCAATTTTGTCACCTACAAGGCTCCATTCAGTAACGACTTTCAAGTGTGGTTCATCGACTTTTGAAATGTTTGCTGCCCGGACTCCAAGAGCTGTTACTTGTTTTAGGAGGTGATTAGCATAAATATTTGCAGGATTAAACCTCATCGGAGTGTTAGGGAGTTCACATCCTGCCAGTCAAGCTCATTCACGACTACAACTTTTGTGTCGCCCAAAATATACATATAATCGTCTAAATAAAGCGCCCTTTGTGCTGAGATGTCGCTCACTACCCGCTCGAGCGCAAGTGTATTGTCGCTAACGGAAAATACATAGCCTGACTGTCCTGCGGGAAGAAAGAACGCGCTGTGACGAGGGTCGTACAGAAAAGCATGATGATTTGACGCAACTTCTGTCCAGTATTCATCGAGTAAGTATTTACTTACTTCAGTGGGACTGCCCGGGTTACTTACATCAAAAAGTGACAATTTTACATTTTGATTTTCTTGCCCGACTCCTAGGATTAGGTTCTTCGAAATAGGATGAAGATATGATGAAAAACCTGGAATTTTAAGCTCCCCTGCCATCTTAGGGGCGCGCGGGTTACTAAGGTCCAAGACGTAAAACGGATCAATCTGTCTAAATGTAACAAGATACCCTTTATCTTCAATAAATCGGACGGAATAGACACGCTCTGTTACACCGAGATCAAGCACCTCTCCAATCTTGTTGAGGCCTGCATCAAGCACATAAACATCATTAACAGATTGAGCATTCCCAAATCCAGATGCAGTTACCGTTGTGGCGATGCGAAGATTCTCATTATATTCATCCAGAGCAAATTGATTGAGTGGTGTGCCTGGCACTGATCCAGTTGCAGCCACATCAAGAGAATTTGCGGCAATGCGAGCAATTCCTGTTTGCTCAAGGTCGCGACCGTGTTCTTTCAAATAGTCTTGTGCCCTATTGGCAAATTCATTACGAAGTCTAACTTGTTCATCTTGAGGCAAACTGCTGTAGTATTGATCCATTATAATTTCCAGCTCTACCTGTTTTGCTCGATTGCTAATATCAAGTCCGCGGAGTGAATCTATTTTTGATAACACTAGTGGTGATACGATATCGCGCCCGGAATCATTTAGAAATCCAAACATGAATTGAACAAGGTCTTGGTAATATGTGTACGTGGCAAATATATCGCTTTGTGACATGTAAACAACACTTTGCCCACTGGAGCCTACAAATGAAACACTGTCAATGATCGAACCACTACTTGGGTTGATTTTTACAATTGTAAAAGTGGTGTCAACTGGTACAACTGTATTTGGCCGCCAAATATCAGTGCAAGGAACAGTCAACCCGGTTTCAAAGACTTTCATAGGGCAGCCAGAATACGAATAGACATAGGTTTGCATAACCATGTAGATTTCATTGTTATAGAGCCGTGCTGCCACCATTTGAGTATTGCTATCTGGGCTATATTCCCAATCGGGGCCTTCATCAAATGCCCCGAGTTTATAGCCAGAGATTCCTGCTTGGTTGCTATCAAAAACGACAAGGTGCGAATCCGTAAGGAGCAAATTGCCATATTCATTAATAGACTGTGTTACTTCTAATTCAGAAGGAGGGAAAGCTTTGAGTACTTTCGTTTGCGGCCCTTGGTATGTTCCGGGTGTTGGAGGAATAAGCTCGCTGGTTACCCTGTCTTCCGTGATGAAATTATCTTCCATGATGAATGGTTCAACAGGGAGTGGTGTGTCATAAAAATAATTGGTTGATGAAAAATAAATAGTGTTTCCATCTGTTTTGACGATATCTGGTTCATCAACACCAATTACTTGCACATTTGTATCTGATACTCTTTGTGGTTGTGCAGCAAACGTACTAGCTTCTGTTCCCGTCACACCCATGCCGGCAGATGGCGCAAGCATGAGATCTTGTGCTGCAAAATTTCTTAAACTTCCTCCCGAGAAAACCCCAAAACTCCCGAGCCCAGAAAGCGCTTCGGAACCCTGTGATAGATATGTCTTGAATTCTTCTTCTGAGTTAAAGCGGCCAAGGCCGTCATCTTGTTGTGGAAGATTAAGTCCAGGAAGTCGTATTTGCGATAAAAACGATGACCCTGAAGTAAGTACGGTATAAAGGCCAGTCATGCCGACAATAAATATCAAAAACCCGAGCCCGATGAAAAGTGGAGTTTTTGAAGGATGTTGGGTTCCTGGCATCTTAGCTCCACTATAACATAAACGTCCTCAAAATCACACAGATTTGCGTGATAGACTAATCGCATGAATCACCCACAATCACTTGCCTTTGTAGACGTTGAAACCACAGGTCTTAATCCTCGGAGACACCGAGTTATTGAAGTAGGAATTTTGCGTGTAGAAAATGGTGTGATAGTAGATCAACTTAATACAGTCGTGCAGCCACACATACACGTTCCTGAGGAAATTTTTAAAATGACTGGTATTACTCCAGAAGAAATCGCTCGAGCGCCGGAATTTGATGAGATTTCCTATCAAATTCGAGGACTGTTGGATAACGCGATCTTTATTGCTCACAATGCACGATTTGATTATGCGTTTATGAAGCACGAATTTGATAGGAATGGAAGTCAATTTAAATCAAAAGTGCTTTGCACTGTAAGGCTATCACGAAGACTTTTCCCTGGCCTTCCAAGCTACAGTTTGGGATCTCTCATACGATACTTTGGTTTTTCAGTAGATGTCCGGCATCGTGCTTATGCGGATGCGGAGGTATTGCTTCAGCTTTATGAAAAGTCTATTGAAGAATTTGGTGAAGATCATGTAGCAAAAATTGTGAACTTGATGCTAAAGTCTTCTTCTACACCGTCTAGCCTTTCGGAAGATATTATCGAAAAGCTCCCTGAGCGTTCTGGTGTATATATCTTTCGAGGGGAAAATGAACATATCCCTTTGTATGTAGGCAAAAGCGTTAATATCAAAGAACGGGTTAAAAGTCATTTTTCTGGTGATTACAGTTCTCCCACTGATCTGCGAATTACCTCTCAAATTAGAAGTGTAGAATTTATTGAAACAGCTGGTGAAATTGGTGCACTCATACGTGAGTCGGATACAGTAAAGACTCTTATGCCTGTGTACAACAGAAGTTTGCGTCGTCGCCATAATTTAGTTGTTGCCCTAAGAGATAGCACGCAAAAGTATGACAGGGTTGCAATCTATGAACTTGAGGAACTGGGTCCAGACAAAGTTACCGAGGTGATGGCTGTATTTAAAAGCAAAAAACAAGCAAAAGAACAGCTAAGAGCTCTTGCCAATGAGTATATGCTTTGTCCAAAGCTTCTAGGATTGGAAAATAGTAGGGGTCGATGTTTTGCTTCTCAGCTTGGAAAGTGCAAAGGAGCATGTACCGGAGATGAAGATCCTGTAGATTATAATATGCGTTTTGCAGATTGTTTTGCTACTACAAAAGTGAAAAGATGGCCGTTCCCTAAAGCAATTGTTATCGAAGAAACTGATAAAAAACTAAAAGAATGCCACGTTATCGACAACTGGTGTTATTTAGGCTCATTGTCATATAAGGACGAGAATGACACACCAACTGTAGAGCGTTTTTCTCCCCGCTTTGATTGGGATATCTACAAAATTCTAGTAAGTGCTGTTTTGAAGAGTAAAGCTTCATCCATTCGTCAGCTTTCCAGGCAGGAGGCTCGCCTAGTTAAGCAAAAGAACCCCAAAATTTAAATAAGCTGCAAAACATAACCAGGCGATATACGGCACGAGAATAAAAGTTATTTGCCGATGGGTATCTTTAAGGATATACATAAGGCGAAAAACGACGACAATAAGAAACAAAATGTCTACGAAGGCAATGAGAGTCAGATGAAAATTAAAAAAGATAAAAGACCAGAGGAAGTTTAGCAAAAGCTGAAGAAAAAAAGCTTTCTCGCTTGAATAATGTTGGCAGTTTTATGAGCGGTGATAAGTTTGTATAAAACAACACCCAATAGCATATATAAAATGGTCCAGGTTGGTGCAAAAACCCAGTTGGGAGGAGTAAGTGATGGTCTAGTGAGGCCGTGGTACCATGTCTGTATATTGCTGGCTGTGAAGAATCCGGCAATAAGCCCGACAGACAAAGTTACGCAGATAGAAAGTGGAAATAATAAATAATGTTGAAAACGATGAAGCATAATTCAGTATCTCGCAAAATTTACTGTGATGCCATCCCTAGCTGGGCAAATGCTTTTTTACTGCACACAGGCCATGCCCCGTAGCCATCGCGACCCATTTTAAACGCTGCAGTTTTTATAGCTTCCTCTCCGTTAAAACGAAGGTCTGGGTTTGAGTCCTCTCCCATTGCTTTTCTGTTTGAGATCCATGTAGAGGAAACAAATTGAAACATTCCCGCATATGCACCTGATGGGCTGAGTGCCTCTGGTCTCATTCCTGATTCACACTGTGCAATCATAATCATAACGTGTGGATTTGCACCGTACTCACTGGCATACTTATTTATTAAATCAACCGCATTGGAAGAAACAACCGCAGGTTTTTGGTAGCTTACAGCGGCTACCTGAACAAGAGGTGTCGGCACAGGAACGGCGGTTGGCGTGGGTGTGGGTTCAACTTTTCCGGGTTTTGAGGCAAAAAGCTCCATGCTTGAAGGGTCACTTTTCACGCTAGCAATTTCCATGTTGCGAATTGTAGATCTTGAGGCTATTTGAGGATTATTTTGAGCCAGCAGAACGGGAAACAGGAGGGCAAGGGCTGTTGCTTCGAGCAGAATCGTGCGTGGTATTTGCCACATACAGATTGCTGGCAAGCGGGGTGAAGTATATCATTTTTCATCAATTCTTTCCATTTCAGCAAGTGCTGCGATGAATAACGACTCGCTCCAGCCAAGGGGCGTATTTTCGTTATATTCATCTGAGTTTGAATAATAAAGCTCGGGAAGCCCTTCCGGTGTATCTACCGCAATAAGATCTTTTATGAATGCACGAGCTCTTTTTTCGTCTCCCATCTTGGTGTAGATAATTGCAAGCCACGCAAGCCCAAAGGTCCATTCGGCTTCTTCGCTTATGCCGTCTTTGTTTCTATTGTAATAACGGTCACCTTTGTAGCGAATCACTCCCCTTTCACGAAGAAGATGATATTCAACGTTATCTAAAATTTGATCTTTTTCGGTTTGGGTTACTACTTCGTATGGCCAGATAAGCGAAAGAAGCGCCAGATCAACAAATTTGCGCTCACTTTCGCGAGGTAGTAATGTCGCAAGAGCTTTTTCACCTTTGTTAATGAGGCTTACGGGAACTTCAATTGCAGGATGTTTGGAAATAGACCGAAGGCCAGCTACACAGGCTCCAATTGAACTGGCATGAAGTTCCTCATCCTCCTCCCACATCCCAGAGTCCCTATCATGCCAATATTCAATAGCTGCCAGATATTTTACGAGTTTGTTGACAATACGCTCATGATCGGCAGTTTTAATAATTGATCGTTTTTGCCGAATCTCAAGCTCACCTATGCGATACAAAATGCAGCCTACCGCATCATTTTGTTTATTCCCCCACTCTTCCCAAAATTCATCAAAGTTTTCTGGATGGAAACGGGCATGGATATATTGAAAGTTAGCTAAAGGTTTATTTTGAATTGCCCAGTCTATTTTTACCTCGTAGCGTAAAAAGAGATTGAGAATTGCGCGATAGGTTTTTTCAACAGTGTCCCAGTCTCCTAAGATTTCGAAAGCAATTGTTTCGTAGAAATTGTCTCTGAGCCAGCTTTTATCATACCCTGTTTCAACGCCTGATTTTGAGGCTAAAAATAACCCCGAATCCGTTTGTAGACTTTTAAGGATTTTTTTGTGTCGCCCAATCAGTTCTTTATAGGTTAAGCGTGCCATAACCCATTATGACAAAAGAAGTGTAGGATTGGAAACTTAGACGGCCATATTGTTATGGGGTATAATATCCCAGCACATTTCGATAATGTTTATGGAGGCCGCTATGTTTGGAAAAAGCTGGTTTGGAGCCTGGATCAAATGGGCCCTGCGGAGACCTGTCCGTAAGAACTCGTATGAGTATCAGCTCATTGAGAAGATGTACGTAGACAATGAGGAATCAATGCCACAGTTGCTTATGAGTTGCGACTTAGGGGATGCGCTGGCACATGTGCCGATTCATTTTCTTACGAAGCCGCGGGCATTCCTAGGTGGTGCATCAGTCACAGGCGCAATTGTGATGTTTACAGCTATCATTTTTGCTGTTTTGCTACTCGTAGTGCTGGTGGTCGATTTGATCAACTCACCAAGTGCGCGAGCGGCGTATACAAACCTCGCGGTGTGGATGCTTACTGTGGCATTTTTTGTGGTTATTATTGGCACACCAAGACTGATTCAGTGGCTTGAAGGGAAAAGATGGTTCTCCCTGCTCTTTAGCCGTTGGTATAAAAGTCTTCTGACTGTCTGTGTCATCTCGCTCGTATTGGGCAGTCTTTTTGCCCTGCTTGCAATTTACACTGAGGTAACACATATCCTTGTGTTGTACGCTGTAAGCGCCGGGATCTTTCTTGGGTGGCTTATATTTTTTGGAGTTTGCCTTGTTCGATTCGTCCTGGGTTTGTGTTTGCTTATCATTGCGGCTAAAGAAATTCGCCAAAGGCGCGGGATCAGGCCTTATACTGAAAATCGAATCTGGGAAAAGTTCTGGGCAACACCAGAAGAACTCAAGGCACTGTTTGCCATGATGAAGTTTGTCTATGCACACGTTTGTGTGCCACTTAAAATCCTTCCCGTTAAGGAAGATGTGAAGTAATTTATGTTTGCCAGCTGTTCTGGTTTTTTTTCTCAAGCCGTCAGCTGGCTATTTTTATGGGGGAAACCTCCTGTTTCAGGCAAAAACACCTACAATGAAAAGAAATCCAATAAGCATATAGAGTGCTCCTAGAATTTGATAAGTTTTGTAAGTTTTTTTACTTGCCTTATAGGTGATGCTAAAAAGGGACTTAGCAATATTTGCGCGGAATCGGAATAGCTCCTTTGGCATAACTACGTTTAGCCCGCCATAAATTACAAAAACAAAACCAACAACGGTATAGCTATTCATAAATTTATATTAGCAGATTTTTATTTATAAGTGTTTCTTAAAAAATTCTGCCGAACGGGCAAGTGCTGTTAAGAAAGCACTTCCTGAAAGATTGTGATCAGCCCCTTCATAGCTGAAAAATTCCACATCTTTGTTTGCCAGGGTGAGTGCAAAATTTAAGCTTTCGCTAAAAGCCCAGGGAACTGTTGTGTCACCCGTTCCGTGATGAATTTGCACAGGGCCTGAAATGTCATCAACAAAGTTAATAGGTGCAATTGAGTTCCAAAAATCTGGATTTTCTTCAATGGTTCCGAATTCATCAATAATATCTTGACGAGAAGGTCGTTTTGTTGCAACTTCCCTGGGTGATGGCTTCCATGGTGTTGAAGGTGTCCATTTTGAAGACATATCTTGGTAGCTTGCTACAACGCCTGCCCAAATAACTCCGGCTTTAATGTTTTCATTGACGACCATACTTCGAAGAGTAATGTGCCCTCCCATTGAGTGCCCCCACATGCCAACGCGTTTTGGATTTACCGTTTTCATCTGTGCGACAGAGGCAAATGCGTTTAGTGCATCAGCG
>Ga0155091_123_pt5 | contig 21953 bp, 29 predicted proteins | sample RifCSPhighO2_01_FD_106059 | JGI IMG/M metagenome (GOLD analysis project Ga0155091, IMG submission 106059) | Candidatus Woesebacteria bacterium RIFCSPHIGHO2_01_FULL_41_10
AACCATTCGAGACAATGGACGTGGCATTCCAGTAGATAAACACAAGTCAGGTGTGAGTGCCCTTGAGCTCACTATGACAAAACTTCACGCTGGTGGTAAATTCGGAGGAGGGGCATACAAAATTTCAGGTGGACTTCATGGTGTTGGAGCTTCTGTAGTAAATGCACTCTCAGAGTGGACTCGTGTGGTAGTTCTCCGTGAGGGGGAAGCCTATGTTCAAGAGTATGATCGAGGTGTCCCTCGCCAGAATGTGAAAGAGATTGATCAAAAGCAGCTTGATTCATGGTTCCCCAAAGCCTGGAATATAAACGTCGCAGATAAGAGTAGTGGTACAATCACTACCTTTTTACCTGATAAGCAGATTTTTGGAGACATTGCGTTTGATAACAGCAAAATCAAAACACTGCTACGAGACCGAGCTTATTTGATGGGTAAGTTGAACCTTCATTTTTATGATGAACGCGAAGAGGAGGAAGCACACTTTTATTTTGAGGGTGGTATCAAAACAATGGTCGAGCACCAAAATCGCGGGAAACAAATCGTATCTGACGTAATTTATCTTAAAAAAGATGACGACCCTGTCAGTGCCGAAATCGCAATTCAGTATACGGATACGTACAACGAATCCATCAAAAGCTTTGTGAATGGCATAAACACAACAGACGGAGGTACCCACGTAACAGGCTTCAGAATCGCATTAACTCGGGCTATTAGTGACTACGGCAAACGAAGTGGCATGCTGAAAGAAGATAAAAATGGGTTAACAGGCGAAGACTTAAAAGAAGGTCTTAGTGCCATTATTTATGTCAAAATGCCTTCAGAATCACTGCAGTTTGAATCACAGACCAAAGCAAAACTTAATAATCCAGAGATCCAAGGCTTTGTGCACACAGCCGTTAAAGAAGGGCTTGATGAATACTTCGAAGAACACCCAAGGGACGCAAAAAATATCCTCGAAAAAGTACTTCTGGCAGCTCGTGCGCGTCTGGCAGCCCGTGCAGCGAAGGACGCGGTACTCCGGAAAGGTGCACTTGATGGAGCACATCTTCCAGGAAAGCTTTGGGACTGCCAATCGCGAAATCCCGCTAATTGTGAACTCTACATTGTTGAAGGTGACAGTGCAGGTGGAACAGCAAAGTCCGGCAGAGACAGAAAATACCAAGCAATACTTCCACTTGGCGGCAAAATTCTAAACACCGAGCGAGCACACCTTGATAAAATCGTGAAATTTGAGGAAATTAAAAACTTGATCATTGCACTTGGGGCAGGTATTGGAGAATCGCTGGACTATGAAAAGTTGCGATATCATCGAATTATTATCATGACCGATGCAGATGTTGATGGTCAGCATATTATGACCTTGCTTTTGACCTTTTTTTATCGCCATATGCCAGAAATTATCAAAAACGGCCATCTTTACATCGCATTACCACCGCTTTACCAAATTCAGGCTGCAAAAGATGTACGTTATGCCTACACAGATGAACAAAAAGATACCATTTTAAAAGAGTTCAGTGGCAAAAACACGAATGTTCAACGCTACAAAGGACTCGGAGAAATGAATGCTGTGCAGCTTTGGGATACAACAATGAACCCAGAAACACGCACACTTAAGCACGTTAACGTCGATGACGCTGAAAAAGCAGATCAAATGTTCACTATGCTTATGGGTGAAGAAGTTCCCCCCAGAAAACGCTATATCCAGACACACGCATCAGCTGCAACACTTGATATATAATAGATTGTGAGTAATTACAAAGACCTTACCATTGAAGAACGCGAAAAAGTAATGGCAGCAACTGCGGGACTTCGCTTCAACAAAGACCCAGATAAACCAATCGACAGAAGAAAAGTTAATGTTGCTTTTCGTGCCGCGACCGGAAAAGAACTGTCCCAAGAATACATGCGTGATCCATCTGTGGTTACCCTGATGAGCCAGATAGAGCATAGACCAACTGCTGACTATACTCCACCAGCTCAGGTAACATATGATAAATTCGGAAATCGTATCAAAGTTGAGCTTCCGGCTGATAGGTTTACCGCAAATACCTCTGCTCCTCAACAGAATTATAGCTGGGACAAAATGGGAAACCGCGTCTATGGTACAACCAAAGGATCTTCTAACTCCCGCTGAGATTACGGCACTTACCGTTATTTACAAAACTTATAAACTGAAGCAAAAAGTTCAAAGAAAGGCAGTTGAACACTCGTTTTACTTGGCAACAGGCAAAAAATTAGGACGTGTGTACTATGCAATTCCTATTGTTCAAAAACTCCTTGAGCTTCTTTGACACCCTATAGTTGATTAGTGCTTGCCATTTTGCTACAATGCCAACAGTATTTTCTCGCTCATTTCGCATATTAGCTCGTGGAGGGTAATATGAAGGCATACGATGAGTTGGTAGGTCTGATGCGAAAGCATCGCCACCTTTCGGATGGTGAAATGTTATTCGGGCGTGTTTGGCAAGGCAAGGGATGTATTCAAAGTCAGATGATATCTCTGAGCCAATTTGCTGCGCTGTTGGACTGCGGAATCTACATTGATTGGTTGTCGACGTTACCCGGACTCGCGCGATTGTATTCATACTTCGATCAGAAAAAGACAATGTCTTTTCTGTTCAAGGGGACGCGTTTCCACGGCAATTTTGATAGCGCCTGGAGGTTTCTCGACTATCGTAGAGACCGAATCACAGGGTGCCAGGGGATATGGATTCCGGCAACCTTCGCCTTGTGCATCTACAATGCCTACATCTCGGAACATCTCGAGGTGATTAGCATTCCGCAGGTGGGCAGGCATGCACTCAACAAGTATCAGCCCAGAAGGGTTGCCGCGTAGCGTAGTATCATTTTTACCTTTGGCTGGAGTGTCACACTCCGATTCACAAAAACTCCAGCCAAGGTTTTATATATTAATTGCAACTAATTGAATTTTGTCCTCAATTAGGGCATACTATCTTCATGGCAGATGCAAATGTTTTCAAAGCATTTATCGAAATCCCTTCGGGAGGAAATGTGAAATATGAAGTTGATGAAGAAACTGGAGAGCTTACTGTCGACCGATTTCTACACACAGCCTATTACTATCCTTTTAACTATGGCTATATAAAAGACACCAAAGGTGAAGATGGTGATCCAGTTGACGTAGTTATTCTTTCAAGTGAAAAAGTTGTTCCAGGTGTGGTTATGAAAGTTCAAGTTATTGGTATGCTTGATATGGAAGATGAAGCGGGAGTCGACACAAAAATTTTAGCCGTTCCAGTCAAAAAAGTAGACCCTGTATATGGCGAATATGAAGACATCAAAGATGTCCCTCAGGCAATTTTAAATAAGATAAAACAATTTTTTGAACACTATAAAGACCTAGAACCCGGTAAATGGGTCAAAGTGCGTGATTTTTCTCCAAAGGAAAAAGCTCTTAAAGTTATTACAAAAGCTCAGAGTTAATATGGCTCCCAAGCTTCTTGTTGAGCAGCTCCCTGTAGGGCAAATGAATGCTAATTGCTATCTTTTGTATTATAAGCAATCAGGCGAATGTGTAATTATCGATCCAGGAGACGAGGCCGAGTATATTGAGCGAAAAATTGCAGATCATGAGTTTACTCCAACACAAATCATTGCTACCCATGGCCATTTTGACCATATACTTGCTGCAACAGAACTAAAGCTAGCATACAAAATCCCATTTTTACTTCATGAAAAAGATGACTTTTTGTTAGCCAGAATGCGTGATAGCAGTATGCATTTTCAGGGAATCGATCCTGGGCCACCGCCGCCAGTTGATATTTTTTTAAAAGGTGGGGAAGAAATTTCTATGGGAAAAACCAAATTTCAAATATTACCTACTCCGGGACACACACCTGGAAGCATTTGCCTTTATTTGAAAGCTCAGAAAACTATATTTGTGGGAGATTTATGCTTTGCTGATGGTTCAATAGGAAGAACCGATCATCGCTACAGCAATCAAAAAGATATGATCAACTCACTGCAAAAATTACATAAACTACCAAAAGGAACCCTGGTTTACCCAGGACATGGAGAGGAGTTTTATTTATAAAACCACCTGCAATACAGAAAAAAGAGGTGGCCACCTCAATTGATAACCGAGGTGGCACACCATACTAAACTTCAATCAACAACGGCTGATTTCTGGGTTCTTTAATAACGATATGGTGCCGTCTGCACCGAGCATCGTAGCTTTCACTTGCCCCAACCATAATAATAGGGTCGTCGTAATGTGGAGGCTCACCGTTCACCCAACGTTGGGTGAAATATGCCGGTTCTCCGCATTGCGTACAGATAGCAGTTAAGTGATGCTCTTCTTCAGCTCTGGTGATGATTTGCGCCATAGGGCCGAACGGCTCACCCCGAAAATCAAGGTTTAACCCGGCAACAATTACGCGAACACCTCTATTAACGAGGTCCTCAATAATCCTGATTATCGAATCGTCAAAAAATTGTGCTTCGTCGATAGCAACGACATTAACCTTACGTTGGGACGTAATGACGATATCCCAAATCTGGCTTGCTGTTTGGACAGGAACGCAAGGCATTCGTCCACCATTGTGGGTACTCACAAATTTAGAACCGTTATAGCGACCATCTTTCGCGTGTTTAAAGACAAGCACAAACTGACGGGCGCGACGAGCGCGGTCGATAAGCCGTAGAAGCTCTGCCGATTTGCCACAAAACATGCAGCCATAGATAACTTCGATTAAACCTACAGATGACATATTTGTTCCTCCGCTCAAATGTGCAAGCTTAGCCCACACAGCCTACGATTGATGAAGATATTTTTCAACAGCTAAATTGAAAGTTTTGGATCCTCACGTGCCATAATGGAGATGTAGGCTTTTTTCATATCCAAGTATTTGCGGAGAAGTTTAAGCATATAATCTTGAGTTATTGAATTTGCTATCTCGTTAAGTTCCTCAACAGAGACAATTTTATTATCCAAAAAAAGTGAACTAGTAATGTTATCAGCAATCCCACTAACAGAATCATATACCATTAGTGTTCGCATATTTATGTAATTCAGTGCACGCTGAAACTCTTGATCGGGGACGCCATCATGCAAAAAATTAACGAACACTTTTTTCATAATAGAAAAAACTTCTTTTGCATCTTTAAGATTTGTGGAAGCATCAAGACTATAAACTCCTGCAGTGGGTCTGTAACTAACTGTAGATCCACAGTCATAAACCAGTCCACTTTTTACTCTTAACTCCCGAGCGAGCAATGATCTCATGCTCCCACCCAATATATACTTGCTCAAAAAGAACGCTATTCTTTGTTTCTGCGAAAAATCGTCTCTGCCGGGGGTAATAAAATTTAGCTCAACTACTGTTTTGTTTTCATCTTCCTTGTGGAATAGGTACCTATTCTCCGGGACAATTGGAGCATATTTTAGTTGGGTTTTTTTACCCTTTGGCACTTTATCAAACAAATGTTCAACAGCTTCTTGTGCCTGATTTCTGGTAATCTTTCCTGCAATTCCTACAATACAATTTGAAGAAACAAAGTGTGTTTTATGAAGCTTTACTAATTCCGCTCTAGTAAGTGAATTGACAAAATCCATTTCTCCAATAGCATTCCTAGCATATACATGCTTTTTACCAAACAACTGGTTTACACAGGATTGCCAATATCGTTGGTGTGGGTTGCTCCATCTGTCTGTATATTCTTGACTTATCACTCGTTTTTCTTTCACAATATCCTTTTCATTCATCTGAGGGAAAAACGCTTCGCCCCGCAACAGATCCGCACTTGGCATCAGTGAAGGGCTAGGACATGAAGCCCAGTACTCAACATAACTGCCACTTGTAGAACCTCCGTTATTTATCCCGTGACCTTCCTTGAATATTTCCATTTCAAGTTGGGTGGCAAGTGTATCAGTGCCATCAAACGATAAATGCTCGATAAGGTGAAGTGCCCCAAAACCATTTTTTTCATTCCATGCACCAGCTCTTAGTTGAAGATAAATCATAACGGTTTCAACTGACTTCATTGGATATACTCCAATTTTTGCTCCTTTGTGGCTAAATTCAAAAAACTTTTTGCTCATTTTTCTACGCAAATAAAGGTTCCTATTGTGGAAAGCTCAGTCACCAACTCCCCTTTATCCTCTGAAGTATAAAACAATCCAGAGGCAGTGCCACCATCCAAGTTAATTGCATCAGCAATTTCAATCTGGTGTTCACTAGCAATTATATTTAATAGCGCTGGAAGCTTTGCAAGTAGTGGTCCAGAGAATGAGGAGTCTGTGTCAAGAATTATTCCAAGATAAAGATTATTTGAACCAGTGATAAGTGCGAAAGATCTTCGAGCTGGTTTATCATTTTCAATGACAACTTCTAGCGACTTACCATTTTCGTAAAGTATTGGTCCAGTTTGGATAGCTAATCGAAGTGGGTCCACAGGAACACTTCGAGTAATGCGAGGAGTGTCAATTCCATTTATAGAAAGCACTCCATTAAACAATACATTTCCCTTGTAAGGGTTTTCCTCTATACCATCAATAAGTAAATATCCAATAGGGGAGAAAGTCGTTGAGTAAAAACCACCGTTGATCACAAATTCGCAATTTGAGCTTTCAACAAAGTTGCGAAGTGTTACTTGCTCATCTAGATTAGAAATTAACACTAATGAGTTGGGGTTTTCAACCGGATAAAGATAAGAAATATAGGTGATTCCATCGCGTGTAAGCTCAGATATAAGAAGCTTATTTTCCACGCCCAAAACTTGCGTATCTTCAGAATTGTTTTTGACTTCTTTTTTTGTTTGTACCGAGGCATTCAAAAGCAGCGATGCGATTACCAAAACAAACAGCCCAATAAAAACCTTTTTTGTTTTTGCCATATATGTAGGTTATCCCAAATAAAATCCGAAAGTCAAGAAGGGCAGTGTATTATTTTTGTGGATCCAATTTATCCTTATATCGCTTCAATTGTCGAGAAACCTCATCATGAAGTTCATTAACTGCTTTGTGAAATTCATCAGCCTTTTCATCAGCGAATATGTGTCCACCCTCGGGTAGCATCATGTCAAAGCTAACTCTTATTTCAAAAGCGCTGGTCTTAGTCACATGTATATCAGCAATACGCTCATCAATTGGAACTTTTTTCAAAAACTTCTCTAAATTTTCACCAAGCTTTTTTGATATGTAGTTTTCTACAGTACCTTCAAGTGGTAGATCTGGAGAGCTGATCTGCAACTTCATGAGGCCAGTATATCATATTGGTATAATATTGGTTCTATGAAACTTTCACTCACACTCTTAAGCACTGCTGCATTGCTTGCAATTATTGCCTATATGTCAACAAGACCAGCCAGACCACCGACCAACAACTTCAGTTATTTGTCACAATCTCCACAAGCTTCAATAGTAACAACTCCAGAGTCAACACTAACAAATCTCCCTGAAAAGAAAGTTTTATCGGGAGGTATTCAAGTCTTTCAAACATTTAACAACTGCGGACCTGCCGCATTATCTATGGCACTTTCTCATTTTGGAATTAGCAGAAGTCAGCAAGAGCTTGGCATGGCCTTGCGCCCATACCAAGTTCCAGGTGGGAACAACGACGACAAATCAGTAGTATTAAGTGAACTAGCAGACAAGGCATCTGAATATGGATTTATTACTTTTCATCGACCAGCCGGGGATATCGAAACATTAAAAGGAATTATTGCACAGGACATGCCAGTGATAACCCGTACACTACTTGATTCTTCAAGTGATATTGGCCATTACAGAGTTGTGAAAGGATATGACGACACAAATCAGCAGCTCCTCCAGGACGATTCATTGCAAGGAGCAAATCTTTGGTATTCATATAACGACTTTATGGATCTCTGGAAAGCTTACAATTTTGAATACTTAGTTCTTGTTCCAAAAGAAAAACTTGAGATTGCAAAATCAATCCTTGGCAAAAGCTTTGACGAGACGCATGCATGGGAAAAAGCTGTCGTTTATGCATCTCACAAACTTGCACAAAACCCAGATGACACAATAGCACAGTTCAATCTATCGGTAGCATATTATCATCTGGGGGATTTTAATAAAGCAACTTTGCACTTTGAGAATGTAGAGGCAAAGCTTCCTTTTCGGACACTTTGGTATCAGATAGAGCCTGTCCTTGCTTATTATCAGATAGGTGATTACAATCGGGTACTTTCGCTTACCGAGGACATTTTGAATAATCATAATCGTGCATTTTCAGAGCTGTATCATCTTCGTGCACTTATCTATGAAAAACAAGGAAATGATGAAGCAGCTACTCTTGAGCGAGAAAACATCCTTCGGTATAACATTCACTACTTTGAGAATTCACCACTCAATAGTTCTTAGGATTTTCTCAGTAATATGGGTTACAATGGCTAGTGGCCTTTTTAAATAAATACACACTGACCACGACCTTAATTGTAATTGGAATTATCTCCGCAGTAGCATTTTTTACTACACTTTCACCAAATCTCCAAAATAACCAAGCTATTTCACTTGAAGAGACTAATGAAGGTGGTCCAGAGGAAGGAGTGCATCCTTTGTCAATTGCATATCTTCGTGAACTTGAATATCCAGGAAGTGATATTGTTGTTGAACAAACACTTGCTCCAGGCAGTAACTACCAGCGCTTTATTACATCTTATCAATCTGAAGGACTCAAACAATTTGCCCTCCTTACCATTCCAAACGGATTACCGCCTGAGGAAGGCTGGCCTGGAATAATTTTTAATCATGGTTATATCAGCCCATCAGTATATAAAACGACAGAGCGTTATCTTGCCTATATAGATGCTTTCTCGAAAAATGGATATGTAGTCTTTAAACCCGATTATCGTGGCCATGGAAACTCAGAAGGTGAAGCGGGAGGAGGGTACGGCAACAATAACTACACAGTTGATGTTTTAAATGCCTTTTCATCATTGCAAAAATACGAGTCAGTAAACCATGAGAAGATTGGCATGTGGGGGCACTCGATGGGTGGGCACATAACTCTGCGAAGCATGGTAGTAAACCCAAACATCAAAGCTGGAGTTATCTGGGCAGGAGTCGTGGGCTCATATCAAGATTTGGTTGAAATCTGGCCGAGGCACCGAGCAAACAATAATTACCGTGTTGGTGCGCCAACAGGTAGGCGTTCATGGAGAACAGAACTGACTCAAAAGTATGGAGGCTTCGAAGAAAACCCAGAGTTTTGGGATAGTATTTCATCAACCGCATTTTTAAGCGATATCTCCGGCCCGCTTCAACTGCACCATGCAACAGGCGACACCTCTGTTCCAAAGGAGTTCAGTGAACTTTTGCAAGAACGAATGGAGCAGACTGGCAAAGAGTCTGAGCTTTATATTTACCAAGGTGATGATCACAATATCAGTGCAAACTTCTCAACGGCAATTTCCCGCTCCATAGAGTTTTTTGACAGATACCTTAAAGATAACTAAACAAACCTTCCTCCTCGAAATCGTCTTCTAGGGAAGAAAATGGGCAGAAAAATATACTGCGCAGCCACCATTGATAACCAAACAATCGTGTACATTATGGTAAATGAAATTGGCAACACACTAAACAATAAAGATAAAACTAGAAATAAACATAATCCTTCAATTGCCCCGGTGATCAGAACAAAAATCATTGGCCAATCGCTATCCCAACGTCTTTTCTGCAAAAAATCATACACCACATCCCAGAAAACTCCTGTCAGTAAGAATACAAAAAAAACACTTCCGAGAGTTTTTGTGTTATTCAGATACAAACTCACAACAAATGCGATAGGAATCCCAACAATTGTTGTTACAGCAAATCTTGTTTGTACTCGCCCCCAAAAAGTAGGTGTCATATTGATTTATTTTTTATCCATTTCCACCATTCCATAAATAATTGCTTTGGTGATGACTTATGGATTCCAGACCAATTTTGTTGTGACAAAAAATCGATTGTTTTATCTGTCACATATTGTTGTCCCAAAAAACTGTCAAGAGGTCCGTAACCATTTCCAAGAGCGTTGATTCCAGACAGAAAAACTGCTGATTCATTTGACGTTAGCGCTTCAACCTCAAAGTATTTTCCAAGCTTTACCAATTTATTTCTTCCCGCAAATTTCTGGAGCAACGGATGAGAATACGTATTCATTTCAAATCCTGTTGCATCGATTACAAAATCGGCATCTGGAATCCTGCCAACTACTTTATAGATACAATCTTGATGTGCTTTCCGAATCTTATGTATCCATGAGTTTCTTGGGATAGTACTGGCCTTACTCCAAAGAAGATCAGTTTTATCTATCAAACTGCCCCCGAAACTTGCGCGTGGGAAATTAAATTGCTGAAGTCTCCAGCCAAGAATGTTTTTTTGTTTAAGTTTTCGCGAATCTATGCCTGTTACATTTTTACTACGAAAAACAGAAATTACTTCAATACCACCCTTTTCATAGGCTAGATCAATATAGTCCTCTACAAGTTGTGCTGCTGTTGCACCACGGCCGATGATAACAACTTTACCACCTTTTTTTTTGAGTTGTTCTTTAATATATGAATGGTTATCATATGCACTGATAATTCCTTTTTTTCTCTCTTTTCGAGTATGACCCAATGCAATTAATACAGCATGAGTATGGATGATTTTTGTAGCTCCACTCTGAGTTTTAAGTGATACTGCGATTTTGGTATTCGGAAGTTTTTTAATAGAAGTGGCAATACCCAAATAAAGCATTTCACTCCAGCCAATGCGTTTTGCTTCACTGTCAATACTTTTATAGACACGTCCTGCACTCGGTGTATAAAAATCACCGTAAAGTGACTCCATGATGAGCTGAACTATAGTTTTCATTACAGCTTTGGGCTTATCCGCTAAAATTTCCTCCCAAATCTCCGACACTGCATAACCAGGGAATCCCCAATAATTATCAGGACGTGATCCTGAATCACTACGCAGCCGATGTGAAGAAGTAAGTCCAATCGCATCGCAGTACTTCTTAAATTGCTGATAGGGAGTGTGAAGCGGAGAGATAATAGCAATGTCTTTTTTAGGCACACCATAAATACGAAGGGCATCCACCCAGGTGAAACTCCCAATACCACCACCAATTGTTACAAATTTTTTCTCTTCAACCACCATCTTTCTATACTATACTGATTCATGTCAATAAATTCTCAAACAATTGGAAGAGCACTTCTTACTCTGGTTTTGTTTTATCTATGGTTTCTCGTGGTTATTCGTAATGAAAATATAATCCTTCTTTCAGGAGTGGATTTGATCTTCCACGAAGCAGGGCACATTATCTTTTCGTTTTTAGGTGAATTTATCCATATCCTTGGAGGTACCCTTATGCAGCTTATTGTTCCCGGAAGCATCGTTATCTATTTTGTACTGCGAAAGCTTTTCTTTAGTGCTTCAGTTGTCTTATTTTGGTTTGGCCAAAATCTGATTGATATTTCAATTTACATGCAAGATGCCATCCCACAACAAATGCCACTTTTGGGGGACATTCATGATTGGGCATATCTTTTTGGAAAATTTGGGCTACTAAAACAGTCTTGGTTTATTGGGGATAGTGTAGCTTTTTTAGGAGTATTAGTAGTTTCAGTTTCTGTAATTGCCGCACTCACGACAACAATTATGTATTCTTTTGAAGAAAAGGCTCAAGACTGATCAGGGTCAACAGGCTTCATTGCAGTGGTTGCATCAAATGGGATTTCAGGATCATTTGTTCTTGGATCAACAGTTTTTTCACCCGATCCTTTCTCTCCCAACACAGCTTGATATGCCCTCACTGCTTTAACAAGCTCTGGGCCTTTCTTATTACCCGGTCCCATAGCTGCCTGATCAACACGACTTTCTGGCTCAACACCAATTTCAGCAGCAAACCCCGCTTCAGTTGCTTCTGGTCTGTTAACAAGAGTCTTGCCCCCACTTATATCAACCGTATCAGCACCGGCGACTTTTGTTAACTGCTGTGTATCAACTCCATCTTCCTGCTCAGGGAGCCTATCTGGCCTTTCTGGGGGATTTTCACTCATTCCTCTTTATATCATAAAGCCAGATATTATAAAATGGTATCAGAGGGATGGGAGGTGATAGAGAATGGCTAAAGCATTAACTTGCCGCGACATGGGTGGCCCTTGTGACGAAGAATTTGTAGGTGAATCAATGGATGAGATTATGAGAATGGGGGAAATGCACGTCAATGAAATGAGTGAAGCTGGAGACGAAGAACATATAAGGGTTAAGGAAATGATGGACAGCCCTGATCCTGAGATGATGCAGAAGTGGAAAGAGGAATTTGCTCAAAAGTGGGAAAACGCCCCGGAGGTTGTCGACGTCGAAGAGGTATAGACAGTGATACAATGTCACTCATGAAGATCGCCAGGACACATATTATAGTGTTTTTTGTGATGGTTTTTGTTGTCATATTTTTCTTTCTCTTCAATCATTTCATTTACTGGCAAAAACAGGCAGACTCAACTGCTTTACAATTCGACGCCCCAGGCAGATCTTATGAATCTCCAAAAAAGGTTGAGGATTACTTTGTCGAAACATTAAGATGGGACAGTGAAGATCTTGCCGCCAATACAGAGCGTGTAGAAATAAGCTTTTATGTTACCGAGGACACTACGCTAGAGGGGATTTTAAACAACCTTGAGTACTATGGATTTGTTCGTGACGGTGAAGCCCTTCGCTATACCTTGCAAAATACTTCTGACACCACTTCGGGGCAGGAAGGAGCTCTTAAAGCAGGCAATGGTGATATCGATATCAAAGCCTACTACAGAATTTCAGAAGACATGAACGCATTTCAAATTGCGAATATTTTACTGAATAATCCAAACTTCTGGGGTCCTCAAGGTGATTATGGCTATCTTTTCATGCCGTAATTTCTAAGCATCCTCTAAGTCTTTAGAGCTACTATCACTTCAGCAATGTCGAAAGGGGGTGAGAAATATTAAAAAAACTTTATTAGCAATAGCAGTGGTTTCTGTTCTTGGGCTAGGAGCATTAAGCGCAAGCTCTGTTCTTGCACAAGAAGCTGTTGAAGAAACCAATCCTATGAGTACATTGGTGCAAAAACTTGCAGATCGTTTTGGACTTAACGCAAGTGACGTTCAGGAAGTATTTGATGAACATCATACACAGATGCAGGAAGAGCGATCTGCCCAAATGCAATCAAGACTAGAAGAGCGTCTAGCAGAAGCTGTTACAAACGGTGAGATCACCGAGGACCAGAAGGTACTTATTCTTGCCAAACACGCAGAGCTCGAGGCAGCGCGACAATCCCAGATGCAGAACATGCAAAATCTTTCTATGGAGGAGAGAAAGTCTGCAATGGAGACAGAGCGTACTGAGCTTGAAGCATGGGCTAAGGAAAATGGTATCGACAAGGATTACCTTTTTGGAGGTTTCCAAATCAAATTCCACGGGGAAGGTCGCAAGCACATGATGTTTATAAGTGAATAAACAGTTAGTTACTAAAGCAGCTCTCAGCGGAAACTGGGGGCTGCTTGCCGTTTTGCAATTGACCGATTCTACTCTTACAGTAATAATACGCTATGAAATATCTATTGGGGATAGTCGCAGGAGTTGCCATTACCCTTGCAGTTGTCGTTGTTCTTCTTGTCAATAAGCCATCCCAAACACAGAACTCCTCGTTGGTTGCTGCTCCCACAATGTCGCCTACGCCAAAAGCAGTTGTTGCATCACCAATCGCTTCACCACTTGCAAGTGCAGTGCCAACGGGTAGCGGCGTTGCGACAGGGATAATTTCCGGCAAGCTTTGCTATCCATCTCAATTTTTGCCGGAAGGAGCAATAGAGGCAAAAAGTACAGTTAATAATACTGTCGTTTCAGAAAGCTATGCAGGGACAGAAGGTGGCGCGGGGAATACGTATGAGCTTGCCGTCCCAGAGGGTACGTATATTTTGCGCTACAAAGCAGGTGAACTTTATGGCTATCATACTGATGTTTGCCCCACAGGAATTGAACCTTCATGTGCAGCAGCAAACGCGCGAGAAAACATAAAAGTTGAAGTGGCCGCAAAGAGCACCGTCACAGGAATAGACCTTTGTGATTTTTACTACAACGACTCCACCAACCCAGGGTTCTAATCAAGTAGTCATATCAAAGAACTCGCATCTTAACTACAAGTGTTAAAATTAGCTATCGGAGTGAAGCGGCGTTAGATCGCCGCCATGTCGCAAAACGACATATGAAAGCCAGTGGATAATTCGTAAGTATCACTAGTTAACGCTTACAAAGGAGCCATTTGGACGCCAGCATGGCGGGCGCACGTCCCACCCGCTCCACACAAGCTAAAGTGCTACAATAGCCCAGGATGACGGACATCAAGTCACTCACAAAAAGAATCATTGCCTTCCGTGACGCTCGCGACTGGAAACAGTTCCACAACCCCAAAGACCTTTCACTATCTCTAGTACTCGAAGCCACAGAGGTAATGGAGCACTTTCAATGGAAAAGCAAAGAAGAAATTGACGAACATGTAAAACACAACAAAAAAGATGTTGCTGAAGAGCTGGCGGACGTAATGTACTGGGTGCTCCTTATGAGTCATGACATGAAGATTGATATCGCTAAAGCTCTTACAAAAAAACTGGAAAAAAATGAAAGCAAATACCCCGTGGATAAATCAAAAGGCTCTCATAAAAAATATACTGAATTATAATGATTATTTATCAATCGACTAAGGAAAAATTCTTAGATGATGTCTTGTCTGCTGAGATACACACTGTAATACACGACCTTCTATTTGATAAAGCAAATATAAATGTCGGAGATAGTGAAATTAGTTCTTGGAAAGAATCACTTCGATATATGGGTGCGGTATTAAATGATGATGAAATACCCGATGATGTGGGGATATCAATCGAATACAACATTCCACAAAGTTCAAAGAGAATAGATTTTATGATTACAGGCACAGACAAAGAAAAAAAGGATCATGTACTTATTATTGAATTAAAACAGTGGAGTGAAATCGAAAAGACAGATAAAGACAGCATTGTAGTTACACGGTTTAAGAATGGTCCAACCGAAGTTGCACACCCTTCGTACCAAGCGTGGTCATACGCGGCATTAATGGAAGGATTTAATGAAACAGTATATGAAGATCACATACAACTTAAGCCCTGTGCGTACTTACACAACTATATAGATGATGGAGTAATTTCAGACTCATTTTACAAAGAATATATCGATAAAGCACCGCTGTTCTTTAAAGGCGACGATGAAAAAGTAAAATTAAGAGCATTCATTAAACGGTTCGTAAGATACGGCGACAAATCAAAATTAATGTATCGAATTGATGCTGGAAAGATTCGTCCTTCAAAAAAGATCGCCGACAGTCTATCTAAGATGCTAAAAGGAAATCAAGAGTTTATTATGATTGATGATCAAAAAGTTGTTTATGAGAACGCACTCTCACTCGCTAAGAAATCATCCGAAAGTAGCAAAAATGTATTAATTATCGAAGGAGGACCTGGTACAGGAAAAACTGTTGTTGCTATAAATCTTCTAGCTGAGATAACTAAACGGGGGTTACTGACACAATATATTTCTAAAAATGCAGCTCCGAGAACAGTATATGAAGCTAAACTCACGGGAGATTTCAAAAAGTCTGAAATATCAAATTTTTTCTCTGGTTCTGGAGCCTTCATTAATGTGGAAGGAAATATATTTGATGCTCTTATCGTAGATGAAGCACATCGTCTAAACGAAAAATCTGGGATATTTAAAAACTTGGGAGAAAATCAGATAAAGGAAATTATACAGGCTTCAAAATTCAACATTTTTTTTATAGACGAAGACCAACGTGTTACCTTCGACGATATCGGATCCAAAGCAGAGATTCGCAAATGGGCGCGCGAAGAAGGTGCACATGTACACGAGCTTGCACTTGAATCTCAGTTTAGATGCAATGGATCAGACGGTTACATTGCATGGCTTGATAATGCGTTGCAAATTCGAGAAACAGCGAACTATAGTCTTGAAGGTCTTAACTATGACTTCAAAGTATTCGATAATCCTGCAGAGCTTCGTGATGCGATATTTGAAAAAAATAAGATTAGTAATGAAGCTCGTTTAGTGGCTGGGTATTGCTGGGATTGGGTAAGTAAAAAGAATCCAAACGCAAATGATATCGTTTTCCCTGAATACGATTTTGGAATGCAATGGAACTTGACCGTCGATGGGAGTCTCTGGATCATAGCACCTGAATCTGTAAATCAAATAGGTTGCATACATACATGCCAAGGTCTTGAAGTCGACTATGTCGGTGTTATTGTTGGTCCTGATCTTATTGTTCGGAATGGAAAAGTAATTACAGTTCCCGAAGGGAGATCAAAGAATGACCGCGCCATGCATGGTTACAAAAAGATGCTACAAGAAAATGAAAAAGAAGCTACAGAACGAGCTGACATGATTATCAAAAATACATATCGTGCGCTAATGACCCGCGGGCAAAAAGGCTGCTATGTGTATTTCACTGACGAGATGACTGAAAAATACTTCAAACAAAGACTTGGGAAATGAGAATCCAAAAAATTAAACTGCACAAGTTTAAACGATTTACAGATTTTACAATTGATCTGAGAAATACTCCCAGCAAAGTCGTCGCCTTAGTTGGACCAAACGGTTGTGGTAAAAGTAGCGTTTTTGATGCAATTGAAGAAAAAGCTAAAGACTATAAGGGGGGAAGTGGTCAAGTAGAATTTTTGTCAAAGTCACAGTATATTGGTGAAGAAGCAAAATATAATAGAAGCGAACAAATAAAAATAAATATTCTAAACGACGAAACGCTAAGTAAGACCTCTTATTACTTAAGAACATCATATAGATCAACATCTAGGATTAATACAGATCAAATAAGGCGATTAGGTAAAATAGAAGATGACCCAGGAAGACCGAATTCATCAATCGATTCCGATTCTCGTCTTCAAGAGAACTACGAACGATTAATAGGAAAATTTCATGAAGATGTATTCAACAAACCCGTTACTGGTGTTGAGTGGGCAGAAAATAACACCAAAAAACTAAACGATATTTTAAAGGAAATATTAGACATTCAAGTTACATCCCTGGGGAACCCCGTTGAAGGAAGAGGGAAACTTTACTTCAAGAAAGGCATATCTACAGGCTTTCCGTACGACAATCTTTCATCGGGAGAAAAAGAAGTTATCGATCTCATCGTCGACCTTATTGTTAAATTAGACACTTTTAAAGAGACTGTATTTTGCATAGACGAACCCGAGCTTCACCTCAATACATCTATACAAAGAAAATTGCTTACTGAACTCGAAAAACTTATTCCAAATTCTTGTCAATTATGGGTAGCAACACATAGTGTAGGTTTTGTGAGAGCACTTGTACATGATATTGTGGACTGCCAAATAATCGATATGGGGAACAGTGATTTCGATTCAGAAGTTTTCCTTACGCCAATAAGCAAAACTAGAGTTAACTTAAAAAATCTATTCAGTACAGCTTTAGACGACCTAGCAGGTTTGATAGCACCTGAAACAATCATTTATTGTGAGGGTGATAAAACTCCATCTCATGAATACACTGAAAAAGGATTGGACGCAAATATTTACAATGAAATTTTCAAATCAGAATTTCCGAACACTCTATTCGTTTCCTCTGGAGGGGGGAGCGAGCCTAGAAAATATGCAGAAGTTGCTATTTTAGTGCTCAATAAAGCTTTCATAGATACTCAACTATTGTTTCTTAAAGACAGAGGAGGAAAAGAAAAAATACTTACAGAAGATGAACGCAAAATACAGCTTAATGGTAACAAACTTAAACGTATACTAAGTAGAAGAGAAATTGAAAACTACTTATTTGATAAAACTATATTACAAAAATTCTGCCCAGACGGAAGCTTTGATTTTCTAGATAAACTTGATACAAAAACAGAATATCTAAAACCATACTATCAACAAATCAAAAAGTCATGCAATTGGCAAAATGGAATATCTGAAATGTTGCTTGAGCTCTCAAAATATATCATTAACGGAACTCAAGTTTACGAAGAATTAAAAAGTGATATTTTTAAATAATGTCCAAATATTATAACTCCAACAGAAAAGCAGACTGGAGTTTTTAGTGCTTAAGTAGAACAGCTTTTGCTATAATTGGTAAAATTATTAATGAGCCACTACAAGCTCTCCCCATCTGATTTTGCTTTTCTTTATGAAGAGTGCAAACTCTGCTATTGGCTGAAAGTTAAGCACAAGATAAACACACCAACTCTCCCTTTTCCTGGAGTTTTTTCTACAATAAATACAATGTTTCAAACTCCACTTGTAGGTAAAAATTTGAAATCTGTATCTAGCTCGCTGCCTGATGCATTAGTTGAGAGCCAAGAAGGACATGTAGAATCTGAAAAGATTCCCAACACTAACGTTTATGTAAAGGGAAAATATGATTTGCTTGTAAAAAAAGAAGACGGTACTTATATACTTGTAGACTTGAAAATTTCAAAACCAGAGGAAGACAAAATAGATAAATACAAAACACAGCTTGGAGCGTATAAATATGCGCTGGAACATCCTGCAAATGGTAATCCAGTCAGAATATCAGAGCTGGCACTTTTAGTGTTTTACCCGGATCAAGTAGAGATGCACAAAGACTCTGTAAAAATTGCATTTCCTCCTATCTGGATGCCAGTACCCATCGATGACAGTGGTTTTCTCCAATTTGCAAAAGACATCGATACGCTCCTTTCCGGACCAGCACCCGAGGAAGACTCGAATTGTAAATGGTGTAATTATAGACACGAAGGCGAACGGATTGCTCACGTCAAGAATATATGACTAATAACAAAATGATCAAAAATTACTTAAAATATATAAAAGACAACCCCAGGGGATACTGGTTTCGCGCCAAGTGGTATGGCTGGGGGTGGGTGCCGGCTAAATGGCAAGGGTGGGCAGTTTTGGCAGTTTATATTTTTCTGGCCTTTTTAGTTACCTCCTCAGTTAACTCAAATTCTCACTCAGTAAGTGACATCCTCTATGGGGCAACTATTCCGCTTGCTCTTTTAACAATCATTTTTATTGTAGTTTGTTACGTTAAAGGAGAAAAACCTCATTGGAGCTGGGGGCCAAAAAGCAAAAAAAGATGAAGAAGTTATTTATTGGCATTGGAGTTGTTTTCGTTGTTTTAGTTATCGGCATACTTTTTGTTAACAAACAAGTTACTTCACCCTTGCCCGTACCTTCTGAAAATCCTGAAGATTCAGTCCTCAAACCAAATTACACAGACCCCGATTTTGGATACACGCTTTATATCCCTAAAGGTATGATCATCGAGAAGCAATCAATTTACTCGACACTTTTTTATCCCAAAGACCAGTCGCAGAGCCAGGGTCCGGCAAATTTTATCTATATTTCAGTCGTGACTCCTGATATGAGGGACTCCGTAGGGGAAGTTTATAATTACAATCCTAGTGATTTTGAGAAGCTTACTGGGCTTGAAGCTCTTGGCGACTCAGTCAACCTTGCCTTTGACGATAACCCTGATCTGGGTCAGTGGTTCACATACACGATTGCCGATGAAGTAAATATTGATACTGGCCGTGTGAAGATATTTGAAAATACCAAGCCCTGGGAATTTCCAGCCGGAACCACTGAAAACCGTTTTATATACGGCACTGCCGAAAACATTTATATTCTTGGTTACTACACCGGAGGAGATAGTGGAGCAACGATTGATCCTCGTGAAGCGTACCAGAGCATCCTGAGCTTCAAAGTAAAAAGTACAAATGCTCCCTACCAAACCACTCTCTCCGGAGAATACGTTTGCCTGCCACACAAAGACACAAGCGGTCCACAGACAATGGAGTGTGCTTTTGGCATTAAAACACCTGATGGCACCCACTACGCAGTAGACTTTGGCGAAAACGGAGACCTTACACAATTTGTTGCCGGAGAATCGGTAACTCTCAGCGGGCTAGTTACTCCTATAGAATATATTAGTACAGATCATTGGCAAATTTATGACATTGTAGGGATTTTCTCTGTTACTAAGTAAACAACAATGAGTGCTGAATTAGTCATAAAAGCAATTGAAGAGCATGCTGACCCCCTGCGCGCTGAGCATTCAATGCGTTTTTTTAAAACGGCAAAAGGGCAGTATGGATATGGGGACAGGTTTTTGGGGCTGACGGTTCCCCAAATGCGAACAATTGCGAAGGCTCACCGTGATCTTGCGATCTCTGATCTTGAGCTTTTGTTGATGTCACCAATTCATGAAGAACGACTTGTGGCACTACTTATTCTGGTTGATCAATTTGGAAAGTATCCTGAAAAAAGAAAACAGATTTTTGATTTTTATCTTTCACATACAAAGTTTGTCAACAACTGGGACTTGGTTGATCTCTCTGCACCCAGAATTGTCGGAATACAATTACTTCACTCCAATAAATCGCTGCTTGAAAAGCTGGCAGCTTCAGACGATCTCTGGGAAAAGAGAATTGCTATGGTTGCAACTGCAACATTTATCAAGGACGAACAATTGATGCCTACTCTGCAAATTGCTGAAAAACTTCTGGGAGACAAACATGATCTCATTCACAAAGCAATTGGCTGGATGCTTCGAGAAGTAGGTAAAAAAGACGAAGCAGTGCTTGAGAAATTTCTTAAAAAGCACATCAAACAAATGCCACGAACAACATTGCGGTATGCCATCGAGCGGTTTGATGAATCAAAGCGAAAGCACTACCTTGCAATGTAGTTACCTAAGGCTGATGCTCTTTTTCTGCCATTACTGCTTCTTCTCGAGTCTCGTGAATAGTTCCTTCAGGATGGTTTGGTGGTGAATAAAGCGTATAGAGCTTAAGGTCGTCACTGTCGTGAGTGTTAACCACATTGTGTTTTGCTCCAGCAGGAACAATTACAACACTCTCTGCTTGAACATCAAAAACTTCCTCATCGATATATACTTCTCCTTTACCACTTTCAATCCTAAAAAACTGATCAACATGCTCATGTACTTCTTCTCCAATATCCTCTCCAGCTTTGAGGCACATAACTACCAATTGAGTGTGCTTTCCTGTAAATAACACCTTCCGAAAGTTATTGTTATCAAGTGCGACTTCCTCTATGTTTGCGTGGTATCCCTTCATAATTATCACCCCCCGTTTTGCAATTCTATTCTACACTGCTGCTACTTGAATCGCAGAAGCTAATGGGTATAATTGGCGTATGAACAAACCAGCCATTATAGCTGTGACCCTTGGATTAGTCTTAGCTCTCTTAGCAGCAGGGGCATTTGTCGTACTTCGAAAGCAAAATACCCCAGCAACTACAACAGGAAGCATGATGCAAGATCAGGCAACTACTATGAACTCAAACGATGAAGGTACGCGCGGTTCACTAAAAGACTTGATGAGTTTGGCACAAAATCAGGAGTGTAGTTTCGTAGATTCGGAGTCAAAAAGCGAAGGTACAGTCTTTGTTGCACAAGGAAACATGCGTGGAGACTTTGAGGTAACTTCAGAGACAGGAACCTTGGTCTCACATGTCATTGTAAAAAATGATGAAATGTATCTTTGGATGGATGATGCAGAGGACGGTTTTAAAACCACACTGTCTGCCGTCGAGGACGCTGCCGAAGAAATCAGTGAATCAAGCCCTACCTACAGCAATTCCGTTGACCTTAACCAAGACGTCGATTATAGCTGTAAACCTTGGGCAGGTGACAATTCCAAGTTTGTTCTCCCAAGCAATGTTACCTTTGAAGATTTTGCAGCAATGATGGAAGAAGTCAGTGGCAGCATGCAAGGTGAGCTCAATGTGAGCTGTGAAGCGTGTGACAATCTTCCTGCAGGGGATGCTCAAACACAGTGCAAAACCGCACTTGGCTGCTAATTAAGCTTCAATTTGATACAATTGACGATACCCGACAACGAACTCGGGTTTTTTGTGCGCAAACATATGAACAAACAAAT
>Ga0155091_124_pt2 | contig 20300 bp, 22 predicted proteins | sample RifCSPhighO2_01_FD_106059 | JGI IMG/M metagenome (GOLD analysis project Ga0155091, IMG submission 106059) | Candidatus Woesebacteria bacterium RIFCSPHIGHO2_01_FULL_41_10
CTTTTGTTGGGTGATATAATAACTTTATGGCAGTCAAAAAAGGCGCAACTACAGCTTGGAGCAACAAACCACTTTTTCGTTCTAAAGAGGATAGAGTACTTTTTGGACTATTTGGTGGGCTAGGGGAATACCTTGGATTTAATTCAGCAATCCTACGGCTTGTCTATGTTGCGTTAACTGCCTTTACAGGATTTGTCCCGGGTATCGCTGCCTATCTGATTGGTGTTTTAGTAGTCCCCGAAAAATAACCCACAAAAAAGGAGCCTCAAAGCTCCTCTTTTGTACGATTGTTTTATTCTTCAACAATGAGTGTTCCGACCATTCCATTTGCTCTGTGTTGCCCCACACTGCAGTAGAATTCGTATTCTCCAACTTCGGAGGGAGTAAACATGACAGTATCTGACCCACCTGCTTTAATAACATCAGTGCGAACATTAAGCTCGTCAATGACAAAATCATGCATCATGTCGACGGCATTGAATGTAATAACGACTGGTTCACCTACTTTGACACGAATTTCGTTTGGCTTAAAGTAGAATGATCCCCCTTCTACTTTTATTGCGTCCTCTGTCAAAATTGCGTCTTCATCTTCGTTCACAACATCGCTTTCCTCGGTTGTTTCTGCTGTCATAGCTTCTTGAGTATTTTGGCTTTCCACATCACGGTCACTACTGGATTCAGGCGTATTTCCTCCCATCATGCCAAACACTGCCACGGCACCGATTACTAGAAGAACAACTACTACCCCTCCGATTATGAGTGGGTTCATTCCTTTATTAGTTGAAGCTGGTTGTTGCATCGTATTTTCGTTTTCCATACTTATCACCCCCTTTTTAAGTTACATAGTTTTTTAACATATAAGATTTGTAAAGTCTACTCAGTAGTTCACAAAACGAAAAACACCCTGTTGTCAGGGTGTTTTCCTTGCCCTTTGGGCACTTGCCTGTATTGTTTAAGGATTTGAAATTTCTAGAAAGTGTTTCATTTTTGGATGTCTGTTTCCTTTAAACTCCTCAAACATTGTAAAATGGTCAGAATCAATGTTTTGCTCCTCAATCCATGCTTTAAACTCTTTATGAACCTTAGCAGCTTCAGCACGACGTTCTTCTGGTTCTAAATCCCCTAACCTTTCAAGTTTGGCTAGCATTTCTTCGTGCTTATCAAATAAGGCATCGCGTTGTTCCTGGGTGATCGTTCCCTCTGCTACTGCATCATCTAGGCGCTCAAGCATCTGTGCTTCCATTTCGGCCTGATGTTCATCATGAGCCTCCTGAAACACTTGGATGACTTCCTTTGCGTCTAGACCAAAACGATCAGCAATTTTTTGTACGATAGGAGGATATGAAGCCGCTGTTTGAGCACTTGCTAAAGTCACACCAAGAGTCCCGAATGCGAGAACTCCAGTCAACAGCATTGCGGGGATAATAATTTTTCGCTTCATTTGCCTCACCTCCTTACAGGTATACGATTACCATACAGATGTTTTCTGATAAATTACTGAGAAGAGAGGGGGAGGATTACCGTGAAGGTTGATCCCTTGAGGGTTTCGCTCTCCGCAGATATAGTCCCAGCGTGGGCATCAGCGATTGATTTGGCGATAGAAAGCCCCAATCCAAAGCCGTTAACTGTACCCTTTGAACGTGAAGAATCCGCGCGGTAAAAACGATTGAAAATGTATGGCAACTCAGTTCGTTTTATCCCAATACCATGATCTTGAACTCTAAGTATTACGTTGTCTCCCTGCTTTTTCAATGTTATTTTAACTTCTGTATTTTCATCGCTGTACTTAACAGCATTGTCAAGGAGTATCGTAGCAAGTTCAGTTATCGCATCAGCGTTGATAATCGCCTCAACTTTTTCTAGGTTCACACTAAAAACTATTGTCTTCTCTTTGGCATTTTTATCCACACGCTTAAGTGCTTCTTTTACGCATTTTGTAACATCGTACTTTCTTTTCGTACTCATGTCGTTTCTCTCAAACTTATTAAGAGTTAATAGATAATTTGCAAGGGATTGTATTCGTGTTAACTCCTCTAGGTTACTCTTGAGGGTTTTAACAACCGTAGATTTTGTGAGGTGTTTATCACGAAGTGTAACTTCTATCTCTGTACGAAGTGTGGTGAGTGGAGTTTTTAGTTCATGACTGGCATCAGCAACAAATCGTTTTTGGTCTTCCATTGCTTCTTCAATAGGTTGAAGTGTTTTTCCAGCGAGAAAATACCCTGCACCACTCGCAAGAACCAAAATAAGTCCGTTTGTAGAAAGTAAGGCAACCAATACTCTTTTTCGCGCCAATTGAAAATCTTCAACGAATTGCTGATGAATATCGGGTGAGACGATAAGATTTCCATTTCTCATAACAAGAAAACGATTCTCAGCTCGGCTAATGCCCGTTTGGATTTCGCCGATTATTCCCCGATATAAAAGTGCGCTAAAGAAACCACTGACGACAAGAGTAATAATTACATACCAAATAGTTAACTTTATACGTACGGATTGGAAGATCATTATTCGATTTTATACCCAAATCCACGTATTGTTAGTATAAGTTGTGGAGCCGTGTTAAATGCTTTGTCAATTTTTTTTCTCAGGTAACCAATATAAACCTCGACTGTATTAGGCAAGATATCTGATTCAAAATCCCAAACACTATCTAGAATTTGATCTTTTGTAACAGTGTTTCCTTTATTTCTCAATAGATATTCTAGAAGTAAATACTCTTTTTTGGACAAGCTAATGGACTTTTCTCCTCGCATAACTGTCTGAGCGACAGTATCAAGTGTTAGGTCTCTTGCGGTCAGTATTGTTCCAATCTGCTTTTTCGGTCGCCGTGCAAGCGCTCGTATCCGAGCAACTAACTCGTCAAATTCAAAAGGTTTTGCTAGATAATCGTCTGCTCCGGTATTAAGTCCACTTACTTTATCTTGTACATTGCCCCGTGCTGTAAGCATAAGTATCGGAGTGTGGTTCTTTTCATCTCGAAGTTTCTTGCATATTTCCATGCCATCCATTCCCGGAAGCATCAAATCAAGGATAATTACGTCATAACTTTCTGCTGAGGCATAGTCATACCCTTCTTCTCCGTTATAGCTCACATCTACCGTCATTGACTCTTGTTCCAGACCCCGTTTTATGGAGTCTGCTATTTTTTTCTCGTCCTCAATAATGAGTATTTTCACTGCCGCCATAGTATATACATAAACTGAGAGAAGACTGAGAAACAGTTGAAGATTACTTCTTTTCGGTAATGCTGTATCCTGTGAACTCAATATCCATAAAATCAGTACGTATTCCTGCATTTCCAGGTTCAAGCAGAAGCTCTCCTTGTCCACCGTTGTCTTGCGCCTCCAATACAAGTTCCCATTGCCCTGTAGCATTTGGATCTACATATACGTTAATAAGAACGATATTTTCTCTTGAATATACTTCTGACATAATTCCGATCCATGTATTTTTGGGAAGAAGATTTGGATTTTTTTCTCTATCATAGGTACCAAGATAATATTGGGTAAGTCCAAGCGTGTAATATAGTCCATTTAACTTTTTCTTCACGACAATGCTGCCATCCACACGGATACCAGCATAATAGAGATTTTCTCCATCAAGGTATCGATTAAAAAAGAGAATACCGTTTGAATCATTTCTTTGAACACTGTCACTTAAATTATCTTTGTTTATTCTAAAATAAACTTGCTGGGTAGGATTTGCCCAGGAACCAGTACGTACCAATCGAAAAATATTTTGAGGATGCAGTCCATTATCTGTATCCGTTGGATTTGTCCGCTCATATGCAGTTTGCCACTTTGAACCAGCTGGTGAATCACCGTGAAACGTTTTACCTATTCCTCCTATTGTGACAAATCCTCCCCCGGAGTTTACCCACCACTCTGTGCTTGAACTCTTTGATGGGTCTGAAGATTCCTCTATTACAGTGTCTTCTTCAAATCCACCGATTGGTATTTCTAATGAAGATACATTTTTCAGTTGAAGCGCATCATGCAGTTGTTTGTACGTACTTTGTTGTGAATGAATTACAAACTGAAGCAAAATAAGAGGAAGTGCAAGGAGTTTAGACAGATCGACCATTAGTAATTTTATACTACTTTGTTTCGGTAACGGTTAAGGAGTGAAGAATGCCTTCGCCATTGCCTTTGTCATCCCATGTTTTAAAACCAACCTCTCCTGTGGTGAACGATGTTGTGATACCTGTATACATTGCTCGGTCATCAATATACGCATTAACTTTGTTGTTGTCAAAAACCAGCTTCAAAGTGGTGTCTTTAGGAAGTGAAACATAGCCTAAAAAGGGGGGACGAAGGTCTTGTTCGATTCCATGAACTGTTTCACGAATGAAGACACCTCCATCAGTGATACCAAAAGCAAAGTAATTTTTATCATCGTTTGCATATCCAAGGAGCACTATCGAGCGTCCAGATACCCAGGTAAACTCCGCAGTTACCGTATAATTACTCCAGTTTTCATCTCCGAAAAGCACTTTTGCACTTTCCTCTCCAGGAACAGAAATAAGATGAAGGCCATTTTCTTGTATATCCATATTCCCATACGCCAAAATAGCATCAGTTTTCATTTTGTCTATATCATTGAAAGAGATTGTGTAAGGAAGAGTATGTGGTGCATTAGACTCAAGGAGTTTTTTTAGGTTCTCAGCATCCATGTTTTTTGGTTCAATACGGGAAACCCTGTAGGGATTAACATCTTGAAAATTGTAGATCGGTTTATTATATACTCTTGAGTACTCATCTCCAGGTTGATACACATACCCTTCGATGAATGCAAGGGAAAAGTACTTTTTCATTAACTGTGTGTTGAATACTCCTGCTTGAGGATAATTTGAAACTATATTTTCACCGTATTCATTAATGGGAATTGCATAATACTTGGGTTTATACCCAAGGTGAGTATCGAAGTCCTCAATGTTTTGTATATAGTCTTTTTCTACTCGTGTTTCATACTCTGGTACCGTTTCAAGTCTTTGATCAATATACTGAAGTGAAGTAAGAAATCTGCCTGTGTTACCAAACTCATCAATTAAAATTTTATCGTGAGAATATGTACCATGAGCTTGTATATCCCACCTTCCTGATGTACTCATGGTTTTGAGATCATGCCAACCGAGATAAAATTTGTCTCGATCGTTTGCTTTTCCACTAACCATGAAGATTGTCGCTTTAAACTCGAGCTTTCTAAAAATATCGTCAGTTGTAAAATAACTATCTTTTCGACCATCATCAAATGTGATGATGATTGGCCTAGGGGGAAGTGTATATTTATCTTTAAGGAATTCTTCAAATTGCTGTAAGGTTATTGTTTCATATCCTTCAATCTTCAACATTTCCATATGTTCTATAAATCGATTTATGTTTGTATTATCGTTGTCCTGTTCATGAGTTACGCCGTGATACATGAGAATAGGTACGGCGATTGCTGGCTCTGCATTTGATAAATCAACTTTAGTGGATAAAACTTTCTGAGAAGGCGTGTATCGGTAGTAGGATATAGTGTATGACTCAAGAAGTTCCTCAGCATGCGGGTAGGTGACAAAAATAGTGAGTCCAATAACAAATGTGCAAGATAAAACAATTGCTAAACGTTGTGTTGTATTAAGCATCTTCATATTTACCTTGTCCCCCAATGGGTATCACGTACTTTCAACAGAGCATATGGCATCTGCCAAATTAAAATAAAAGTGTATATCACCGTAAAGTAGGTCACATATAACCAGTATTTATTAGGGTGAATCAAAACATAATAAAGTCCAAAGAGTAAACTCATTGAAACAACACCGATGACAAAAGTAAAAGGAGACCTTCCACTGATTAATACGTCATAAACAAAGATTTTAAGAACAACGAGTGGACCAAGAATCGGTATAAGTAAGTTTGCATAAAACGAGATTGCAGCAACAGGATGCTTTTTCCAAATAAATGCTCCTGCATTTGTTCCTTCTCGAATCCATGATTTCTTCCACCGAAGCTGTTGTTTGAAAAATTTATAATACTTTTCTGGAACTATAGTTGTTGCTACAGCCTTTCTGCAGTAGACGACCTTCCATTTACGTAACACAAAGTTAGTAAGACTACGATCATCCCCGAAGGTGCTTTGTGTTCCTAAAAATTTTTGATATCTCCAACGGTCGATCACTTGCATAATTGCACTTTTTCGATATCCAGAAAAACACCCTGGGCAACATGTCACAGCTCCAAAAACACTCTCACATGCTTTAAAAACGTCAAAAGATACGCCATATCGTGCCGATTGCATTTTTGTTAATGCGTTTGTGGAGATATTTTCAACCATGCTGTTTCCAGAGACTGCACCAACATATTCATCAGACAAAAAATGTTCTGCGAGATGTTTTACGGAATACTTACCGACAAAACTATCTGAATCTACAAATATAATTACTTCACCACTGGCTTTTAGCACTCCTTCTGCCATGGCTTCTCGCTTTCCCCGGTTCTTTTGAAAAGATATAATTTTGATTATTTTGTCATTGTATTTTTGCTGCGCTTTTTTCATTTCCGCCAACGTATTATCTGTTGAACCGTCATTAATCGCGATACATTCTATTAATGTGGGGTAACGTGAGCTTATGCATGAGTCAATAGTTTTACCAATTGAGTCCTCTTCATTTTTGCATGAAATGACAAAGCTTACTGTCGGATACTTTTCCTTTTTGAATCGTTTTTTATGGAGATCATCGTAAAAAACAGCAATGACAAATCGAGAGAGTAAAAATAGGCTTGTTACTATTGTGTAGATTTCAATTTGAGAGTTTGAATGCGTGTTTAGAAGGTAATAGATTCTATAAATTAATACTAAATAAAGAATTATAAAAAAGACAATCGCATATACTGTTTTTTCTATGTTTCTTTTCATTTTTTTACTTATTAACCTTCTAGTCACCGTTTAGGATTTTAAACTTATAGTTAGGTGCACTTCAATACGCATTTTACCCAGTTTCTTTATAAAAAGTAGAAGACTTATAGCATGTTGGGTAAATTGACTACCGGCTTTTCAAAGTTGAGACTGATATTCAATCAAAAAGTTTCTACAATAAGATATGAGAGTTAAGCGACCAACTGGGGAAATAGACTTAGGCGATTTTGTCAAATCGACCTTCTGGCTTGTAAGGATATATTTTTCGATTGCTCCTGGACAAATTTTATTAATGGTTTTCTCAACGATTATCAATGCTTTAGAAAGCGTTGCCTCGGCTTATATTTTTGCTAAGATAGTGGATCTCCTTGTTCTTTCAGTTGCAGATCCACTTTCATCAGGGAGCTTGCTAATGTACTGGATGGGAATATATTTGTTTGCGCAACTCTCTTTCACAGCTTTCAATATGCTAGGTAACTACATCAGACGAGACCTTTCCTTTTATTCTGATTTGAGGATACAAGTACTCCTTCATCAGAAATTGCAATCATTGGGGGTAGCGACGCTTGAGAAGCCAGACGTAAACAATCAGATTACACGAGCTCGTGAGAATTTATCATATATGTTCCGGTACCTAACTGATCTACTTCATCTTGGTTCAAGAGTCACCTCAGCGGGCGCCGCATTTGCTATCATATTAAGTTTCCAACCAGTGCTTGGGATAGCGCTTTTATTTCTTTCAATCCCAACAATACTTATTGATAGAGTATATCTGGGGAAAATTTGGCGGCTTTCTATTAATACTACCGAGGAAAGGAGATCTGCTCATGCCTCGCTTAATCATCTTCTGGACACTGGTAGCTTGCAGGAGCTTAGAATTGTTGGAGGAATTGACTTTTTGTTGGCCAAGTTTAACAAGTTTTTTGATCATTGGTATGGCGAATGGAAAAAGCTTCGAAGAAGATGGTACCGTTTGTCATATGTTTCTGAGCTCTTGATTCTAGTCGGGAAAATTGCAGGGTATATAGACGTATTTGCTCACTTCCTTGCACATACTATCAGCATAGGAGGAGTAACTTTTTATATTCGAAACATCGATTCACTCTCGAGTGGTTTTACTTCAATTGCAGGAACTATCTCATCGATGTATGAGGGATCTCAACGAATAAATGAATTAAGGCTATTATTTGAGACAAAAAGTGATGACAACGATGGAACTGTTGACATGGGCAAGTTAGCCACAGGCCCTCTAATAAATATTGATGAGGTTAGTTTTGCTTATCCTCGTTCAAAAAAACGTGTTATAAAGGGTCTTAGTCTCAATATAAAAGCTGGAGAAAAATTGGCGATAGTGGGACACAATGGAGCTGGAAAAACCACACTTGTTAAACTCTTGGCGCGCTTTTATCCGGTTACAAAGGGCGAAATTACGATTAATGGAATAAACATTAATGAACTCAAGATCGATAGTTGGTATCAAAATATTGGGGTTTTATTTCAGGATTTTAATACTTATGAACATTTGACCGCAGAAGAGAACATTCTTCTCGGTCGCCCGAAGATGACGTTTAGCAAAACAAGTTTGACGACTGCTGCGCAGAATGCTGATGCACAGTCATTTATCGGTGAATACAAAAATGGCTATCAACAAATTTTAAGTGAAAAATATAAAGGTGGGATACGCCCGAGTACTGGACAATGGCAAAAAATAGCAATTGCCCGGTTCTTTTATCGTAATGCTCCTCTCGTTATTTTCGATGAACCAACTGCCGCAATTGATGCGGTGTCTGAAGAAAAAATCTTTAATAAAATTTATGAATCTTTTGAGAACAAAACAGTAATTATTATTTCTCATCGATTTTCTACGGTGCGAAACGCCGATAGGATTGTTGTAGTTGAGAAAGGCCGGATTATCGAGCAGGGTAATCATAATGATCTGATGAAATTAAAGGGTAAGTATGCAAAGGCATTTAATATTCAAGCAAAAGGCTACAAAAAGTAGATGCTAAAATGATTTTGTATGAATAAAGTAACTCCTTCAGCGCTTCGGGCAGCGGTATATGGTGCAAATGATGGGATTATTACTACATTTGCTGTTGTTGCTGGAGTTTCAGGGGCAGGACTGGCATTGAATGTAATTCTTATTATGGGAGTGGCTAACCTTATGGCGGATGGACTAAGTATGGCTGCCAGTGATTATTTGGGTGAGACCTCAGAGCAGTTTATGATTAGAAGTCGGGATAAACGCAGGAAATTTCCTCCTGCTTGGCATACTTCTATTGTCACGTTCGTCGCTTTTGTAATTGCGGGCACATTGCCCCTTATTCCTTATATATTGGGTTTACTGTTTGGTGTTGAGATAACACACTATTTACTTTTCTCCTCCCTTTCAACTGGTTTGGCGCTTTTCGCAGTTGGAAGTGCCCGCTCACTATTTACCCATCGTACTTGGTGGGTGAGCGGACTCCAGATGTTTTGTATTGGAGCTTTCGCGGCAGTTATTGCATTTACACTGGGTGCGCTGATTGATACCATGATATAAATGGATCAGCCCAACCAGAATAAAACTCCTGAGGTTCAGCTGCACAATGCAAGTACCCCTAAACTTGATTCTACTTTCCAAGTTACAGACCCTAATCCCGTACAATTTGTTGATACTGTCTTACAAGAAAGTGTGAGTTTAAATTCTTCTGACATTTTATTTGAGCCGAGGGGTGAAATGCTTCTCGTTCGTGCTCGAATTGATGGTGTGCTCTATGAACTTGGTAAAGTAAACGCCACTAGTTATTCGCATATTTCTTCACGAATAAAAGTATTAAGTAAACTTGATCCAACTGAAAAGCGGAAAGTACAAGAAGGTCAATATACAAAAGATTATGGTGGTCGAGTCGTAAACTTTAGAATTGAGGTTGCCCAAACGATTCATGGCGAGTTGATTGTCGTGCGTATTCATGAACGAAAAACCATAGTAATGAATTTGGAAGAGCTGGGATTTAACAAGAACTCATTCGAAAATTATTTGCATATTCTTCGGCAAAGAAGTGGACTGATTTTAGTCTGTGGCCCGACAGGTTCTGGAAAAACAACAACTTTGTATTCAACTATTATGAGGTTAAATGAAAAGAAAAATTATAATGTCATGACAGTTGAAGATCCAGTGGAATTTCAACTTGAAGGAGTAAACCAAATGCAAGTGCAAGAAGATGTTGGTTTTACCTTTGCCGCAGGACTTCGTACCCTATTACGTTTGTCACCTGATGTTATTTTTGTTGGGGAGATACGTGATCGTGAGACTGCAGAAATCGCGGTTGCTTCAGGGCTTACCGGCCAGTTGGTATTATCAACTATTCACGCAGAAGATTCAGTTGGAGCAATTTTTCGTCTTCTTGACCTTGGTATTGAACCATATCTATTAAATTCAGCAGTGAGGGGTATTATTGCTCAGCGACTCGTGCGAAAGATATCTTCTGATTCATGTGAAGCCTATGAACCTACTCCTTTTGAAATTGATCTGTTTCAAAAAGTGATGGGCAGACCGCCTAAGCAACTTATGCGTGGTGTTCCTTCTCCTGCCCGTAATGGTCTTGCCTATAGTGGAAGAGTGGGGATTTATGAAGTGCTTCATTTTGACGCATACACAAGGGGGCTGATTCGTGATAAATGTCCGGAAGAGGAATTAAGAGAAAAACTCCGTCAGCATGGGCTAATAACCTTAGTTCAAGATGGACTCCTCAAGTGTGAGCATGGTGTTACCTCTGTCGAGGAAGTACTAAAAAACAGTTTACGAATCGAGTAATTTTGGGTATAGTGATAGACGTATGGAAGAAACACCTCCACAAAGCAAAGATTCCCAAACAACTCCAGAGCCTTCAGACGATTTAACGACACTTGTTGGCGTTGAAAATGCAGTCAAAACACACATGAGAAGAATCGAAGAGCTTAAAAATGAATTGAAACCACAGAAGGAAATGTTGGATTCAGTGCTTTTGGGAGATCCTGAGTATGTAGAAAAAAACGAGGCAGCAAAAAAAGCAAGTAAAGCAAAAAATGAGCGAAAGAGAGCACTTTTAAATGAGCCCCATGCGAAAGAGCTTGCACAAAAAGTTACCGAGTTAAAGGATGAGTTGCGAGATAGTCAGGAAGCCCTATCATATTACTTACGAGAATATCAGCAGCAAACAGGCGCTAACGAGTTTGAAGGTGAAGATGGTGAACTCCGTGATATTGTGCTCGTAGCAAAATTAGTTCGCAAAACCAACCTCAATAGGTAATCTCCCGTGGTACAATTTGGCTCATGGCAGACACAATTAAATGTCCTCATTGTGGTAAAAGTGTTGAAGTAACCGAGGCGTTAACTCACCAGATTCAAGAGCAAATAGTTAAGTCTCTTGAGACTCAACACGCAGGTGAACTAGTAGAAGCAAAACGGGTTGGAGAAGAAAATGCACATAAAATACTTGAGAAAAAGTTTTCTCAAGAGCTTGACGCTCTTAAGCGGGAGAAAGATGAAGAGCGTGATCGAAGCAAGTCACTATCAAAACAGGTAACAGAGCTTCTTGATGAAATCCGGCAACTTCGCAGAAAAGATGAAGAGCGTGATATCCAAATGAAGAAAAAACTATTGGATGAAGAAGCAAAAATACGTGAAGAAGCTACCAAAAGAGCTCAGGAAGAGCATAGGATGAAAGATTTGGAAAAGGATAAAAAACTTCAGGATGCGATTAAACAAGTGGATGAACTAAGATCTCGAATAGAACAGGGATCACAACAGACTCAAGGTGAAAGCCTAGAACTTGAGCTAGAAAAAAATATAAAGGCTGAGTTTCCTGCTGACACTGTCTCTGAAGTAAAAAAAGGGCAACGCGGAGCTGACATAATTCAAGAAGTTGTTGATAAAAATGGCAAGACTTGTGGTGTAATCCTTTGGGAAAGCAAAAATGCAAAATGGTCGGACACCTGGATAACAAAACTAAAGGATGATAAACGCCAGGCAAATGCTGATCTAGCAGTTCTAGTAAGTGTTCATCTTCCAGGGGAAACAGAGTCTTTCATATACCGTGATGGGGTTTGGATAGTGGGGGTTGCCCACTATCTTTCGTTAGCCTTAGCACTGCGTTTTAATTTAGTAAGCATGTATCATGAGAGGCAGAACGCTCAGGGCAAAGATGAGAAAATGCGTATTATGTACGAGTATCTCACTGGAAAAGAATTCAGACACAGAGTTGAAGCTATTGTTGAGGCATTCGGGACAATGCAGGAGGAGATGGAGCGAGAAAAGCGTTGGTTTCATACCAAATGGGCTCGCCAGGAAAAAACTATTCGAAATGTGATTGATAATACTCACGGTATGTATGGAGACTTGCAGGGAGTAATTGGGCGACAAGTATTACCAATAAAAGGACTTGAACTACTTGACGATGGAACTGAAGAAAACTGATTTTGCAATTGCAACCCTTCTTGCTTTAGCTGTCGTTATTCGCTTTGTTATCTCAACGCCTTATCTTCTTGATACTCGTCCTACACCATATCTTTTGGAAAGCTACCTGCGATCACAAGATATTGTTCATGATGTAGAAAATAGGGTGCACATTTCAGATAGCCATATCTATTATGCTTCTGGAGTACTCTATGCCCTTGGTGCTGATCCTACAGTGTATAACTTTCAACATCCACCTTTAGTGAAATACTTATTTGGTTTTAGTGGGATTATATTTAACAGTCCTTTTTATATACAGCTATTATTTGCGATAGCCATTCCTGTATTAATTTACCTAACCGGGGTAAAACTTGGCAAAAAATTACCTGGAGCACTTGCCTCGCTTTTAGTATTCATTGATCCATTGTTTATTCAGCTACAGTCAGAACTTTTGCTGGATCTAGGGCTAGCAGCGTTTGTTATGACCTTTTTGTATGTTTGCCTTTTTTATCCAAAACAATTGACTTTACAAGGCATACTTCTTGCAGCAGCAGCGGCTACTAAGTTTTGGTCCACAGCAGTCTTTGTTGGATTACTAACGTGGGTGTTTTTATTCACCGTAATGAATAAACTGTCTGCTAAGGATTTCACAAAAACAGCATTTATTAGTACTATTACATTTTGCGCTGTGTATTTGCGTTCATTTACTCTTCAAGGGCTGCATTTTAATATTGTATTTTGGCAGGCAAAAATGCTTAAGTTTTTGTTGCATCATGACTCATCCGAGCAACTTGGGGGAGCGATAGTACTTTTTCTGACTGGGACTTATAAATCTTGGTGGAGTGGAAATCAACTACTTGTTTCAGATACTTGGTCAGTTTTGTGGCCAATCACATTGATAATAGTGTTAATATACCTTGTCACTAGACGAAAATTCGATACGATTTCGTTTTATGGTTGGCTAGGGATTATTTACCTTGTTTTTATTAGTAAAGGAGTACCATTTGCCCGATATTTCATTGTAAGCTTGCCCATCATGTATCTTTCTGCTGTGATTGCCGTTAGCGATTTATTGGCGAGATTTTATAGATTGTATCGTCGGTAGCTAGTGGTGTGCCTCTTCCATCGCGGTTGCTTGTAGCAAAATAAATAGATCCATCTGGCCCTTCAGCAATTTCTCGAATACGCCCATACGAAATATTGGGAAGTTTTTCATAGGCAACTATTTGTGATGGGTTATCTTTGGATACAATGACACGGATAATGGCTTCACCTCTTAAACCTCCAAAGAAAAAGTTGTTGGTAAATTGTGGCAACAGGTCACTTTTATAGAACAAACCAGAAGCTGGAGCTACGGCAGGAGTAAAGACAATTTTAGGGTCTATCATGCCTTCTCGGCTTTCTTCGTGGCTAACAACTGGCCAACCATAATTTGCACCTCGAATGATGACATTCACTTCGTCCCCTCCAGCAGGTCCATCAAATACCGAAGGTCCATGTTCTGTTTCGAATAAAATTCCAGTTTCTGGGTGCCAATCAATTCCCTGAGGATTGCGATGTCCATATGACCATATTGGTGAGTTATTGAATGGGTTGTCCGTTGGGATACTCCCGTCACTATTTATACGAAGTATTTTGCCTGCGAGCGAGTCGATGTCTTGAGCAAGCTCTTTTTGCGTTGCATCACCAGTTGTAATGTACAGTTTCCCATCTGGTCCAAATTTAAGTCTGCTCCCTGCATGAAATTGGGCAGCGGGAATAGATTCGATAATCACATCTTGATTTGTAAAATGATCGTTTTCGTCGATCATGCGCACGACACGTACGAACATATTTTTGCCACTTGGATATGCATATGAAAAGTAGACAAGTTTATTTGTTTTATAATCTGGATCAAGAGTCATACCCATCAGACCTTCTTCAGACTGAGTTGAGATTTGTGTAAAAGTGTGTAGAGGCTTGGTTTGGAGTTCCCCATTTATAACAACCCGTACCCGCCCTTGGCGTTCTGTAACCAGCATGCGGTCACTGGATGTAAAAACAATGCTCCATGGGATTTCCAGCCCATTAACAAACGGCTCTATAACATAAGGTACTTCACTCACTTTGGCGTTTTGTGAAGAATATTCCAGTGTATCAACGACAACCGGTTCGTTGTTATTAAGTCTTCCTTGAAGAGTGAGACCAAAATACTTTGTTGCCCAGAGAGCTACTGCGACAATGATAATGAAAAATATAACAATGATTCCGATACGCTTCACTGCCTTAAGTATATCAATTTCTTGTATAATACGCTCATGATTATTAAGACAAGCAAACAATTAGATGAATACAAGCAAGCTACAGAGCTTTCCATGATAATACTTAATAAACTTCATGCTTCAGTAGCTGCTGGGGTGACACCAATGGATATCGAAGAACTGTCACTAAGTTTAATTAAAAGTCATGGGGCGCTGCCAGCCTTTGTAGGAGTAGGACCTATTGGCAACAAATATAAATATGTAATGTGCATCTCCGTGAATGATACCGTTGTTCATGGCATTCCCAACAAAATAAAATTTGTACAAGGAGACATCGTGAAGCTTGATTTTGGGCTTATCTACAATGGATACTATACTGATCACTGTGTAACCGTTGGCATAAATAACGTAGCAAAAAAGGATAAGCGTCTTATTGCAGCAGGGAAACAAATTGTTCTTTCCGCAGTGGCACAAGCCACTACGGGTAAAACAATTGGGGATATTGGTTTTGTGATGGAAAATACTGCAAAAGAATATGGTTATAAAACTGTAAAAGAATTCACTGGACACGGTATTGGAAGATCACTTCATGATGATCCCATGATTCCTACCTATGGAAGAACAAATACCGGAAGACAGCTAGAGGACGGTATGGTTTTGTGTATTGAAGCGCAAGTTGTTGAAGGAAGCAATAGTGTTCATGAAGAGACAGATGGATGGACCTATAAAACAGACGATGGTGGGAATGTTGTCATGTTTGAATATATGGTAATTGTTAAAAAAGATGAGCCATTTATCCTTACTGACACTCGTAAATGGGAATCTCTTGTGTAAAAAGGAAAAATTGACTTCAAAAGTATATTATCCTATAATACGCCATCTCTCATTCACTTTATTTCTTAGGAGGTGCAATGAACGGATACAATCACGGTGGAATGATGGCCAGTATTTTTCTTATCGTAGTTGGTGGAATGTTATTGGTTCTTATGATTGGAATCGCAGGGCTTGGAGCAGCATCAAATGCTGTTTACGCTGTCGAGCAAAGCGTCGAAAATGCTGTTGATGAATTTGTCTATCAACAACCGACCGTTACAATTACACCACTGCCGTCTGTGACTCCTGCTCCTCTGACTAGGGAAAGAAGCTTGTCTTGCACAGACACGGTTGGTGTTCTCCCGCAGGTTATGTATATCGGGATAGCCGAAATTCGTGGGGGCGAAACTGTACAAGTCCTGGCACAGCTACCTAATAACATGGTAGAAATCTCGGTTAATGGCAATACTGGCAATGTAGCCGCAATTCGTCTACTGAATAAAGGGCAGTGCTAGAAAAAAATTATCTGAATTTTAGAACCGACAATCGGTGAACTGAGCAAAATGCTCACATACCTTTTGTCGGTTTTTTATTTAGCCAAATCGCTCTGTTTTTATAGAGAGAGTGTCAAATCCTAGAGAAACAAGTCCAGATGCTACTGATTCAACAAATGCAGTTGGACCGCATACATAAGAAAGCGGGGACTGGTCTTTCAGATGTCCAAATACTTCCTTTAATATGTCGCGATTAATTCGGCTTCTGTAACCGTTCCACCAAGGGGGTGTCTCACGAGTGAGTGTAAAAATTAACTTGAAATTTTTGTGTTTTTGCGCATAATCTTCCAGTTCATCATGATAAAGTATGTAATCTACACTCTTAAAACTCCCAAGCAATATTACCTCCCTAGTACTCTCTGTATCTATATGTCGCATCAGATGCCTGATCATACTAACAAGAGGGACTACGCCTGTTCCTCCTCCCACCAAAACAAGTGGACCCTGCATACTCGTGTTCCAAGTAAAATGTCCGCCAAGTGGTCCACGAAGTTCAACTTGCTGGCCAATCTTCATAGTGTGAAGGTATGGTGAGACTTCACCACCTTCCAAATATTTCACTCCAAACTCCACTTTTCCTCCCTGCTCAGGCGAAGAAGCCACAGAATAGTCACGTTGAGCACTGTAGCCATTAGGAGATGTAAGTTTGATACTGTAATGTTGCCCGGGGACATGTGCTGTCCATTCTTGAAGTCGAAAAGTTAATGACGCAACATCAGAGGCAATCTTGTACGTTTCTATTAGTGTAGCTGGCTGCCATTCAGTCATGGGTGTAGCGCTGCTCCTTCCATGGGTCTCCATACATATGATACCCCCTTGTTTCCCAAAATCCCGGCTCATCGTGGTCAACGAATTTTATTTCATCAAGCCACTTTGCTGACTTCCAAAAATACAAGTGAGGAATGAGAAGTCTCACGGGGCCACCATGTTCTGGGGGAATTTCGGCACCATCATATGCTGTAGCAATCCAAGCTTTACCATCTGAAATATCTATACGAGGAAGATTCGTAGAATAGCCATCACTACTGAATGCAAGGATGTGTGTTGCACTATTTTTTGGATTAACAAGTTTCATGATGACATCCAGTGACACTCCCGTCCACTTAGTATCAAGCTTACTCCACTTTGTTACACAGTGTATATCTTTGGTGACCTCCATGTTTGGAAGTTTACTAAAGGATTCCCAATCCCAATGGAGTGGTTGTTCTACCAGACCACTTACTTTCAATGACCAATCATTTGTGTCTACCATTGGAGTAGGTCCTTTAGAGAGAACAGGGAAATCGTGAGTTTCATATTGCCCGGGGGGTAATGTCTTGTTACTTGTCCGTTTTTGTTTAAATCCAATGTTTACGACCACAACTTATTGTAAGTGAGAAAATGATGGGTTGCAAAGGCGCATTTGGCGTGGGTATACTGATTTATGGCCGCAAAGAAACAAGGTAAATCCCAAAAGAAGTTGAATCGAAAAACACAACGATATTCACTTGCAGGGCTTGTTATTAGTACACCCTTTGGACTTCTTTTAGGAATGCTTCTTGGAAGTCTTGTTGTTGGTCTTATTATTGCCGGTGCTCTGGGGCTCTCCATTGGATATGCCATGGATGATCATCGCTAAATCTGTGGTATACTAATCTCCATGTCCGCTAGATCGACAAAAAAAACTACAGCTACAAAAAAGGTTTTAGTGAAAGACGAACTGGTAAAAGCAGAAGTTAAGTTTTCGAAACCAATGTTTGGTCGTCAAAGATTTACGTTGCTTCTTGCATTAATTATAGCTGGTGGTCTCTTGTACTTGATGAGGTCCTATTTTGTTGCTGCAGTTGTCAATGGTCGTCCGATTTCTCGTTTTAGTCTATTGCAGCAATTAGAAAAGTCTCAGGGAAGTCAAATGCTTGAGACGCTTGTGATAGAGGAGCTAATTCGTCAAGAAGCAAAGAAGAATGGAGTTGCAGTTTCCCCAGAAGAACTCCAAACCAAGATATCGTCTATTGAAACAGAAGTAAGTGCCTCTGGGCAAAACATCGACGAACTTCTGGCAGCTCAAGGAATGACCCGTGACAGTTTTAGTGAACAGGTAAAACTTCAGTTGATGCTTGAAAAATTAGTAGCAAATCAGTCTCCGGTGACTGAAGAAGAAATCGCCAAATATATTTCCGAAAATGAGACATATTTTCCGTCTGGTATCACTGATGAAGAAAAGCGTGAAACAGCAATTAGTCAGATTGATCAACAGCGCGCGTCAGAAGCAATACAAACACTTATCGCCCGGTTGCAGTCTGAAGCAGATGTGCAATATTGGGTTTCTTACCAGCCCACAGCCGCTTACTAAAACGGCACTTCCTTAAAAAGTTTTATGGATTCACAAAAGATTCTTCGAAAACCAGTTAGTATTAATGTGCCTCATGATAACAATGATTTGTTAAAAGAGGCTATTGAACGCGTCAATTCCAGTGTGGAAGTTAAAACACTTTGGGAAATAATTAATGTAAATGCCATTGATCGGATGGGCTATAGTGACCATGGCTCAGTACATTTTCAAATCGTATCGAACATCGCATTGAGAGTTGCTCGACTCCTTCATAAACATGGTGTCGAGATGTCGATTAGCACAGGGTTTGATTTGTCATATAACCACGCAGAGCTCGTGATATTTATGGCAAGTTTGTTTCACGATTTGGGCATGAGTATTCATCGTGTACAACATGAGGAGTTCAGTCTGATTATTGCTAATAATCTCCTTCGGGAGATGCTTGATTTCCTTCCTACAGAAGAAAGAGTAATCGTTACTTCTGAAGTACTTCACGCAATAATTGCCCATAGAAGCGGAGGAAAACCCCTTACTATTGAAGCCGGAATTGTCCGGGTAGCTGATGCACTTGATATGAGCAAAGGTCGTACGCGGATTCCCTATGAGCAGGGGCATAAAGATATTTATTCACTTTCTGCTCGCGCGATTGAATCCGTGGAGATTGCAGAATCTGGGGATCCTGAGCGTCCTGTGCAAATTAATATCGAAATGACAAACTCTTCTGGCATTTTTCAGGCAGACGAGCTTTTAAATGAAAAACTCAAGGGATCTGGCATTGAGCAATATGTTTCAGTGAATGCTTTTATTTCGGGTGAAACGGAAGAAAAACTTCTTAAAACTCCACTCAACATATCCCTAAAGGGGAAGTAGCTGCATTTGAGTATTGAGAGGATTATTCCAATGTGTAATAGCGTCTTTCAAATCGAGCGTTCCATCGTTGTTTAGATCCAGTGGCAGTAGTCTTCCAAAGTCGACGACATTTTCACCACGCTTTATGGTGACAAGCTTTTCTGAAGGAGAATGGTATGGCAGAGTTAAAACAATACGATACTCTGTGTTTGGTACTACATCACGAAGCTCATCAATGTTCCCCATGCCTTCTGTGATCAAAAAATTTGGAACCGATGTAATAAGGTTCCCGGAATCCTCAAGACTATAAAAATCAAGCGTTGAGAAATCTGAAGTTAACTCTTTTCCAAACCACGGTGTTACATGAACTGTCAATGCAGGGGGAGCAACTGTTGAGACCATCGTAACAATCGGTTCTCCAATTACTATTCCATCTTTTTGCAAGGTAAAAGTTATCGCATGGGAATCTGTTACTCCATTTGTCTGAATACGTATGGGTATTAGGTTGCTTTCTCCTGGCTCAGTTTCAGGAATTCCTCCAGTTGTCACTACTTCATTGGCAAATACGGACGCTGCATGGATCTCAAAGCCATCCATGTCTGACCAAATAGATTGCCCCGTATTTTCCAGTTCAATGCTAAAAGAATAGCTGGAACTACTTACCAGGTGCTTTGGAATAGTATTTTTAATAAGCTCATAGGAATGAATTTGTACAGGATGCCCTTCTGTTTTCGGGATATTTTGAACTGTCACAAAATGCTCACGAGGGACACCTGTTGAAGGGTCAATCCAGGAAAATTGGCTGAAAGGGGAATCCACATAGTTAAGTAAAAATGGTGTTACAGCAACTACTTGGTCATCATTCCAAGCTTGCTGATATGCGTTTTCAAAAAATCTTGAAAGGCTTTCTCCAGTAAAACGTCTCCCTGTCTCTGTAACAAAAACTTTTATGTCCATAGGGAGTCCGTACTCCGCTAAAAATTCAAGTTCCCACTTGTATCCGCGTACACTCGTTTTACCATCATCAGTACTTTCTCCAGAAAAGCCCGGATTTGCATAGGAATGTGATGCCCAGCCGTCAAAAAGCCCAAAAACTTCAGGAACAGCAGCAAATAACTTTTGATAAAAATGTTCAGGAGCCATTGAATCTTTCGTGTTTCCAGCAGCAAGATCAAGTGCTCCAGGGAGGATAAAGTAGTCGCTTGAGGAAGTTTTGA
>Ga0155091_116_pt2 | contig 20241 bp, 22 predicted proteins | sample RifCSPhighO2_01_FD_106059 | JGI IMG/M metagenome (GOLD analysis project Ga0155091, IMG submission 106059) | Candidatus Woesebacteria bacterium RIFCSPHIGHO2_01_FULL_41_10
CTAAATAATACAACATTTACTGCTTACAAGAGTGCTACTTTTGATGAATGATTTTCAGCTATTAAGTGATAATCTAAGCTGAAGCTAAACAAGAGATTACTTCTTCATCACTTACTTGATGAAAGTCGCGGTAATAGTATCCCACAGCGTATAAATGTCTATCCTCCATTAGGCAAATTACATGGTCATAGTAGCTGTATAAGATTTTCTTAGATTGATGGGAACAGACAGGTGCCGCAAAGGTAAGTGTTTTGGGATTTCTTTTACGTAGCGCTAAGGCTGCCGTGATTGCGGTGACTCCGGTTGCAATGCCATCGTCGACCACAATCACTGATTTCCCTGTTAGGTCTTTGATTCCTCCATCTTGTTTGAATGTTGAGACCCGCCTTGTTAACTCTTCCATTTGCTGGTTCACGGCTTCCTTTATTTGGACTTTATCCATGCCAATACCTCGCGCACGCTTGCGGTCAATAAATTCCGTTTCAAGCTCTGAAATAGCACCAACACCATATTCTGGATGTGCAGGATGATGAACTTTTTTAACAACAACAATATCAAGTGGTGTATGGAGTGCTTTAGCTACTTCTGCGGCAACGGGAACACCCCCACGAGGAAGGGCATAAACAACATCAGCATGCACAGATAAACCATTAATGTATTCGGCAAGCTTTTTACCGGCTTGTACACGATTGGCAAACTGTCCACTGTTCATTTGTTAACATAGTGTAGCAAAAACAAGAATTCAGAACGAAGCCAAGCGCCAAATACACGAACTTGATAAAATGGCAGTTGCCAGATGAAAACTTTAATTGGCCAATTTAAAAGTCAACACAGGCTTGTGCTATTTATAGTAATACTTTTTTCGGCAATATTGCGCGTAGTGAATCTTTATTCGAACTTGCACTTTACAGGGGATGAGGGTCGCGATGCCTTAGTCGCTTATGGCATTATCACGGGAGAAAATTATCCGATTCTCGGGCCAGGCTCGAGTATCGGTGATATTAATCTGGGACCGCTTTATTACTATCTTATTGCCCCCTTCAGTTTGTTGGGTCAAAACCCGGTATATTTAGCACTTCCCGTAATTATTTTTTCTGTAGCAACTTCGATCCTTTTGTATTTCTTTTGTAAGTTGGTTTTTAAAGACAGATTACTTGGATTTGTAGCAGCAGTGATATATGCCGTTTCTCCTGGGGCAGTTGAGTATGGCAGATGGTCTTGGAATCCCAATATCATGCCATTTTTCTCACTGCTATTTACAATTGCTATTTGGCAGATACTTTTCTCAAGAAAACCAAAATGGCTATTGGTCATGGCATTGAGTTTTTCTGTGATGATTCAGTCCCATTATGTTGCCTTAGTTGTACTCCTCCCTGTGTTTTATTTGTTATATCGTGAGCGAAAAGCGATTTCAATTAAAAAATACAGTTTGTGGTTTGGATTATCTGTTTTATTGGGAGCAGTCTTCCTTTCTCCGCTTGTAATTTATGATGTGTCGCGTGGGTTTCGAAATGTGAAAGGTTTTATCGGGCTTTTTAGTTCTGGGGGTGGCAATTTAACCCAGGTTCCAGTGCAATTTTTGTTTTCTATGGGGGAAGTCTACTCGTCATTCTTTGGCATACTTGTGATCTTTGGATTAATAATTTCTCTTTTCTGTTTACTTTTTGCGTATAAAAACATGAAGCGTCGTGAATTTATGTTTATTACGACTTGGCTTTTAGGGAGTATTTTAGGTATCTCATTCGTGGGCTATGAATTAAAAACTCATTATTATGAATTCCTGTGGCCTGTGATAACCGTTTTTATTGCTACTGCTCTGCTGTCTGCCGTGCGCAAAAAACAAATAATATCAGGGATATTTGCGATAACACTTTTTTGTTTCATGGCCGCAAGGACAATAAGTATTGTAACTATTGCTCAGGAACCAACATTATCAGGAATAAAAACACTCGTTTCATTCATTGAAGAAGACTCAAAAGGATCTCCATTTAATTTCGCAGTTCTCTCTGATATTAATCGTGAAGATTCGTATTTATTCTTTTTTACTCTTGATGACACCGCAGTTGAAACTGCTCGATCAACAGATCAGCTGTATGTGATATGTGAAGGTGACGCCGTTTGTAATCCCCATGGACATCCAAAATATGAAATTGCTGTGTTTGATGTTGCCTACAATGGCCAGGTAGAAATATCTGAAACCTGGTATTTTGGGGATTATTATAAACTTCTTAAAATTACTCCCAAGCTCACGAATAACGCCGAATAATAGCGGGGACTAAATAATCTTCAAACGTTGTTATTTTGTCATATTTTGCTTTCCAGCCCCAATCCTTTCGTGCGAGTGAATCATCTACATCTTCTGGCCAACTGTCGATAATCGCTTGGCGCTTTTGGTGCGGTTTATAAGTAACGCTAAATTTGGGGAAATGCCTTTTGGCGATTGTTGCAATTTCTTTAGCACTTATAGAAAAGCTTCCAACGTTATAATTATCGTGAGTGAGTTCTATTTTATTTGCGTGAGAAAGGGAAATAAGAGCCCTCACCGCATCAGGCATGGCCATGAAAGGAATTTGTGAGTCCTCACGGACAAAGCATTCATATGATTTCCCCTCCGCTGCAGCATGAAGCATCTCAGGACCAAAATCGCTTGTGCCGCCTGTTGGCAATGTGTCAGCACTTAGAAGCCCTGGAAAACGAATTGACCGAAAATCGAGTAGCCCCCTAGGAGTTTTAATATCTTTTTCAAAATAGCGTTCATAATAGTGACCAAGCAATTCAACGTATAGTTTGTTACAGCCATACATTGTGGCTGGTAAATTCCATTGTTCTTCCCTGATTTTACCAATCACTTTTGCTGTTTTGAGGTCGGGAAGTCCGTAAATAGCAATGGAACTGGGGAACATAAATACAATCTGTTTATTAAGTTTTCGGGAAAATCTTTCGGTGAGAGAAAGAAGATTAATTGCGCCGTCAGTATTAACATGATGAGCTTTTATAGGATCATGTTCTGCACTGGTTGAAAGCATTGCAGCAAGATGAAAGATAGTGTCGAATTTGTATTTTTCAAATAGAGACTCCAATTGCTTGGTATCCAAAATGTCCGCAGTTATGGAGTGTGTAACAGATGACACTAACTTTTTATCTAGGGCGCGAATATCCAGTGCAACAATGGCATTGTTACTGTTTTTGGAAAGATGATCAATTAATCCGTGCCCGATTTCACCTCCTGCACCAGTAATGAGAATTTGTTTCTTCACGATATAACCTTCAGTTTTTTGCCGACAGTCTCAAAAATCTTAACTGCACGGTCTATATCTCGTTTAGTGTGAGCTGCACTATTCATCACTCGAATGCGCGCTTTTCCTTGTGGCACTGTAGGATAGGCAATTGGCATTGCAAAAAGTCCGCGATTGAGAAGCTCTTTGCTAAATTCGCGTGCGAGGATTGCTTCTCCTAACATAATTGGAACAATTGGTGTTTGTGAATTTCCAATATCAAAACCAAGTGCTTTCATCTTTACGGAAAAATAATTTGCATTTTCCCATAAGCGTTTTGTTAATTTATCTGATTTTGTAAGAATTTTTACCGCTGCCAGACATGCCGCTACGTCAGGAATTGTCATGGCACTTGAGAATAAAAACGGCCGTCCGCGTTGACGGAGCCAGTCAATTAAAGTTTGCTTCCCGGCAACAAACCCACCGACGACACCAAAAGCCTTACTCATAGTTCCAACCTCCACATCAACTCTGCCATGTAATTTAAAATGGTCAACAATACCTCTGCCATGTGACCCCAGAACCCCCTCACCGTGTGCGTCATCGACCATAAGGAGTAGGTTATGTTTTTCAGCAATCTCTACAAGGGCTGGGAGTGGGGCGATGTCTCCGTCCATACTGAATACTCCATCAGTAATTATGATGCCACGCCGGTAGTCGGTAGTTTTCTTGATTTTTTGGAACAAATCATCTGTATTGGCATGTCCGTAGCGTACAACTCTGGCTTTGCTAAGTCTGCATGCATCAATAATACTTGCATGATTGAGCTCGTCAGAAAAAATAACATCTTCTTCGCCAACGAGGGCAGGGACAACGGCAAGGTTCGCCATAAAGCCACTTTGGAAAGTAATTACTGCTTCTGTCTTTTTGAATTTAGCAAGGGCTTTTTCTAAATCGGCGTGAAGTTTTGTTGTTCCTGCGATTGTTCGCACGGCTGCAGGACCAACACCATATTTATCAATTGCCCGCTTTGCAGCCATTTTTAATTTTTTATCGTTTGCGAGACCCAGGTAATTGTTGGAGCTGAAATTTAAAAGATTTTTCCTGTTGATAACAACTGTACTGTCAATATCGCTTTCGATTGTTTTGATTACATTGTAAAGCCCTTGTTCTCGCAATTTTGAAAGTTCTTCTTCAATCCATGAAAGTGTATGGCTTTTCATTTTTTGTCTGCAGCACGATTGTACCACAGAGAATGGATGATTATACTGATGCTGATGACTGCACGGACACATGATGCTTTTGCGTTCGCCTCCCTTTTGACTGTTGCTGTACTTTTCCCACCGGCATCGCTAAATTTAGTAACACTTGTCGGTGGTATTGTAGCAAATATCATTGGAAGCTTAATTCCTGATATGGATCAGGCAAGCAACCGTTTGTGGGATCTGCTTCCCGCTGGAGATCATCTTTCAAGGGTATTTCGGCGGATATTTATTAAACACAGAACCATCACTCATTCACTGCTTGGGTTATATCTTATTTACAAAGTGTTGGAGTGGCTCTTGCCACGCGTTCTTAATCCTGAGTATGTAGATGCAAATATAATTTTGGTCAGCATGATGGTTGGTTATATTTCTCATTTGATTGCAGATTCATTCACAAAAGATGGGTTACCACTTTTTTTCCCAATACAGTGGTCTATTGGTTTTCCACCACTTCGAGCCTTGCGAATAACAACGGGAACTTGGGTTGAAAGCTGGATAGTTTTGCCAGTCGTTGGCGCATATATTTTTTGGTTTATTGGCCACTATCAGCTCGAGCTAATTGTTCTTCTGAGCCTTCTTAAAACTGCGTAAGACAAATATGGTAGGACAAATATGGTAAGACAAATATGGTAGGAGAAAATATGCTATCGTAAGATATGGACAACACTCCATCTGATCCTGCCATTGAAACAATTGGAACAGTAGTAGCAAATCCAGAAGTGGAACAACAAGTTACTGTTGCTCCGGTTACTACTCCACCGCCTCGACCAAAAAGAATACCACGAATTGCAGTATTTATTTTGCCCTTAATTGCTTTTGTTGTATTGGCAGCGGCTGGAGGTATACTGGCATACGAAAAGTTTTTTATGACTCCTGAGCGTGTGCTTGGGCAAATGGTGCAAAATATAACAAAAGTAGATTCGTATCACTTTGAACTAAATGTCACGGCAGCAGCATCCCCAAGTGAAGATTTTGATCTTATGGATTTGTTTACAGCTTCTGGTTTTACGCTAGAAATTGAGGGCGATACAAATCTATCAGATCCAGATTCGCCAAAAGGACGAGCTGATATAAGCGCTTCTTATGCAGGAATAAGTATGGGTCCCCTAAATACCATTACCACCGGGACGGATGTTTATGTACGGCTTGCACAAATCCCATTTTTTCTCTCAGAGCTTGGAAGTAATGACATCGATAAAATTGAAAACAAGTGGATTCTTCTTAACCCTGAAGGAATTCAAGAGTATTTTGATGTTTCAGTAGCAAAGGATGCGGTGCCACAAACAGTATCTACAACAAGTGAGTTTTTTGAACTTTTCTCAAAGCACCCAAATCTTGTTACCTTGACACAGGAAGAAGGAGCTACCCTTCATGACCAGGACATGTATATATATTCTTTCGAAGTTAATAAAGATGAATTGGTGAAGGTACTTGTTGATTCAGGGATACTAGATCAGTATGAACAATCAGGTGTAGACAAGTCAGAAATAGAAAAAATGCTACAAGAGATGATGGACGACATTTCTATTGGGGAAAGTAAACTTTGGATTGGAAAACGCGACCTGTTGCCACATCGTATTGCGATATCGCTTGTGCTTGAGGGATCTTTGAATTCGACTATTGGTATTGGATTGGACTTGTCACAATATAATACGACTGCCACTATCGAGCCCCCAGATGACTATTTAATGTTTGATCAGGCAATTGAGCTACTGGGATTTGACCAGCAAGCACGAGACTCACAGAGGAGATCTGATCTTTATGCAATTACCAATGCAATTTATCAATATGCGGCAGAACATAATGGTAATCTTCCAGGAGAAACAAGTTTTCCGATTGTAGAAACTTGTATCGGCAGCTCATCTGAGTGTTTTGATTTGGCAAATGCAGGTGAAGATACTATTGTCCCAACATATATTGCGCAGATTCCAATAGATCCGACGGTGGGCACCAAAGAAAACACTGGTTACATGATCTCCATGGACGAAAACGGACGTGTTGTGGCGACTGCTCCTTCAAGCGAAGCGGTCGAATCTCCAATCACAGTAACGCGCTAATTGAGCTTGTCACATGGTATCATTGCATATGGACTTTGTTTCGTGGCATTATTCCTATGGACTAAAATATTACGCATCCCGCTATATTTACTCACTTCAAAAAATTAGCCACTACTTTTCGCTGCCTCTCTTATTGCCAACGCTCTTTTATCCTTGGAAACGTTTAGCTGTAAGTGGCGGGAAGTCTGGATTTAATCTGGGGAGAGCATTTGAAAGCTTTACTTTTAATTTTGTATCCCGGTTTATGGGAGCATTTGTACGGCTGGGGCTATTTCTTATTGGAAGTAGCTTTTTGCTATTCGTTGCTTTGGCTGGAGCGCTTGGCTTTGTCGTTTGGGCACTTATGCCTTTTATGTCGATTAGTCTTTTTACTGAGTCTCAGAAAAACCCGAATCTTATTGCTAGGAATATTATTACTGAAATAAAAGAAAACCCCCAGCGTGCCTCAGAAATACTTTTTGCAAGTGAGCCGGGACAATTTATCGCCCGTCATTTGGAGCTATCCAAAGGTCCGATTCTTGGTCATAGCCTTGCAGCTACTTCGCTTAAAGAAAAGACCAGTCCCAGCAGTATTAGTGAATTGGTTCCATTTCTTGTCCGAGCCGGAGTGTGGTCGAATGAATTTTTTTATAAGAATCGCTTGACTCAAGAAGATATGAAAGTAGCTGCGCACTGGTGGGATACAAAAAACCAGGCATCGTACTCGCTCGGGAAGTCATCAAGTTTGGGAAGATCCGGTATTGGGCGACAACTTTTGTATGGTTATACCTCAACTCTTAACCAATATACTACAGATCTTTCAGCTCCTCAGGAATTTACTCACCACCTTGTTGGCAGGCACAATACTGTTTCGCGAATGGAACGAGCACTTACTGCTGGAACAGGCGTTGTTCTTGTTGGCAGACCCGGTGTTGGCAAGAAAACGGTGGTGTTGGAATTTGCAGACCGTGCCGCAATGGGGGAGCTTGGAACGCATCTAGCTTATCACCGTGTTCTTGAATTTGACTATAACTTTCTTTTTTCTGAATCACAAGATTTAAATCAGAAAAAGAGGCAATTACAGCTTATTCTTGCAGAGGCTGAAGCTTCTGGGAATGTCATCCTAGTTATACGTGATTTGCATAGACTCACAAATCCCCTTGTCGAAGGGGTTGATGTGACGGATGTTTTTGAAGCAGTGCTTGAGAAGCGCAAAATGCCGATTATTGCACTCAGCACACAAGCAGATTACGAGCGCTATTTGGCTCAAAATGAAAAGATACAAAAGTATTTTGAAACAATAGAAATACCGCAACCTTCCCGAGAAGAAGCCCTCGAGATTCTCCTCAATGCTGCGGACACTTGGGAGCGGGTAAAACATATCACCGTTTCGGTACCTGCAATCAGGCGCATTATTGAAGGCTCCGACCAGTACATCACTAACATTCCTTTTCCTCAAAAGGCTCTTGAGCTTTTGGATGCAGTGATTTTGTATAAAGATGGGCACCGTGGCGATTTGGTTACTGTGGATGATGTAAATACCGTTCTTTCTGAGAAAACTGGTATATCTTTTGCTCATTTAACAGAATCTGAAAAAGGAAGGCTGGCTAATCTAGAAAATATTATTCATGAGCGGCTGGTTAATCAGGAAGAGGCAGTCAGCTTGATTGCAAAAATTCTGCGCAGTAAGTCTGTGGGTGTGATTAGTTCAAAACGTCCAATTGGGTCATTTTTATTTTTAGGGCCAACCGGAGTTGGAAAGACGGAAACTGCACGCGTTTTGGCGACGGTGTATTTTGGTGATGTTAATAAAATTTTACGATTTGATATGGCTGAGTATGCAGGCAGAGAAGGTATTGAGCGTCTTATTGGTTCCGTAGAACGAAGCCAACCCGGAAAATTGACAACGGATATTAAAAATCATCCAGCAAGTTTACTTCTCTTGGATGAAATAGAAAAAGCACCTCCAGATGTTTTTAATTTGCTTTTAGCAATGCTTGATGAAGGCTCCATTACAGATGCTTTTGGGACAAAAATCAGTTGCCGAAACCTTTTTATTATTGCAACGAGTAATGCAGGTGCCGAGTTTATCCGGGAACTTGTGACTCACGGTGGTGGTGGCGAAAGGTTGCAGAAAAAAACGATCGAATATGTTTTGGAGCGAGGGCTATTTTCTCCTGAGCTGCTTAATCGATTTGATGGTGTAGTTGTCTACGAACCACTTACTCAAAAACATTTAGAAAAAGTAGCAAGGATTCAGTTTGAAGAACTCGTAAAAAATCTTGCCCCACGAGGGGTCTTGCTATCTGCCACAAATGAGGCTTTGGATATGATTGCCAAACAAGGATATGACCCAACATTTGGCGCCCGTCCCATGAGAAGACTCATCGAGCTTTCTCTAGGAGACATGCTCGGCAAGGCAATTCTTTCTGGAGAAGTTGCCGAGGGTGATAGTGTTGAAGTTGGGGCACTTTCTGGTCCACCTTACTTTACGTGGACAAAGAAGAACAGTTCTCCATCAGTATAGAATAAAACCTCAGGTTATGGATAGTTGCCAGTCTGTAAGCCAGAGTATCTTTTATTTTGAATAAATGATTAAGATAGCCAAGTGAGAAGTTTGTACAGGTGTAGCAGTCACAAGCATTACTCACTGGCTCCTTTGTGCTACGATATTTTTCCTTTGGGAGGGCAATATATGAATAGAATCCGCTTTGAGTCACGTCGATGGCCTCAATGGAATCGGCATTGTATACATAGAGCCTGCCATGCCGGCCGTCACGAGTAGGGAGCACGCAATCAAACAGAGTATACCCAAGCTTCACGCAGCCCACGATGTCGTCTGGCTTGCCAATTCCTAGCCCGTATAGTAAGTAATTTGATGGTGTGTTCTTGGCAATAAGTTCTGCGGTTTTATAGTCAAAGGTGCCATCTTCAGAAATTGGCCAGCCACCATACCCAAACCCGTCAAACCCTATTTTCAATAGTCCTTGAATGCAAGCTAGTCTTGCCTCAGGAAATGCTCCTCCCTGAACAACGGCAATCAGCTTTGGAGAAACAGATTGTCTGTAGTGCCTGAGTTGTTTTTTGTATTCTTCTTTTGATCTTTTTGCCCAATGGAGTGTCCGCTCAACAGTTTTTAATGCCATCTCAGGGGTATCTTCTGGAGCAGTAAAATCATCCAAGACGACCATAATGTCTGTTCCTAATGTGAATTGATATGCAATAGACAGCTCAGGAGTTAGAAGAAATTTTTTCCCTTCGAGAGTAAAGGTAACCCCTTCGTTAGAGATTGCTGCCTTTTGTCCTTTTGCTTTTGCCAAGGAATATACTTGAAAACCTCCGGAGTCTGAGATGCTATGCCCGTTCCAGTTCATAAATTTATGAACACTTCCGTAGGCTTTTATTGTAGGCTCTCCCACCTCGCTAAGGAGGTGAAGTGTGTTTACGAGTACCCCGGGTGTTTTTGTTTGAGAAATATCAGTTGAGTCAACTGCCCGTACCACAGCACGGGTAGCATCAGGGAAAAATGCTGGTAAGGCAAGCTTGCCATGTGAGGTATGAATACTCTTCATTCTTTTTCTGAGTATAGCAAACCATCACAAACCATATTGACAAGTCTTTGAATATGTGATGAGATACCTCGAAAGCATGGAACCAGTACAACCACAACAATCAATGCCAGTTGTCTCACACAGTGATGTTGGATTTCCTCCACAGACCCCACCTCCAGGTAGCAAGCAAAATGGCGGGGGAGGCAAGATGGTAAAGTTTGCCATTGCAATTATTGGTGTTGTTCTTATTGTCGGAATTGGAGGGTTTTTTATTTTTAGCTCTGGTGGAGAAGGGGGTACTGAGCCAAGCCCAACGCCTGGAGTAGATAGCTTATCAACATTCCCCACTCCGCAGCCAACGACCGCGCCTTCTTCTCCTACGCCTGAGGCAAAACCCGTTGATAAGAGTGAAGTAAGTATTGAGGTGCTTAATGGTACGGGAACACCAGGTGATGCGGGGGCACTAAGCGATGCGCTTGAAGAGGCTGGGTTTAGTGAAATTACAGCTGGAAATGCCGATGAACAAGATGCAACAGCAGCAGTGGCAACGTATTCGCGGGATCTCCCTCAAAGTGTTGTAGATGAGATTACAGCTGTTTTAGAGGATATGTACGAAGAAGTAACAACAAGAAAAGCTACGCTTTCCGGTGATTACGATGCAAGCATTGTAACTGGCACAAAAAAGTCTTCAGCAGCCAGTAGTCCTAAAGCCTCACCCAGCCCATCTCCAACGAGTTCAACTGAAGAGTAACTTCGTATTGACACCTTTACTTGACGCTAGCTACACTTAACTACTAATGGAAGTCATTACTTCGTTGGCAATAGCAGTCTTGACGCTTACTAGTGCGTTTACTCCTTCGACACAAGTTACTCCTGTTCTTGGCCAACAGATTGCGCTTACAGATAACTCTGAAACGGTAGTTGATGTGGAAGAAGATATTGTTGAGGAAGGCGAGGATGAGGATGATTCAGCTGTTGGAACAATAGCGAGGGAGCGGAGAGCAGAACGCTTTGAAGCAGTAGAAACCCGTCGTGAAGAAATAAAAACAAAAGCAGAAGAACGAAGAACCGAGTTGCAGGAAAATTTACAAAATCTTCGTGACGAGCGTAAACAAACAGTTGTTGAGCGGGTTATGAATCGGATTGAGGTTGTCAATGAGCGGGCAGTAGCGCATTGGAATAGGGTACTTGATCGCTTGAGCCAATTATTGGAAAAGATCGAGTCTCGATCTCAAAAGGTTGAAGATAGCGGTGGTGATATAGGTGATGTGACAGTTGCAATCGCAAATGCTCAAGCAGCGATTGATGAAGCCCAAGCTGCAGTCGATGCTCAGGAACTTAAAACTTACAATCTGGAAATTGGAGATGATACTACAGTTGGTGAGGATGTGTCGGGAGTAATAGATCAACTACATGCAGATTTAGACTTGGTAAAAGAAAGTGTTCAAAGTGCTCGAGATTCTATAAGAAAAGTATTTAATGCATTAAAAACTGCAGCAGATACAATACCATCTGATTCAGGAGAATGAAAAAACTTACTCACCAGTCAGGAATTGCTGAAGTAGCCCTAGTTGTGGTGCTTTTGGGGGTAGTGCTTGCAGTGGGAGGGATTGCGTTTTATTCTCTTAACAACACTACTTTAATGACTCGCACCCAAGATGCCACTCCACGACCACTTCCAACTGATCGTGTTCCGGATGAAATGGAAAATGAGGAACCTGAAGAAGTTTCCAGTGCGGACGATTTGGAGACACTCGAGACAGAGCTGGATGCAACAATTATTGATTCTACCGATAATGATATTAATGAGCTGGAGAAAGAAGCTTCTTCTTTGTAAGTTACCCCTCACTTCAGTGTACAATGAGCTGTGAACTGGCCTTCGTTTGTACCGATAGAGTTACAAGTATTTTTGAATAAACCGTTTATCTTCAACTTACCCGGGGGTAATCTTATGGTATTTACCTCTTTCCAAATTGGTCTCATTATTTTTCTTATATTTTTGTTAATACTTACCTTTGCTTCACTCCGACACCGTTATTCCAACTGGACGATGGGAGGCTTTACTCAAGGTATTGTCTTGGGGATGCTTGTAACTGTGATCATTGGGGCAACCTTGCTTGTTGGTGGCACGCATTTGTTTCAAGAGCTTCTTAGGTGGAAAGAAGCGCCAGTAGTGGTAGTAACAGCAATGGATACAAGTCGTAATACTGCCCTTAAAGTGTTAGGCGCTTCGATTGAAGAAAAAAAAGTGACTACACGGGCAACTATTGGCTCAATCATGGAAGAATATAAAAGACTGACAGATGATGAATCTGAATCTCTTCGTTCTCTTATCTGTACTCCAATACGATAAATTTGATAAAATAGAAACCCATTTTGGGGAAATTAGCACTTAAAAGGAGAGAACGTGGGAAACCAGCTGAATGTGGAAAGTAGGGTCTCAGGCCTTCGTATAAAGAAAGCGAGTTATTTGCTCGAGCCGGAAGAGCGTCCATTTTGGCTTATGCCGCCGATGCAAATTGTTGAAATTCACTGTGAAGGGATTGTTAAAGCGGTTCTTTGCGCTCGTGTCCCTAACGGAGGGGTTACCTCGCTTGTTGTGGGACAGATAAGGCCAAACTTTTTGGGTGCATCTGTTGCTGAATGGGTAGGGGAAAATGCAACCCCACTTTTGCCGTTGGCTGGCTTGCAAATCCTTTATGACTCATCGTTGAGAACGCTTGCTGATGTGTCCCCTTTGACGAGGGACAATCGTCCTTTGAATATCGCTTGGGTCGCCAAGTTTGCAAGTAAGCCATTGGAGGATTCCGCACCGCTTATGGCAAAAATGTACTACATTGCGCTGAATCGCAGGTTCAAACCTTTTGAGGAGCTGATATAAATTATTTACTGGAGCACTTGAATTGCACCCCCCAAGTGCTCCAGCACTTTTTTAAGGTATACTTCACTCAGCAAACTTCTCAATCGATTAGTTAGGAAGGAGTTTCAATGAAACCGCACTTTTATGTGTTAAATCGGGAGGTTACGATACATTTGGTACGAGAATACACTGGACTCGCAATTCTCGAGGCTCGGCAAATGGTTTACCCCATTGGTATGGGATTTGCTCTCGAGATGATCTTTGTATCTTTTAGTTACCAAAGTCGACTCTATGAATTTGTTACCGACAAGCTTGGGCATCGTGGGCACACACAATTTTTAGTTGATATTACCGTTGACGGAGAAGAAGTATCTGCGTCAATCGCTATTTCCAACCCACTAAGTGAATTGACCAGTGAATGGGAAGCAATGGAGTTCTATGTCCCCTGGGTAATTATGAACATCGTCGAGGTTACATATTCCGATGTCACATCACCGCTTGCTTTTGCATTTGACCAACGCCATAAGTTTGTAGTGCGGAGAGCGTTACGAGCACACAGAGGAGAGTTCGCGGTAAGCGAGTTGGATCAGCGTCAACTAAAAGTTTACGATGCTATCCGTATGCGATGGCCTACGCGCTAATTGTTGAAATTTTTCTGAGGCATCTGTGTAAATGCAACACCGGTGCCTCAGCGTGTTTCTTACGCTATAATTGATAGATATGAGTGAACTAAAAACTGACATTGCTGAGCTCAAAGAACGATTTGAGCGTTTTGAGGAAAAAATCGCCTTGCCGGAAAAACAAAAACGCCTTGAAGTTTTGCAGATAGAATCAAGTGCCCCGAATTTGTGGGATAATCAAGACCATGCTCGCACGGTAATGCAGGAGCTTGGGGATTTGCAAAATGAAATTGAAGAAATTGAAGCATTTCGTGGGGAAGTAAACACACTTTTTGAATTGTCCCAGGAAGAGGAGTTGGGACAGGGTTTTGCAAATGATTATAATGCCCTTGCTAGGCGACTAAAAAAATTGGAATTAAGTGCATTTTTATCTGGAAAATACGACAGAAAAGCGGCACTTATTTCGATACATGCCGGGCAAGGGGGAACCGAGGCAATGGATTGGGCACATATGCTTTTTCGGATGTACACCCGCTTTTGTGAGCGTAAAGCGTGGAACCTTGAGACACTTGATCAGACCGCGGGCGAAGAAGCAGGCATCAAGAGTGTGATTTTTAGAGTGTCAGGAAGCTATGCCTATGGATACCTTAAACATGAAGCTGGAACCCACCGGCTAGTACGCCAATCTCCGTTTAATGCTGATAACCTTCGTCAAACTTCGTTTGCACTCGTTGAGGTAATGCCAGAACTTGATGAAGTTGACTTTCCAGATGTAGAGCTAAAGGATGATGATTTGGAATGGCAATTTTTCCGCGCTGGTGGGCATGGTGGCCAAAACGTAAACAAGGTTTCAACCGCGGTCAGATTAAAACACATTCCCACAGGTATTGTGGTAACGGCTCAGACAGAGCGATTTCAGGAGCAAAATCGTCAAAATGCCCTTAATCTTTTGCGTGGAAAACTTTGGCAGCTTGCTCAGGAACAAGCTGCTGCTGAGAAACAAAATATCCAGGGAGACTACACACCAGCAACCTGGGGCACACAAATACGCTCATACGTTCTTCATCCATACAAAATGGTCAAAGACCTTCGAACTAATGTGGAAACTTCCAATGCAGAAGCTGTGCTTGATGGGGATTTAGATGAATTTATCGAAGCTGAGCTGCAGCTGTAGATGGAGATAATAGAATTACTGCAATCATATGTGGATCAAGGTTACTTGCTTCATGGTAGTCGACATAAATGCAAGCAATTGAATCCTAGGAGAAAAAAACACTTGAACGAGAAAGTAGGACTTCTTAAGGCAGTCTATGTGACGGATGAACCTCTAATTGCAATGTTTAAAGCAATTCTTCGTGCACGTAAGGTGCCAGGAAAAAGGGGACTATATGGATGGGGATTTAGTCTTCAGGGAAAACCAAAGTTTCGTATTTCTCCTAATTACATTAAATACAAAGGATTTAGTAAAGGCTATCTATATGTAGTTGAAAAAAAAGATTTTACAAAGTCAAAAAAAATACCGCATGAATTCTATTGCTTTAAGACTGTAGTGCCACAAAAAGTTATTATGGTTGAACCTGAAGATTTTTTAGAAAAGGTCAAATTTTCGTTCTGGACGAAGAATGAGGCGATTAAGACAAAACTATTTACAGAGGAAGAAATCACTGCAATGGGCTATTAGGTTAATACACTTCGTGCGTTTTCTTAATATGGTATCTTGAGTAGCAATGGAGGTCATAAAATTGTTACAGTCTTATATCGACCAGGGATTTCTCCTTCATGGTAGTCAAAAGGAAGTGGAAATACTTGACCCTTTTAAGAAGAAAAACCTCAGTAAAAAAGCTGGTAGGCTCAAGGCAGTTTATGCTACTGATTCAGTTCAAGTTGCCATGTTTAAAGCGATACTGGCGCCGTCTAAACTTAAAACTGTTAATAAAATGAAGGTGGGTGTACATACTTGGAGATTTTTGGATAACGATATTCCACAATTTTGGATAACTCCCAATTACCATCAAAATAAGGCATTTGGTAATGGTTTTGTATATGTTTTGGATTCAGTAGAATTTAAACAACTTATGAAACTTCCACATGAGTTTTATTCAACAAAACCAGTAGAGCCAGTATTTACAATAAAAATAGCCCCAAATGACTTACTTAAGAAAACACGACTTATTATTTGGCCAAAAGAAGAGTTAATAAAAAGAGGTTCGCACACAGAACGCGAGATTCAATGTATGGGATACACGTAATCTGCGTTTGTGTGCGAACACACTACCGATTAGTCCTCATCGTCGTAGATGATATCGGTATACTCTGGGTTTGGAGAGATGTCCACTCCAGTACCAGAAGTTGGAGGAGTGGTATCGACTTCGGGTTCTTCCTCCTGTTCCTCTTCTTCGTTGCGATTTTTTGGACCAGTGTACGACATACTACCTCCTAACTAATTAGTAATGTGCAGAATTGTCTGCATAGGTATTATACACAGGACTCTGATTATGTGGCTTAATATGGTATATTGAGTAGCAATGGAGAAGATAAGCCCTGTACCACAAGAGCAGACAGTGAGTACACCTGCAGTAAGCCCAGTGCAGCAGATACCGCCTGTAGTCGAACAACATATGCCCTCTCCCCAACCAAAAAAGTTAAATGCCTCAATGCCAGTAAATATTGCCATATCAATTGTTGTCGTGATTGCGGGAGTGACAACTGGTTGGCTTCTTGCAGGTCGAGGTAAAGCAGCCGGCACCAGTCAGGGTGTGCCAGTTCAAGGTGCAAGTCGTATTAATACAGAGGTCAATGAAGAACTTTTTCCTGATGTTGCCGAGGGAGTTCTTATGAAGGGTGGGCATGAGGGTGAAGGCACACATTATCTTGACCGTGGCCAGGGAGAAGAAAAAAATGTCTATCTGACTTCTACTGTGATTGATTTAGAAAGTTTTGTTGGTAAAAAGGTGCAAGTACGTGGCAAGGCAGTCAGTGCTCAGAACGTGAATTATCTTATGGATGTTGGTACAGTAAAGGAAGTGCAGTAAACTGCCACCCATGCCAGTTTTATCCTTTGATAAAGTCACTAAGTCTTTCGGTTCTATCGTTGCCCTCGACGATGTAAGTTTTATGGTAGATGAAGGTGAGTTTCTTTTTGTAACGGGTCCCTCTGGTGCTGGGAAAACTACACTTCTTCGACTTCTCATTCGCGAATACGCACCTACTTCTGGACAGATTGTCTACAACGAGATGCAAATTGATACCTTGAGGCGAAGCAAAGTTCCCGCACTACGCAGGTCAATTGGGTCTGTTTTTCAAGATTTTAAACTTTTGAACGATCGCACAGTCACCGAAAATGCACGCGTAGTCCTTGCAGTTACCGGGGTTCCAAAAGATGAATGGGCAACACGCATTGACAATGTACTTGAACTTGTTGGCTTATCAAAGCGAGCAGATCTATTTCCTTCACAGCTTTCTGGTGGCGAGCTTCAGCGTGCTGCTCTTGCTCGAGCTCTTGTGACAAACCCAAAACTTATCTTTGCCGATGAGCCAACGGGAAACTTGGATTGGGATACAGCATCCGGAGTAATGGACTTACTTGTCAAGATTAATAAAGAAGGTAAAACTGTAATTGTCACTACCCACCACAAAACCTTAATCGAAAAAAATCCTGATATACGGGTTATTGAACTTAATGAAGGAAAGCTAGTAAAAGATACAAAACCAAAATCCAAAAAGAAAAAAGAAAAGGAACCAAAAGAAGAAAGTAAATAATGAGTCACCTTTCCACCAGTTTCTCAAATGTTCGTCGCGCACCGTTTCAGGCGATGGCTGCTGTCAGTGTCTTGGCCATCACTTTTTTTGTGATGAGCTTACTAGCAATAGTGGTTTATGGAAGTGAACAAACACTACGCTATTTTGAATCCCGTCCACAAGTTATTGCATTTCTTATTCAGGATGCTACTGATGCCGATATCGATAGTTTGTCAGTAAAATTGCAAGGTGATACGCGAGTCCGTGACGTTACCGTTGTCACTCAGGAAGAAGCATTTGAGATCTATAAAGAAGCTACCTCTGATAATCCACTTTTGGGAGAGCTTGTCAGCCCTTCGATATTTCCTGCCAGCGTTGAATTTTCAGCAGTTGACCTTACTTATGCTGATGAATTGATAAAAGAGGTGTCCCAGGAATCATATGTAGATAGTGTTGGCTTTACCGCGAGCCTTGGGAGTGAGAGTGAGATAGGTGACGTTATTAGTAGGCTTACAACTATCTCTGAAACAGTTCGTACGGCTGGTGTGGTTGCTGTCGGAGTTTTGGCCTTTACTTCGTTTTTAGTCCTCACTGTTGTTGTTAGTATGCGGATTATGATGAGAAAGGCAGAAATTGATATTTTAAGTCTCATCGGAGCCTCCGCATGGTTTATACGTGCACCGATTGTTTTTGAAGCTTTAATTTATGCTTTTATCGGAGTTACTCTTGGTTGGCTCGGCTCCGCAGTGCTTGTGATGTATGCTTCTCCATCTATCTTTACTTATTTCACTGAAATTGAAGTAATACCAAAAGATTCAACTACCTTTTTTGTGCTCTTGGTAGTTCTTTGGGCAATTGAGCTGGCTGTGGGGAGTGTTATTGCATTTTTTGGAAGCATGTTCTCAGTTGGCAGATCAATACGCTCGGTGCGCTAGATTTCCTCTGGTACAATAAAGGCAATGAAAAAACTTCTTCTGCCTGTTCTTTGTTTTATTTTTCTTGTTAGTGTGTCCTTATTTTCTAGCCAAAGTATTGGTGCGCAATCTTCTACTGAAAAATTGGATGATTTAGGTAAGCAGATTGAACAATATACCCAGGAACTTGCTCGTTTGCAATCCCAAGCTTCAACATTGGCTAATCAGGTTGCACAGTTTAACAATCAAATCCGGGTAACCGAGCTAAAAATAAACCAAACCCAGGAACAAATAACCCTTCTTGGAGGCAGAATTGATCAGATTAAAGTATCTCTTGAGAGTCTGACGGAAGCCTTTTCCAGTCGTGCAGCTCAAACCTATAAGATGGCTCGGGTTGGTGGCACTCCGTTGGTACTTGTTTCTACCCCGAATGTTTCTGACGCACTTTCTACTTACCACTACCTTCAAAAAATTCAGGAGGCTGATAGAAACCTACTGACTCGTTTGGAATCTGCGCACACGGCTTATACGGAACAAAAAACTCAACTTGAAGATCTTGAAAAAGTATTAGGAGTTCAAAAACAGGAGCTTGATGGCCAAAAAGCTGCCAAAGCATACCTTTTGCAAGTTACCAAAAATGACGAAGTCAAGTACAACCAGCTTCTAAATGCTGCTCGTGCAGAGTATGAAAGCATTCAGGCCATCATTGCAGGAAAAGGAGATGAAGAAGAGGTTGGCCATGTAAACCAAGGCAATCGAATTGCTTCGATTATCGATGGACCATCTTGCAATTCAAATGGAGGGCATCTTCATTTTATAGTTCGCGAGGATAATCAAGTTCGTAATCCATTTTCGTATTTACGGGGCATCGACCATGAAAATTGTTCTGGCTCTTCGTGTGGGAGTAGTGATGGAGATCCTTTTAGTCCTTCGGGTTCGTGGGATTGGCCAATTTCTGCTCCGGTGAAATTCACTCAAGGGTATGGGGGGACATGGGCAGTAAGAAATACTTGGGTGGGGAGGATTTACTCTTTCCACAATGGAATTGACATAATTAACGAGGGGAATCTAGAGATTCGTGCTGTCCAGCCGGGAACACTCTATCGGGGAAGTTTTTCAGGATCTGCAGGGTGTAGGCTCCGCTACGTTCGTGTCGATCATGATAATTCAAACGTTGATACCCTTTATCTTCATATCAATTATTAACTGGTGAGTCGTGAAGAAACTCATATTATCAGTACTTTTGAGCATTTCAGCCTTTTTATTCAGTATCTCGCCGGTGTTTGCTGTTAATTTTACATTGTCGGAGGTGAGTGTCTCCTCTGACACAATCAATTTTAATGTAAAGCTGTCAGACGTAACTGGAGCTAACTGTCCTGATGGAAAGTGTTATTTGCAGGGTGCAATTCAAAAAAGCAGTGGAGATGCTCACTTCGGTTTTACAAAAAATAATGCTGATCAGTGGATTGCATATACATCTGAACCCGATCCTGGATATATAAAAGCTAACTTTTTGTATTGCACGGTAACTGGAAGCACATGTGAGACAGCAGCAAGTGTGCGATTTAATCAAGACGATCCTGATTATAAAGGGGCAGGGACATATACATTAAAAATGTTTAGGTTTACTGGTGAATCAAAAAGTAATGCAGGCGATGATGCGACTGCTTCAGTTGAATTAACCTTGGCTGCAGTCACGCCTTCTCCGAGTCCTACTGCCACTCCTTCGCCAACCCCCACACCAACTGCAACTGCTACGCCAACAGCTACTCCTACACCTAAGCCTACACAAAAAAGCCAAGCGACTAACAAGCCTGCTGCTGTGATGGGGGAAAAGATAACATCACCGAGTCCGCTTATTGGCGTAGAAGAACTTCGAGGAGATCTAAAACAGGAAGAAGAAATCAATGTTGCAAGTGTCTCTGGGAGTCTAGATGAATCAAGAGGTACACCGGCACTTGCTTATTTTTTCATAGCCGGTGGAGCAGTATTTTTGGGAGGAGCGGCATTCCCGTTTCTCAAACCTTACCTTTCGCGATATA
>Ga0155091_126_pt2 | contig 20106 bp, 15 predicted proteins | sample RifCSPhighO2_01_FD_106059 | JGI IMG/M metagenome (GOLD analysis project Ga0155091, IMG submission 106059) | Candidatus Woesebacteria bacterium RIFCSPHIGHO2_01_FULL_41_10
GGGAATTTGGTTGGGACGGTAAATGTGGGAAGAAGTGTCTCCATTGTAGAAGATGTAATAGAAGGATTAAGCCGCTTTAGTACCGGTGAAGGACTTCCCTCAAGAATTATGCTCTATGACGGTAATACTTCAGAACTTGAGGCCTTGCAGGAAGACCTTACAGAAGCCGATTGGGGCTCTTTGGAAGGCAAAGTAAAGTTTCTTCATAGTCCTCAGGTGGAGATTATTGACCCGAAAGCCAAGACGGTTGCAGTTTGTGCCGCAGGTGCTTCTGAATTGGGCAACGTTGCAGGACTTTTGGTTGATGGAGAGTCACAAGATGAGTCGGAAAAAAACGAGGCGCATGAGCATGGTACGTCACAGGGAAATGTAATCCCAGCTCACGATCTGACTCCTGAAGATGTTGGATTTGTCGTTGGTGAGGAGGTTAAAAATTTCTCGGACACTCAAATGCCTGATAGTAGTTCCCAGGAGATGCCCGCTGCTTTCAAGCAGCCTTTTAAAATGCCTAAATTTTCCTTTGGTAACCTGCCATTTCATCTTCCGGTAAAGAATAGAGAACCAGCTATGCCACATCCTTCGGTAGGAAATCTGTCGACGACCCCAAAATGGAAACGACTGATGGTTTTTGGGGTAATTTTCGTAGTACTTGTGATTACTGGAGGAATTGGGGGATGGTGGTATCTGCCGCGCGCTGAAATTGTTGTCTTTCTTGCTCCACAAAATTTGGAAGAGACAGAATCATTGACGTTGGATGAAAATATTGATCAGGCTGACGTAGAGGCGCGTATTTTCCCAGCTCAAACTGTTGCGGTTGAAGTAACTGGATCAAAATCTCGTGCCGCGACAGGCAACAAAACCGTTGGAGATGCTGCGGCCGGGCAAGTGACCATTCGTAATGGTACGGCCAGTGACATTGTTCTTGAATCAGGAACAAGCCTTCAGGGACCAGGAGATCTGGAATATACCATTAATGAAGAAGTGACGGTTGGGTCGGCAACTTCTCCATCCGACCCTGGGTCCGTGACAACAGCGGTTACAGCTTCTGATATTGGAGCGCAGTATAACATTGCTTCAGGAGAAAACTTTTCAGTTTCAAATTATCCAACAAGTGAAGTTGACGCAGTTTCTGAAGGTGAGCTCAGTGGTGGAAGCAGTCGAGAAGTTGTTGCGGTATCGGCAGATGATAGAGAGAAACTTGGGGAGGAACTGACCGAAGAGCTCAAGTCACAAGGGATAGCTCAAATTGAGGGACAGATTGAAAGTACAAGTTATTTCGTTTCGGACGCTGTGAGAACAGAAGAAGTTGATACTTCTTTTAGTAAAGCAGAAGGCGATGAAGCATCATCCGTAGATTTGGATATGTCACTTCGTGTTATTGGTATCGTTGTTTCAAAAGAGCAGCTTGAAAGTCTTGCCCGTGATCTTTTAGAACCAAAAGTCCCGACCGGCTATGCTCTTCGGAGTGAGCAAATTGATGTGAGTTTTGAACTTGATGATGAATCAGATGGTGCTTGGTTTTTTGACGCCTCCATCACGGCAAATTTGCTTCCCGAAATTAACACAGATGACATTAAGAGAAATGTCATCGGCAAATATCCAAGCCAAGCACAACAATATCTCACGACTATTCCTGGTTTTACAAAAGCTGACATAACGCTTACCCCCAGTCTCCCGGGGAAACTCGGAAATATTCCCCGCGTTACTGATCACGTCAGCATAGAGATTATTGCAGACAGATGAAAAAGAGCATCTTCACAAGACTGCTGGGTGGGGTATTTGCGATATCGGGTATTGGAGTACTTTTTTACATAGCCTATCCAATAGTTTCGTATGAGCTTGTCAGTAGTCGCTTTAATACTTACTTGTCCCCCGTCCCCGAAAAATATGTGAAGGCAGAGGTTGACTACACAAAAGCAAGCACTTGGTTTGAAGATGAAGGAGTATCATTTGACGAAAGCGGAGTCGATTATTATACGGTCAGTATCCCACGCTTAAAAATTACTGATGCTACGGTTAAAATTGGTGGAGAGAACTTGGAAGACTCACTGATCCAATATCCCGGGACTGCACTTCCAGGGAAGCGGGGGAACACCGTGATCTTTGGTCATTCAATCTTGCCGCAATTTTTTAACCCCGCGGACTATTTGTCTATTTTTTCTACACTTCCGACACTTGATCGAGGGGACGAGATCTTTGTTCAGTATGATGGCATTCGCTACAGTTACATCATTGAAGATATGTTTGAAGTAAAGCCCACAGACCTACAAATACTTGAACAAGACACCAGCAATTCATATTTACAACTAGTTACTTGTACACCACCAGGGCACCCGCTTCGTCCGAATAGACTTATTGTCCGTGCTAAAATCAGCCCATTGGCTTCCGCTACTTATGACAATACTCTGCATTGATTATGGTGAAAGAAAACTTGGGATCGCAATATCCCGTGGGTTCTTGGCCGAACCAATCGCTGTTTTGCAAAATGTTTCTTCTTCCTCAGTAGTTGAAAAACTGCGTGGGATTGTCGATCGAGAGGAAGTATCAGAGATTCTGGTTGGTCTTGCGGAAGGCACTGTTGCCGATGCACAGCAACGCTTTGGAGAAGACCTACAACACGCTGTAAATGTCCCTGTAAAGTTTGTAGACGAAACGCTTTCTACCAAAGATGCCCAAGCAAAAGCAATTGAAGCAGGTATCCCACAAAAAAAACGACATGAAATGGAAGATGCCTATGCTGCGGCTATAATTCTTCAAAATTACCTCGAAAGCCAAGCCGGAGTATAATTGCCTCATCTGCTCGACAAGCATGGAGTTTTACGATGTCGTACAAGACTGATGAGGGTGTTGTTCGTAAGATGCACCGCGATGCATCTGTCTATGTTGCACAAGCGCTTGTTTCGATGGGAACAAGTAGTGCAAATAAATTTGCCGATTTTCTTTTGAATTCGATTATCGATTCCCGGTGTTCGGACACTCCTGCCTTGTATGGTGTTTACTTTGTGACCGTAATTGTAGAGATGGGAGGGGATCAATACGAGTACATTGTAAAATTTATGTACACAAATGGCGCTTGGGGCGCGATAGAACTGACTGCTATCCCCTCAAAAGCTGCTATTCCTATCACAGAAGAGCGTGGATTTATCATTGCATCCTAGTATTTTCGGGGCGCTTCATTAAAAACAAGTGCCCCGCACTTTTTTCTCAGTATATTTTTATCAACTCTGGTATACTTTCAGTAGTGATTAAAAATGCTATTGCTCCTATTCAAGCCTGGCTTCTCTCACAGGGAAGATGTGTTGGCTGTGGTATGCCACTTGATAAAGGAGCCTCTGTAAAATCTAAAAACGGTACAAAAGTAACTTGCCAATGTCGTCGGGTGTATGTTAGAGACTCCAAGGGTATCTATCGCCGTGCCCTCATAGACGAAGTGTAGGTGACATGAGAAAGCTAATTGTTGTTCTTATTCCAATTATCTTTATTGCTATTGGGGTGTTAATCGGAGGGTTTTTTTGGTGGAGAGAGGCACAACTGGCTCCTGGGACAGATACAGCACAAAAGCGATTTGTGATAACTAAAGGTGCTTCAAGTGACACAATTGGTGCAAATCTTGAAGAAGCAGGGATAATTCGTGATGCTTTTGCATTCAAGCTTTATTTGCAATTTAATAATCTTGTTACACAAGTTCCCCCTGGAGAATTTAGAATCTCCCAAAATCTTACTCTTCAAGAAGTTGTAGAAACCCTATTAGAAGGGCCAGTTGAATTTTGGGTGACGATTCCAGAAGGCTTTCGACGTGAACAAATCCCGAATCAATTTATAAAAGCTTTAGAATTAAGTGGCTCTGAAGCAGAGGCTTTTCATCAGGAATTTTTAGCAACAAGTAGGGATATGGAAGGCTATCTTTACCCAGATACCTATTTATTTGCACCTGACACAACTGCAACTGCTGTGGTTACACGTTTACGAGAAACATTTGATCAAAAGTTCTCACCCACTGTAACAGAGCTGGCAGAGACTGGTCTTTCACTGGATGAAGTTGTGATTTTAGCATCAATAATTGAAAGAGAAACTTTATCTGCAGCTGAGCGACCAGAAGTTGCAGGGGTTTACTTCAATAGACTTCAAGAAGGCTGGCCACTCCAGGCAGACGCTACAGTGCAATATGCATTGGGCACCCAGCGGTGTGGAGAAGAAATTGACTGTGAGTGGTGGGAGACTCCTACCTCTGCAGATTTGGAGAATACGCAATCTCCCTATAACACTTACCAGTTTGTTGGGCTTCCTCCCTCCCCAATTGCAAACCCAGGGATTATCTCTCTTGAGGCAGTAGTGAACGCAGTTGAGACCGATTATTGGTACTATGTTCACGATGCCGATGGTGGTGTTCACTTTGCGCGAGACCTTGACGAACACAACCAAAACATTGAGCGCTATTTGCGTTAATGTAGGGCTTGACATTACAATACAAACGCCTATAATGCCTTTAGGCGTACCTGAGTGTAGGCTAGTCCCGCTTCATAGCGGGAATTTTGTGTACGCTTTATCCACTAATCCTTGTGCCCATGCAGACTCGGCGTAATTTCGGTAAACCAGAGACTAACTTGCCAGAACTCGACTTGTCACTCGTACAACGAGAAAGTTGGCAGTGGTTTTTGTCCGAAGGAATTGCCACAGAAATTTCACAAATAACCCCCATCGACGACTTTACCGGGAAAAACTGGCAACTTCTTCTTGGTGAACATACTCTTGACGCTCCTAAAATGACTCCTCACCAGGCGATTGAAAAAGGAATAACCTATTCAGCTCCATTTAAAATTAAGACAGCTCTTGTAAACAAGCGCACAGGTGAAACTGTAGAGCAGGAAGTTTTCTTTGGAAACCTTCCTCAGATGACATCATCTGGAACATTTATCATCAACGGAATTGAACGCTGTGTTATCAATCAATTGGTACGATCTCCTGGTATTTATTTTTCAGGTGATACAGACAGATCATCCGGACGAACACTTTACATGGCAGAAGTTCGCCCACTTCATGGATCATGGCTTGAATTTGAAGTTTCCAGAAATGACGTAATTTCTGCACGTATTGATAAACGACGCAAAGTAAATGCAATTACTTTCCTTCGTGCGATGGGAATTGAATCAGACAACCACATTAAAGAGCTTCTCTCGGAATTTGATACTCACGAAGACCATCATTATATTGAAAAAACTTTAGAAAAAGATGCCACCACGAATAGAGAAGAAGCACTTCTTGAGATTTACCGGAAACTTCGGCCCGGGGAACCAGCAGTTGTTGATAATGCACAGAGTCTTTTTCAAAGTCTCTTTTTTGATCCGCGCAGATATGATTTGGGCAAAGTAGGTCGTTATAAGATTAACAAACGCCTTGGCTTGGATCTTTCTAATGAGTCTAAAAATTGGGTTCTTGCAAAAGAAGATGTAATTGCAGCTCTTGGATATTTAGTTGGTTTGCAAAATGGCCAAGGTCATATAGACGACATTGATCATCTTTCAAACCGTCGTTTGCGACGTGTTGGAGAACTTGTGGCAACCCATGCATTTCGTGTGGGACTTTTACGGCTTGAGCGCTCTGTTCGTGAAAAAATGAGCTTAATTAGCCCTGATGACAAACCAATGCCACAAAATCTTATTAATGCGCGCCCATTGATTGCTTCTATTAATGAGTTTTTCCGCGCAAATCAGCTTTCTGCAATCTCAGATGACACAAATCCACTTTCAGAAATTGACAATCTTCGCCGTGTTTCAGTACTTGGCCCTGGAGGTATTAATCGTGAGCGAGCGAGCTTTTCTATTCGTGACGTAAACGCTTCACAATATGGCCGTATCGACCCGGTACGTTCTCCTGAAGGTCCAAACATTGGCCTGGTTACTTATTTGGCGCTTTACGCACGAGTAAATGAATATGGGTTTTTGGAAACTCCATATAGGAAAGTTGAAAAAGTAAAACAAGGGGGCAAGACGAAAGCAAGAATTACAGATGAAGTTGTTTATTTGACAGCAGACGATGAAGAAAACTTGCATATTACTCATAGTAGTGTGGCAATTGACGGCAAGGGAATTGTTGCACAAGAACGTGTCCCTTATCGTTTCCAAGGGTCATATAGTGAAGGTTCCTCCGAGTTGATTGATCTTATCGATTTAACTCCACGCCAGGTTTTTGGTGCAAGCGCCGCTCTTATTCCCTTTTTGGCTCACGACGAAGGTAATCGTGCTCTCATGGGATCAAACATGCAGTGCCAAGCGGTACCTTTGGTTCGCCCAGGGGCTCCAATTATTGGAACTGGGATGGAATCGGTAATTGCGGGTGCCATGGGTCGGGTTATTCGATCAAAGTATTCAGGTGTTGTGGAGTTTGTTGATGCAACCAGAATTGAAGTTAAGCTGGATAAACCTACAGATGATATAGGCGGAGAAAGCTATGAAGTGATTGAAAACGGTAAACGAGTTGTTTATTACCTCACCAAATTCAAGAGAACTTCTCAGTCTACTTCTTACAATCAAAAGGCTTGTGTTATTTCAGGTACAAAAGTGAAGCCCGGCGACCTTCTCGCAGATGGACCAGCAAGTGACGGTGGTGATCTTGCTCTTGGGCAAAACTTGACTGTTGCTTATGCAAACTTTGAAGGATATGGTTTTGAAGACGCGATTTTGGTTTCTGATCGATTGGTGAAAGACGACCTTCTTACTTCCATTCATATCAAAGAATATCAAGCTGATGTGGTTGAAACAAAGCTTGGCCCGGAAGAGCTTACTCGTGATATTCCGAATGTCGCCGAGATGGAGCTTGCTAACCTGGCTGAAGACGGTATTGTTGTAGTAGGCTCCGAAGTTGGGCCAAACGATATCCTTGTTGGGAAAATTGCTCCCAAAGGTGAGACTGAGCTTAATTCTGAAGAGCGCTTGCTTCGTGCAATTTTTGGTGAAAAAGCGCGGGAAGTTCGTGACACTTCGCTTCGTGTTCCACACGGAGAAGGTGGCATTATTGTGGATGTAACGATACTCGACAAAATTAAAGGTGATGAGCTTGGCCCGGGAGTTATCAAAACGGTTATCGTAAAAGTAGCACAGCTTCGCAAGGTAAGTGTCGGAGACAAACTTGCTGGCCGACATGGAAACAAAGGTGTTATCTCAAAGATTATGCCTGAGGCAGACATGCCATACCTTGATGATGGGACTCCAGTAGATCTTATTATTTCTCCGCTTTCTGTGCTTGCTCGTATGAATCTTGGCCAGTTAATGGAATGTCACTTGGGTGCTGCAATGCAAATAAAGGGCGAAATGGCCGCGCTTCCTGTGTTTGATGACATTAGCGAAACGATTATCGCTCAGGAGCTTGAGAGTGTAGGTTTAGCTGCTGATGGGAAACGCCAGTTGTTTGATGGTCGGACAGGTGAGCCGTTTGAGGAACGTACCGTGGTAGGTGTTGGCTACATCATGAAGCTTAAGCACATGATTGAAGATAAGACCCATGCTCGCTCAACCGGCCCATACAGCTTAGTTACTCAACAGCCATTGGGTGGAAAAGCTCAGATGGGAGGCCAAAGACTTGGAGAAATGGAAGTGTGGGCACTTGAGGCACACCGTGCAGCGCATACATTGCAAGAAATGCTGACAATCAAGTCGGATGACATAGTAGGGCGCGCTCAAGCATTTGGAGCAATTGTAAAAGGCGAGCCTATTCCTGAAGCAAAAGTTCCAGAAAGCTTCAAAGTGCTTATTCGTGAGCTTAATTCATTGGGGCTTGCGATAAACATTGAAGGTGTCATGGCTGCTGACAAACAGTTGCTAGAAAACTCTGAAATGGCAGAATCTTCCGAGGCAAGCAAGAAGTCAAAGAAAAATAACACTGATCCACTCATGCAGCTTCGTAACCTTGATGATGTCACTGGTCTTCAAATACGATTGGCTTCAAGCGAAGAGATTCGCGCATGGTCAAATGGCGAGGTAACAAAGCCTGAAACGATTAATTACCGTACGCTCAAACCGGAAAAGGATGGACTTTTTGATGAGCGAATCTTTGGACCAACAAAAGACTGGGAGTGTTACTGTGGAAAGTATAAAAGAATTCGTTACAAAGGGGTTGTCTGTGATAAGTGTGGGGTTGAAGTTACAGAGAGTCGTGTGCGCCGTGAGCGAATGGGTCACCTGAGCTTGGCTGCGCCTGTAGCTCATGTTTGGTATTTCAAAGGTGCGCCATCAAAGATCTCACTTTTGTTGGATCTTCCACCTCGGGCTATTGAGCAGGTAGTTTATTTTGCCCGGCATCTTATTATGGCAGTTGATGAAAAAGAACGCTCAAATGCAATTCGTGTACTTGAGACAGCAAAGAATGAAAAAGTTACAGAATTCAGGCAGTCATTTAAAGACAAGAGAACATTTGTCAAAGAAGAAGCAGAGTCACGCAAAAAACGCACCACTGACAAGATTAAAGATCGTGAACAGCTTCAACTGGCATTAAGTGAAATTGATCTTAACCTTCGCAAGGAGGAAACAAAACTAAATGAAGAGGAAAGAATTACCTTAGAAAGAACAGAAGAGCTTTATGACCGGCTAATTACCATTGTTAAAGATGCAAAGTCATTCAATTTCCTTACAGAGGACGAATATGATCAGCTTGCAAATCATGGTGTGAATGAATTCGTTCAGGTGAAAATGGGTGCTGAAGCTCTTTTGGAAGCTCTCTCACAAATTCATCTTGATGAACTTTCGAAAGAGATTAAAGAGGAAATCAAAACAATCAAAGGTAAAGGTGCCCGGTATGTAAAATTAACCAAGAGGCTTAAATTGGTCGATGGTATGCGGGCTGGGAAAACAGATCCATCTTGGATGATTTTGAAAGTTTTGCCAGTTCTTCCACCGGATCTTCGTCCGATGGTTCAGCTTTCGGGAGGCCGTTTTGCTACAAGTGATTTAAATGACTTGTATCGTCGTGTTATTAACCGAAACAACCGTCTAAAGCACTTGATGGCCTTAGGTGCTCCTGAGATTATCTTGCGTAACGAAAAACGCATGCTTCAGGAGTCTGTAGACTCTCTTATTGATGCGTCGCAAAGAAAAGCTACCCGCCGAGGACGTGGACGACAGCCATTGAAGTCTTTGAGTGATATGTTGAAAGGTAAACAAGGTCGATTCCGCCAGAATCTTCTTGGTAAGCGAGTTGACTACTCTGGACGAAGCGTCATTGTTGTTGGACCTGATCTTAAGCTAAATCAATGTGGACTTCCAAAGGAAATGGCGCTTGAGATGTGTAAACCATTTGTTTTACGCGAAATGATTTCTCGTGGTATTGCACCAAACGTTAAGAGTGCAAAAAACATGCTTGAGAGGCGTCCTCCAGAGGTCTTTGATATTCTTGAGGAAATCACCAAAGATCGTCCGGTGCTTCTTAATCGGGCACCAACGCTCCATAAGCTTGGTATTCAGGCATTCTATCCAGTACTCATTGAAGGTAGCGCGATTCGTATTCACCCTGCAGTGTGTAAAGGTTATAATGCTGACTTTGACGGAGACCAGATGGCGGTACATGTACCCTTGTCTCAAAAGGCTGTTGATGAAGCTCGTGATCTGATGATGTCGGACAAGAATCTTCTTCGTCCGGCTGACGGATCACCAATGACTGCTCCAGCATCAAAGGAAATTGCTCTAGGGGTCTATTATTTCACCAGTCTTGACGATCGTATTCCTGAGCACAACAGTGTCTTTTCTGAGCCATTGGAAGCAATCCTAGCCTACCAAACCGGGAAAATTAGGTTGCGCCAAAAGATTTCTGTACGTGTTGCACTCAAAATCATGGAAACAACCGTTGGAAGATTGATGTTTAATGAGGTACTTCCGGAAGGAATTGAGTATGTAAACGAAAATGTAAAATCTGGCATCATCCAAGACATCGTAAATAAGGCATTTTCAGAGGTTGAACATGATCGTGTTATTCAGATGATTGATGCGATCAAGGACATTGGTTTTGTGGGTGGCACGATAAGCGGACTTTCATTTAGTATCGCCGACGCGCAAATTTCACCTGAAAAAGACAAATTGATTGAGGCAGCCAATAAACGGGTTGCTGAAATTGAACAAAATTTTGCGATGGGGCTTATTACAAGTGAGGAAAAGAAGCGCCTTGCTCAAACAGTCTGGATTGAAGCAACAGAAGAAATTGCTGACAAAACTTGGGAAATTGTGGATCCAAACAGTTCAATCAACATCGTTATTGATGCAAAAGTAGGCCGCACCAGCAGAGAGCAAATTAAGCAGTTGGCAGGTATGAGAGGACTTGTCACAGATCCCTTAGGAAACATTGTGGAACTACCAGTTAAGAGCAATTTCCGCGAAGGGTTGAGCGTATTTGAATATGTGTCCTCTGGTCGTGGTGCACGGAAAGGATTAACAGACACCGCTTTGAAAACTGCAGACGCTGGTTACTTAACTCGCCGTTTAGTAGACGTTGCTCACGATGTGATTATTCGTCAAGAAGATTGTGGAACAGATCATGGTCTCACTATTGAGCGCGATCCTCGCGCGAAAGCATTCGGCAAGAGAATTGTAGGGCGCTATGCAGCAGAAGACATTAAAGCTGGAGATCGTGTGATAGTGAAAAACGGTGACCTTATTAACGAAGAGCTCGCAGACGAGATTGCTGCTGTTGAAACTATCAAAACAGTTATAATTCGTTCACCTTTGACCTGTGGTACTCGTTATGGAATTTGCCAGAAATGTTATGGATGGGATTTGAGCACAAAGAACTTAGCTGAAATTGGAGTTCCCGCAGGGGTTATCGCCGCACAATCCATTGGTGAGCCAGGTACCCAGCTTACTATGCGGACAAAGCACTCTGGAGGTGTTGTAGGAGTTGATGTGACACAAGGTTTACCTCGTGTAGAAGAACTTTTTGAGGCTCGAACACCGAAATCATTGTCCCCACTTGCTGAGATTTCCGGTAAGGTCAGCATCGAAGAACTTGAAGGCGGCTGGAAAGTAACAATTAAGTCTGTAGATACAAAGCCTGCAGAAGAACGTGAGTATATGATTCCAAAAACCAATAATCTTTTGGTAGAGAACAAGAAGCCTGTTGAAGCCGGTACTCAACTTTCAACTGGATTTCTTGATCTGAAAGAGGTACTTACCATTCGTGGCCTTCGGGCAGCACAGGAATACTTGGTAAAGGAGCTGCAAAGTGTCTATGAATCGCAAGGTATTTCTATCAATGACCGTCATTTTGAGGTTATTGTGAGAAAAATGAGTGATGAAGTGGTAGTAACAACTGCAGGAGATGCCAATCTTCTTCCAGGTGAGCAAGTAGAAAAAGGTAAGTTTGAAGAAGAAAATGAGGCAGTGTTGGCAGAAGGTGGAGAACCAGCGACCGCTCGTCAGGTTGTACTGGGAATCACGCGCCGTGCGCTCTATACCGGGTCCTGGTTATCAGCAGCTAGCTTTGAACAAACAACAGATGTTCTTTCAACAGCTGCGCTCATGGGCAGGAGGGACAAGTTGTTGGGGCTCAAAGAAAATGTTATCATTGGCCGCTTGATCCCTGTTGATGCTCAAAGGGCTTCCCTTTTGGCATATACACAGACTAAGCATAGCTAAATATTATGCCAACAATATCTCAACTTGTACGCAAAGGTCGCAAGACACCAACTAAAAAAGCCAAAAGCACGGCTCTTAAGCGTTGGTTCAATGCAAAAGACCGCAAATATAAATCTCTTTCAGCGCCGTTTAAACGTGGTGTAGTGATTGCTGTGCGTACTATGACACCCCGCAAACCAAACTCAGCACTTCGTAAAGTGGCTCGTGTGCGACTTTCCAACAAACAGGAAGTGACAGCCTATATCCCAGGTGAAGGACATTCTTTGGCCGAGCATTCGATTGTATTAGTGCGCTCTGGGAAAGTAAAAGACCTTGCCGGTGTGCAATACACCGTTGTTCGTGGAAAATTCGATACAAAAGGCGTTGTAGGGAGAAAAACATCACGATCCAGATATGGAACTAAGTATTCAGGTGGAGCATCGGTAAGTGCTGATGCAGCAGCGTAAAGATAAAACTATGCCAAGACGAGGACCAGCAAAACGAATTAAAATCCAGCCAGACCCAATTTACGGGAATCTTATGATCACAAAGTTGGTTAATGGTGCGATGAAAGATGGAAAAAAGAGTGCTTCTGAGAAACAGGTTTATCAGGCCTTTGAAATGATCAAGGAAGAGTTGAAAGAGGAACCGGACAAAGTATTTGAAAAAGCCTTAGCAAATATCCGCCCCACGATGGAAGTTCGCCCACGTCGTATTGGAGGGGCCGCTTATCAGGTACCAATCCCAGTGCGTGGCTCACGTCAAGATAGTTTGGCAATCAGGTGGCTTATAGAATCTGCTCGTGCACGTAGTAATGCTCAATATCATACCTTTGCCAAAAAGCTCTCAGCAGAAATTATTGAAGCAATGAAAGAAGAAGGTGGAGCAGTGAAAAAGAAACAGGAAATGGAACGTGTTGCAGAGGCAAATCGCGCATTCTCCCACTTCAGATGGTAATCCTCTAGTTTCGGTATTTGAGCTTGACTAAAGCTCTTCTTCACGATATAGTATACGTCCGATAGTATTTCCACCATGAAGATTTCTATCCTAATACCGTGTTACAACGAGGAAAAAGGAATCCGTAAATGCGTTGAGTCTTGTATGAACCAGACCCGCAAACCGGATCAGATTATTGTGGTCGACGATGCTTCAACAGATAAAACATTTTCCATTCTCAAAACATTTGGTAAAAAGATAAAACTTGTTCAGATGCCACAAAAAGGTGGAAACAAAAGTTTTGTTCAACAATATGGCATGCGCTTTATCACAGGAGACGTATTTATCACAGTGGATGCAGATACTATTTTAGATAAGGAATTTGTGGCTCAAGTGGAAAAAGCTTTTAAAAACTCTCATGTGGCGGCATTTGCTGGTTACGTCAAAAGTATGAAACATAACTGGTTGACAGCTTGTCGAGAGCTTGACTATGTTATTGGCCAAAATATTCATAAACAAGCGCAGGGTCACCTAAACTATATATACGTAATTCCTGGCTGTGCAGGAGCATTTCGCACCAATTTATTTAAAAGAAACATTAGTTTTGACCACGATACACTCACAGAAGATCTTGATTTTACCTACAAACTGCACAAGCTTGGGAAGAAAATTGTGTTTGAGAGAAATGCAATAGTTTACACTCAGGATCCATCAACTCTTTATTCTTACGTTAATCAAATACGTCGATGGTACTCAGGTGGTTGGCAAAATCTGCTGAAGCACAAAGATCTCCCCTTTGACCGTCCTCAAACTGCACTTGAGCTCTCACTTGTTTATCTAGAGGGGTTACTTTTCGCAAGTTCACTCTTTCTTATGCCATTTATCAATGTTCATTTGTATGTGACACTTTTTGCAGTCTATTTCAGTACGGTTGTGCTTTTCACTCTCTATGCAGTGAGGAGAAGTCAACGGTGGGACCTGCTTCAAGCGATTGTCTTTATGCCCTTTTTGATTTATGTACAGGCATTTATTTTTCTTGAACAGTTTGTAAAAGAAATTGTATTAAGAAAGAAAAATCTTGTGTGGTTTCACCCAGAAAGGAGAGCGATAGCTTAAACTGCCATGTTTTACTCGCCGTTTGGTTTTTCACTTATTATTCACCTGACAGTTTTAGGTATTTATTTTATTAAAGAACGTATAAAGCGATGAAAATAAGAAACATTATCTCATCATTTATTATATTTTGGGTTGTTGTACTCGTTGTAACATCTGTTGTAAACCCAGGTCAATTTGTTGTACAAAGTGCCCCAGAGCCAACCTTTGCCCCTGAGCCAATTATCAAGGAAACACCGTGCGCACCAGTTGTTCCACAGAGAGGTGAAAATAAAATCGCACTCAGGATTAGTGATGTGCAAGCATATGGCTGGAGTGATACGGCTTCATATATGCTTCATGACGCGGTACTTCGTGACATTCCTGTTATTGTTTCAGTCATTCCTGACAAAATCGAAGAGGATGAAAAGCTCGTTATATATTTAAAAGAGCAATCATGCAATATTACTCTTGCTCAGCAAGGTACAAATCCAGGAGAAACACCAGAATTCAAAGGCTTAAATTCCATTGAGGTGGAGGAATTGGCTCTCAGTGGGAAGCAAAAACTGGAAGCTGCCTTCGGACTCCCGATTAACGCCTTTGTACCTCCACAAAATTGGTACAACTGGCAGACAACTCAAGGACTATCAAACGCAGGCTATGACAGCATTTTAGTGGAGGGATCCTATAAATCCATAAGAGGAGTTACAACTTATGATTTTTATGCTCAGAAGCTTGTTTCAAACGACAAAGTGCTGAACCAATGTAGCGCTGCTTTCAGAAGTGATCAAGTTTGTGTCATTATCTTGTACCCCAGCGCTTATATCCGTGAGCACTATATCAACTACATCACACTATTGGATGAGTTAACAAGACTGCAAAATGTTACTTTTGTCAAAGAAATTTAACTATCAGAAGAGCCATCTTCGAGATATTCTGCATCGATATTAACGGACCAAACATTGTATTTGTTTTTTCCTGCCAGAAAATTTCTTGCAGCGAGCATTCCGGTGTAAATCGCGTGGTCCATATTGTTGTATTTGAACATTCCTCCTCGACCTATTAAATAGAGATTTCTGAAGTCATTCAAATAGCTTTTGATGGTTTCAAAATATTTTTTTTGTTTTAAATAATATGTAGGATAACTTTCAGTCTCTCTGACTACAAATCCATCTTCAATTTGCCCTTCGTCAAGGAGCTTTGAACGTTCTAGTTCGCTTTTAGCCAAATCAATAAGCTCATTATCGGTCTTTTGCCAAAGCTTATCTGTCTGAAAAGCAAAATATTCGACAGCAATTGCCATATGTTTTTTATCCTTGGCCATTTTGGGAGTGAAATTACTAAAGTTTGCGACGCGAGTCATAAAGTATCCGGGGTCGTGTATGTAAATCCAGTTATCTGGAAAGGCACTTGTACCTTTGACCATGAAGTTAACGGTGATATGATCTCTGAATGTTAACTTCCGGCTTGCATGCAAGACTTGTTTAGGGGGAGAAGGAAAAAAAGATTGAACAAGATGAGTAATGGGCATACTTGAGAATACTGCATCTGCTTTTATTGTTTTCTTCTTTTTCCCTTCCATATATTGCACAGAAATTATTCTGTTATTTCTGTGGTTGACTTTTATTACCTTGCTGTTTAGTTTAATGATTACACCTTTTCGCTTTAATTTCTTTGCAAGAGTTTCATACATGTAACCGGCTCCCTTTATTGGATAGTAGAATTTATCGACCCAACTTTTTGCTTTTGGTTTATCATTTTTTAATAGAGCATTCTTGATTACTTCAGTAAAGTTTGCGTTTTTGATTCGCTGTGCCGCCCATTCTGCGCCAATTTCGCTGCAAGGAACCCCCCAAAGCTTTTCAGTATAGGATTTAAAGAAAACAGTATAAAGCTTTTTACCGAAATATTTAGTGATCCACTCTTCAAATGTATTCGGCTCCAGATTTCGATAAAAAACTTTTGCATAAAAGTAACTGAAAGCACTCTCTATGAGGTCTTTTAGCCCAAACTTCTTTATGATGTCAGAGAATTCAATAGGATAAAGAAAGAATATTCCCTTGTAATACATTCTTGTGAGTCTTGAGACTTTGATAAAATCTTTACCGAGTATTTCTTTCCAGAGATTAAGCACCTCACGATTTTTGGTAAAAAAACGATGAGGGCCAACATCAAAACGGTATCCATTCTTGGAGTGGGTTCTGGCAAGTCCTCCAACAAGGTCGTTTTTATCAAGGACGATGATTTTAAGATTATTGTTACGTTTATTTTTGGTCAGTTCGTATGCTGCACCAAGCCCTGAAGGACCTGCGCCAATAATGACAATTGTCTCACTTTTACTTTTCATAATCTCAATTGAAGAATATCATACAGTGTATAATCCTAACTAATGAAGTGGCTTCTTTTGGTGCTTTGTCTTGGATTATTTCTTCGGATCACTGGCGTGGAGACAGTCCCCTCTGGTATGAGTCATGACGAATTGGACATGGTAAATAATGGCTATGCAATTATTCAAACAGGGAATGATCTTTTTGGGGAAAGGTTACCTCTGACAACTGGTGGAACAGGTCTTGTTGTGGCTCCAGCCATTATTGCAGGAATTGGAGCTACCATTTTTGGGCTTACTCCCTTAGGAGTGCGAATCCTCCCAGTGCTACTGGGAACAATAAATATCTATTTAGTCTATAAAATTGCTTATCTTCTGACGGGATCGAAACGAAGTGGTATCTTGAGTGCCTTGTTGTTAGCAATTTCCCCCTGGGGAATCCACTTTTCGCGAATGATGTATGATCCTCCAATTGCATTTTTCTTTATGTTATTTGGAATTGAAAGATTTTTGTCAGCCGAGCAAAAGTCGACATATATGTTGGCTACTGTGTTTTTAGGGCTTGGATTAATCAGTTACTACGGTTTTCTTTTTGTAATTCCACCGCTATTAATTCTTCTTTTTTGCTACCGCTCTAAAGATTTAGTAAAGATGAGGACCACATCTTTTTGGATAGTTGCTATTTCTATGATTTTTGTTGCAACCTTGGTTCTTATGATCAGCCGCCAAGGACACAATGATCTTTCAGGAGCAAGAAGGAGTGAAATAATTTTTTCCCAACAAAGTCGAATTTCTAATACTGTTGACCTTGCGCGGCAACAAACCCTAAATAGCTTAATGGATCGGCTTTTTATTAACAAGTCAACGGTAATTTTTACTGAGACAATGGGAAATTATTTGAGTGCTTTTAATCCAGAAATCCTCTTTTCATTTGGTGAGGCGTCAGAAATTTTGAGTCTGCGGCAATGGGGCTTTTTGTATTTGCTTGATTTTCCACTGATCATAATAGGAGGGTATCAGCTTTACAAAAAAAGACGTAAAGAGGCACTTTTGCTTTTTGGTTTCGTGATAATTTCTCCCTTCACAGTCGCAATTAGCGATCGTACTTACGTTGCCCGCGCAGCACTTCTATTTCCAACTTTGCTTGTATTTGCGGGATACGGTGCATACAAAGTTTTAAGTGGGCTTTCAAAAACACCAGCAGTGCTACCGAGATTTTTGGTTATTATGTTCTCGTTTGCGTATGTGTTTTCTGTTTTAGGATTCCTGTATCAATATCATGTACGCTATCCCGTTTACGCCAAAGAAATTTGGTTTGATAGTGAGAAGCAGGTTTCCCAGTTTATTATTGATAACCCTGCAAAACTCACTGTGGTTTCGACTCCAGAAGTGAAAGACACGTTTATGCAGTACTTTTTCTATGGACATCTTGATCCGGTGCAATCCCAAATAGCACTGAGTACCTATAAAGCTGCAAACATGATTTTATATGATGAACAAGTACTTTTTATGGGTTGTATTGATCCAAAAGAGAAAAAAGATGGCGAAGTGCTCCTTATTGTGGATCACGTCTGTGGAGACATCTCAGAATCAGACGAGTATATTTATTCCCGCGAAGGAGCAAACAATAAGCTCTGGGGGATTTATAAGTAAGTGAAAACTTGACTGATAAGGTACAATCGTCCTATCAAAAAAGAAGCCCCAAAATTTGATGCCCACAATGAAAGTCAACCTGTTGACCCTGTGGAGTATTTTGAATCGCTTCAAAAACTTGAAGTTGGTCTCCCATTTGTTTTTGAAAGGCTAGATGACGTAAGTAAGAATGTAAAAGGATTTTCTCAGATAGCTGGTGAAATTAAAAAACTGACCCAGGAGCGTGTAGCTGTTATGCAGGCTCATCAGAATTTAGCTGATAGTGAAGAGAGTGAGCGGAATCTTGTGATGCGATCTCTAGTCGCGGGGATACGTCTGGCGGATATTGTGGCAAACAGAGCAAAACCACTCCTTCAGAGCAAAGGGAAATGGGATATAAATATAGAGACCGCTTTGTATGCTTTTCCGCAGGACTGGCTTACATTTAGTCATGAAATTACCCCAGAAGAACAGAATTTATTAGGTGTAAATGCGCCGCAGGTGAGAGTCTTTGAATTGCTGGACAAGATTAGCCTCAATATGAGAAGGCAAAGACGTGAGATGGATAGTGGTGAATATGCTCTGCTTACACGCGCATTCATCGACCAGATGACTACTGAATCGGATAATCCCGATGCTCAAACCCAAGTGGTTCTTCAAAGTTTTATGACATTGACTCGAACAACTGTAAAGGAAGCTTACCAACGAAACAGAAGGAAAGATTCACAATCTCGGGTCGCAGAGCGAATCTTGAAGATAATGGATGACTACCAAATGCACACATTAATGTCACTGATGGATCCAAACAGTCCTGATCAGGAGGCAGCTATGCGCTATATAGATGCATTAAATCAAAGATCAGATGAGGAAGTAGATCCTTTAATTCAGGGTGCAATTTCCCGCTATGAGAGGGACCACTCTTTTAGCTTAATTCAGTTTTTCAAAGGCATTCGTGAGCAAGGGCTATATGGTGAAGATGATTGGTTTATGCAAAAAGCGATCGCAGTTGAGCACACACTATTGCGTCGATTTCCATCTTGGGTAATTGATAGCCTTTCATACGAACACTATTTGGTAGTAGGTGAACAGGATAAAGTCGCTGATAGTAAAGAAATTATGGAGGCTTATGTGCAACTACAAGATGCTTTGCCTAGAGATAAGGCAATTAGCGGCGTAGCTTTTACGCCAGAGGAAATTGGTATCGGGCACGAGTCCAAGTTTATGGTTGTTGCTGCGAGAATCTTGGCTACTTCTGAGGGTATGCAAATTAGAGTTTCAGGCTTGTACGAACCATTATCAGTACTCGATAGGTATTTACAAAACACATCTTTAGAACTAGGTAAGCGGTTTGATTTATTAGTTTCTGTCCATGAAGGTGAAGTACACATTACGCCGATTGTTGTTGATCCCGAAAATATAGATGGTATAACCAACCAGCGTCTTTCTCTTATTGTTGGCCGTATATTTGATCGATATTTAGAAGAAACTCATAATGATGAAACAAAGCCGAAAATTATTGTTCCTGAAGTTAGGAGTAAAGGTCCTGAGAAAACTCAAGGGAAAAAAGACAAAACACGTAGCCCTGCCTCCTCTGAAGGGTCCTTTGTTGACTCTGAATTAGTGGAGGAAGTAGAGCAACAACGGTATCGGCCTCAACTTGTTCTTAGTCAGCAAAGGAGGGAAGATCTTGAAGGGCGATTTACTGCAGTAGAAATGCAAACTATAGAGACAAAAATTGCCCAGATTAATAGAGGGCTTGGTCGTATGAAAATGCTTAAGGCGGTGGAGGGACCTAATGGTGAGAGGGTTGTCTCTTTTCGATTATCACGCCGCATACGGATGCTTGCCGAACTACATGAAGATAACCAGGCAGTCTTGTATAAGGTGATTTGGAGACGCGAGCTATAATATCATTGCTTTTATCAAGCTCACTTGTTACAATTTGTAACTGCTTCGAGAGAAGTAGTTTTATTTTGCCCACAAAATTTTCTATTATTATTTATGGCAGCACAAGCCCAAACAAAAAAAAGCGCAATTGTTTCAACGGTTACTAAGGATCGTGATGTCCCGTTTGAAAAAATCAGAAATATCGGTATTATCGCCCATATCGATGCAGGTAAAACCACAACGACTGAACGTATTCTTTTTGAAACAGGAAAAACCTATAAGCACGGCTCTGTGGATGAAGGCACAACTGTTACTGATTGGATGGTTCAGGAACGGGAGCGCGGCATTACTATTGTGTCTGCAGCTATCACTACATTCTGGGATCTTCAAACTGCTTCGAGTGTAGAAAATGGCCATTATCGAGTAAACATCATTGACACTCCAGGGCACATAGACTTTACCGCAGAAGTGGAGCGTTCACTTCGTGTGCTTGACGGAGCAGTCATGGTATTTGACGGAAGAACTGGAGTAGAGAGCCAATCAGAAACTGTTTGGCGTCAGGCTGACCGCTACAATGTTCCGCGGATTTGCGTCCTTAATAAGTTAAATCTTATCGGTGCAGATTTTGAAGCAAGTATTAAA
>Ga0155091_123_pt4 | contig 19066 bp, 26 predicted proteins | sample RifCSPhighO2_01_FD_106059 | JGI IMG/M metagenome (GOLD analysis project Ga0155091, IMG submission 106059) | Candidatus Woesebacteria bacterium RIFCSPHIGHO2_01_FULL_41_10
TGAGGAGTCAGACAAAGAAATTATGAAACAAGTGAAAGCCGTAAAAAGTGAGTTTGAAAGGCTTAAAAAAGTCTTTACAAAACAAAAGGTGGGACTTTTGCACGGGAGGATGAAAGCCAAAGAAAAAGACAAAATACTAACAGAATTTAAGAATAAAAAGCTAGACATCCTTGTGTCTACGCCAGTTATTGAAGTCGGTATCGATATTCCAAACGCTACCATTATGGTAATTGAGGCAGCAGAACGCTTTGGCCTAGCACAACTCCATCAGCTACGAGGAAGAGTGGGAAGAAGCGAAAAAAAATCCTATTGTTTACTTTTTACTGAAAGTAAATCAGTCAGTGTTGAGCATCGACTAAAGTCCGTCAGCAAAGCCTCCTCAGGAAGAGAGCTGGCTGAGCTTGATTTGGAGCTTCGTGGACCAGGACAAGTGTTTGGCACCAGACAAAGTGGTTATAGTGAACTTAAAATTGCTCATTGGAGTGATATTGATTTAATTAAACAAACCAAAGAGTTTGCCATGAAAGTGGTTGAGGATCAAAAGAAATATAAAAGTGTCCTGACACATTACCGGCAACGCCAAATAACCAGAAATTAAAGTATTTTACTTTTGGCCTAATTCAAGTTAAAATAACCTCGCTATGGCGCCATTACCAAAGAAAAAGCATAGTCACTCACGAACTCATATTCGCCGTGGCAAAAAAAAGATAACACTTAAAGAGCTTTTTGCTCACTACTCGCGGGCAAAAGGTCTTAAGTCTGCTTAGGATGAAATCCAAACACGATCCTCGACATAAAAGAAGAAGGGCTGCAATAAAAGAGCTTTTTGCAAGCTCATTTGTTGATCAATCAAAAGATGAATTGGCACAAAAGGTAACTGATGCGATTGAGGAACTTGATCATGAAATTACCATCTCTGCTCCTCAATGGCCAATCGATAAGCTCAACAGAATTGACCTTGCTATCTTGCAGCTTGCAACCTATGAAATTTTACACACCGATACACCGCCTAAAGTCGTTATCGACGAAGCGGTCGAGCTAGCCAAGGAATATGGTGGAGAATCTACCCCAAGTTTTGTAAATGGAGTATTGGGCGATATATTAAAGCGATATGAAGAAAGAACTAAAGACAAAGACAATTGAGGAAATTAAAAAAAGCTTCAAAGACCAAGAGCTTATCGAACAAGCACTGACACACCGTTCATGGATTAACGAAAATAAAGGTGCCCGGGAAAGTTATGAGCGGCTTGAGTTTTTGGGAGACGCAGTGCTTGAGCTTGTCGTTTCAGATCGAATCTATCATGAGCTACCAGAACGGCAAGAAGGTTCCTTAACGGTTCTTCGTTCTCACATTGTTAACACAAAAAATCTTTGTGCTGTAGCTATCAAGCTTGGGCTAGACAACGCACTTTATCTCTCGCGAGGTGAGGAACAAAGTGGAGGAAGAAGCAAACCAGCTCTCCTTGCAGACGTTGTTGAAGCTGTAATAGGAGCTTTGTACCTTGATCAAGGATTTGATATTGCGCGTGAATTTGTTGATAAGCATGTCTTGGATGACCTGATGGAGAAACTCAAGGAACCGCTAAATGCAAAAAGTAGACTTCAGGAACTTGTTCAATCGCAAGGAATGATGGCTCCAAAGTACAAAGTAATTGAAGAACACGGCCCTGATCACGATAAAGAATTTATCGTCGAAGTTGTTATTAATGGTACAGCTGAAGCCACAGGAAAAGGCAGAAACAAAGCCGAAGCAGAACAATCGGCAGCCGAAGCTGCATATGAACTTGTGAAAGATAAGCTATTGAGATAAAATACCCCCTAGCATATGGTAACTATTAGACTAACAAGAGGTGGCAAAAAAAACGATCCATTCTACCGTATTGTCGCAATCGACAAGGCAGATAAGCTTTCGGGTAAAGCATTGGCCATTCTTGGTCACTGGTATCCCAAAAAGGACACAAAAGTTCTCGACAAAAAAGCAATTGATGCTTGGGTACAAAAAGGGGCTCGAGTCAGTGATGCTGTCAAAAATTTAATGAAATGAAAGATGTACTCTCCTATATCATCAAAAGTATAACCGGCTCTTCAGATTTTGAAATAACAGAGGAAGAAGAAGAGGGAAGAATTACTTTCCATGTTGAAGCCAATCCCGATATCATTGGGCTTATCATTGGCAAAGATGGCAAGACAATTAAAAACATCAGAAAGATTGTGAGTATTCCTGCGACAACCCAAAAAACGGGTGTCAATATTACTGTAACTCCTAAGTAAGGGTTATTCTCCTGACTCAAATGGGTTTGGCCGTCCCTCACCGGGAGAGCCTGGCTCGAGAGACTCTTCTACCAGTGGTTGCTGAAGCGCCTTTACTTGCTCCAACGTTTCTTGTTGTGCAGCACTAAGCTCGGTAATGGGTTCTTTGATTGATGGAAGGGACTCTGGTAGATCTGCAAAATATGACAACAAAGATAAGCTTGCTTTTACTATACCATCCTCAACACGAAGGTCACTTGAAACAAGATGAATTATTGGCGCTACATCAGCAAGGGAAGAAACAAAATTAGCAATCGAACTATATTCTCCACTGAGACGTAAGTCGATAGTAATCTCTTTTATATCAACTACATCACCAGGCTTGTCGTTAATAAACAAGGATAAATCATCCAGTGTCACTTCGTTTTCATTTGCCAGTCTCCTGAGCTGTGAAATAACAAGAGTTGCTGAGTTGTTAGCAGGGAGAGCCACGGTAACACTGCTTTTAGCTTCATCGACCGTTTGGCTGGATGATTCAAGCGTTGAGAGCCTTGCTGACAAAACATCATTTTCTTTGCTCGTTGCGGACACATTATGATTAAGCTCACTAGTCTTGTTTATAGCGAATGAGGCAACTCCTATTATCATTAAAACAAGTATGCCATTAACAACCGCGGGGAGAATAAGCTGTTTATATTTAAAGGATATCTTTTTGTTCATGACTAAAAAATACTCAGTTCAACTTCAAACCCAGATGTATCTGCATATCCCATACTTTGCATAATTACTTTGGTGTAAAGTGAACTTGACGTAAAGTCATTAAACAGTCCTAAAAGTGAAACTGAACTTGATGATATAAGAGATATTCGCGAATCACCTCGCTCAATTGCGCTGGTATCAAAAATCGTTTCTTCCGGAAGAACAGCTACAAGATCTTTTTGCTTTTGGAAAAGTGTTTCTTCAGACCTATTTGACAATAGTCCTTGAATTTTTAATAGCCTATCTTTAACCAGCACAAGCTGCTGTTCTGTCGATTCAAGAACGCGAATACTTTGCAGCAAACTTGAGTTTTCTTGATCAAGTTTTGTTACTTCTTGGTTCAAAAAGTAAATGTATGCTCCTCCTCCTATCCCGATAAGCAAAAGGATAAGTGTGAAAAAAACAGCAAAATAACTTAATACTTTTGTTGTTTTATTTACACCTTCGCCGGTCTCTAGTTCACCTGGAAGAAGATTGATTTTTGCAGCCATAACTTAACGCATTGCCAGTCCAACAGCAACAGAGTAGAGCGGTGCATAATTAGCCAAACCCTTCGCACTATCAGCATCAACCATGATTTTGGAAAAGGGAGTCCCAATAGTCACCTCAAGGCCGAGAAGATCTGAAAGCACTGGTGCCGCTCCTGGAAGACCTGCGGTCCCACCTGAAATAATGACCGTTGTAGGGCCTTCCGACTTTACATCAAGAGTATAGTAATGAATCGCTTTTTTGACTTCCTCAGCAACAACTTTAAAGATTGGCAGAAGTGACTGTCCAACTTTTCCTTCAAGTTGATTTTGGGCAAGACCATAGGTACGTTTGTATTCTTCGGCCTGTTGCGGGGTTACTCCCAGAGCTTGAGCAACTGCACGGGTAAAAGCATCTCCTGCAGTTGGGATCGAACGGGAAAAATATAATTGTTCATCTTTTGCAATTGCAATATCTGTCGACTTTGCACCAAAATCAATTATCATAACTGTCGCCCCGGGAACAGAAAGACTTCGTACCATACTCATTAGTTCTGTTTCGATTGAGGAAACATTTAGTCCTGCCAGATTGAGTACTTGAACATATTTCTCGACCAGTTCACGAAGTACTGCGGTAAGGAGAATCAACGCTTGAGGAGGATTACCCGTCTCTTGTCGCTCAATAACCTGGTGCTCTACAACAGCATCTTTAATCGGAATAGGTATATATTCTTCAGCTTCCCATTTGACTGCAGAGGCAATTTCTTGATCATTTAAAAGTGGGAATTTAAGAAGTCGGGTAAAAACTTGAGTTTCGGGTAAGGCAATTGAAACTGACCGTGAAGAAACCCTGGCGTCATTAAAGAGCTTTTTGATACTTGCGGCAATGTTTGCCATTTCTTTTTCATCCTGAAGCTTTATATCAATTGGTGTGCCTTTATAGCCAACAGCGCCTGCAGCTTTCAAAACAAACTTACCACCCTCCTGGCCAAGCTCTACCACTTTTATTGTTTTTGTACCGATATCAAGTCCTACACTCATTATGGTTTTGTAATTGATTGGTTAGAAAATACTGCATTATTAAAGTACGGTGGCACCTCGGGGTGAAGCAAAAAAGCTTCAATTCGCCTGGTTGATGCTCCTGCAACACCTTCTGAATCAACTCTTCTTCCTTGTGTTGGAAAGTCAGTTGAGCTACCCTGACCGATAATTCCGAATGGGTGATCCTGATCTGTGTTATATAACATTCTTACTTGAATTGCTTTAAGCCCGCCCGGAGTACTCCATGGGAGACCAAGGGAGGCAAGATTTAGATTAGCAAAAAAGGCATAGGTAACGCCAGCGACAGTACAGGAACCAACTGTGGCGCTCTGGTAACCATTTCCACGAGATGAGTTGGGATCATAGGCTTGTCTGCGCACGTTTACCCCCAAAGCATCTTCATAAATCATAGTTGTTTCAAGAGCCGGTGTTACACTCGTAGAACCTGAAGTTCCCGATTTTCCCCAACATAGTCTTAAAAGGTTTCCTGTATAGCAAGGGTTAGTAGCACTACACGCAAAAATCTGTTCATCATCTCGGCTAACCAGCCAAACCGTTGCATAATCTCCAGAGGCAAGATCAATTGGATATGCATATTCTCTAGAATTTTGCGGGAATGCTGCAATGTCTACATTAACTTGGGCAATAATATCTCCACCTCCACCAGACTCTGATGTAAGCGTTTTGTCGACAACATCTGATCCCACAAATACATCACTCGTAAGAGCTTCCTCGATTCCTGCTTCAGCGGCAGAAAACGCTCTCAGTGAATCTTCTTCATCAGTGGTAACGGAAACATCGGTAATTGATCGAGATACAATTGAAAGAGCTACCGTGGCTATAGTTGCCATTGCAAGCAAAACAATAAGCAAAGCTTGCCCTGATTGGGTAAGCAAAGCTTGCCCTGATTGGGTATTTTTCATTACTGTTTCAGTTTAGTGGTGTGAGACTCTCTACGTCAATAGACTCGCAAACGTATTGTTGTACCAATGGTAATTTGTGCAGCATCTGGGCCAGTTTGGAGCGCATCTTGACCAGTAAAATTAATGGTAATATCTGGTGGCAAGTTAGCACCACCCACTGTACAAATAAATTCACAATTAGTCAAAAAGACATCCTGACCAGTCAACCGTACGGATGAGGAGCCAGAAGCAACATAATAACGACCTGCTCCAGCTGATTGGCAACTAAAATTTGTAGGGATACGGTTATAGTCGATGTAACTAAGCGTGGAAAGAGAAGAACCGTCACAGACTGAAGTGATTTCGCGCGCGTTCCGGACTTGCCGCTCAACTATTGAAAGAGCAAAGTTAAGATTTTCGCGCACTTTTGTTGAAGAATCGGTTCTTCGCGCTCCTCCAAGGGATAGTATTGTTGATTGCGTGGCGATAACTGCAACAATAGAAAATACTGCAATAACAACCAAGATTTCTATTAGTGAATATCCAGCCTTTTGACTTGTGCTATTTTTTTTCATTGCAGTCTCCAGTTTGTTAGGGTGGTCGTCGCCCTGGATTCATGAATACCGTCTTGTTCATTCCATATAGTTACCACGTGTATTTCCACAGCATCCTGTCCATTGACAGAGATTGTGGTAAGAGTTGCAGTACGAGTAAAAATATTCTCAATTTGGGCACAGGGCATAGGGTCAAGTGTAAGATCCCGAAGACAATAATCATTGCCTGGCGTGCTTGCCGCATATCCAGAGAAAGTGGTCCAATCGTTATCTCGCTGTGATCGCAACCACTCAACTGCTTCGGTTGTCAAAGCAGCTGCACGAGTTCTATTTTTTGAAAAAGTAGAATTGCTTATCGAGTGTGTGACAATGCTTATAAGTGATATCAAAGTAATCCCTATCACGACAATTGCCACAAGTACCTCAAAAAGTGATGTTCCTGATTGGCTTTGTTTATATTTCATGGACAGGTAACCTCTGTTTCGGTGACATCTCCGGATGCACTAATTGTAAGACTGATTCCACCTGAAATACCACTCGCACATACGGTAACCACTCGACTACTCCCAGCAACTAAATTGGTTCCATTTGCAACCGTTCGAAAAACTACATCCCCTGGAAGTGGAGTTTGGATATAAACAGAGTCAGCGAGTGTTTTTACGTTTGCAGCAGGAGAAGCGGTAGAGCATTGAGCCTGTATTTCGTACTGAGGTGGTCCACTTGAACCTGTCATTGCAAAGCGGATGCCATTAAATGTTCCCGTGCAGCCCGCGGGCTTTTTCCCTGAAAGCGCTTGAGACTGTATCTCCCGTATGTCACCAAGAAGCTGTCGTGCTGCTACTCGTACTGCTTGCCTCCGGCTAAAGTCACGAAACTGTGCAATCCCAACAGAAAATACTACTCCAATAATCACCAGTACGATGAGAATTTCAAGCAGGCTGTATCCTTTAGTCTGCATAGATACTAATTTGTTACGCACAAGCTTGATGAGTCCTCTAAAGTTGCGCACAATGTATAGGTCGTTGTTGACGTACGGGTATAGGTATAAGCCGCGCCTGTGGCTGGATCTTCAGGAACGGTTGAAAGATACGTGTTAGCTGCCGCACAAGAAGCAGGTGTCCCAGAACCCACAAGCGAGTTTCCTGGCGAAGGAAGGCTTGCAGGGTATTGATTGCAATCTGCACGATAAAGCTCCACAGCTGCACGAATTTCTTGCAAATCGGTTTCCCGTCGTTTATCTCTTGCAGCCTCACGAGCACCTCGTACACCAAACGACGAGATGGTAATAATGATGCTTATTATTCCCAATACAACCAAGAGCTCAATAAGGGTAAAGCCTTGTATCTTATTTTTATATTTATTCATAATTATTAAAGTGGACATGTTCCACTTGATGGCGCTGTGGCACTCGTTCCACTGTCACCATTCGAACAAAGAATAAAATAGTCAGTAGTTTTTTCAAGCTGTCCCCAAAGCACATACTCAGCACCAGCATTTGCGCTGCGATATTTGTATGCTCCCGGAGAGTTGGGGTCGTCAGCACAAGCAACTCCATCAAGAGGCCCTCCCCCTGCACACAAATTAATTGCATTTACACCCGCTCCCTGATCTGGATACAAGCCATCATTCTTTGTTGCAAAGACTTCAAGCGCATTCGCATACTGTTTAATGTCGGCTTGCCTTCGAGTGTCGCGAGCAGTAGTTTGCGCACCGGTAAAGTTGAGTACCAGCATTGCGGCAAGACCCGCTAAAATTGCGATAACAACTAAAAGCTCCATGAGAGTAAATCCTTGGGCAGTTTTTTTCATCATAATTTCTTATTTATCCAATAACCCTTCTTCTTTCAATCGTCTCATTTGCTCTTCCTGCAATTCATTCTCATATTCTTCAATAGTTTTATCAAGTGGTGTATTCCCGTCGCCGAGCCCATAATTGCAAATTTTATTGCCACAAGATAAACCTCGAGCAGCAATAATAGGGTTATATTCCGGCTCATCTGATCCTTCAAGTGCCGTAAAAACTTGAAAGTGTCTTCCTGTAGAAATGTATAAATATTCTCCTCCTTTTTTCTCGAGCGGATCTGCCGGAAGGCTCTGAAGATAAGGTGGATAACTTAAATCAAAAATGTCACGAAAAGTATCATCTCTCCAAGCACAAACTCTATACTTTGGAAGACCTTCTTCATTCAGTTCGTCACTTGCACACGCAAATATATTTCCATCTCTACTTTGTGGGAAAGATGCAAAATCAATTTGATATTGGGTAAGTGCAGTATGGAGCGTTCTGATATCGTTTTTCCGTTGGGTATCCCGGGCACGTTGAAAAGAAATTTGTAAATTAAAATACGTAGCTGCGCCAACTGCCAGCAGGGTGACAACTATTGTTAATGCTTCTCCTCGCGTGAGTCCAAACAATTTCATTTTTTTAAATCTTTAATTTCTACAGGGGCAATAATAACAAACTAAGCATCTTACCCCAAACAGCTACCACAAAAAATGACACCACAAGAAATGGACCAAATGCAATACGCTCCTTCAGTTTGACTTTTTTAAAAAGCAAAAGAATAATCCCAGCGGTTGCCCCAAGTATAAAAGCTAAAAGCATCCAGATCACAGTCAGATTGGCACCGAGTACTAAACCGATAAACAATGCCAATTTGACATCTCCAAGCCCCATACCACGCCCAGCTGTCACAATGTGAATCATCAACAAAAAACTCCCTGCAAGAAGCCCTGAAAGAAGGTTTAGGTAAAAAGATTCAGTGCCCAAGGCAAAGACTACGAGCGTTGTGATAATTCCTATAAAGACCACAGAATCAGGGATAAGTTGGTGTAAGAAATCAATATAAAAGACTGCCAAAAGAAGAGTAACAAAGAATAGAACAAGTGGAAGTCCAAAAATGCCAAGACTGCCTATCCACCCAATGTTTTGGACAATCCAAGGATAAAGAAGTGTTGTCAAAATAAAAACCACGGCGGTACTACTTTCAATGAGCGCATATTGCACAGATATGGGCTTTTTACAGTTTCTACATTTACCTCCCAGAAGGATAAAGGAAACAAGAGGAATGTTATCGTACCAGGCAATGACATGTTTACATGAGGGACATTTGGATCGTCCCTTGGAAATGGGAATATCTTTCGGATAACGATACGTGTATGCACCCAAGAATGATCCAATAAGAAGACCAAGAACTAATATAAATAACAGTGGCATATATTCATTGTAACAAAACAGAAAATGGACTGTTTCCAGTCCATTTTCTTTCTACAAATTGATGTATTGCTTTAAATAGCAAGCCATCCAGCGTCATCACCTGCAAGAGGAGTTGCTGGTTCGGCATTGCCGCACCAAAGTCCTCCGCGTCCTGCATCACTAGAATAGACAAAATATCCATTTTGACCAGTTGGACAGCGGGAAATATTGCTGTCTGCTTCTGAGGTCGCGTAAACAATAAATGAATTTGTCGTACCATCGTAGTCATAACACAAGTTTGCATCCTGATCTGTGCCACCTGTACAAGCAGTTGCAGCACCAGCGCTATAAGTGATAGCAGCAGGGTTTGTCTGTATTTCAGAAGCTGTAACTAAACAGTCTATGAATGTAGCCGCTCCAAGAGCACATGCTCCAGTACCTCCAGGATAAACCCCCGCATTCGAAGTAGCATAGGCTTCAACAGCATGACCAATTTGGGTAACTGCTGAAGTTCTCCCTGAGTCTCTTGTACGTGCAAGTTGCTGGACAGGATTCAAGGCTAGGAGCACAACGACTGCGAGTGTACCGAGGATAGCGATAACAATCAAAAGCTCGATGAGGGTGAAACCCCCGCGAGCTTCGCTCCTTTGTGTAAAACCTTTTTGTTTTAGGACAGTCATTGTTATCACCTCCCTTCAAAATTACTCAATCCTCTTTAAGGAAAGAGGTTTGTTCATAAATTCAGTATTGAGTACCGTCCATACTGCTGTCAAGAGCAGGAACCCTTTACAGTGACGTTGTAAGGTTGTAGATCGGCAGAATGACGGATACTACCAAAAATGCAACACCAATACCCAAAACAATCATAACAAGAGGCTCAATAGATGCAGTCAGTGCTTTTACTTTTTGCTCACTTTGCACCTCAAAGACATGGCTTACTTTTCCTAATACCTCTTCCATTTTTCCAGTTTCTTCTCCTACTGAGATCATCTGAGAAAGAAGATAGGGGAAAGCATCAGGATGCTGTGCAAAGGCATAAGATATGGGGAAGCCTTTTTCTACTTGTTTTGCAACGTCTTTCAAGGCATCAGAAATAATTATATTTCCAACAACGCCACTTGTTACGGCAAGGCCATCAAGAATAGGAACACCTGAGCCAACCATAAGTGAAAGTGTACGGGTAAGCTCAGTTAAAACGATTTGGCGCTGTAAATCTCCCACAATCGGGATTTTGAACATAATTGATGTAATTTTCTGGTTTCCTGCCCTTGTACGTTTGTACATAGTAAAAGCCCATGCACCGACACCTAACCCAATCAAAATAAGCGGCCAAAAACCAATAACAACATCTGCAACAACTTGAAGTATTTTTGTGGTGATCGGGAGCTCCGCATCAAATTGGTCAAACAAATCTGTCAAACGGGGGATAATAAAGACAACCATAATGACAGAAACAACGACCATACCGACCACAATAATGGCAGGATAAATAAGCGCTCCCTTTACCTTGCCCTTAAATTCCTGCTGCTTTTCCATGTTATCTGCAAGACGCACTAAAACCTTATCCAGCACGCCACCGGTTTCCCCAGACTTCATCAAAGCGATATAAGTAGGGGAAAATATTTTTGGATGTCTGCCCATGGCACTGCTTAAACTATCTCCACCTTCTACATCAGCAAGTACCTGAGTGACAATGGGCTTTACAGAAGGTTTTGCTTGTAGCCTCAAAATAGCAAGGGATTCGGTAATGGGAAGACCAGCGTTAACCATGGTTGCCAACTGTCTGGTGAATGCCGCAACATCAGCCGCACTAACTCTGCTTCCCAAAGGATTCAGTGAGAGAATCCCCCCAGCGGGGTTTAAACTCACAACAATATAACCACGATCACGGACTAATTTTGCAGCAATTGCGGGAGTAGATGCCTCAACTTCTCCAGTAACCAATTTTCCCTGCTTGTCTCGTGCTTTATATTTGTACTTCTTCATAGATAGTGACTACTCCCGAAGCCATATTAGCGGTGAATCAATCGAGACAACTGCTCCGGACGGATTGCGAAACTTTTAGCAGTCTCGATAGACACTTTTCCATCGCGAACCAATTGAGCCAATGAAGCTTCCAGAGTATTCATCCCCGATTCACTTGACGTTTGAATTATTGAGTCAATCTGATGAGTCTTGCCCTCGCGTATGGCAGTTCTGATCGCAGTAGTTGCCAGCATCAGTTCATAGGCAACAACACGGCCTCCTGTAGTTGCTGGAATAAGTCGTTGACTGATAACAGCTTCCAAGACATTTGATAATTGAAGTTTCACCTGATCCTGTTGCTCACTCGGAAACACATCGACCACACGATCAACAGTCTGGCTGGCTGAGTTTGTATGGAGTGTTGCAAAAACCAAATGCCCAGTTTCAGCAACTGTTAGTGCTGCTGCAATTGTTTCGTAATCACGCATTTCACCAACAAGCACTACATCTGGATCTTCACGAAGAACAGAGCGCAAAGCCACTGACCACGAATGGGTATCATTATTCATTTCCCGCTGACTAACAATAGATTGCCGGGGATTAAGAATAAACTCAATTGGGTCTTCAATCGTAACAATATGATTGGCTCGATTTGTATTTATCTCATCAAGCATTGCAGCCAAACTGGTCGATTTACCATGCCCAGTTGGCCCGGTAACCAAAACAAGTCCCTGTTTTAAACCTGTGAAGGTATGCATAATAGGCGGTAGTCCAAGCTCATCAATTTGCGGAATTGAAATAGGGATTGCCCGAAAAGCAGCAGCCAACGAGCGTTTTTGAGTGTAGGCGTTCACACGAAAACGAGCCTTTTCGGAAAAATTAAGTGAGAAATCAAGCTCTTTGTTTACGATTAGTTGCTCATGTTGTTCAGCGGTAAGGATATCTTTGAGCATAAGTTCAATACTCGATGGAGTCATCATCGGTTCATGGGGAACAGGTTCCAGTTCGCCATCCATACGAAGCATTGGAGCAATCCCCACAATTAAATGAAGATCAGAAGCTTTCTTCTCAATTGCAAGTTGTAAAAGTTGTTGAATGTTCGATTCTTGGGCAGCCATATCTCACTATACCGTTATTCTTGGGCGACACGCAATACTTCCTCTATTGTGGTAATACCATCAAGGACTTTCAGATAGCCATCTTGTTTCATGGTGATCATTCCTTCACGTCTGGCTTCTTTTTCAATTTCACTTGCTGCAGAGTGCTTCAAAATATGCTGAGCAATGGCATCAGTTACAGGGATAACTTCATAAATACCAACGCGGCCATGGTATCCGGAGTTATTGTTATCTGGAGTGGGGCGTCCTCGAAAAAGCTGCTGCGGAGGATTAGGAGGGAAAAGAGGCCCCAATGCTGTTTTTATTTCTTCCATTTCTTTCGGGGTAGGAGTGTAAGGTTCCTTTGCTCTCTCGTCAATTTTGCGCATAACGCGCTGTGCAATAATGGCAGTCATTGAAGATGCGAGCAAAAATGGTTCTGCACCCATATCCAAAAGCCGGGGGAGGGCGCCTGCCGCATCATTGGTATGCAGTGTCGCAAAAACCAAATGCCCAGTAAGGGATGCTTGCACCGCAAGACCTGCTGTCTCACTATCACGAATTTCACCGACAAGAATGATATTTGGATCTTGTCGTAAAAATGATCGCAGTCCTGAAGCAAAGGTCAGGCCGACCTGAGCATTAATTTGTACTTGATTGACCCCATGAATTTTATATTCAATTGGATCCTCAAGTGTCATGATATTCACCTTTGGAGTATTCAGTCGCTGTATTAATGAATAAAGTGTAGTCGTTTTGCCAGAGCCAGTTGGCCCACAAATAGTAATAATTCCGTGTGGTCTGGTGATGGCATCTTGCAAATTTTTGAGAGCACGTCCTCGAAGTCCCAGATCCGGCAAATCCGGTATACCACCGGATTTTTTCAAAAGCCGCATCACGATCTTTTCACCCCAAGCAGTGGGGAGAGTAGAAACACGCAAATCAACCTCTTGATCTACATTTTTAAAATTAAATCGGCCATCTTGTGGAATACGTTTTTCGTCTATTTTCATACCGGACAAAATTTTAATACGCGAAACAAGAGATTCATGAAGCTCACTGGGAATTGTTAATTTTTCGTTTAGAATGCCATCAATGCGATAGCGCACACGAGTTTGGCGCTCCATCGGCTCTATATGTATATCACTTGCACGGGAACGCACTGCAAAGTCTAATATATGTGTGGCAATTTCACTGATTTTTTCCTGTCTGATAAGCCCTGTGTTTTGATTAACATTTAATATCCTCTGTCTAGGCTCACCTGAAACATCTTTAAGGGCAGCACTTACCTCTTGAGAAAGCGTTGTTGAATAGAGTTTGTCTATGGACTCATTGATTGCACTCGGGACAGCTGCATAGGGACGTACATGATATCCTGTCTTTTGTTCCACAAATTCAATGGCAGAAAGGTCGAGTGGCTCAGCCATCGCAAGATTCAACTCTTTGCTTGTTGTATCAACTGAAATGGGGAATACACGAAACTTTTTTGCGACTTCCTGAGAAAGAGCAGCCAAAGCGGCGGGGTTTACCGGAGTGGTACTCAAGTCCACGTAGGGGATGTTATAAAACTCTGCCTTTGCAGCAACAAGTGCGTTCTCCGCAACAAGGTTTTGACTACGAATAATTTCTTCCTGAGGTTTACCTGTTTGGATCTCTGCAAGCTTTACTTGTTCAGCTCGTTTTGGATCCAAGAAACCATTTTTAACAAGTATACCAACTAAACTGGTACCATCTGCTTGGGCAGCCATAATTTCTAATTCTTAAACACACGACCTTCAAGTTTTGTGATTCTTTTGTCGTGCATATCAAGACGATCCTGCCCTGCGTTAAACTTTCGCTCCAGTCGATCAATATCAGCCTTTGTTGCCATGTTCTCTTCTATTTTTAATAATCTTTTATCCATTTCTTCTTTTAAATCATCAAGAGCAGGAAGCATAACTTCTTTAAATGCTTTTGCAAAAAATTTAGTCCACTTTTGCTCCTCCTGTTTCATCATTACTACCATCATAACTCGAGAGTGAATTCTTGCAAACCTCCGATATCAGCTCTGGTGTAGAGTCTTTGCAGACTACACAAGATATGGTATTCTGATATAAGTATGGATGAGTTGTTAAGAGTGATGTTAATGGCATCCCTTTTTGTTAAAACAGGGAAGTAAGAGCCGCCCAAGAGGCGGTTTTTTTTGTAACCTATAAAAAAAATTAGAAAGGAGGTCACGTTACCGGGGTTTAATGGAAATGTGTCCTGTAGTTTGTTTTTGGAGGGTTTTATAGTATAATGCTATAGGACTTTTAACTGTCTGTGTCATTAGAAAATAGTCAAGGAGGACTCTAAAATGACACGTGCACTTTTCATTGTTCTGTTTTGTGGAATGCTCGTCACTGGCGTGAGCGCTCAGGATGCGTTTCCGCGCCTAGATCTGCCAATGTCAGGTACATTCAGCACTGAGGTCGTTGTAACCTACCCGCTGATTACTCCTGTAAAGAGCAGATATGATGGTTCCGTCTATATGCCGGTGACAAACTCGCAGCTACGCTGCACTCCCGGCGAAGTCAACGGAACCTTCAACATGGCCCGGTTCGTCAACGCCTCGGGCGAGTTCGTCAACCCAATGGTCAATGCGGCCAGCCCGTGTGATATCGAAATTCCGTTGATATATAACGGAGTCGAGGTCTACCCTGGGATCATCGTGGAGAGCGTAAGCTACATGACTATCGATGGTCAGACCACGGAGACACGGCAGCCACTGGCTTGTCCGTCGAGCTTTGTGCCAATGCTCGCACTGGAGGAATGCTCCAAAGTGGGCGATTTTCGCAGCTGACCAACAGAACTTGGATACCCACCGGTCGTTTGAACCTTTGTTCACCTTTTGGTGAATTGAGCGATGCTCAAAAAGGGAGACTGGTGGTATTTTTTTGTGAAATAATCTATTCTAAATATATGAGTAATAATGTGAAAATTGTTTTACTTTCCCTTATCCTCCTTGTTATTTTCTCCATAATCGCTATCGGCAAAATACTCTATGACGGTAATTTTAAAGGACGCGTTATACAACAGAATTCCCAGTCACTGCAGACGTCGATACAAAGTTCCACTGCTCAAGCAAAAGATCTTGCAGAGCAATATCCATCCAAATCACCAAACTTTACAGGCTTCACCCTTACCGGAAATGACGAAAACGAAGTTGTTCTTCTTGGCGACGTCAGCTTGTTCAGTCAAAACTTTGAAGAAGGAAACGGGGAGATTCTCGTCACAACTGAGTATGGTGATTTTAGTGCAATGACGACAGAACAGACAATCTATAGTCAAAATACAACAAATGGAACCATTGAAACAGGAAGCTTTATCAGTGCACGAGAAATTCTACTTGGAGATTATGTTGCCATTGTCGCAACGATTGATGAAAGCTACAACCTTTTCGTAAAATCAATCCAACGTTATACAGATAAATAGATGAAAAAACTCTTATTTTTAGGTACATTAATTTGCATAGTTTTTCTGGGACTATTTGCTCCTAAGTCTATTAGTGCTGCCTGTAGCTCAAGCTGTGGATGGACCGGCAGCAGCCCCGGAGCCAGCTGTGTTGCATATCAAGATACCGATCGATGCAACTGGGCAGGGACCAACAACTGTGCATGTCAAGTTGTACAAGGATGTCTGGCAGATGATCCTTGGCCATCTTCATGTAATCAAGAAGGTCCTTCAATTACAAATTATTTCCAAGATTCCGCTTGCTGTGGTGGAGGTGGAGGTGCCACATCTTGTAACAATAATGGTACCTGTGAAGGGGGTAATGGAGAAGATTCTTCAAATTGTGCTGACTGTCAAAGTGGAGGTGGCGGTGGCGGAGGAGGCAGTAGCTGTAGTGGTAGTTGCTATACATTAGGATCCACATACAACGGAGTAACACTTGAAAACTGTGGAAGCTGGGGGATGCCTTCAGGTTCTGGATCATGTTCAGGAGGCAACGAAATTTGCTGTGGTAGCCCTGGGGGAAGCCCTTCAGCTTCATGTAGTATCCCTTCTCCTTCCACTATCAGATCTCCATATGGGAGTTGGCAATACCATGAACTCTATATCCCGGCAAATAATGGCGCGCCACCAGAGGTTCGTTTTGCTACCAACCGATACGGCGGAAATGTACTTACTAATGCGTTTTTTACTTCATGGTGCTGCGATGGTGTAGGGCAGGATCCACGGCCATTTTTTGCCCGTATTCGCGGTGATGCAGTCGGTGGCCCAACATTACTTTATGCCTGGGTACCTGATGATGACGATGACCCATATGATGAAGATAATATGCGCTGTGAACGAACAATTAATGTGTATATAGAGCCAGGAACAATGACACTTGCACCAAACCCTGTTAGGGTTGACCCTGGTGGTACAGAAATACTGACAGCAACTGTTAACCTGCTTGACGGAAGCAGCGTCAATAATGTTACTTATATCATCGATGACCCTCTCTGGGCAGGAGCTTCGAGCCCATCTACTGAAACCTCATCACCTTATACCAGTATTATCTCCGGATACGTTCCAGATAAAACAACGCGCGTACGAGCGACAGCTATCACATCAACTGGAAACATCCGCAAAAATGCGACTGTAATTGTAAACCCCATTGACTGCCAACCAGCAAATCCGCGTCCTGTCGGACTTACCTGCGCTCCAACCTCAACAGATACTATACCTCTTAATATCGAGTGGGATCGGCCAAACTGGTCGGACACATATCGTGCACAGCTTTGGTCTGGAGTAAATATAAATACATTAATTTCTGACAGGAACTGGAGAACGGCAGACTGGTTTGGTTGTGCGCTTACTGCTACCTGTGACTTGGCCACAAATAGCAGAGAATGGAATGTTCGCCCAGGAGCATATTATGTTCGCATCGGGGCAGGCGGGGACTGCACTAATTTTTATGGAGGCAGACCAGCTGGACCAAACGCAACAGGCATTTTTACAGTAGACACGTGTGGTTGTGATGTAGAAATGGTTGGAGCAGACACATTTTATGCAAATGGTCCTGATGAAACTCAGACTATAAACATCATCAGCTCCCCAGAAGCTATTACCAGTGTTAACTTCTACACTCAAAATGCAGCTATTGTGAACAGAGTTGGCACTGTTACCGATTCAGCCGAGCCATTCGAACGCGCATATCGCCCAATTGCTGAAGGTACCACAAACCTTTTTGCTAACCTCCGAAACGCAACAGGTACTGTTTGTACAGTCACAAAGCCAGTTGAAGTGCTTGCTGTTGGACCCTGGTGGCAAGTGGAGGATGGTTCGGTTGGAACAGGTGGCAATATATTCTCACCAATTCCAGACACATGCATTTCGGATATCACCTGTGCAAGTGACTTTATAGAAGGAGAGCCTGGAACTGTTGTTCACTCTGGCGCAACTGCTGATTTTGCCGCAGACGCATCAACAGGAACAGTTTCTGCAACTGATTGGCTTGCTCAAACAAGCTTTACGGGAAGAACTTTTGACTATGATCTTTTGTATGAGCTTGCCAGTGGACGAACCTTTGTAGATACAGACCTTGCTGCTACGTATCCATCAAGAATTGTTCCTTCCAGTGTTTTCGAATCTGGCGGAGTGGCGGACCAAGGATATTATTGGTACCGAGCCGTTGGGGATATCACAATTTCCGGTGATGCAGTTCTCACTGGTGGGCGAAAAGTAGTACTTTTTGTCGAAGAAGGAGATGTCACCATCGACGGTAATATGACCTTCAATGATCCAGAAGAGGACTTTTTCTTAACAATCGTTGGCGAAGACGCTGCAGGCGCAAAGGGAAATATTAACTTGACACCCGCTGTTGCCAATCTTCAAGGGATCTGTTTTAGTGAAGGACAGTTTGCCACCGGTTCAGATACCAGTGCCGGGCCTGATCAACAACTTAATGTTATTGGATCAATTGTTGCGCTGGACGGATTGGATCTTCAGCGCGATTTACAGCTTGGGAATGAAACGCTGCCCGGTGAAATTTTCACTTATGACCCAAACATTGTTTTAAATTACCCAAGTAGTCTTTCTCCAAAACGCCTCATATGGCGCGAGGTTGCGCCCTAAGGTATAGTTGCCTTATGCACGCATATCTCATCGTTGGAACCTCAAAAGAGTCCATTGAATTACAAAAACAGCACATACTGGAGACCTATGAACTCAAAGAACTTACCTTCAAACCTCACAAAATTGCAGATGTCCGCGAGGTAATACACCTTGCTGCGCAAGCTTTCAACAATACAGCCTTTATCCTTGAAGATATGCAATTTGCTTCAGTCGAGGCACAAAACGCCTTACTCAAAATGCTTGAAGAACCAACTTCTGATTTGACGTTTATCCTAACAACAAACAATCTCCATACAATTTTACCAACTGTTCGCTCCCGCTGTAGCATTATTGTAGCCTCAATAGATAGCGTCATTGAAAATTCAGAAATGATAGAAACATTTTTGAGTGCTGACATAGGTGAAAGACTCCAAATTGTGTCATCATTGACCAAGCGCGAAGACGCTATTACCTTCATTCAATCACTACAAGTTATATTAACTAAAACCATGAGTGAAAATATGGCAAATGCGGCTTTAGCAGACGCCTCACTGAAAGCTGCTTACGCTCTCGCAAAAAACGCAAACCCCAGCCTCACTTTGACGAATATGGTGCTCAAAATCAGTTGAGTTGGAGGGCAATTTAGGTTACAATGAGGCTCGTCTCCCTATGGCAGCAAAAGTAAACGGGTATACCGCCCAAGACATACAGGTACTAGAAGGTTTAGAGCCAGTGCGCAAGCGTCCTGGAATGTATATCGGCTCGACCGATATGCG
>Ga0155091_128_pt1 | contig 18385 bp, 16 predicted proteins | sample RifCSPhighO2_01_FD_106059 | JGI IMG/M metagenome (GOLD analysis project Ga0155091, IMG submission 106059) | Candidatus Woesebacteria bacterium RIFCSPHIGHO2_01_FULL_41_10
TACTTCTAATACTTTTAATGTAGCTGCACAAACTGAAAATTTGCTTAAAACACTTGCGCTTGGTACAAATGAAACAGGCCAGGTAACTTGCACTGGAAACTTAAGCTTTACCTGGGATCCAAGTGCTCCGGGGGATCTAGAGGTTATGTGTGGTGGCTCAGTACTGGCGGCAACGCCAAGTCCAACCCCAACTAATGAACCAACACCTACAGTCGAGCCGTCATCAACGCCAATCAGCGAGCCATCGTTAACACCAAGTCCAACCCCAACATCAGCGGGGAATGAAAATCAAAGTGGTGGCTTGACAGGGCGCTATTACAACAATAAAGATTTCACCGATTTGCTTCTGACAAGAATTGACAATGAAGTAAATTTTGATTGGGGACGCGGTGCCCCAAGTCAAACTTTGGGAAGTGAAACCTTTTCTGTAGAGTGGGCAGGTTTTGTTAAAGCGCCAGTTGATGGACTTTATACGTTCTACACAGTTTCAGATGATGGAGTGAGGTTATTTGTGGATGATCAAATTATTATCGAGAACTGGACGAATCACGCAGCAGTGGAAGATGCTGGCACAATTTATCTTCAGCAAGGAACATATCCTTTGTATATGCAATTTTTTGAAAATCGCGGATATGCGACAGCCAAACTTTTATGGGCAAGTGAATCAATTGGCAAGTCAGTCATCCCATCAACTAATCTGATCCCTGAATAAACATGAAGATACTGAAATACAAAAACACAAGAAGGGCTCTTGCTTCATTTGCCTTGCTTTTGGGGTTATTTGTACTCTCTTACAAAGCAAACCTTTTTAATGTGGCGGCACATACGGACATGATCCTGCAACAATTAGTTTTAGGGGGCAGCCAGGAAGCAGAGGTAGTTTGTGATGGACCGATACATTTTGCGCCAGATCCGGATAACCCCACTCATTTGAAAGTGACTTGTATGGCAGATGCCCCTGAGCCGTCTCCCACACCAATCCCGACAGCAACTCCAAATCCTGATGTAATTGCCATTGGAGGATTGGGAATTGGCAGTGGTGATGGACTTGAAGTGGGGATCAATTTGGCAGCGTTTAATGACCTTAAGACTCGTGCGACAAATGGAGAATTTAGTCGTGAGTGTAGCTCGGCTGAACATGATCCAAAAAAATGGCATACATTGGTAAATGAAGAAGCAGGCTGCCATTATGATCACCATCATGGTGATGATCCCAATTATGTAAATGACATTTTTGGAGAACCGGGTGGATGGTTTGGAAACTCGGGGCAATCAATTAGTTATCCATGGCAAACATTTGTTTTACCTGCCGATGCGACTAGGCAGCAAGCAATGGCTCAATCAGGAACTGAAGGTCAAAAAGAAAATGATCTCAAGCATGAAGGATATTTCTGGGTTGTTCGAAAGGATCAGCCCTGTGATGAAAAAGGCTACTGTGTGAAAGATTTTCGAGTACAGTACCATTTTCATGGAACAATGGATGCTGCTATCAAAATGCATTCAATGTCTGCAGAAATTCGGGCTTGTAAAGATGTTAATGATCCTTCAACTTGTGGGATCGTACGAACTGGTGGATGGGTTGATCATGGGCAGCTTCTTGTCATGCCAACAGATAAACAATGCTGGATTGAAAGAAATAGCAACGATGATCATACAAAATATGTTGTTCCTTTAGCCAATGATCATCAGTTTGGTATTGGGAACTTCCAGCTTCTGATAGACGAATTTAGGTGTCATAAAGAGTTAACTGCTTCGGAGATATCCAAAGGGCCAAAGCATACTGGTGGATCGGCTCCGAATGAGTGGTGGATACATGGAGCGTCTGATTTTAGATTTCAACTTCTAGTTTTTGACCCAATGAGTAATGTAATTAAAAACGGCGACGGAACTATTAACACAAATACTTATTTTTGTGGAATGGATCAGGCAAATTGTCCTTGGAATCAGTCTGTGGCAACCATGAGGATTGCCTATGTATTGGGAGTAAATAGTTATTTTGTCCAAGATTATGTAAAAGATGGCAAAGCAATGCTTCCTCTTGGTAAGCGTTACATTACTCGCTTTGGAGGTATTAACAATTCATGCACCGCTCCAGGACTTGACTGTGTGCCAATCGAATACAATAATCTTCCTCTGAGTGTTGATCCGGGAAAGGGACTTGCAGGATTTTCTCATAAGGCATGTGAGAACAGCAGTTGCCCAAGGGTTGACCATGATATTACTCCAACAGGCCAGCCTTCATGGATCAGCTGGTTTTATCGCTATGCTGATCACCATTAGTTGACTCCAGCTGCTACAATATCTTTTAAGCTTTTTTTCTAGCACACATCACCTTTCGTCCGGTCGAGTTTTTTCTGGAGGTACCAGTGAGCACACCAACTTACGCCAGGATTCACGAGTGGTATGAAAGCTACGGCTATGCCACTGTAGGTGAAGAAGTCCATTACATACACCTGAATAACATTTGGGGGATTCCTGACACCAAGTCGAGGAAAAATCTCACAAATTGCTTGATATTGGTTTACAGGACAGCTGACGGAAAGCGGCATCCGGTGATTCACTCTGCACAGTTTGTGGTCTGTGAAGTAATTTACCTCCGTGATGGTTCATGGAAATTTGCCCGATGGCTGAATGAATACGTTAGGCAAAGATGCATTAAAGAACTCTACACTGAGCATGTGCCTGAGAAAAATCACACTGTTCGTGCATTTGACGCCGAGCCTGGGGAAATTATGTCTGTTTTCAAACAGATAAACCAACCTGCACTCGCAGGCTAACAGTATTTGAGCCTATATGACAAAATACGATTTACCTCGCAGAAACGAGTCAAACCTCACCTGCGAGGTTTTTTTGTGGGGTATAATGCCTCATGGCTCGGTCAAAGACGATTTATATATGTCAGCAATGCTCATATGAATCTCCAAAGTGGATGGGTAAATGCCCAGAGTGTGGAGAGTGGAACAGCTTTGTAGAGTCAATTCCTGAAGTCAGATTATCTTCTGGCTCAAAAGCCCGGGTAAAACAAGCACAAGTCCTCTCCAAAATCCCAGCAAAATCTACAAAACGTGTGGATACAAAACTTGGGGAACTTGATCGGGTTCTTGGTGGGGGCTTTGCTCCCGGACAGGCAGTACTCTTGGCAGGTGAGCCTGGGATTGGAAAGTCTACACTTCTTTTGCAGATTGCTGATGTTGTGGCAAATGCACTGTATGTGACAGGGGAGGAGTCACTTTCTCAAATAAAGATTCGTGCAGATAGACTTAAGGTCGCTGGGGCTAATCTTTACGTTTTTGAAGAAACGAATGTAGACAATGTGGTGGCGAGCATTGAAGCACATCTTAAGGATCATAGCGCAGGGGTAATTATGGTTGACTCAATTCAAACAATGTATACGGAGGATCTATCAGGTGTTCCAGGCTCAGTTGGACAAGTACGTGAGACAAGCCTCCGGCTCATTCACCTGGCTAAACGTGCCCATGTGCCATTAATTATGACTGGGCATGTAACCAAAGGTGGGTCAGTAGCCGGGCCTGCAACACTTGCGCATATGGTTGATACTGTACTTTGGTTTGAGGGAGATAAAAATGCAAATTTAAGAATCCTTCGTGCAATAAAGAATCGTTTTGGCTCAGTTGACGAGATTGGACTTTTTGCCATGGGAGAACATGGCCTAATCGAGGTGGGGGATCCCACTGCACTATTTATAAGTAAGGATTCTCCCAAAGGAGTTCCAGGGGCAGCATATACTTGTACTGTTGAAGGGACAAGGCCATTTATTATTGAAATCCAGGCACTTGTTACGCCCACGAACCTTCCTGTACCAAGGCGCGTGGTACATGGATATGACCAACGTAGGCTGGAACTTTTGTTGGCTGTGCTTGCTAAGCATTGCGGTATCGGGGTAAGCGACCGTGATGTTTTTGTAAATGTCGTTGGCGGGATTAAAGTTACTGAGCCTGCCGCTGACCTTGCAGTTGCGATGGCAGTGGCTTCATCACACAAAAATAAACCACTCCCGGAAAAATTTGTTTTCATTGGCGAAGTAGGACTTCTTGGCGAGCTGAGACGTACTACCTTGCAAGATCGACGGGCAAAGCATGCTCAGAGGCAGGGGTATACAAATGTGATTTCTTCGACGACCATCAAAACGCTCCATGCCGTAATAGTCAAAGCGCTGAAGTAGTTTTCATCCACAGCGATTATCAACAGACGAATTCTATTGTAAATAATGCCTAAAAATTGACCTTTTTGTGAATAAGTAAACTATGGGTATACAAATTCAAACGAAAGCAAAATGCTATGGGGTTTGACAGTGAAAATTGACGGTGTTATATTAGCCTTAAGCACAAAAAAAAGAGCCCTAATACCGTTGCTATGCACGAATACCAGCGCTCTTTTTTACAATAACTGTCATTTAAAGCAGATACCAAAAGTTAATTCACTATCTGCAGGACAGGCAAGCAGTATATATAATCAGTTCCTTATATATACTTCTTCTAACAGACAGCCTAGTGCTTTTTGGTAATGTTTGTCAAGTGCTTTGTAAAAGTTTGTATCTCTCGATGAGGAGCGGTATGTAGGGCAGGCGTACTGCTTCTCTTCAAGGGATACAAAAGCTTCAGTATTTGCAATCTTCTATATCATTATGATATAGTTCGCTCAACCTATAATGAAGTTGCGTCGGCTTATAACCAGAATGCCGATCGCGCTGCTCACCGCTGCCCTCGCGGTTGTTTTGGCTCCCACTCGTGGGGGAAGTGTCGCGTATGCTACAAATCAAACACCCCCAACATTCCCTTCATGCCAAAGTGTTACCCCACCAGGGGATTGGGTAAACAGCATTCACGGATTTCATCATATCCCTGGCCAGGAAGCGACTATTGAGGGAAGTGATGATGTTTACTATCTTGAAGGTGGTAATTTCGTACAGTGTCTTTGCCCTGTCGAAGGAACCACTGGAATTCAGACAAATTGGTGGAATATTGGAGATGCAAGCTTCAGCCTTTCCGGCTGGTACAATGAGTTCGGAGGAAACTGGAATCTCTTGCAAGTAAACTATCTTGCTCAAAATGTGAACTATCAATGTAGAGCTCCAGAGCCAACACCAACGCCTAGTAACCCACCGCGTGGTGGAGATAATCCCCCAAGCAACACAAGAAGCCGTTGTGAAGAGCTTACACCAAGTGTTTATGGAGGCACGGCACCACTGACCATACAATTTGCTGCAAGAGGCTACGACACAAGTGGTACGATCCAGGAATATAAATTTAACTTCCACGATGTAAGCGGAGGTCAGCCAGCAATCTGGCAAACAAATGATAACTATGCATATCACAGATTCGAAAATCCAGGTGTTTATCAAGTTGATGTAACTCTTCGAGACACAAGGAATGATTGGATTACTTCAGATGGATGTAGGGTGCAGATTGAAGTATTTGAACATCCACAAGTATTAGGTGGCAGCAGTGTAGGTGAGCTTCCAAAAACTGGTGGATGGGGGATTGTTGCTGGGTTATTTGCTCCAATTGCAGGGATCGTTGGGTTTGCTCTCTATCGGCGCTTCAGACTTGTCTAAGCACGCTTTAATACTCCTGCCATGAGACCAGAAGGTACAATTTACAACCAAAAAGGTGGGCAAGAGAGCGGAGAAGTTAGAGTTTCACTTACCCGTATTTTAAAAGCCATTTACCGATTCATCCAGGGTGCGAGCGTGGGCATCATCGTCTTGGGAATGGTCTTTTTGCTAATCAATTTTGCTCCTGTTGCTTTAGAAGAAGTCGCGTATTACCTTGGCAGAAGACATATTGACCCACAACTTGTGGACGATGCAACTGATATTATCGAGGTACAATCACTCGCCAGTTCCCTTGGGGTAGATTCGCATTTTTCTATCGTCATTCCAAAGATTGGTGCACGATCAAAGATAATTGCCAATGTAGATCCAGGAGTTGAGAGCGAGTACAGACAAGCACTAATGGAGGGTGTTGCGCATGCGAGGGGAACCTATTTTCCTGGGCAGGGAAACAATATATTTCTTTTTTCCCATTCAACCGGAAGCTCAATTGATGTGACTCGCTTTAATGCAGTATTCTATTTACTCCGAAAGCTTACTAAAGGTGACGAAATCATTATCTTTTTTGCAGATCGACAGTATGTATATACTGTAACCGAAGTTATAACTGCTGCTGCTGTTGATACTCATTGGCTTACAGGCTTGTCGGATACAGAAAAGCTAATTCTCCAAACTTGCGACCCACCGGGAACTAGTTTAAACAGATTAATAGTAATTGGAGAGCCAAAAAATAAACTTGTCCAAAAATGAATAAATATATAAAAAACAAAAGCTTTCATCGCATTGCTGGAATCGCCTTTGTTCCAGCAACTCTGCTTTATTTGGGGTGGCTTATTACTCATTTAAATTTGCTTCATTGGTGGATAGCAATCCCCTTCTTTTTAGCTCAGCTTTACTCGTTTTTGCTTATAACCCTTTCGATTATCAATCATTGGAGCGCCAGTTTCAGAACAAAGCGTCCTGAAATAGGGAATGTGCCATTTCCGGTGGCGATTGTTGTTCCTACCTATCAAGAACCGATTGCCGTATTGCGCGAAACGCTCAAATCACTTCTTCATTTGGATTATCCAGGAAAACTAGTAATTCTTGTTTCTAATGATGATCAGCGGGAAAGTCAAAAAAGAGCACTTATTGCTCTCATGGAGGAGCTGGCAGACTACTGGAATACACAGTTGGCAAATCAGGTAACCGGGGAGCGAGATCTGTATCTTGAAACTACAATTCCACATGAGCAGGCAAAAGCTGGAAATCTTAATCAAGCGATCATCTTTTTGCGAAAACATTTTCCTTCAATAGACCTTGTTTTGACACAAGATGCAGACGAAGTTGCCAATCCCGATATTGTCAGTGCTATTGTTGGTTACTTCAGAGAGCCTGCTGTTGCCTATGTGCAGACGGTGAAACAATCTGCCGTGTCAACGGGAGATCCATTCGGGAATGCAGACTTTATGTGGTATGCAGCGACCGCACCTGCTCGAGATGTAGATAATGCGATGTTTGCTTGTGGAAGCGGTGTAATGTGGAGGATCTCTGCGGTTGAGTCAGTAGGTGGATTTTCAACATGGAATTTGGTTGAAGATCTTACCACTTCGTATGAACTTTTAGCAGCAGGGTGGCAGTCGCGATACCATTTTGAAGCGCTTTCAAAAGGACTCTCTCCAGAAGATTTGGCCAATTTCCTAAAGCAGCGGGGGACTTGGGCACTTGACTGTATGCGTCTCTTTTTTTGGGATAATCCATTCAATAAACCTGGCCTCACACTTCGGCAGCGTTTGCAATTTATTGAGACACCGCTTTTTTACCTTAACGGATTTGTGATTATGGTTCTGATTGGGATAACGGTTGCTTCACTCCTTTTCACTGCTTGGCCAACAACTGCCGATGCAACAACACACGCCATCTTCATGCTACCAAGTTTCCTCGCGCAAGAAGCATATTTGTTGCTCCTGGCAGGCAAGATTCCGCTTATGAGGGTGAGACAATTCTGGATTGGTTTAGCTCCGGTATTTGCCCGTGCAAGTATCCTTGCACTTATCAATGGACCGAATAAAAAACCGCAGTACAAGGTAACAAAAAAGACGAATGTCTATGCCAATTATTTACATCTTGCCGCGCCTCAGCTTGTTGTGTTGGCTGTAATTTTGCTGGCGCTGACTAAAACAATTGTATCTACACCCCTTTACAGTGCCTTTGACTGGGTTGTCGTTTTTTGGGGAGTCTACCAGGTATCATTTTTTACTCAGATAGTTAAAGTGTCCTTGTGGAATTGGGCACCAAGTGTAGTGGTTGCCCCGACAGTCGATCTTTATTCCAGTGTTGGTAAGGCGCTATATTCTCTTAGAGCATCCTTTGGAACCCAAAGGGAAGTTGTCGTATCGTAAACCCCAGATAGTTTGTAGGTATCCTCGAAGAGAAGTGTGTAATACTCAGCAAGGTAAGGTCTGAGTTCATATACAATATCGCCGGTAAAATAGCCATTTAATATGACAAAGTCAAAATGTCGATCCTTTATTGCAGCAATCATTGCAGGTACTCCAGATTGTCCTTCATATTCCATGTACCAAGTGCTAGTCCATGACTCGGGTCGTGCGAACCCGGCGAAGAGATGGTATTTAAAAACGGCACTACCTTCAGCAAAGATAATATCGTCGTCGTGTCTGTTTGCTGCTAAAATTTGCAAAACGTTTGTCGCACTTGGCCATGATCGTTGAAACACCCAGTGTTCTCGAAGATTATTCCACAGAAGACTTCCTACAGTTAAGAATGCGATGGTCACAAAGATATGACTGGCATTTATTAGAATTTGATTATTACGTGCCCAGGTTCGAAAACGAAGATAGGCTGATTCTAGCGTAACCGCTGCAATCGGAACAAGAAACAGCAAAGAAAAAATCATGTGTTTCCACATAGAACGAATGTTTGCTGATCCAAAATGATATCCAAAAGGAACTATACTTCCCAGTAACAAGATACTTATGAGTACTCTCTTATCTGGTTTTTTAAGAAATGTAACCAGCCCACCGGCAAAAGCCAGTGGAATAAATACATGAAGATACTTCCATGCTTCGGCAATGATTTTTACGCGTGAAGTATATTCTTTAAAAGCCCCACCTGTGAAGAATATATAGAGCTGTTCGTATTCAAGCAAAGTGAACGAACCAATGACAATACTGGCAACAATTCCCCACAAAAGTGTTTTAGGAATAGAGAAACGTGTGCGAGTAAGCACTAAAAGACCAACAACGGGCAAAAGGATAATCGCAATGTACTTTGAAAGCACGGCTAGTGCAAAGAACAAAGCCGAGAAGAAAATTGCTGGAATTTGACGATAACCTTTAAGATTTGAGGTCACTATTGCCAAATAGGTAGCCAAGCTGAAAAAAAGTACAGCCGGGGCATCGTAGGTGCCCAGTTGTCCAACATTGAGGCTAACGGCACTGGTGAGAAAAGCAATAAGGGCAATAAGGGCGGCACGTTTTCCGGAAAGAACCTCAGCGATTTTACTGGATGTAACTCCTGCTGTAAGTACGCAAAAAATGGAAAACATTCGTACCCCGGCAAGTCCAAAATGGCGATTGATGGTGGCACTGATTATCGGATAGAGATATGAACCTCCCATCCAAGTGAGTGCATTCTCCCAGTAACTACCACGGAGTACTTCTTCACCCACCGTTGCATAAATTGCTTCGTCAACGAAAGCGGTATTGTATGCAAGGTCAGTTGCCAAGTACAAAAAGAATCCACCCAAGGTGAGCCAGTAAAGAATACGAGCGGCTGTCAGCTTAATTGTTCGTGAATAAATTGTGACATTCATTTGAGGTCGTATTATATCCTATAACGCTGTACGTTTCTACTTTAAGACGAAACTGAAAAATTTGAAATGTTGTGATAGTGTGGTATACTACGTGATTTTGCAAAAACTTATGAAACTATTACGATTACTTATTAAAACGGTAATAATGTTAACGCCGATTATTGCTATTATCGGTGGTTTTTTGCTGGCTGAAACAGCCAGTGCTCAAGGTACGTTTTCTCAATGTACAGACGGGCGTGAGATTGCCCGCTGCGAAACCTATGATTGTGTAAAAGGGGATACCAATGGAGATGGCAAGTGTAGTCTCGCTGATGAAGATGCCAGATTGGTTGATGCTCGAAACGATTCGTTTTGTGCAGCCCCGGTTTCTGGATGTGGGGTTGTCCAGTATTATGCCTCAGGTGAGCGTGCTACTTGTGCTGTCCTGGTTCAGGAGAGCATAAATAATTGTGATCTTTATAGTGTTGATGACCCTAATTTCCCAAGTCCTACCCCTACGGCAACCCCTAATGTAAATGGCCGTGGTGGAACAGATACACAATGTGTTTCCCTTATCGCAAGCGTAACGAACGGAAAAGCTCCCTTGACCGTTAACTTTGAGGGTAAAGGCTCTGCCTCGAGCGGCTCAATTACTCGCTATAAATTTGATTTTGGTGATGGCGGCAATCAAAGCCTGCTTTCTACAACTCGAAATACAACAACGTTTCGCTACACGGAACCGGGTACTTATAAAGCAGTCTTGACTGTTGTTGATAATGATGGTGATGAAATAACCGGTGGTGATACCTGTACTCGAACAATTACGGTAACGGGAACTGGCACGGGAGGTACAACTACAAAAGGTGGGGAAACACTCCCTGAAACTGGCTCTGAACTTTGGATGGGTTTGGCTGTTGTTGGCCTTGGTGGGCTTGGAATTTTCTTCTACGACAAGTTTAAATATATCGCTTAGCTATGCTCAAACCGCAAGGAACTGTCTATACTGCACGACTTGCCGAAGCAGAAGGAGAACTTGAGCTCGAGCTCAAAGGAGTAGAGCGAAAAATCTATAAATATGGTAGAGCTGGGGGAGCATTCATGGCAAGCCTGGCAATTACAGTTCTTCTTTACTTTTATGGACCCGCAGTACTTAAACCTCTTATTCCTCAGCTTCCACAACTATCGGCAAGTGCAAATGAGGCGGTAGTCTATGAATCAGATATTGAGCCTGAGGCTACACCTGTGCCTACACCTGCCTCAACACCGCGACCATCTGCACCTGCGGGATTTCGGGTAAATATCCCAGCAATTAATGCAACAAGCGAAATCATCAAAAATGTGGATCCATTTGATGAGAATCAATATGGAGTTGCCCTCAAACAGGGAGTTGCTCACTCAAATACAAGTGCATTTCCAGGTCAAGGGAGAACAGTATATCTTTTTGCACATTCAACCAATAGTCCACTAAATTTTACTCAGTTTAATGCCGTATTCTATCAACTACGGCAACTTAATCCAGGTAACAAAATTTATATTGACTACGAAGGTGAACGCTTTACTTATGTTGTGATCGAGAAGAAAATTGTAGATTCAAACGACACTCACTATTTATATCCGACCGATGGGGAAAAGTTGATTCTTCAGACCTGTGACCCTCCAGGCACAACCTTCAAGCGCCTGCTTATCTTTGCTGAGCCCAAGTAATTCTATCCTATAATCTTGCATTATGAGCTAAAATTGTGTATAATCCCTGCAGTGCTTGATAGTTGCACGTTCAAATAGCCTGAAAAAGGCAGGAGGCAACATGAAGAAATTCGTGCTGGTTTTGGCTTTCGTGGCCGTTTTGTTTTCTCTGCAGGGTGTTTCTGCACAGGACGTCAGCCGCATCGTCGCGGTTTGCGCGGACGCACCTGAGCAGGTGCTTGTCTCTGCGGACGACGATCCAGACGATAACGTGGTCGAATTTTATGCGGGCTACACCATGCCCGATACCGACCTCTGTTTGTTCGAAGGAGAATCCGTTCATCGCCTTGAGTATCCAGGGAACTTTGCCTTGGCAGGGGCATATGGCGGACAGGTCATCTTTGAGCAGGTTGAAGGGAGTCTGCAACTTAGCCCTGAGACTGGTTACAAACACGATTGGGGGAAATGGTATCTCTCCCGTGTTTACACGAGCGTCGATCTGTATGATCTGAGTTCATGGCAGCTTATTGACGACTGCAAGGCGGACGAGTCATGTAGCATGGCTCGCGTGATAGGCCAGCTGGTCTACTATTATGCCGGGCGACCGTATGAGGATAACTACTCGCTCACCAGCGAAGGTGAATGGAGGTCATACGACCTTGTTACGGGCGAGCGCGCTGTATTAGAAGCCTCGCTTCCGCCTTCGGGTACCGATGGGCCGGAATACTGGTTCGAAGTCGCCGAGACGGAGGATTGCACGAATTGCGTCACGTTCCCTGACTGGAGTAAGCACTACTGGCGTTTTGAGACTGTAGTTTTTCTGGAGGACTACAAGCTCGTTAACGGGCACGGTGTACTTGATTACTACCTGTTGCTTGATGGCGGTGAGCCGATCAGTTTGTGTGCCGCGTGCTCATGGCCGCACCCTGATAATGATGGTGGCCTTTACTTTGCCGCCAATGACCAGGGAATCGGTTACTGGGACGCCGAAAGTGGCATCACATACATTGAGATGCCATATCTCATCAAGGACGTCGTTGTCGTGAACTAAACGACATAAAAGGGATGAGTCAGAGATTAACTGCTTTTGGGCAGTTTATATTGTAGCCTTGCTACAGATCTCCGGCTCGTCCCATTTTTTTTGCGATAAATTTGTATTATAATAGTAGATATGATGGATGGAATGGAAAATGAAGGGTCAATGGTTGCTGCAAGCGAAACAAGAGAAGCTTCAGAAACTGCTCCAGAAATTAAGCATGATTTGAGTGAGGTTACAAAAGGTGAGGATTATGTGGCAAAACTCGCTGAAATTTTGCCAACAATGGACGATGCGACTTTAACTCAGATTGTTGACTCTGCGGCTGAGGATTATGCCAAGTTTGATCCTGAGCAGTTTGGTTTTAAACTCCCCAATGAACTTTCTGTACATGGACGAAATGCACAAGGAGAGGAAGTAGATCTACCTGATACGTTGTCTTCCCAGCGTGCTTTGGTGGCTAATGTTGCTACTGAACTTTTCTTAAGAAGATTAAATGAGGCTACAGAAATACCAAGGCACGACACAGCTGGTGCTAATCGGTATGAGTTCCCGGAATCAAAAGTAGCTCAACTGGGTCAAGTTGAACGAATGGCCAATGCACTTTATTCTCCAGTGATGGACAGAGATGGAATTATCCGAGATGTGCAAGCCAGAATTTCTGAGAAAGAGTCCTATTATGATAGGGAAACCAATTTGAGAACTGATGACAAGAAAATACTAGAAGAGCTGTTATTTGATAAAGATAACCTAACAAAGGATCAATTGAAACATCTTGGGGCAAATGATTACAGGATGAATTATATGCTTCAATCACTAAGGGAGACCCTAACCTCGCCCCAGTATGCATTGAGGCTAGACTCATCATTGGCTAGAGTACAAACTTCTGGGCCGGTAAATATAGATCGATATGGTGGTGCATATGGTCCTGTAAGTCAGCAAAACATGGAAAAATTTGCAGATCTCAATAAAAATTTTGAAGCTACAAAACAGGAAAAGCCTGCTGCATAGATCAACTAACCCCATAGTTTGTTTTTTGTCCCACACTTGAGATATACTACTTCTGTTCGTTTTCAACACAAAGGAGGTTAACATGCAAGAACATGATGAAGCTCTTTCCTGGTTTTTTGCGGTTTCATTTCTCACTCAGGCTGTTGGCATTGTTGCGGTTTTTTCTTTTTTGACTAGTGAGGATCCAATTGGCAGCATCGTTGCGACTGTACTGCTTGCCATTCCTATGGTTCTTTGCATGATCCTTGAGTTTCACCTTATGAATCACAAGGGGATTACCGGTCAATTCCCCAGACTGACAAAATGGGATTTGCGCCCCGCTGCACTGAAAGTGTTTTTTTGGCTCGGTGTAGTGTTCTTGGCTGAAGCGGTGTTCTTTGTCCATGTGGCAATCTACCCGATAGTGGGTGGAGTACTTTTGTCGGCTATTTTGGTGCAACTAGCACTTTTTGTAAGTTTTCTAATGGCCTGCGTTTACCTGGTCGTCGTTTTACTCATCAGTAGCAGGTTACCCTGGTCATAGCTCTCTTGGTGAGACAACAATTGTAATTTCTGTTGTCTCACCAGACATCATCTTAGCCCCATAGTTTGTTTATATACTTCAGTTTTTGGTACAATACTCCCGCACGTTTCGTATTGAACTTGGTAAGGAGGCAATATGCTTCAGATCAGAAAGTCACCATTTTTCGGTGGGTTTGTGCTGGCACTCATTGTTGCGATCGTGTCATCCCGGTTTGTTTGGTTGAGTCATGTGCTGGAGATGTTTATCCAGATGGTGATTGGCGGCTATAAGCCAATCTATGTGGGGATGATCTCTGTAAACAATGCACTCGGGGAGCTGTCTCTGGTCTTTGCGATTTCTCTGGCTTTGATGGTGCCGTTTTTGATGCTTATGTCCAGCTGGAATGAAACCTTTCGCTTTTTTCAAGTAAGGGGACAAGGAATTCCTGAGCCAGTGGTAGCCTTTGTGGAAGAGCTTGTCTTTCGCAGTTTTGGCATCGGAGTCTTGAGCACGCTTCTGCCGGATGGGACATTCAGCCTGTTAGTGCTGGCAATTGCCCTGGTCTATGCACTCTGGCAGACAAAAGATGCCGTCTATGGCCGGTTTCCTTTAATGGGATTCCATTTTGTGGTGGGGCTGATCTGCTCATATGTATTGATGCGCTATGGCTTGGTTGCTGCATTTGGTATTCGCTATCTGGGGATTCTTGTGCAGCGAGCGCATTATGAGGAGCGTCGGGCTTCTGTGTCTGGGCTTGAGCTGGTGCAAAATGCACTTTTTGTGATAACCCTGTTTATCCTGGTTCAACTTTCCAACACTCCGGCAATTGGTAGTTATGTCCTAAGCACGGTTCCGTACCAGCCGGTAGCATTCGGCATCCTCATTATCATTATAGCCATCATTCAGGAGCTGGTCTTGAGGATTGCGGCGTTCCGTGTGTTTGAGCGAAGAATGGTGCTGACACCGGTTATGCGCGACACGCGTCTTGTCTTGGGGAGTGTACTTTTCCTCTCGATACTGGCGCTTGTGTTTGGATGGTGCCGCATCATGGGTATCGTTGACCTTTTTAAGCTCATTGTCTTTGGAGCAAATTCGATTACATCGGTTGTCAATATGCCTGTTGTAGGTATCATTGCCTTCGGGGCGATGTTTGGCTTACACCTTCTTGTGAAGGGTATGGAGCACGAGAAGTTGGCGGACTTGGCCGCGACTATGTTTGATGTTGCTCTCGTAATCGGTGGATTTATGTTTGGACTGGTTTATGCGATAGCCATGATCTTTGTAGTTTGTGTAGTCTACGCGCTGATAGAACGACTGGGGGTCTGGCTTGATACAAAAATCGGTATAGGTGACCACATAGCATATTAAATAATATCGAAATAGCAGTTGAGCAGAAGTTTCTTGACAAGGAGACTTCTGCTCCGTACAATACACTTACTCTTCTGTAAATGCTAGTTCCGTTGAAGCTTGCCACCAATCCGCGTAATAATGCATTTAATAGAAATATAATTTAAGCCACAATGGCAGCTAAAACAAAAATTTCCAAAAAAGATATCAAAGAGGAAGTAGTAGAAGAAAAGGTAGACACCTTACCTGTTGAAGAATCTAAATCTGACTCTTCCTTAGTTGAGAAAGTTGACGCTTCTCTCGTTGTTGATGATCGTGTGCTTCCAGATAGTGGGCTTCCAACTGAAATGGTTGAAGGGGTACTGGATATTGCCAATGAAGGCTCAGGATTACTGCGCCCAACCTATCATAATTCAGATCATGATATTTATATTTCAGCTTCACAGATTAGAAGGTTTAACCTGCGCACCGGTGATCTTATTGGTGGACTCGCCCGTCGACCTAAGGAAAATGAGCGTTATTGGGGACTTCTAAAGGTAGAAACAGTTAACGGGGGGGCTGCACAGGAGTTGGCCGGTAGAGTAGATTTTGAAAATTTACTTGCGGTATATCCAGACCGCCAGATTACCCTTTCTACAGAGTCTGATATTTTGACAACTCGTGTAATGGATCTTGTATCTCCAATTGGATTTGGTCAGCGTGGGCTTATTGTAAGCCCTCCTAAAGCAGGAAAAACTTGGCTTATTAAAGACATTATCACAGGCATTGCGAAGAATCACAAAGATGTAAATTTGATGGCGGTACTTATTGGTGAGCGTCCCGAGGAAGTCACCGATATTTCGCGGCATGTTGAACGCGAAACTGATGGCAAAGGACAAGTGGCGGCCTCTAATTTTGACGAAGATCCAGACGACCAAACCCGTGTTGGTGAGCTTGCGCTAGAGCGTGCTAAACGCATGGTTGAAGATGGTAAAGATGTAATTATCGTTCTCGACTCAATTACACGTATGGCGAGAGCATATAATCTTGCTCTTCCAACCAGTGGTAGAACGCTTACCGGTGGGTTTGATCCCGCAGCACTTCAGCCAGCAAAGAAATTCTTTGGTGCTGCCAGAAATATAGAAAATGGAGGAAGCTTGACAATCATAGGTACCTGTTTGGTAGAGACAGGTTCTCGAATGGACGACCTTATTTATGAAGAGTTTAAAGGAACCGGCAACATGGAGTTGCACCTTACTCGAAAGCTTGCAGAACGGCGCATTTTTCCAGCGATTGATGTAACCAGGTCGGGAACTCGCCAAGAAGAACTTCTTTATGGCAGAGATAAGCTAAAGCAGGTTCATACACTTCGAAGAATGCTTGACATGGTTCCCGAAGATGAGCGCACAGAGACACTCCTTAATCGCCTTGAAAAAGCCAAAACAAATGATGATTTCTTGGAAGAATTAAAGACTGCTTGAGCTTCTGGCGGTCTCTTGAGTAGTGAGTTTGCATATGGTACGCTTAGCTGCCAATGGTACCTGAACCTGCCGAAAACCCTAAAAGTATGCGGGAAAACTTGCAGGAATTTAATGACGACATTCATACATTTTGTCACGAGCTCTTTGAGTTCAGTACAAAGTCGCTCCATGTCCAAATAGGCCGCATCGATGCTAGTAAGTCACTATTTGTATCAACACTTTATCGCAAGCGTGGCCGTATGGCCCAGCGTCTTATGCATTCGGGTATGGCAGGAATAACTGCCTTTGGTGTTATGGTTGCTCCTATTGTCGCTGAAGAGTTTCCCGGTGATGGAGTTGATCCTTGGGATGCCCCATCTCCTTCACAAGTGCTGTCAGCTTCGACGAGCGTTCAAAACACCTCAACTATTATTGCTGATCGCGAATATCGTGATTCCACCATTGAATATACCGTTGCGGAAGGTGATACCTTAAGTTCTATTGCACAAAAATTTGGGATCTCTGTTGACACTATTCGATGGGAAAATGATCTTGCAAGCCGTGACAGTATCAAAATTGGCCAGGCTTTGTCCATACTTCCAATTACCGGTGTGAGTCACAAGGTTAACAAAGGGGACACGGTGTATTCAATTGCGAAAAAATACGACATAGATCCGCAAGGAATTGTTAATTTTCCGTTTAACACCTTTGTGAATGACGAGACATTTGAACTCGCAGTTGGCCAAGTGATTATTGTCCCTGATGGTGTAAAGCCATTTGAGGTGCAATGGAGCCCAGTTGCCCGTGTCCGCCAAATTACTCCAGATGCGGGAACGGTTACTGCTTCAGGACAGTTTATCTGGCCTACCAATGGAACCATTTCTCAAAACTACTCTTGGTATCATCCTGGTATTGATATTGCAAATCGTGCGGCTCCGGCTGTCTTGGCTGCAGATGCGGGTACTGTGGCTGTTGCTGGATGGCCAGATGCTTATGGGTATGGCAATCGTGTAGTCATTGATCATGGAAATGGTACTCGAACACTTTATGCACATCTTTCCAGGATCCATGTTGTGCCAGGGCAAACTGTTCAGCGGGGAGACACTATTGGAATCATGGGATCAACCGGACGCTCAACCGGTATTCATCTTCACTTTGAGGTGATACAAAATGGAGTACACCTAAATCCTTTGGGTGTATTACGGTAAAAAAAGAGGGTCTCTCTTTGTGTTTGTAGAGAAACCCTCATAGATCTGTTATTCGTTCAGGAACCCTCCTGCGCCATCAAGACTTGTATCCTGAGTTCTGTAAGCTAAAACTTGATAGAGCGGTGATGTGCGGATTTCATCGATCCAATCGCGGTCAACTTCGAAGCCAAATTTCAGCACATGTTCAAATACCGCAGACCCTTTGTGTGCAAAATGTCGGATAACTCGCCATGTGGTGGCGACCTGGTCTTTGTGGAATTCGCCAACTCTCAGCATTTGTTCAACAAATAGCACACCATACATCGAGATGGTATGATCACTTGAGCAAGCCAAAACAGCTGCCTCAGCGATAATCGTCCATTTAATTTCAAAGATTCCTGTTTCAAGAGCTCCTGCGACAACGGCAAAGGTAAGTGTTCTGATGTTTTCAGAGCATTCCGGTAATGTCTGAATGAAAGTCGTTATGGATGATTCGTTCACTTTTTACCGCCTCCAAATTACTAGACAGCTGGGGGATTATAGCATTTTGGGGAGGTAGTATAATACAATTCAGGTTCGGGCCGTTAGCACAGTGGTAATGCACCGCATTCGCATTGCGGAAACGGCAGTTCGATTCTGCCACGGTCCACAAAAGAAGGCTCATCTTTTGTCGTTACAAGATGAGCCCTTGTTCTAGTTATTAGTAGCTACTGGAATTTTCCGATAGCAGATGTTACCGATTAAGCCAATAAATTGTCGGTGCTGTTCGATGACCTCTTCGATATCTTGGCCAGACTTTTCAAGCTCTTCTCTTG
>Ga0155091_133_pt6 | contig 17505 bp, 26 predicted proteins | sample RifCSPhighO2_01_FD_106059 | JGI IMG/M metagenome (GOLD analysis project Ga0155091, IMG submission 106059) | Candidatus Woesebacteria bacterium RIFCSPHIGHO2_01_FULL_41_10
GTTCTCAAGTCCTGGAACCGGATAGAAATAATCATCAAAGGTAACAGGGATCTCGACGTTTATGCCTCCCAAGGTATCAACTGCAAGCTTGAAGTTTTCAAAATCTATTGCTGCATAATAATCAACTTCTGCTCCAATGATGGTGCTTACCACGTCTTTTATTAACGTCCCGCCACCATTGGTTCCAGAATATTTTGGTTGCTTGAGTGGTTCCATAGTGTCACTAATTCCAATGGCGTAGGCCTCGTTAATCTTGCGCGAATCTGATCGATCGCTTCTTGCAGGAACTGCTACCCAAAGATCACGAGGGATACTGATAAGGGCAGCGCGCCGAGTATCGGGCTCAATATGAAGAAGCTGTATTGTGTCAGCTAGTCCGCCACCAGGATGTCCGGCTCCGCCATGACCGATAAGCACGATATTAATTGTGTCGTCTGTATCTTCAAAGTTATAGCTTTCTGGCTCATTGGTAGCAACAGGTCCTTCGCCTTCCAGTGTCGTAGATTGGGGAGCATAAGCTGCCTTGTGCAAAAATATCATGACAATACTTGCAGTAATGGTGGCTACAAGGAGTGCCTCAAAGTAGGGAACGTACCTCAAAAACTTCATCACACTTCCCATTGTACACTCTCGATTTGTTATTTCTTCCCAGAAATACTATAATTCCTTAGTTGAGTTTCGGTCTTTCAGGTACTTCGTTTGTGCTTCGAGAGAAAGGCTCCAAAAAGGGGGTGAAATAAATTGCAAAATAAAGTATACGTAGGAAATCTTAGTTACACAGTAACAAGTGAACAGCTTGGCGAACTTTTCGCCGCAGCTGGTAAGGTTGTGGAAGCGATTGTAATAAGCGACAAATATTCAGGCCGCAGTAAAGGTTTTGGTTTTGTCACTTTTGAAAAGGAAGAGGATGCCGCTAAGGCTATTGAAATGTTTAACGAGAAAGAGAACGATGGACGTACCCTCGTGGTAAATATCGCTCGCCCAAGAGAAGAGAACTAAACGTGAATTACCTGCCCAATTTACGCCCCTCACTCAAGGTAGTGTAGTATTGTTTGTATGATTGATTTTCCTGTACCAACACTTTTGATTACCGGATTTTTGGGATCCGGGAAGACTACATTTATTAATTGGCTTCTTGAAAAATTCCCCGAAAAACATATCAGTGTCCTCCTTAATGAGTTTGGTGATATTAAGCTTGAGAGTCAATTTGTCAAAGCTCATCATGGAGACATTGTTGAGCTTGCGAATGGCTGCATGTGCTGCGTAGCCAAAAGTGATGTACCGCATGCAATAAATTATATTTTGGACAAAAGCCCGCAAACTGAGCATATTCTAGTAGAAGCTTCTGGTATGAGTGATCCAGAGCCTGTTCGCGCGACACTCCAGAGTCCAGAACTTTCAAAACGTATTCGTTATGATGCAAATTTATGTATAGTGGATGCCCTTAATTTTGAATCGACCAGAGCAGAGTATCCAATTGTTTTGTCACAGGTGGGGGATGCTGATATTGTGCTTCTTAGCAAAGTGAGCCTTGTATCTCCAGAGCAAACACAGAAAATTATTACACTACTTTCTGGGATAATCCCAGATGTTAAAATACTTACCTTTGATGACACCCTTACTCCAGGTATGTTTCTGGATCCGGGGGATATAGGTAAACGAGTACGTGATGATAGTAATAGCCACCAGCATACCCACGAAAGTTTTGTGACCTGTCTTTGCCAAACTGACAAGAAGATAGATAAAGACAAAATCTTAAAATTTTTGCAAAGTAACCCTAAGGGAGTAATCCGAGCAAAAGGTTACATAACTGCTTCTACAGGAGAGTACCTACTCATACAATACGTGGGGAACCGGCTTGAGGTTTTGGAGGAGAATAAAAAAAACATGAACCCTTCCTCTGTAATGTTATTTATAGGCAAGGATATTAACAGCGCTGAAATTGAACATTCGTTTCAAGAGTGTGTGGTGGCTTGACGGAGATTAAAGCCCAGAACTCTGTCAAGTGAAACATGGGAAAAGAGAATAATCCCATATCCAGTGAGAAAAAGAGTGTCTGTGTACATACCGACAGCCATGCACAAAAAAGCTAACACATAGTTGTGTACCAAGTTGTAAAGAAAGGCTCCAACTTTCTCGTTTTTGGCATAACCGATAAAAGAAATGTCAGGAGTTAAAAATAGAGCAATAAACATTCCCCAGCTTCCCTGAAAAATTCCATATAAAAACAGTGAAGCAGCAAATAGAGCAAGAGCTTCCAGCCGCAAAATTACTTTGGTCATGGTTTATCATTGTAACAAAAAACGCTATACTACAGGCAGGATTTTTGATCCTGAAGTACATTTCGATCAAAGCAAGAAAAGGAGTATTATAATGGCTGCAGTCCGGAAGTATGAAGTGGTGATTACACCTAGTTCGCAGGTGAATGTGCTGGCGCAAAGGCTGGCAATGGCCGGGGCGACTCATGGAGGCATCTATGACGTAGTGTTGGATGGTCCCGATATCGTCCCGCAAGGTGACACAGTGTACGCTACCAACTTTTTTTGCCGAACCATGCCAATTATGCAAATCGAAGTCGTGCAGCCGGGAGACGGGACACCGATCAATACCCGTTACGCGGCGCGGCTTGCGAACCGGATTTTCCTGCCGGGAGGCTACTCGCAGCGGCTTGCAGCTCGCATCCACCTGAATGGGCGGATTAATATCCTATCCATGAATTCGCTGGCTACCGATGTCGAGGACGACTGGTTCGGCGAGAATGAGCTGCTGGGCTATGCCGGCATACACGATTTGCACGAAGACATGATTCCTGCTGATGTGAGTGAACCTGTTGATGTCGTGGCTACGGCTATGCGTCAGCTCATGAATCCGGCGGAGGCTCGTCGCGCTGGATTTGCTGCTGGGCAGCGACTGCGTCGAAGCCTATCGCAGAGCTTCATGAGCCTGTGGACAGCCCTCCCGCGACTGTAGTGCACACGTTTTTCAAGATCAGACCTCTCCAGAGGAATTTTCATTTAACCTCTCGGAGAGGTTTTTTTTGCCATATAAATTGTGATATAGTAATCGTATCTTGTTTTTGACTGTGATTATGATACTTTCTTCTTTTGAAATACTTCAGGGGGGTGATGTATGTGGATAATAAAATCTACGTAGGCAATCTTGCTTGGGAGGTGGAAAATGAGGATTTACGCAATGCCTTTTTAGAAGTTGGCAATGTTGTTGATGTGCTTGTCGTAAAAAACAGACGTGGTCGCTCAAAGGGATTTGGCTTTGTTGAATTTGAGACTCCTGAGGCAGTACAAACTGCAATTGCGCAAATGAATGGAAAAGAGCTTAAAGGTAGAAACATGGTAGTTCGTGAGGCACGCCCTCCACGAACTGATCAAGCTCCAGAAGGGGGAGTGCAACCGGAAGTACCCGCGCAATCGGTGGAACCAAAGTCTACTGAAGTGATGACAGCAGAAATGCCAGCAGTCGTGAGCAAAGATGTAGTGCAAGGGGAGGTGACCATTGGCCAGACAACGGAAGTAGTACCGAGTAAGGATGAGGACACATCGGTGGAGTAACCTTTCTACGGTATAATACGTAATGAAGGGCTTGTTTATCGGTGTTTGGGTTATTATTACAATCTTTATTGCTCCTGTTGAGGTTTTGGCACAAGAGTACATAACCTCTCAGTTTGAGGCAGAAGTGACTGAGGTTCTTGATGAGCAAATCGTTGAATCAGGAAACCTTTCCGGCATAGTTCAGAAACTTCAAGTCAAAGCCATTGATGGAGAACTGCAAGGGCGAATGGTAGTAATAGAAGAAGGACAGTTCGTTCGAGTTGATCAGCCGAAGTACAATGTAGGAGACAGGTTGATTATTACTCAGATTAGTGCTCCTGATGGAAGCTCGCAATTTTATATTACAGACTATGTTCGTAGTGAGGCACTCATTGGGCTATTCGTTTTGTTTGTTTTACTTACTATTATTATTGGTCGTTTTGCAGGGGTGGCCTCATTTATTGGGATGGTTTACTCTTTTGCGGTAATCTTTACAGTCGTGTTACCCTTGATACTTCGAGGGGTTAATCCAGTTCTGGTAGCTATTGGCGCGTCACTTCTTATTGTTCCTGGCACATTTTATCTATCTCATGGAATTAACCAAAAAACACATGTTGCTGTTTTAGGTACAATCATAACCCTCATTATCACAACCGGCTTGGCAGCTGTAACAGTTGAAGTTACGCACCTTACTGGATTTGCATCTGAAGAAGCTGGGTTTTTGCAATCGCAGTTGGGAGGAAATGTGAATATGAAAGGACTTCTTTTGGCTGGGATTATTATTGGTACGCTGGGTGTACTTGACGATATAACTGTTTCTCAGGCAAGTATAGTTTCAGAGCTCAAAACGGCTGCTCGACTAAAAAACCCAAGGAAGCTTTATTCATCTGCTATGCGGGTTGGGCGTGATCATATTGCATCTCTCGTGAACACATTAGTACTTGTTTATACGGGAGCTTCTTTGCCGCTTCTTCTCCTTTTCATCAACTCAGATCAGACATTTGGTAGAGTAATAAATTTAGAAATAATTGCAGATGAAGTTGTCCGGACATTGGTTGGCTCTATAGGCTTAGTCTTGGCAGTCCCGATTACTACAGCTTTGGCTGTGTATTGGATGAAGGGCGAAAAGGATAAAACTCACTCTTTCCACTCACACTAACTACCACTCAATGGGGTCAAAGTTGTGCATGACTAAATATGTGTTGGCTTTGGAAAAGTGTCTGCAACCAAAAAACCCTCTGTGAGCTGAAAGTGGGGAAGGGTGTGGGGCTTCCAATACGCAGTTTTTTGTTCTGTCTATGAATGCACCCTTTTGCTGGGCATAAGATCCCCAAAGCAGATAAACAATATGTCTTCTGGTCTTGGCGAGTGAGTGGATTGCTGCATCAGTGAATTCTTCCCAGCCCTTATGTTGATGTGAACCTGCAAGGCCAGCTCGCACAGTAAGGGTGGCATTGAGCAAAAGCACCCCCTGCTTTGCCCAGCGAGTAAGCTCCCCATCATTGGGCATTTTTATTCCCATATCATTTTCTATTTCTTTGTAGATATTAATAAGTGAAGGTGGAATAGGAATATCTTTGCCAACACTAAAACTTAAACCGTTAGCTTGCCGTGGTCCATGGTAAGGATCCTGTCCAAGGACAACCACTTTTACTTCTTCGATGGGAGTGTAATCAAAAGCTGAAAAAATTCTCGTAGGGGGTGGATAAACTATAGTGCGCTTGTACTCATCTTTGACAAATTCAGCAAGCTCGACAAAATATGGCTTTTCAAATTCCTCCTCCAGAGCGTTTTTCCAGCTTTCTTCAATCTTCACGTTCATGAGCGTATTGTAACGACTCCCTTAAGTTATGACAAAGATTTGTGTAATATAAAGTATATTCTTTTAGCCAAGGGGGTGAATGGTAATGAAAATGAAGAAAAAAGACTGGGCACAAATCTCTCAAATCCTTATGGGTGGGGCAGTTATTTCGGTAATTTTATCAGGTATAGGCTACACCGGGACGGATATTTGGTTGGCCTCTACCCAGTGGTTACTGGTTGCAGTTGTGCTTGCACTCTTTGGAGTCTATGCACGAATGAATAGCTGACAGAGTTGTACTCAGGATGTAAGTTGCACTCATAGTAAACCTTCTGCTAATCTGTGGATAATGAGAAGAGTAGATATAGTAGTTGCAGTGGTGGTTTTGTTAGTCGGAGGACTTATGTTGTGGCGTTTTCTCACTCCAAAGGTAACGCCAACAGTTGAACCAACTCCAGCTCCAACGCCTTCAATTGAAGACCAAATCGAGGGTATATTTGATATTGATGTCCCGGAATTTGGTGAAAAAGTAGATCTGGTCCCGGTAGGAGATAAAGAAGGTGTTGCTATTGCAACACGCTACGAAAAAGAGAGTCGGCTTCTTTTGAGTGTTTTGGCTGATCTTCCAGCGACAACCCAACTTTATCAAGTTTATGGAATCGAAAGTGGAAAAGAAACAAACATTGGTTTTCTTGTTAATGCAAAGGGTGGTTTTATGGGAGAATTTGACATAACAGGCTCTTCATATAGTGGGGTTTTCGTTCGCGAAGGCGGCGAAATAATTTTAACTGGAAATTTTCCTCAGTAGCTTTATACTTGGTTTTATTTGATACACTGTATACATGAATAAACTCTTCTGTCTTTTGCTGGGAATTGGAATTTTGGGACTTATATTTCCTGCTCAAGCACAGGCTGCATTGGTGACTGCTACGACTGAAGGGGAGTTGGTTATTAATGTCCTTGCGTTTACTACTGATCCACTTTTGGCCTCAGAGGAACATGAACTTGCGGTAAAAGACATTGTTCAAACAGGTACTCCTTCGCCAAATACTCGTGTAGTCCTTGATAGAGAGGGAGAGCAAACAGTTTTGCTGGTGCACTCAGGGGACGATACAAAACAACTTGATGTAACAGGCTATACGCGGGAAATTGTCGAAATTGAAGAGCGTGAAGCACCTAAGCGTGTGAGCATCTCAGCTCGCGATGGTAAGTTTGGTATTACACAACAGGGCGTTATTGCTAAGACTGAATTTGCCATCGAGGTGAATGCCGAGGATCATCGTATATCAGTAAATACTCCAAACGGTTCTCGTTTTATCTTCATTTTGCCGTACGATGCGGCAGCACAGACTATTAAATCAAATCTTCTTACTAATATTCCCGGTGAGATTACCCTTACAGAAGGTAACGAAGGAGAGCTTGCATATGAGATACGCGGACAGCGTTTTGTAAATATCCTTAATCTTGTGAGTATTCCAGTAGATGTAACCGCATATATTTCAGCACAAAATGGAAGAGTTATGGAAGTAGAGCAGCCACTCTGGTACTCGCTATTGGGCTTCCTGCTCTCATAGTATAAGTAAATTCAAATTCAAACATGCAAGCAGTAAATATCCCTGTTGCTTTTATCGCCGGAACGTTATCGTTTTTTGCTCCCTGTGTGTTACCCCTGTTGCCTGTTTATATTAGCTATATAGCGGGAGTATCAGTAAATGATTTGAAATCAACTGGTATTGCTCCCTTTCGCAAGAAAGTAATGATTTCAAGTGTAGCCTACGTTTTGGGATTTTCGCTCGTTTTTATCCTAATCGGGTCTGCTATTGGAGGTATTGGTGCAATGTTTCGAGGGAACGCCCGTCAGTTGCAAGTGATTGGTGGGATACTGCTTGTTTTTTTTGGCCTACAATTTAGCGGAATACTAAAAGTAGAAGCACTTGCTCAGGAGTATAAAATAAAGGTTCCTGATTGGGCAAAGCATTTGGGGTATCTTCGTGCATTTCTGCTTGGAATCCTTTTTTCTTTGGCTTGGTCACCTTGTATTGGGCCAATCCTTGGAGTTATCTTGGCGTTAGCTGCAGTTGAAGGGACAGCTTTGGAGGGAGCACTACTTTTGTTTGTTTATTCTCTGGGGATTTCTTTGCCGTTTTTGGTTGTTTCAGCAACTCTTGGCTCTGCACCAAAATATTTGAAAAGTATTGGCCAGCATATAAAGTTAGTGAATGTGGTTTCTTCAATTCTACTGATTCTTCTCGGGGTTCTTCTTATCACGGGAACATATGCTTACCTAAGCAGTTGGCTTGCAAAGCTAGGAACAGGGCTAGCAGGAATTTGATTGCACAGTGGTACAATGTGAAAGGTGGTGGTTCTTTTATGGTTGTTATTTTATACACAACAGTGACTTGCCCATATTGTCGGATGCTCAAAGACTATTTGAGTGAAAAAGGCATTGCATACACTGAAAAATATGTTGACCAGGATACTGCCGCCCGTGATGAAATGATGGAGCGATCGGGTGGTTTTCTGGGTGTTCCCTTTACTGTTATTGATACCGGGAGTGGCGAGCCTGTTTCAATTATTGGCTTTGATAAAAAAAGGATAAATTCAGCTCTTGGAATTGAAGAATAGATGATTTTTGTTAATTTTAAAACATACCCAGATGCTAGTGGACAGAAGGCAATCGAGCTTGCCCGTGCTGTTTGTGATGTTTCCTCGCAAACTGGAATTGAAATTATTTCCTGTCCTCAAACGATTGACCTAAAGGGGGTTGTAGCGATAAGTGATCACAAAGTTTGGGTGCAACATGTAGATCTTTCTGAGCGTGGCCGGGCAACAGGATGGCTGCCTCCGGAAATTGCAAAGGAGGCTGGAGCGGAAGGAACACTTCTTAACCACTCAGAGCACAAGCTCTCTTTTCAGGATCTTTCGAAAACAGTAACTCGTTGTAAAAATGTTGGCTTAAAAGTGCTTATCTTTGCAGACTCGGTTAACGAGGCAACGTCAGTATCCTCGCTCAAACCAGATTATATCGGCTATGAACCTCCGGAGCTTATTGCTTCTAAAGACACATCTGTATCACAGGCTAAATCTGAAGTGATCAAAGCAGTTGTTGATGCAGTGCCAGACACACCAATTCTTATCGGGGCTGGAGTCAAAAATAGTGAAGACGTACAGGTAGGCAAGAAACTTGGAGCAGTTGGTGTAGCACTCTCTTCATCAGTAGTGCTCGCAGAGAATCCTAAAAGTGTGTTGGAAGAGTTAACCGTGGGATTTAAATGAAATTATTTATTGGAGCAGATCATCGGGGATATGAAATGAAAAAAAAGCTGTCCTTGTGGCTCTCGGAGTGGGGATATAATTTTTCAGATTTAGGAGCGCTTGAGTATGAACCGCATGATGATTATACCCATTATGCTTCAAGGGTTGCTTCCATGGTGGCAGAGACAAAAAGCGCTCGAGGGATTTTACTCTGCGGGTCTGGTGTAGGGGTAGATGTTGTGGCAAATAAATTCGATGGTGTCCGGGCTTCATTTGGGAAAGAACCAGCACAAGTGGCTGCGGGAAGAACAGACGATGATATGAATGTACTGGTGATTGCTGCTGATTTTACCTTGCCCAAAGATGCAAAGCATATGGTAAAAGTTTTTCTAGAAACAAAGTTTGATGCGGAGTCGCGACACAAAAAACGCCTCACAGACATTGAACAAATAGAAGCGAATAATTAACAAATGAACTTACCCACGCTTGATTTACTAGATGTTTCTGAAAAGAGAGTTTTAGTACGTTCTGATCTTGATGTAGTTACCAGTGGTGGAGAAGTTCACGAGGCAAAACGATTTGAGTTTCTATTGCCCACACTCACGACACTCTTAGAAAGGGGAGCAAAGAGAATTACTCTCATTGGGCATCGAGGTAGGCCAAATGGCCAAAAAAGTGATGAGTTGTCTAACAAGCCACTTATTTCTTACTTTGAGCAAAAATTAGGAAAAGCTGTAGCGTTTGCTCAAGAATTTTCTGAAGCAGAAGCTTTACCTTCAGAAGTTGTTTTGTTTGAAAATCTTCGTTTTTGGGCCGGGGAGGAGGAGAATTCCTCAGAGTTTGCACAACAGCTTGCCAAGCTGGGTGATGTTTATGTTAATGAAGCTTTTGGCTCAAGCCACCGAGCTCATGCTTCAATTGTGAGTATCCCGAAACTTTTGCCGCATGCAGCAGGACTCCGATTTGCCGCGGAAGTTGAACACCTTACCAAAGTGCTTACAAACCCAGCGCGACCACTGATCTTTATTATTAGTGGGGCAAAAGAAGATAAATTGGAATACGTTAAGCATTTTTCTGAGCTTGCAGATAAGGTATTAGTTGGAGGTAAACTTCCGATGTACTTGGGAGGTCGCGATTTGGGACAAAAAGTTGTGGTGGCGAGACTCCTGCCTGATAATGAAGACATCACGATGCATGCAATTGAGCACTTTGAAGGAGAAATAAAGCGTGCCAAAACGGTTGTCATTAGTGGGCCGTTGGGAAAATTTGAGGAAGATGGCCATAGACAGGGGACGAAACGTGTTTTTGAGACTATTGCGACTACCGATTGTTATAGTCTTGCCGGAGGCGGAGATACCGAACACGCGTTGGCAGAGCTTGGATTACGAGAGAAAATCGACTGGGTTTCTACCGGAGGAGGTGCAATGCTAGAACTTTTGGCAAAGGGAACACTTCCAGGGATCGAAGCACTTATGCAATGAAAACAATAATCTTGCCAGGATTTTCTTCGAAAAATAAGGAGTGGGCTGGGGAGGTAAAAAAGCATTTGAAAGATTCGATGGTTTATGAATGGAAACATTGGAAAAGTGGGAATTCCAAAGACTTCTCAGCATCTGATGAGGCAATGATGGTGATGCACTGGATTGCCGGAAACCCGGTAAATATTATAGCTAAATCTATTGGCACCATTGTTACCATGTATCTTCTTCGCGATAAATGCCCGATTGAAAAGTTAATTCTTTGCGGCATGCCCCTTGCGGATCTGGAAGAGTCTGAGATAGAAATTTACAAAAGCTTGTCAGAATTTGATGCAAAGCGAGTGATTGTCTTGCAAAACAAAGATGACAACCATGGGTCTTTTAAGGAAGTATCAAAACTTCTCGGACAACTAAACAACAAAATCAAGTTGATAGAAAAATCACGCTCAGATCACGAATATCCATACTTTGAGGAGTTTGTGGAATTTTTGACTTCTGGATAATAGGCGTAAACTGGTTTATTCTGAGAGTGTAATGGTAAAAGTTGGAATCAATGGATTTGGAAGAATTGGGAGGCTTGCTTTCCGCGTTTGGTTGCTGCATCACCAGGAAGATATGGATATTGTAGCCATCAATACTTCTGGCTCAATGGGAGCCTTGGACTGGGCGCATCTTGTTAACTACGACACCATGTACCGTAAATTTGAATATGATGTTCATGCAGAAGGGGTTAAAAAGCCAGAGGATGCCACAGACGACGACCCTTTGATTGGACACTTGATAGTAGAAGGAAAACAAATTCCTCTTCTTGCACAGCGAGAGCCTGAAAAAATCCCCTGGGGAGAATATGGTGCTGATGTAGTTATTGAATCGACGGGGAAGTTTACTACAAAAGTTGATGCCGAAAAGCATGCCAAAGGTGGAGCAAAACGTGTTGTTATTAGCGCCCCAGCCAAGGGGGAAAATGTAGAAACATATGTCCTTGGAGTTAACCAATATGAAGGGAAAGGGACAGTGCTTTCAAATGCAAGCTGTACAACTAACTGCATTGCTCCAGTGGCTGCAATTATGCATTCAAAATTTGGTATTGAGAAGGCCATGATGACCACTATTCATGGTTATACTGATGACCAGAGGTTGCAAGACAATTCACACCAGGATCTTCGCCGTGCTCGTGCAGCTGCTGCAAATATCATTCCAACTTCAACCGGTGCAGCGGTAGCGACGACCGAAACAATTCCGGAGCTTCAAGGGCTTTTTGATGGAGCATCCCTCCGTGTGCCCGTGCTTACTGGATCTATCACAGACTTTACCCTTCTTCTCAAACGTGATGTTACGGAAGCAGAAGTAAATAATGCATTTCGGGAGGCAACAGAAAATGCATTGTACAATGGTATCCTTGCGGTGACTGATGAGCCGATAGTTTCTTCAGACATAGTTGGGCGGACGGAGAGTTCAATTGTGGATCTTTCTTTGACACAAGTGGTCGCAGGGAACCTTGTCAAAGTCTTTGCTTGGTATGATAATGAATGGGGATACACCAATCGGCTGGTTGAACAAGCTATTCGTGTTGGCCATACACTAGGGAGTGATACCGCACCGACTGACCCATTGACGTTGTCATTTAAAGATGCCTAAGAAAAAGACTTATACAAAAAAAAGAAAGAAGCAGGTAGCAAAGCTGGTGGTGCCTTGGTATGTTACTCTAGCTGCTCTAGCTGCCAGCATTGCCGCAATGTCCATGGCAATGATGATCTTCTATCGCTAACCAATGAGCTTGGCTGAATTTGAAATTATTCCCGGAATACTAACTTCTAAACCTGAGGAATTTAAATTATTTATTTCTCGTGCTGAGGGGGTAGTTCGGCGGGTACAAATTGATGTTATTGATGGAGTTTATGCAGACAACAAGACAGTATTTCCGGAGATATTTGATGAGATCGAGACAAGGTTGTCACTGGATTTTCACTTAATGGTGAATGAACCAGTCAAATGGGTCGAAAAATGCATCCGAGCAGGTGCTGATCGAATTATTGGCCAGATTGAAATGATGGGCAGTCAGCGTGAATTTGTGGAAGCCGTTGCTCGGGCGGGAATTAAACCGGGGCTTGCAATAGATATCGATAGTTCGGTGGGGTTGCTCGACGATGCAATTCAATATGATTTAGATGTCGTGCTTGTTATGAGTGTTCCTGCTGGCTATGGCGGACAAAAGTTTCATGAAGAAGCACTGGAGAAAATTCACGCACTAGATCTTATGCGCAAACGTGATCAAACTCCATTTCGTATTTGTGATGATGGTGGGGTAACAATGGAATATGTGGACGACCTTAGAAGTCATGGTGCAGATGAGGTTGTGATAGGGAAAAGGATTTTTGCCGGAAATTTGAAAAAAAATGTTGAAAGTTTCATTGCTCGTGCTAATATGGTGAAACCTTAATATGGAAAAACAGTATCAAGCCAGACCACACAGACCATTTATTAAAAATATTGCCTTTTTTGGTGACGCAAACCTTCCTGAAAACGATCCCGTTTATGTTTCAGCTTATGAGCTCGCGAAAAAGCTTGCGACTGAGCGTTTTACTATCGTCAATGGAGGGGGACCTGGAGTAATGAATGCTTCAACACATGGAGCTGAGGAGGCAGGGGGAGAGACTCTTGCTGTAACTTTTTCCCCGAATGACGCACCAGGATTTGAAGGACGCTATTTGGGCAATGTCACCGATATAGAAATTAAAACTGCAAATTATATTGAGCGAATGTTTAAGCTGATGGAACATGCAGATTTGTACGTCATTTTCAAGGGTGGTTCAGGGACAATAAGCGAATTTGGTACAGCATGGGTTTTGGGTAAACTTTATTATGGGCACCACAAACCGTTTATTTTGTATGGGGATTTTTGGAAAGAGATTATCGAAGTAATTGTTAAAAATATGAATATCGATAAACAGGAAAAGGATGTATTTCGTATTGTTTCCACTCCAGAAGATGTAGTTGAATCAATAGATCATTTTGAGCATATACTTGCAAAAATAGACCATGAATCAGACTGCAAAGTTTGCAGTGATTTTGCACTTCATAAGTGATAGAGCCTATGCTAGGCTAAAAGTATGGAAAAGCTGACAAGCATTGAGGAGCTTGAAAGCCAGGCAAACAAAATCAGGCGCGATATTATAAAAATGCTCCTTTCCGCTGGAAGTGGACACTCTGCCGGGCCTTTAGGGATGGCTGATGTTTTTACTGCACTCTACTTCAATATCATGAATCATGATTCAGAAAATCCTTTGTGGGAGGATCGTGACAGGCTTTTTTTGTCAGCAGGACATATCACTCCTGTCCGGTATGCGACTATGGCTCATGCTGGGTATTTCCCAAAGACTTGGCTTAAAAATCTTCGAAAACTAGACTCTCCGTTGCAGGGTCATCCCGAACGAGTTCGTATGCCAGCCCTTGAGTCAACCTCGGGGCCACTCGGAGAAGGGCTCGCCCAAGCTGCTGGCTATGCATATGCTGCAAGGATGGATAACAAAAGGTTTAGAATTTTTTGCGTTACAAGTGACGGAGAGCACAATACAGGTAATCATTGGGAAGCGGTTTTGTTCGCGGGAAAATACAAATTATCCAATTTAACGGTGTTTGTAGATCGAAATAACATTCAAATTGATGGCCATACGGAGGATATTATGCCCCTTGAGCCGCTTCGAGCAAAGTATGAAGCTTTCAATTGGCACACACTTCATATTGATGGACACAATATGGAAGAAATTATTGACTCTGTGAACCATGCGAGAGCTGTTTATGAAAAGCCAACTGTGATTATTTGCCACACCATTCCTGGGAAGGGAGTAAGTTTTATGGAGGGGATGTATGAATGGCACGGCAAGCCACCAAATGAGCAGGAGGCCAAAAAAGCTTTGCATGAGCTGCGAACTTTGGGAGGAAAAATCAAAGGTGAGCATGAGTAAAGGTAATTCAAAAGCAAAACTAATCTTTGCAATATTATTTTCTAGTGTCTGTGCATTAGCACTGGTTTGGTCATATGTTCACACTAACTGGATAGTAACAGAAAGTTGTGCGCCAAGTTTCTACAAAGGCGCACCACTACAAAAGCCTTTATTAGAACTAATCTTTAGACCGACTTATAGATGTAGTTCAGGACTATGATTAATAAATTCTTAAATCTAAATCCAAGTCTTTTTGATAAAAAAGTAAAATAGGGTATGAATAAAAATAAATATCTTAAATATTTTATCTTTGCAGTATCAGTTATACTTGTAGTTTTTATCTGTTTGGCATCTTTTTGGAAATATACTGGCTATACATTGCGAATACCAGACAGGTGTTTTCCCTTGGAACCTTCAACAGTCCGCAGGGAGTTATATATACACGAGCAGGTTATTAATAAATTGTTTGGAGTACCAATCGAATATTATTGTGAGAATTCCTGATAATGTTAAATAAAACTTTAAATTTAAATCCAAACCTCTTTGATAAAAAAGTAGAACAGCTTCCTACTCGGGATGGGTATGGTCATGGGCTGGTGGAAGCAGGGGAAAAGGATGAACGAGTAGTTGCACTCTGTGCAGATTTGACGGATTCAACTCGCACTGCATGGTTTAAAGAAAAATTCCCAAATCGCTTTATTGAAATTGGTGTTGCCGAACAACTTTTGGCGACAGTTGCTTCTGGGATGGCTAATTACGGAAAGATTCCCTTTATCGCAAGTTATGCCACATTCAGCCCTGGGAGAAACTGGGAACAAATTAGAACCACAATTGCTCTAAATGATGTACCTGTTAAAATTGCAGGCTGCCATTCGGGTATTTCTGTTGGCCCCGACGGAGCAACCCATCAGGCGCTTGAGGATCTTGCTACCATGCGTGTAATGCCAAATATGATAGTTGTGTATCCATGTGATGCTCTTGAAGCACAAAAGGCAACAGTAGAAGCAGCTTTTAATGGGAAACCGACCTATCTGCGGTTTGCCCGCGAGAAAACTCCAATAATCACCACAGAAGAAACTCCTTTTAAAATTGGTAAAGCTGAAGTCTTCTGGGAAGCAAATGATCCGCAAGTTGCCATTATTGCGGCAGGGCCACTTCTATATGAAGCGCTTGTTGCTGCTAAAAAACTTGCTGCTTCAAAAATTAATTCACTTGTACTTAATTGCAATACAATTAAACCGTTGGATGATCAGGCTGTGATAAAGGCTGCAAAGCTGGCTGGTTCAGTTGTAACTGTTGAGGAGCATCAAATAAGTGGAGGATTGGGAGGAGCTGTTGCTGAAATACTTGCGAAAAACTTTCCTGTACCCATGGAGTTTGTCGGGATGAATGATCATTTTGGAGAAAGCGGTGAACCGCCGGAATTACTGAAAAAATATGGAATGAAAGCAGCCGATATTGTAGAAGCAGCAAAAAGGACAATAAAGCGGAGAATCGTTTGAAACACTCATGTTGTTCTAAAGCCGTGTTGATGGTAGCATGAGTTCATGGAAGCTGCTCAGCTAGTTGTTTTTGGTTCTGCGCGGATAGACGCCTTCTTAACTCTCCCTGATGACAAGGCCGAAACCTATTGCCGTTTGGATGACCACAAGTGTGTGCTTGAGCTTTCTTATGCAACAAAAATTCCATTAAAGTCAGTGCAATTTCTTCTTGGTGGCAATGGTGCAAATGTTGCAGTAGGAACTGCCAGAATGGGGGTTCGGAGCGTATTGGCCGCAGAAGTTGGTACTGGTGTTATGGGGGACTATGCGAAAGAAGAGCTTGAGAAACAAGGTATTAATACTGAATTTGTGACACAAACTCCTGAGGTACCAGCTGGTTTTGGAGCCGTAATCAACTATCAGGGTGAGCGTACGATTTTGAGCTATTACCCTCCTTCAGAACCTCCCTTTCCTGCGAATGTTTGTGGAGCTGAGTGGGCATATCTAACATCCGTTGGCGAATCATTTGAGAAGTATTTCCAAAAAATTCTTGAATGGCTTGATGAATGCAATGCCAAAGTAGCATTTAACCCAGGTGGTAGGCAAATTAGTAAAGGAAAGGAGTGGCTTGCTCCGTATCTTCAAAAGACTGAAATACTTTTAGTAAATCGCGAAGAGTGCCAGGAAATTACTGGGTTTGGTGATAGTTTTGGTAAAGAAAAAGAATTAATTCAGAAGGCAACTGAACTAGGTCCTAAAAAGGTGGTTCTGACTGATGGAAGAAACGGTTCCTATGGTTTTGATGGGGAGCATTTTTACCATCTGGGAATTTTGCCAGTTGATGCAATTTCTCGGACTGGTGCTGGGGATGCGACAAGCACCGGAATTTTGGCTGCAACGATAAAAGGGAAAAGCTTAAAAGAGGCAATGCTCTGGGGCATGGTGAATTCTACATCGGTTATTGGTTATGTCGGTCCGCAGGTAGGGCTTCTGCATGAGCTAGATATGGATATTTGGTTTGAACGTGCACAAAGCAGCGGTATACAGGTTAAAGAGTTTTAGATAGAGTGAAGTTATGAAAATTTTTGTCAGCAGAAAAATACCAGGAGATACCCTAAAGAAACTAACGGATTCAGGGAACGAAGTTCGTATTTCTGAATATGACAGACCATTAACTTCTGAAGAGTTTTTGGAAGGGGCAAAGGGTTCGGATGCTGTGCTTTCTCTTCTTTCAGACCACATCGATGGCGAGGTTGTTGATGCCATTGGGCCTCAATTGAAAGTGGTCTCAAACTATGCAGTCGGCTTTGATAATATTGTAGTTCCAGAGCTTACCGAAAAAGGCGTGGTTGTGACTAATACCCCAAGTGATGAAGTAAATGAATCTGTGGCTGAGCACGCTTGGGCCTTGATGCTAGCACTAGCCAGAAGAATTGTTGAGGCCGATGAGTCTACTCGTCGTGGCGCCTACAAAGGTTGGGAGCCGGGGATATTTTTGGGCGTAAATATGATTGGCAAAACCCTCGGTATTGTCGGAATGGGCAGAATTGGGGAGATGACGGCTCGCCGTGCCAAGGGTTTTAATATGAAGGTTTTATATAACAAGCGCACTCCCGATCCTGAAGCGGAAAAAGAACTTGGTGTTGAGTTTGCCGAGCTTGACCGCCTGTATGCGGAATCCGATTTTATCTCACTTCATGTTCCACTAACGGATGAAACTCGTCACATGATTAATAAAGACGCATTTGGAAAAATGAAAAGGGGCGTAATTTTGGTGAATACCGCTCGCGGGCCTGTCGTTGATGAAGGAGACTTGGTCGATGCTATTCGGGATGGAAAAGTAGGCGGGGCAGGTCTGGATGTATTTGATAATGAACCTAATATAAACCCTGAACTTGTCGCCATGGAGAATGTGATATTGACTCCTCACATAGCCAGTGCCACCTGGGAGGCAAGAAACAAAATGGGCTCTCAAGCAGTTGATGCGATTTTAGATACTTT
>Ga0155091_109_pt5 | contig 16808 bp, 15 predicted proteins | sample RifCSPhighO2_01_FD_106059 | JGI IMG/M metagenome (GOLD analysis project Ga0155091, IMG submission 106059) | Candidatus Woesebacteria bacterium RIFCSPHIGHO2_01_FULL_41_10
GGTGTTGGGGTTGCTGCTAAAACTCCGGATGAAGCAATTCAAATGTCCTATCGTCAAGGGAGAAGTGATGAGTTTATAGAACCGACGCTTATGGTGAATGATCAAAACGTTGCGATTGCTACGATTCGCGAAAATGACGCTGTAATCTTTTTTAATTTCAGAATTGATCGGCCTCGTCAGTTAACAAAAGCTTTTGTTTTAGAAGATTTCACAAACGCAAATCTTGCTTGGGATTATGATCCTTATGCGGTTGTTTATGAAAAAAAACATATACCAGAGCACCCGGGAGGAGTGACTTTTGATCGTGGGTCGCGATTAAATAATTTGTATTTTGTTATGATGACCGAATATGGTCGACCGATGGTTGAGGCAGGTGCGATGGTTGCATTTCCACCAGAAAAGGTAAAGATGCCGCTTGGTAGGGTGTTTTCTGATAATACCCTTAAGCAACTGCGCGTTGCAGAAAGCGAAAAAGAACGTTTTGTGGGGTTTTACTTTAATGGTCTAGTCGAAGCGCCTTTTTCAGGTGAAGATCGGCTTATTGTACCTTCTCCAAAAGTGCCAACCTATGATCAGAAGCCAGAGATGTCGGCGCTAGAAATGACGGATAAACTCCTCACTCGGTTGCGCGAGACATCTAGTTACAGGTTTGTGCTTGTAAATTTTGCTAATGTGGATATGGTTGGGCATACTGGAAATCTGAGTGCCGCAGTTAAGGCCTGTGAGACAGTAGATCATTGTGTGGGGCTCTTGGCTCAATTTGTGCTGGCACATGACGGCGCCCTTGTTATTACGGCAGATCACGGAAATGCCGAAGAAATGATTAACCTTCAGACGGGTGAAGTAGAAACTGAACACAGTGCAAATCCTGTTCCCTTTATTGTTGTTAGTAAGCATTTTTTGGGTAAGCCGCACACCCTCCCTGGAGGGATTGTTGCAGATGTCGCTCCTACTGTATTGGCTCTTATGGGGCTAAACAAACCAACTCTGATGACTGGTAGGAATTTGCTTGAGCAAATTGGGAGATAAACTAGTTGCTGGCGTAGCGCCTCAGAAGTCCAACGACGCGTCCTTGTATCGTTACATTTTTGACAAAGATCGGACTCATAGTGGAGTTTGCTGGTTCCAGGCGAATACGTGTTGATTCTTTGAAAAAGCGTTTCAATGTGGCCATACCATTATCAAGAAGGGCAACAACAATTTGACCATTTTGAGCTGAATCAGTTTCTTCAACAACGACATAATCACCATCTCTGATTTGCTCGTCGATCATTGATTCACCTCGAACCTGCAACACATATACGCGCTTTTTTCCTGAAACAAATGAGGGACCAACGCTAATTGAGGCGTTTGGGTCTGTGTGTGGCTCGATTGGAGCCCCGGCCGCGATATAACCTAGGATGGGTACTTCAATTGCGCGCTCTCCAAGAAAATCTGGAGTAGCATCAACCAATTCTATTGATCTATTTTTTCCTGGTGAACGTTTGATTAGCCCTTTATTTTCTAGTGCAGTGAGATGCTCATGAACGGTCGCAAGAGAGGAGACATTAATGGCATCGGCAATTTGTTTGAGTGTTGGTGCAACGCCATTGCCTGCAATGTATTGTTGTATAAATTCCAAAATTTGTCGCTGCCTTTTATAAAGTATTGGTGCCATGTTTCGCGTTTTATTAGCAAAATTACTTTACTAACAAAACCCGAAGATGTCAAGAGTAAAATTAAAGAAAAAAATAAACCCCCAGAGGTGATTTTGATACCCATGGGGGTTTGCCTTAACTGTATCCTTGTATTTTATCGATTCTTTTCAGAATCTTGTCACATTCTCCTTTGTTTAGGATGCTGCTTTCAATGTAGATTTCCGGACTACAACCAAGAATTTGACCGAGTAGGACAAGATATTGCCTGCGTGCTCGATGACGCCGATACGCTAGATCATGGGTCATGTGAGCTGCAAGCAAATTCGCGAACTGCTTTACACGTTTGTTAATGTCAGAGTCAAACCGTGTTGCTTGGTATTGTAGATTACGAGCACCTTTCCAATTGCGGGCTGGCAAAAGGGCGAGTTGCATGACAGCGACGTGCACTCCTAATTTCGTTTGATTGTCATCCAGTATCTTATACAACTCATCAAACACAGGTTTTAGTGACTTCTCCATAAATCACCTCACTTCATAGGTATAAAGGCGATGAAGGATTATACCACTTTCGTATTTAGTTCGGGTGGTATACAATGTTTTGTATGGCAAAATTCAAACTCAAAAGTGAATATAAACCTATGTATGATCAGGTGACTGCGATTGACTCTCTTATACAAGGGATTCGTGACGACAAAAAATACCAAGTGCTTTTGGGAGTTACTGGTTCAGGAAAAACATTTAGTGTGGCAAATGTAATTGAGAAACTCCAAACGCCGACGCTTATTATTTCGCATAACAAAACCCTCGCAGCTCAACTTTACCAGGAATTTCGTGATTTCTTTCCTGAAAATGCGGTAAGTTATTTTGTAAGCTATTACGATTACTATCAGCCTGAAGCTTATATCCCTTCAACTGATACTTATATCGAAAAAGATGCCGATATCAATGAATTGATTGATAAACTCCGTCTTGAAGCAACGGCAAATATTTTGACCCGTAAAGATGTGATAGTTATTGCCTCTGTGTCGTGTATTTATAATATTGGTTCTCCAGAAGAGTACGGTAAATTTGTTTTTGAGTTTGTGACGGGAATGCACATTACTCGTGAACAAATCATTAATCGACTGGTTGATTTGCAATATGATCGAGGAGATTTTGGTTTTCACAGGGGGACTTTTCGGGTGCGTGGAGACACGATCGATATTTACCCTGCTTATACAGATGAAGGTATTCAGATGGATTTACTGGGAAACAAACTTGTAGCAGTGCGATTTATTGATCCCGTTACGGGTGAAGTGATTGGGGAGCAAGATCCCAATAAACCTCATGCACTTTATCCTGCAAAGCATTTTATTACTGATCCGGCACAAAATAAAGATAACTTTGCAAAAGTTCGTAAAGACCTGGAAGAGCGCGTTGCTTGGTTAAAATCTCAAGGGAAAGAGCTTGAGGCACATAGACTTAAGCAAAAAGTGACCTATGACCTTGAGATGATTGAGGAAGTAGGCTATGTCAAAGGCATTGAAAATTATTCTCGCTATTTTGATGGCAGAAATCCAGGTGATCCACCAAATACCTTATTGGCGTATTTTCAGGCTGCTTACGGAGATAAGTGGCTGGTCGTTGTTGATGAAAGTCACATTTCTTTTCCGCAGGTCAGAGGAATGTATGCTGGGGATTACTCGCGAAAACAAACCCTTGTCGATTATGGTTTCCGGCTGCCGTCATCTTTTGACAATCGTCCACTTCAATTTGATGAATTCATGAGAAGAGTCCCCAGATTTATAGCAACAAGTGCCACCCCTGCGCCTTGGGAGTTATCACTTACTGGAGAAAATAATATAGTTGAGCAGTTGTTACGCCCCACAGGGATTCCAGATCCAGAGGTGGAAATTAGACCTACAAAGACACAGGTTGCTGATGTAATAGAAGAAGTGAGAAAACGTGCCCAAATGGGGGAGCGTACCCTTATTACAACTCTCACGAAGCGTACCGCTGAGGATTTATCCGATTATTTGAAAGAGCAGGATCTTAAAGTTCATTATATTCATTCTGATGTTAATACCCTTGATCGAACGGATATTTTAGATGATTTGCGTTCTGGCAAGTATGATTGTTTGATTGGTATAAATTTACTGCGTGAAGGTCTTGACCTGCCTGAAGTAAGTTTGGTGGCAATTTTAGACGCGGATAAAGAAGGCTTTTTGCGCAGTGAAGTAAGTCTTATTCAAACAATGGGACGAGCGGCGCGTCATGTTAAAGGTGAGGTTATATTGTATGCAGATTCGATTACTGGCTCTATGAAACGGGCACTAGATGAAGTAAGAAGACGTCGTGAATATCAACTCATGAAAAATAAAGAGTATGGAATTACTCCACAATCGATTAAAAAACCCATTCGCGAAAAGTTAATTGAACGGGATGAAAGAACTGATAAATGGGCCTTCGATGATACAAGAGCGACATTTTTAAGTCTTCCTGAAATTGAAATAGGAGAGCTCACGCCGATGGATCGAAAAAAACTGATTAAAAACCTGCGTCGAGAGATGAAACTGGCTGCCAATGATTTAAATTTTGAACTTGCTGCTCAAATTAGAGATAAAATCCGCGAGCTTGAAAGTTAGCTGGTATAATAACGTACTCAGTAGCCAAACGAAAGGATCGATCATGTGGGTCATACGACTAGACGAACCTGATGAGTGGCGTGCTAAACGCGCAATTGAGTTAGGATTCGAAATTATCTTGAAGCCTAGTCTGGAATCTGATCAACTGTTTGTAAGCTCAGCTGTTCTTTACACAACATCGGCAGAAGCAGCAGGTTTAATTGAAAGTTCACTGAACGAAATCGGAATTAGTTTTGAGATGCGACCAGCAGATGGATCGTTCACTTATACGATTCCTGGTCTTTCGACGACTGAATTGGGACGACTACTAGTCACAAGTTTTAGTGATATACGTTTCAATGTCGTTACAGTAGCAAAGTCTATTGAGGAATCTTGAATTTTTAGAGGGTGTATATAAAGGGTATGCACCCTTTTTTTTGTGTACAAATCACTATTTTTATATGGGTTTTGTTTGGTATAATCAGAGATTGCGACTTTGTCGTAATGTCTATCTGCTATGAGAGATAATGTTATTCGCGTGCGAGGAGCGCGCCAACACAATTTAAAAAATATCGATGTTGATATTCCAAAAAATAAACTGGTAGTTTTTACCGGTGTCAGTGGTAGTGGAAAAAGCTCACTTGCATTCGACACAATTTATGCTGAGGGTCAGCGGCGCTATGTCGAGTCGCTCTCAACATACGCAAGGCAGTTTTTGGGAGTAATGGGTAAACCAGATGTAGACCTTATTGAAGGTCTTTCTCCTGCAATCTCTATCGATCAAAAAACAGTAAGCCATAATCCTCGCTCCACTGTTGGTACTGTTACGGAAATTTATGATTATTTACGCCTTTTATTTGCACGGGTGGGGCATCCACATTGTCCAATTTGTGGGAGAGAAATTGAAAGTCAGTCGATTGATCAGATTGTAGAACAAGTATTGGGATTGATATCTGAATCTGTAAAAAATGATAAGAAAGCCTGGTTCCTTATTTTGAGCCCAATTATTCAAGATAGAAAAGGAGAGTTTGTAAGTCTATTTGAAAATCTGAAGTCAAAGGGCTATCGACGTGTACGTATCGATGGGATTATTAAAGATCTTAACGATGAATTTGTACTCATTAAAACGAACAAACATACCATTGAAGTGGTTATCGATCGTGTTGCAGTTGGAATTAAAGACTTGAAAGATGAGATTTTTGATAAAAATGTTCGTGCTCGACTTTCTGATAGTATTGAACAAGCATTAAAGCTTTCAGATGGTTTAGCAATTGCTACAAAAGTATTGGACAAAGGATTTGAAATGCCCGATATTTCAAAAGAACATGAAGATCATCTGTTTTCTGAAAAATTCGCATGTCCAGTAGATAATATTCAAATCCCTGAGATTGAACCACGTAGCTTTTCGTTTAATTCTCCACACGGTGCTTGTCCGAAATGTAGCGGAATTGGAAGAGTGCTTAAAGTTAATGCTGAACTCATGTTCGCACCGCTTTTATCAATTAAAGAAGGTGGCATTGTTCCTTATGCAAGCATCTTTGAGCATGACACATGGCTAGCGAGATTAATATTATCTGTATGTGAGCACAATGGAATCGATCCAAACACAGCGGTGAGAAATCTAACAGCTGACCAGAAGCATACCATTTTATACGGCACTGGAAACCGAGAATATAGAGTTGATGGAACTAATAGATTTGGAAGACGTACTTCAATACATGAAACTTTTCCCGGAGCAGTTGGAGAGCTTGAACGAAGATATTCCCAGACTGAATCAGATTATATTAAAAGTGGTATTGAGCGTTTTATGATTGAAAAACTTTGTGAAGAGTGTAAAGGGACGCGTCTTAATAAACAGGCTTTGAGTATTACAATCGATCATAAGTCCATTGCTGAGGTGACTGACTTGGCCGTTACGCAGGCAATTGAGTGGGTACAAGCCCTTGAAGAAAAAAAGATACTTTCTGATCGTGAACTTGATATTGGACGTCTTGTTCTTCGTGAAATAGTTACTCGATTGACATTTTTGAATGATGTTGGGCTTCAATATCTTAACCTTTCTCGAGCAGCAGCGACACTCTCTGGTGGAGAAGCTCAGCGTATTAGACTCGCGAGCCAGATTGGTTCAGGACTTACTGGGGTGCTTTATGTTTTGGACGAGCCAACAATTGGACTTCATCCTCGTGACAATGACTTGTTGATAGCGACTCTTAAAAAAATGCGCGATATCGGTAACACAGTGATTGTTGTTGAACATGATAAAGATGTAATAGAAAATGCTGATTATGTTTTTGATTTTGGTCCAGGGGCAGGAAAACACGGTGGTGGAGTTGTAGCTCAAGGCAGCGTTGCTGAGATTTATGAGGATGAAAACTCCCTTACTGGAAAATATCTTTCCGGGAAAAGAAAAATTGTTTTCCCCAGAACAAAACTTTTACCGGAAACTCGCCGAGGAACGCTTAAACTTATTGAAGCATCACAATTTAATCTTAAGCAAGTGACGGTAGATTTCCCACTAGGAAAGTTTATTGCTGTTACCGGGGTATCAGGAAGTGGAAAGTCAACGCTAGTCGTTGAAACTTTGTACCATGCTCTCGCCAAAAAGATAAACAAATATCACAAAGAACCAGGCGGTTCTCATAAAAGATTGGTAGGATTTGAACAAATAGATAAGGTAGTTCTTATTGATCAGTCGCCAATTGGCAGGACGCCAAGAAGTAATCCGGCCACATACACAAAAGTATTTGACAGTATCCGTGATGTGTTTACCAATACGCGCGAGGCAAAAGCTTTGGGATTTAAAAAAGGTAGGTTTAGCTTTAACGTAAAAGGTGGACGTTGTGATGTGTGTGAAGGTCAAGGGAAAATTAAGATTGAGATGCAATTTATGCCTGACATATGGGTTGATTGCGAGGTCTGTAAAGGAAGTCGTTACAATAACCAAACATTAGAAGTTACCTATCGAGGTAAATCAATTGCTGATGTATTGATGATGACTGTAGAAGAAGCAAAAGAATTTTTCAATGTCTATAAAAATATAGTTACAAAACTGGATACGCTACATGCAGTTGGGCTAGATTATATGGAACTTGGTCAGCCAGCTACTACTCTTTCAGGCGGAGAAGCACAACGAATAAAACTAGCAACAGAATTATCCAAAAAGGCGACAGGAAATACTGTATATATTTTAGATGAGCCGACGACTGGGCTTCATTTTGCCGATCTTGAGAAACTTATTGCTGTATTGAAGATATTAGTTGATCGAGGAAATACTGTGATCGTTATTGAACACAATTTGGATGTTATTAAAAATGCTGATTGGGTTATTGAACTGGGACCAGAAGGCGGTGACCGAGGTGGGGAAGTTATCTGTATCGGTACACCAGAAGATATTGTAAGCATGCCGCAATCAAGGACAGCAGACTATCTAAAAGCAGCGCTGGTATAATTGCCACATGAGAAGACTACTCGTGTGCTCTTTAGTATTAATAGGTTTTTTAGAATTTTCAAATGTTACTAAAGCACAGGAAGCTGAAGATCCATTTTTTCTGCGAGGCGGTGCTACCTATGAAGTAGTTGATAATTCGACTGTGCATGTCTTGTATGACATTTCACTTACGAATGCTGGTACCGATGATTATGCTTCTTCGTTTACTCTTAAACTTGATGGGGTTAATCCAAAAAATGTTGCCAGCTTTTCAGGGCGTGTAGAACATGAGACGTTCGTTATCCCGGATGAGTTAGGTGGTGTATCACTAAAAATTGTTTTTTCTGATGCAGTTGTAGGCGAAGGTGAAACACGCCGATTTACAATAGAATTTGATGACACACATCTTATAAACAGAACTGGAGAAGTGTGGGAAGTCTCAGTACCCCAGTTTAAAGATACGAATCGATATTTAACGTTTACAACAAAGTTTATTATTCCAAAAGTGTACGGCATTCCGGCGTATATAACCCCAGAGCCAAACCAAACCTTTGAAACAGAGAATGCGAGAGAATATGCTTTTGAAAAAGACACACTAAAAGCTACCGGTGCCGTGATTGCCTTCGGTGAATTTCAAGTTTATTCATTCGAAATCAGTTATCGTCTTGAAAACCCAGTTGTAACCCAAAGTACCGTTGAATTGGCTCTCCCTCCTGATACTTCATTACAGCGAGTTTTTATTGAAGCTCTTGATCCCAAGCCTGTCAAGATGAAGGCAGATGAAGATGGTAACTGGATTGCAACGTATGCACTTTCAGGGCGTGAGCGAATGGACATAAAAGTAATTGGTAAAGCCCAGGTATTTTTGATTCCACTTGCACGAGCCCGGCCAGATAAAGACTATTTGATAAAAATGACTCAGCCAAACGAGTATTGGGAAGTTGATAATCCTGCAATTGAATCAATCGTTTCAGCTTTTACCGATGCAGAAGAAATATATAATTATGTTATTGAACTATTGAACTATGACGTGGAACGAGCTAAACCAAATGTAATTCGCAAAGGTGCTGTTAAGAGCCTAGAAAGCCCTGAATCGGCAATTTGTATGGAGTTTACTGATCTGTTTATCACGCTTGCTCGTGCTGCTGGAATACCTGCGCGGGAAGTCAATGGGTATGCTTATACTGATAATCCCGATCTTCAGCCCTTGTCTCTCGTTTCGGATGTGTTGCATGCCTGGCCGCAATACTGGAGTGAGGAACGGGGTGCCTGGATTGACGTAGATCCTACGTGGGGACACACAACTGGTGGAGTTGATTATTTTAATCAACTGGATATGCGCCATGTTGCCTTTGTTATTCATGGTGTATCGTCAACAAAGCCATTTCCTCCAGGCTCTTATAAATTGGGTCCTAACCCTCAAAAGGATGTCTTCATTAGTATCAGCAAACTTCCTGAATCCCGGGAAACTGTTCCGGAGGTTACGATGCAGCTTCATTCAACCCTTCCATTTCGTCCTATCTTTGCCGAGGTACATATTATCAATCCTGGTCCACAAGCGTTGAGTGCAGATACCCTCTATGTCTCTTATGACGACGTTCCTTCGACTGAAGTCCCTCTGCCGCCTATTTTGCCTTTTGAAGAAAGGAATATACGCCATCAATTGCCGCGCGGACTTTTTGCTCAAAACACACCTGAAAATGTAAGTATCTTTTATAAAGGGCAAAGAATCGACCAGTCTACTGGGAAAGCAACTGCAATTACACGGGATATTACCACAATATTGTTTTTGATCTTCCTTTTTATCGGTGGTGTATATTTGCATGTTCGTCACGGAGACATCTTCACGAAAGTGAGATTTTCTAATAAATCATGAAAAATGTAGCCGCAAATAGAATAGGTGCAAAAAATCTACCTCAAATTGCTGGTGTTTATCAGTTTATGGACAGTGATGGAATAATTCTTTATGTGGGGAAAGCAAAGAATCTTAATGCGCGCGTTCGTTCTTACTTTCAATCAAAATTGGAAATTAAAACTGCGCAAATGGTCAAGAAAGCGGTGAAAATATGTTATATTCCTGTTCCGTCAGAGTTTGAAGCATTGCTCCTTGAGGCTAGACTTGTAAAGAAGTGTAAACCTCGATACAACATTGAGCTACGCGATGACAAAAGTCCTCTTTACATAGGGATTACAAAAGAAGAATTTCCCCGGGTTCTATTATTACGGCAACGCGAACTTCCGTTTGTTGAGCTTGCAAATACTTATGGTCCGTTTGTCAGTGGGCGTGTTACTCGGCAGATTCTTAGGCGTATTCGGAGAATTTTCCCTTACAGTACTCACAAGCCGGGGAAACGCGCCTGTGTGTACAAGGAGATTGGGCTTTGTGACCCTTGTCCTTCAGAGATTAGCATGATGTCGAGTGAAGTGAAATTGCGTGAAACAAAAATATACAAAACAAATATTGCCAAAATTAGGAAAGTATTGTCTGGAAAAATTTCTTATGTAGTCCAGTTGATTGAAAAAGAAATGAAGGAGTATGCGGAAGGAGAAATGTATGAAGCAGCCATGGAGCGTAGGCAGCAGATTGCCCAACTTAAGCATTTGACTGAGGAATCAGAACCCACATCAGAATTCATTAAAAATCCAAATCTTATGGAGGACATTACAGATCGTGAGCAAGAAGATTTGCGGACTGTCTTGTCACCCTATATTTTATTGGACAAGCTTATACGAATAGAATGCTTTGATGTGGCTCATTTATCTGGAACTCACCCCACGGCGTCAATGGTTACATTTGTTAATGGAATTCCTGAAAAAACACTGTATAGGCATTTTCGTGTGTCAACAAAACGTAAAAATAATGACGTTGATTCCCTCAGGCAAGTACTTAGTCGACGCGTTCATTACCTAGATCAATGGGGAGAGCCAGATTTAATGATTATTGATGGGGGGAAAGGCCAAGTCGGTGCCGCTCGAGATGTAGTGCCATTGCATATTCCGGTTGTAGGGCTTGCAAAACGCTTTGAAACTTTGGTAATCAAAAGACAGGAAGAGTTTGTACAGGTAAAGATTGGAAGACGGCCTGCGTTATATTTGGTTCAAAGACTTCGTGATGAAGCACATCGCTTTGCTCGCCGGTACCATCATGCTCTCGTGTCCAAGTCATTGCTTGATGCAGGCAAAAAGAAAACCGGCTTATCTGGGTAGTGTATATCTTGTACCAAACAAGCCGGATGTTATATTACGATCCAATAACTCTTTCGAGTAAGCTTCCTCCAAATCCAAAGCCAAACCTCGGTTTCACTGGTTGCCCATACGCAGCAAGTACACTCTCTGCTGCCCGCACTCTGATAATGAAATAAATCGCCAATATCTCCACGAATTCGAGAACAGCAAATAGAACGTACAAAAATGCCTGTACCAGCGGATCGACATACACGCCGGCTTCTAGTGCTGAATTGATCATTGAGTTAACCTGTGCAATATTGGTAAAAATTCCCCAGAAATAGGCAGAAATGCCAAAAAATCCAATGATAATGACAATGCCTACTTCTTCGCGCCTATCTTGCCATTCCTCGACAAGATCAGTGAGTGTTATCTGGAATGGAATCGTTAAGAATGCAAAGATCCATGCAACACCCTGGCCTACAATAGGAAGTTCAGGATCCAAGTAACTAAACAGTGGCATAGAAGGCATCGCGGTGATCAAAATGTCGATTCCAATAAGAACTAAGCTTCCAAGGAAGAACTTATAAAACAGTTCTGCCTTACCTGAATAACGTGCAACAACAACTGCTGCACCACGCTTTAGCTCCAGCGCACGCGCTCTATTGATGTATGCATCGTTGATCTCAGATTGTACAGCAGTTGTGCCATCGTCAACTATCTCGACAGGCTCAGCAGCCACCGCCAGCTGTTTATCACCAGTGATGCCATGCCCGGCTGTGTATGTCTGAAACGGCTGTCCAGGTTCACGCACGAGTGGTTTCTTGCCAGTTTGCTTCTGGTTTGTCATACAATACTCCTTTGTCTTTAAAAGAACATACGAGTCTGAGAGTACGGCAATTATATACTTCGATCCTGATTCGATCAAAATAAGTCATTCTTGTATAATGAATTAATGAAGAAAATAATACGACTTTTTGCTATTGAGATTTTTGCTTTGTACCTTACTGATCAAATTGCTCATGGCCTCATATTTAGTCCACGACTGGAAGGAATTCTTATTACTGGCGTTGCTCTGACTTTCGCAGTATATATAATACGACCACTTTTGGGGGTTCTTTTACTTCCTCTTACCCTAGCTACCCTTGGAATATTTCGTTTTTTAGCCCACGCTGTGACTTTGTACATTGTTGATCGTGTTGTTGAGCAATTTGCCGTAGAAGGATTTTCGTTTGCTGGAGCATCTGTATTTGGGCGTGAAATCCCCTCACTTCATTATACGAATCCAATTGCGTACCTCGCTTTTGCAGTTGTTTTGTGGGTAGTAACAGCGATTGTTCGCTGGATAATGAAGTAATCTGGTATAATCGCTGGAGTATGAGAACATTTATACTGATCTCACAAATTGCAGTTTCCGTGATTTTAGGGGCGATGATTTTATTGCAAGTGAAAGGAACAGGCTTTGGCAGAGTCTGGGGAGGGCTTTCAGCAAGTTCATCAAGGCGTGGACTTGAAGGTATCGTCTTTAAGCTTACGTTTGTATTTGCGTTCCTCTTTTTACTGCTTTCGTTTGTTTCCGTCGTAGTATCGTAAGGTCAATGAAAAGTTACCGTTATTGGGTGCGATTTTTGACAACTTTTATAGTGCGTTTTCGGGCGGTTTTGTTTATTGGCATTATTATTGGACTTCTATTGTTTGCTGTACTTCGTGTAGTTCTCCCATCAGTCGTTGGTAATGAAGTTGAAAGAATTGGGTTGACTGGCCGATTTCATACAGAATCTCTTCCTACTGAAATTCTTTCTTTAGTGGGCCAAGGACTCACGAGTGTCAATGATACAGGAGAGGTTCAGCCTGCCTTGGCCGAAAAATGGGAAACAAACAGTGAAGGGACAGAGTGGATATTTGTACTTAAAGATGGCTATAAATGGCATGATGGCACGCTGGTAACAGCGGGGACTGTCCAGTATTCTTTTGAAGATGCCCAACTCGAGCGTATTGACGATAAGACTGTTAAATTTAAGCTTCACAGTCCTTTTGCTCCATTTCCGACCGTTGTTTCGAGGCCTACTTTTAAACGGGGGTTGCTTGGCACAGGAGAGTGGAAGGTACGACGTCTTTCCTTGGCAGGTGAATATGTATCTGAGCTGGTGCTTGCAAACACGACAGGTGACGTAAAGATTTTTAGATTTTTCCCAACTGAAGAGCAAACTAAACTCGCTTTTGAGCTTGGAGAGATTGACTCTATTATTGATCTTCTTGATCCTTCACCTTTGAATAACTGGAATACAGTGAAAATTGAGGAAAACATACACAAGGAACAATTTGTAGCTGTTTTTTTTAACACTGCAAAAGAGCCGTTTGCTGACAATAAACCTCTTCGTCAAGCGCTATCTTATGCAACCAATAAAATAGATTTTCCAGGACCCCGTGCAACGGGACCTGTTTCACCCCAGTCTTGGGCATACAATTCTCAGGTAAAAGAATATGAATATGATCCTCAAAGGGCAAAAGAGCTGCTTCTCGAACTTGGCTCTGAGGCGCTGGAGACTTTGGAGATTACGCTCACGACCTCACCATCTTTATTAGGCGTAGCTGAAAAAGTTGCTTCAAATTGGGCAGAAGCGGGTGTAGTTACCAATGTGCAAGTTGTCTCTGCAATACCCTCTGATTTTCAAGCATTTTTGGCAATTTATGATATCCCGAATGACCCTGATCAATATGCAATGTGGCATTCGACTCAAAAAAGTACTAACATTACCGGCTTTGAGAGTGTTCGCATTGATAAACTTCTAGAAGATGGAAGGCTTGAGCTTGACCAGAATGAACGAAAGAAAATATATTTGGACTTTCAACGATTTCTTTTGGAAGATGCTCCGGCGATTTTCCTGTTTCATCCGGTGACTTACTCGCTAGAACGCCTATAAAAACTTATAGAAAGCTTTAGAAATATGTGTATAATAATCGGATGAAGTATTTGGCAACGATCGGGATTATTTTGGTTTTAATGCTTGTTGGAGTATTTGCTATCATCAGGCAGCCAGCAAATCAGCAATCCGGTATTTCAGAATCACAGACAAGTCAATCTGATACAATTGTACCCATGCAAGAACAAAAATCCTCGCCAGAAATGAAACTTGATATGAGTAAAATTTATAAAGCAGTTTTAAAAACTGAAAAAGGCAGTATTACCATCGAGTTTGATACGGCCAATACACCAATTACATCAAATAACTTTATCTCCCTTGCTCGTGAAGGGTTTTACAACGGTACTGTTTTTCATAGGACAATTGACGGGTTTATGATCCAAGGTGGAGACCCAGAAGGAACCGGTCGCGGTGGGCCGGGGTTTCAATTTGATGATGAGTATCTTGAAGGGTCATACACTCGTGGAGTGGTAGCAATGGCCAATAGCGGCCCAAATACCAATGGAAGCCAGTTTTTTATTATGCACAAGGACTACAATTTGCCCCCAGCTTATGTAATTTTCGCAAAAGTCATCGAAGGTATGGAAGTTGTTGATGCAATTGCAACTGCTGAGGTAACAGCAAGTTTTAGTGGTGAGCTTTCAGTACCTGTTAATCCTGTATCCGTTCAATCAATAGAGATCATTGAAGAATAATACTTCGCTTTATGTTTTTCGCCACGGGGAAACAAAGGCTTCCAAAGAAGGCAGACCGTATGGAAAGAAAAACAAAACTGCAAAACTGCTTCCCGAGGGAATAACGGCCATTGAAGATTTGGGAGAATATCTTGCCACAAAGCAAATTGAGCAGTATTACACTTCAGAGTATTTAAGGTGCATTGAAACTTCAAAGCTAGTCTCCCAATTTACTGGCCTACCATCACTGCCGGATAGTAGACTAAATGAGTTTGTTGAGGGAAGCTTGGAAGTGCTACTTACTAGGCTCGAGAGTTTTTTGAAGGATATTGACACAGGTGGGACTGTGGGGATTTGTACTCATGGTTCAATAATTACTGCCCTTATATATATCTATCAAGGGCTAGAAGTGCGAGAAGAAAATTTATATACCTATCCGCGCCCTGGAGAGTTGACCATTTTTACTGAAGGCCAAATAGATATTGTTAGCTTTAGATCTGATTAGGGGAATAAAGCTTCGTTTTGTATTCTTCAATCATCCTTTCAAGTGAATACTTTCTGGCCAAATTAATACTATGCATCATCATTTCTACCCATTTAATCGGAATATTATCTTGCCCGCGGTCATAAAAACAAGGAATAACTTGGCCCTCAAGTAGCTCGTAAATACTTTCTGAAACTCGCTTGTTATCAAGTGCCCAACCAACACCATTCCAATCAGGTTCAGCGGCCCAACCATCCTCGACAGTCATATTTAATACGCCGTTTGAAAGTGCTTTAATGCCACTTGTCCCAGAAGCTTCTGTGTCTTTTTGGGGAGTGTTGAGCCAAACATCACATCCTTGGGTCATTTCTCGTGCGAGGTCGATATCAAAATTTGGAACAAAAATGGCAGCACCAGCAAGCGCGGTTTGCATATGAATGATTATTTCTTGAATCATTCGTTTTGATTCGTCGTCGCCACTGTGAGCTTTTCCTGCAATCAAAAGTTGAACTGGTCGCTCTGTGTTATGAAGTATCGTGGAAAGTCTGTCAATATCTGCAAAAAGCGCAAGTGGACGCTTGTGCGCACTTACTCTCCTTCCCCAACCAATTACAAGTCGAGACGTATCGTAACCAAAACCTGTTCGCAAGCGAACTTCACGCTCCAGACTTGTCTTGCGTCGGAGATGTGCTTGCCATAGTTGCGGAGTGCTCATGTTAGCGATAGTGAAATCACGATGCTGCCAGCGCCGCATATGAACACCATTTGTGATAGCCACCCATTTATAACCTGGCCACTGCTTTTTTGCGAGTGTACCATGAGCCTTGCTTACAGCTTGGGCACTGCTGCTTACATTTAGTGCATACTGTGTGATTGAGAAAATATCTTGTTTTTCCTTTAGAAGCCCAGGAGTTACTAGAAGTTGTGGGTCAATATCCATTTCTTTGGCATAAGGGGCAGCATATCTTTGTATTAGTTCGGTGTTGTATTCCAGATTTCCGGCCGGAACAAGTGTATGGTTTGTGTATATTGTTTTTTCAGTTACTTGTTTGTTGGCCACTTCGAAAGTAAGCTTCTTTCGCACCATCAGTTGACGTGTCATTTCCCAATGGGCAAAGATCGGTCTACCTTCATTAAAATGTGTAATGCTGGGACGAAGAGAAAGCTTGTCGAGGATTTTTGCACCGCCAATGCCCAACACCATTTGTTGGTTGAGCTGATTTTCGATGTCGCAGCAGTATTCAATATTTAAAATACTTCTCTGGGGATCTGCATTTTCAGCGATATCGGTGGTGAGGTAAAAAAGTGTTGTGTAATCGCCAAGGCGCTGCTGGTATGCGCGGACCGTAATAGTCGTTTCAGCAAGGTGTACAGCAACGTCTAGGGGTTTACCATGCAATTCGACAACTCTAATGCTTTGCGTACTTTCAGGGCGAAAGGGAGAAGTCTCTTCATATTGCCAGCCATCTTCCCGAACTTTTTGGATGAACTGATCTCCTCGGTACAAAAGTCCAACACCAACCAGTGGAATGTCGCGCTCGGCTGCTTCCAAGACAATATCTCCGGCAAGCACGCCAAGGCCTCCCGCGTAGGTTGGAAGGTTACTATCAATCCCAAATTCAGCGCAGTAATAAGCTATGAGATTTGTATTTGCAGGAAGTCTCACTATACTAGTTGTAACACGAAGGGAGTACTCTCACCAAGACTTGCTTTTGGTGGGGATAAAAGGGCACAATGTTTTCATGTCTCAAAATCTCTCAGGACTTTTAGCACTTACGCGCTGGAAGGAGCATGTTTTATTTGTCGTTCCATTAACAATCATAGGAGGCCTTCTTGCGTTATCTGAGGGTGGGGTGCTTGATGAAAGGATAATATTTGCATTGTTTGGAAATAT
>Ga0155091_133_pt9 | contig 16608 bp, 21 predicted proteins | sample RifCSPhighO2_01_FD_106059 | JGI IMG/M metagenome (GOLD analysis project Ga0155091, IMG submission 106059) | Candidatus Woesebacteria bacterium RIFCSPHIGHO2_01_FULL_41_10
GCCTTGTTACTAAAACTGCGCCATTACCCACATCGCGACTGGCCAGGTCTTCAACTTCTTCTGCAACCACTTGTTGGGCATACTCTTGCAATTCCAGGTCAAGAGTAGTCGTTACACGAAGTCCTCCTTGTTCCACAACTGCTTCACCATATTTTTCAGCGAGCTGCTCTTTTACCCATAATGCAAAATGTGGTGCTCTGAGTGACTCTTGTGGCACGAAGGTAAGCTCTTCTTCCGCTGCCGCATCTGCCTGCTCCTGGGAAATATATCCGTCTTCAACCATTCGACGCAGAACCGTACGCTGTCGTTGCTTGGCAAGTTCGGGGCGAGAACCAAAAGGTGAATACCTGCTTGGTGCGGCGGGAAGCCCGGCAAGAAGGGAGCTTTCGGCCAGGCTCAGGTTTTTTGCTGGCTTATTAAAATAAAGTTCAGCTGCTGTTTCAATTCCATAGGCAGTTGAGCCGTATGGTATTTGATTGAGGTACATTTCAAGAATCTCGTTTTTTGAATAGCGTGCTTCGACTAAAAGTGCCAGGGCAAACTCACGAATTTTACGTCTCAGTGTTCGCTCAGGCGTAAGGAGTGCATTTTTAACAAGTTGTTGAGTAAGGGTAGAGCCCCCCTCAAGCTTTTGTCGAAACAGCGTTTTATAAAAAGCTCGACTCATGCCTTGTATGGAAAACCCGAAATGTTCATAAAAGTCTTTGTCTTCAATAGCAATAGTTGCCTGTTTGACATGATCGGGAAGGTCATCAAGGCTCACTGGAGATCTGCGCTCCTCAGCAAAAATTTCATAAATTAGCTCGCCATTTCGATCATATATTTTGGTTGAGATTGGCTGGGATTTAGCAAGCTCACTGGGAAGTGGGATTCCCCAAAATATCCAAATACCCAAAGCAACAGTAACAATAACAGCGAAAATAAGTGCCCGGGCAAATAACCGTTTTGATAAAAGTCTTTTGAGATGAATCTTTGGAATTGCAAAACCTGGTTTTTTTATATGTAAATAGGAAATGACCCTACTTGTTTTTTTCTCAAAAATTAACTTTGGCTGTTTCTTGGTGAGCCTTTTTGCTTGTTTGATTTTTTTATGTTTCTTTGCCATGAAGACAATTATACCAATTCATGATGTAAGATAAGCATATGGCGATACATCTAGGACGCAAGCCTTGGTGGAACTATCTCGGGGATGATCTTAAAGAGCACTTGCGTTTGTCCTCGTATTTGGCTGATAAATCAACCGAATGGAGTAAAACTTTTCATGACTATTCTTTTATCGTTTTTCCCGCAGCAAAGGCATATGAGGGGTTTTTAAAAAAACTATTTTTTGATATGGGCTTCATTACCCGAGAGGAATACTTTGGAAAGCATTTTAGGATAGGTAAAGCGCTCAATCCAGATCTTGAAGAAAAGTATCGGGAAGATGGGTGGGTATTTGCAAAAATGCAAGAGTACTGTGGCAGGGATCTTCCAGAAAGACTTTGGGAGACATGGAAGAAGTCACGTAATCGATTGTTTCATTGGTTTCCTGATGAGCAAAATAAAGTAAGCCACCCGGAGGCTGTAGAACGGCTTTTAATGATTGTGGTGGCAATTGACGAAGTATTTGGAGCCTGTAAGTTGGATTTGAAAAAGAGAGTTCAGAAAAACCACTAAATGGCTACAAAAACAAACATAGATCAAAAATTACAATATGTGCGGCATGTGACAGTTTTTTATGCATACATTTTTATTGTTTGGGGATTTTACCGCCTGCTTATTCAGTTTCCTGAGGTTATTGAGGAAACGATAGTAAAGCCGCTTATATGGTTAGTACCCGTATATATTTTGGTAAAGAGAGAGGGAGCAGATAGAAGTCTCTTGGGTTTGAATGCAAATCGTATTTTTCCAGCAATTTATGGAATGCTTACCCTAGGATTTATCTTTGCCGTTGCCGCAATGGTGGTAAATTATCTGAAATATAATGGCTTCTACTTTGCTTCTAATGTCGGCCAAGGGTTATTTGTTGTCTCGCTAGGATTGTCTATTATCACGGCTATTACTGAAGAGATTGCGTTTCGAGGATACTTATTTGGCCGATTGCAGGGGATTGTTCAAAAAGAATGGCTTGCAAATGGCATCACTAGTGTGGGTTGGCTTTTTGTTCATTTTCCGAATGCGTTATTTAACTGGGGTTTTAATACTCAAGAACTGGTGATTTACTCAATTCTTGTATTTGGTTTTTCTCTTGCGGCAACATTTATGTATGCACGAACAAAAACAATTATTGCACCAGTGTTACTTCATATACTCTGGCAGTGGCCAATTATTTTATTCAGGTGATTTGACATAAGCCATAGGTATGGAATATTATGATTTGGCCCATCGAAAGTATGATTGGCCGAATTACAACAACTGTCCTCTTTGTTCTCTCTGCGGGAATCTTGTTTACTTCAGTACTTCGGGCTGCATCAATTGAGTTTGAATTCGAACAAGATGCGACTCCAGCGCCAGAAAGTCCGGCGAATCATGTTGATGTCGACTATTTGCTACCAATTGCAAATGAAGGAATGGACCCTGACAATTTATTCTGGCCGATTCGAGCGGTAGAAGATCGGGTTCGTATCGCGATGGCAGATGAAACAGCGAAAGCTGACGAGATTTTAAATGTAGCAGACAAACGACTTGTTGCTTCACAAATGTTATTTGAAGAAGGTGAGATAGGGGAATCGGTTGGATCACTTATCAGAGCAGAGGGCTATCTTGAACAAGCTCATCTTTACGCATTATCACTGAAAGATTACCCCGATGAAGATTTAGCCCAAACATTTGTTCGTATTGTCGAGTGTGCTCTCAAGCACAGGCAAGTAATTGAAGAAATGTTGGCTGAGGCTCCAGAGGATGCACGACCAGTGATAGTCCAAACACTTGACACTTCTAAACGGGTGTTTGATGAGGCTCGAGCAGAGATTACTCAGCGTGGGCTTCAAGCTCCAGTGAATCCTTTTGAAGGTGCAAGGTGAGGTTTCTTGAGTACAAGGCGCGAGACTTCATTGACTTTGTTTGATGCATTAATTGCCGGTTGACTGACATGTAGGTGGTGTTGTTGTATATGTAGTGCTACTGCCCATAGCGATTTTCAGTTTCATTTGTGAAAGGTATTGCGTATGAAGTGTCCGTTTTGTAATAGTCTAAAAACGCACGTTCTTGAATCGCGCGCGGTTGACGGAGGTACATCAATACGCAGACGAAGGTTGTGTGAGTCGTGTAACAAGCGTTTTACAACATATGAAGCGATAAAAGGCCCCGCGCTGTGGGTTATTAAGAAAGACGGAAGGCGTGAACCCTTTGATCGCGAGAAGCTGCGAAAAGGTTTACTGCGAGCGACTCAAAAACGCCCAATAGCAATTGATTGTGTATCGAAGATAGTTGCTGAGGTTGAGCAGGAGATGATGTCGGCTGAAATGGCAGAAGTACCGTCAACAAGTATCGGTACAGCTGTGATGGATCGTCTTAAAGAAATTGATAAAGTTGCTTGGCTTCGGTTTGCGAGTGTATATTTTGAGTTTGGAGAATTAAGAGATTTTGAGAAGGCAATAACAAAAACAACAAAATACAATGGCAAAAAATAAAAAGCGTGTATACAAAAACGGTTTAGACAAAACAAGAGAAGGAGATTTCAAAGATCCAAGAAAATCACGGCTGTTTTATTTCAGCAAAGAATTAATTACTTCAAAAACACAATTAACAGACTTGAGACAAACCGTTTTTATTGATCGCTATTCACTAAAAGATGAAGACGGTGAGCCGTTGGAAAGCTATCCTGAGCAAATGTGGGCACGAGTGGCCAAGGGCATCGCTCAGTTTGAGAAAAACAAAACACTCCAAGACAAATGGGAGAAAAAGTTTTATCGGGTAATGAAAGATTTCAAGTTTGTCCCTGCTGGTCGCATTCTCTCAGGAGCAGGCACCGGATACGAAGTAACATTTTTTAATTGTTATGTTATTCCTTCTCCGCCCGATAGCCGTGGTGGCATCATGGAAAACATAACTCAGACGGTTGAAATTCAGTCTCGTGCTGGTGGAGTGGGTGTGAATTTAAGTAGTCTTCGACCCCGCGGAGCCAGAGTGCGTAAAGTCAATGGCACCAGTTCTGGGCCGGTAAATTGGGCATCACTTTACTCCACTGCAAATCATGACGTGATTCAGCAAGGTGGCTCTCGACGTGGTGCCCTTATGTTAATGTTGGATGATTGGCATCCGGATATCGAGGAATTTATCACCGTAAAAGAAGATCTCAGTAAAATTCCTGGAGCAAATCTATCGATTTGTGTGACGGATAAATTCATGAAAGCGGTCAAAGAAGATAAAGATTGGGATTTGATTTTCCCTGACTATGCCAACGAGCCAGATTACGACAATGTTTGGAATGGTGATATAGATGCTTGGCGAGATTCAGGAAGGAAAATCAAAGTTTACAGGACGGTTAGAGCTCGTGAAGTTTGGGAGTTAATTGCCAAAGCAGCTTGGAAATCAGCAGAACCAGGACTTCATTTTATTGAACGAAGCAATAAGAGAAGCAATACTTGGTATTTTGAACGGCTTATTGCTACAAATCCTTGTGGTGAACAGCCCCTTGGCGCTTGGGCTGTGTGTAATCTTGGTGCGATGAACTTAACCGCTTATGTCAAAGAAAATGGCGAGTTTGATTATGAATCACTAGATCGCGATTCCGCGGTGGCGATGCGCTTTATGGATAATGTCTGTGACGCCAATTTTTATTTTTACCCACAAACCTATCAAAAGCAAATGGATATTCGGCGCACTGGGCTGGGAACCATGGGGCTAGGGGATGCTTTGATTATGATGAAAATTCCTTATGGTTCTGATGAATCCGTAAAAGTAATCGATAAAATTTACAAAACAATTAGAGATTCTGCATATCGCACATCTGCACTTCTTGGAAAAGAGAAAGGAAACTTTGGAAAGTTTGATAAAGAAAAATATCTTCAGGGAGAGTTTATCAAAGTCCTGCCCGAAGACATCCGCGAATCTATTGCCGGGCAGGGAATGCGCAATGCGGTTCTCTTAACTCAAGCACCAACTGGGACCACTTCAATTTTGGCAGGAGTAAGCTCGGGTATCGAACCGGTTTATAATTTTGAGTTTAAACGCAATGACAGGACAGGCGAGCATGTGGTTTATCATCCTCTCTTTGAGCAGTGGAAGAAAGGTCATCCAAATGAAGAAAACCCCGACTATTTTGTTTGTGCAATGGATCTTTCACCGATTGAACACTTGAAAGTGCAAGCCAAGGTGCAGGAATATACGGATTCGTCAATTTCTAAAACAGTCAATGCTCCGAATTCTTACAGTGTTGAAGATGTAAAGGAGCTTTATACAAAGGCTTACGACTGGGGTTGTAAAGGCATTACTTTTTTTAGAGACGGCTCCAGACAAGGAGTACTTGAAAATGTAAACAAAGAGGAAGAAAAGCCAGCTGCCCCAATGGTAGAAGAGACTCCTAAACAAGAAGCACCTGCCCCGATGAGCCAATTGGCATTACCAGTTTCTCCAGAGTCGGGCAAGAGGCTTGCCTCGCGGCCATTTGTGATTCATGGAGCAACGTATAAACTTAAAACTCCTGTAGGAACAGCTTTTATAACCATAAATAATGACGATGCAGGAGAGCCAATGGAAATGTTTATTAATATTGGCAAAGCGGGAAGTGATGTCTCCGCCTTTGCAGTTGCACTTGGCAGAACAATCTCTGCCTCCTTGCGCTTCAGAAGTGATTTGACACCAAAAGAGAGGGCAATGGAGATTGCCGAACAGCTCAGAGACATTGGAGGCAGGCGTTCTGTTGGCTTTGGACAGAATAGAATTCGCTCGTTACCTGATGCAATATCCGTAGCACTGACAACTCATTTTGGGTTCGTTTCTAATGGTAATGGTGTTTATGCCAATGGCAATGGTCACTCGACAGAAAAAGTAACCTTAACCGAAAACGAAACTGTACAAATTGAGGCAGATTTAGCAACTGCAGTACCCCAAACGATGCAAATGCTGTCTACCGCTGAGTATGGAGAAGAGGAGCCCGAAGTTAAGTATGGCGCGAAAGTTGACCTTTGCCCCGAATGTGGAGAACACAGCCTTGTTTTTGAAGAGGGCTGTGCAAAGTGCTATTCCTGCGGCCACGCTGAATGCTAAACTAGTTTGTGTCCCAGCCTCAAATCAGAAAAAGTTTCTCTTCCAATACCATTAGCGTTTTGTTTGTAAAACGAAAACAGGTTTTTCTAGGCAGAATTTTTTTGGTGCTCTTGGGAGTATTTGTCTTATATTTTTGGCTACAACTAAACAGGCTTGATTCACTATTTATTTTGTTATACATTGGCCTACTTGGATTATTCTTTAGCATGAATAATCCATATGGTTTTATTCACAATATCTCTTTACCTTTTTTATTTCTTCCTTACATTATCCTTCCTGCTTTAATCAATCAAACTGGACTTGTTATAGTTCTGTGTGGATTATTATTAGCTACAGTTTTTTATCTTAAAAATAAAAAGAAAATCAACGCGTTTGTGCAAATTGCTTTGCTCGCACCAACAACCATTTTCATCGTGATATTTTTGCTTACCACGTAATGGATCATTCCACTAAAAAGCTGGATCAACAAATTGCCCAGGCAATACAAAAGGTAGATATTGGTGGGGTTTATTATCACTATAAAAATTCTGAAAAGTTTTATGTTGTAGAGTCTGTTGGGTTTTTGGAGGCTACAGAGGAAGTTTGTGTTGTCTACAGAGCTTTATATGACAAGGGGATTGTTTGGGTAAGGACTTTGGAAAACTTCATTGAGAAGATTGGAGATACTTCAAGATTTGTAAAAGTCAGCTGATTTTTATATCAAGTGCCAGGAGTTTGTCTTTACCGTCGAATTCACTTGTACCAATAAAGAGTTTATCAGGTTTCATTTCTAGAATGTGCCTAAGTATTGGTTTGACATCCTCAAATATATTAAGCGTATCCAAATCTTCAAGGTTTACCCATTCCAATTCACCTTCGCTACCCGATATCACTTTTTTAGTATTTGAATTGCTTGATGTCACAAACATCATGACATTTTTCCCAAAGAAGTTGGTTACGTGAACAATGCCTCTTAATTTAGTGTTATGAACATCCAGACCACTTTCTTCTTTTATTTCCCTATTAGAGCTATTAATAATACTTTCACCTTTTTCAACATGGCCTCCTAGAGGATCATACTTTCCCTCCCATTCTTTTTCGGAGCTTCCTTTAATTAACAAAACTTTATTATCATGAAAGACAAAGCACATTGTGCGCGGAATTACGATGTGTCTTTCAGCCATAACGTATTATAAATGAAACGAAAACCAAAACAAAAATTCCGCCAAAGTGGGAAGAAGATTGGCGCAAATAAGCTTCAAATGGAACTGAGGACACATCCTGTAGTATAATTGTGCACTGTACTTTTTATATTCGTGGAGGAAGCAAATGTCACTTTTTGAGCGGCAGTTGAAGGTGTTTGCATATGCAATTGTTCTAATTTGCATATCATTCGTGACTGGCTTTGTTCTTGCTGGTTATTACTCAAATGGCAATATAAGTCTGATGTTGTGGCTTCTGAATTGTGCAGGTATCTCATTATATTTTGCACAACATACGCAGGAATTGACGGCAGAGGATACATCTCTGACAAAAGAGATTTGGCAGTTGGGAGCCGGCCTTCTTCTGCTCACCGGAGGAGTCTATTTTGTGATTGCCAAAGATGTTGCCCATCCCCTTGGATGGCTCCTCAATGGGCTGTTTAGTATTTTTGCTTTTTCATCTGTTGTTACAATATGGCTTGGCCTTTTTGCGGATACTTCCGAGGAAAAGCTCAAGCGGATTGGGCCAATTAGGATTATGGTGCCAGATTCTGAAGGCGAAATTGAAGAAATTGAATTCGATTCAGACGATGTTATCGCTGCTCTAAGAGATTACCACGCACAAAAACGTTTGACTGATGAACGCTAATTTATTTAACCCCTGTGATCAATCCCTCAGGGGTTTTTCTTTGGGGGAAAAAGCTCGACACTGAGCAGATTGAATTACCCAGTGTCGAATAGCAATTACATCCAGACTTTATAGGTGCCGGTATTGAGAAGGCATTGTGATGGCTCAACATCTTTGATCTTGTCGTAAAACAAGAAGCCGGCTGCCGTCACTTCGACACGTCTCTCGACGTCTTCTGGCATCATAATGTCAAGTACGGTCTGGGTAGAGATAAGTATCCCCACAGGTCTATCTGCATAAACCCCTTGGGATGTGCTGGGAATGAGATTTCTCTCACTAAAATCATGAGGTGCTTTCGTGACTCCGGTAAGAACAACTAACGCCGTCACTGCGTGGATTTCGATGACTGCCGAAAATGCTTCTTGAATCTTTATCTTTTTAGCCTCATCAAGCGGCCAGAGCGTTGCCGAAAAGTACGGTGTGCGGACAAGAATTGTAGGTATCACAACAACCTCCTTTACTATATCGAGAAAGGTGAACGAGTATATCACCATGTCCGATAGTACACAAATTTATGAATTTGTTACAATCTGATTGTGAGTGTAGTAACCAAAACAGGAGACAAAGGACAAACGAGTGTCTATGATGCAAAATCCGGCAAAACGCTGCGTGTTGCAAAAGACTCTGCACAGATTGAAGCAATTGGCACGATTGATGAGCTTAATAGTTATATTGGAGTTATAACTTCTGAAGTTAGTAACACTGACGTTGATAAAAAGTTGCGTAACATTCAAAAAGAGCTTTTCACTATCGGGTCTATCCTTGCTGGCTCTGAGCTTGCCTTTGCGGGGAGTCGGGCAAAAAGGCTCGAGACACAAATTGAAAAAATGGAGCATTTACTCCCAACATTAGCAAACTTCATTCTTCCCGGTGGGGAACCCCTAGCCGCAAAATGTATGTATGCACGGGCACTTGCCCGGCGGGCTGAGCGCTCAGTGATTGCTTATGGCAACTTTGCGTATGTAAAAAAACCGATCCGAACATATTTAAATCGTTTATCTGATTATCTTTTTGTTATGTCTCGAATGATTAATTCCGATGCAGGGGATGTTGAGCAACTGTGGATTGGGCGAAGAAGGTGAGTGGTATAGAATAAAAAGATATGAGCCCTGCAGAATATGAACCAGTTCCACAGCCGAGTGAGCCTGCTGAACCACAGGTAGCTGCTCCAGAGCAATCAGAGACTGCTTCTGAAGCCCCACAACCCGAGGAACAAGGGGTTGTACAGAGCCCAAGCGCCGCTCAATCCCTTACTGATGATCAAGGCAATGTTGTCGCTTCTGCAATTCCTGTGGATCCCGAGCCTTTTTCCGGAGTGCAGGTAATTCCAGCCGATCCCGAGGTTATTCATGAGAGTGCGACAAGCAAGGATTATTCCAATGCAAAGACATGGTGGGGGCAATTTTGGGAGAGAATGATTAATCAAGCGAAACTTCTCCATAAACAGATTGTCATAGGGAATCGTGAAGAGAAAAAATGAATAATCTTGCAGGATCACTGGGCTTGGTGTTTTTAGGATTTTTTGTGATGTTTCTTGTGGTACTCCTTGGAGGAGGGTTGATCTGGTATTTTTTGAACTGGTTTAAACATCGTGAGCGAGAAGCCCGCTCGCTTAATTCAGTGCTCCTTGAGATTACCGTACCTCGAGGCAACGAAGTAAAAACTGATGCCATGGAGCAACTATTTGGAAGTTTGTATTCCATTAAAGAAGGTGGCTTTAAACAGCGTTTTTCTACTCAGCCAATTATCTCCTTTGAAATTTTAGCTCGCCATGAGGATATTCGTTTCTATGTGTGGACTTTTCGTGAATTTAAAGATCTTTTGGAGAAGCAGATAAATGGTGCTTACGCTGACGCCGAAATGCGAGAAGTCCCTGAATACGACATTTTTACAGATTCTGGGAAAGTCTCATACAAAGCCTTTCAGTTGAAGCGTGATGTTTTTTATCCTCTGAAAACTTATAAAGATCTTCCCGTAGATCCCTTGTCTTCGATTACCTCTTCACTTGCAAAAATGGGAAAGGGTGAAGCTGCGGCAATCCAAATGCTTATTTCTCCCGCAGATGGAGGCTGGGCGTCAGCAGGTAAAAAGTTTATATCTGACACGAAAAAACAGGAATCTGACCCCAATAAAGCAAGTTTTGCGACCCCTGCAAAAACTCTTGAGGCCGTGGAAAATAAGATCGCCAAACCTGGATTTGATGTTTCAATTCGTGTAGTTGTCGTTTCTAGTGATGAGGTCAGCGCAAATGCCCATTTGACAAATATCGCAAGTTCCTTAGCCTCGTTTGCTGGAGAGTATAACAGTTTTGGAACAAGAAAAATTCGCAACAAAGGCGCTTTCGTTGAAGAATTTCTATATCGGTACCATCCCATGTTTAACCTCTTTGGAAACAAAACAAACATATTAAATACTGAGGAGCTTGCCACAATTTTCCATTTTCCTAACAAGTTAGTGACAACTCCACATATTAAATGGCTTAATGCTAAAAGCGCACCGGCTCCGGCAGAGGTTGCCACCGAAGGGCTTTACTTAGGGGTAAGTCGCTACCGTGGAATTCAGCGCGAAGTTTATATCTCAGACGCAGACCGTCAACGACACATGTATATTATCGGGAAAACAGGTACGGGGAAGACAAAGTTTTTACAGGATATGATCTTGCAGGATATTCGTGCAGGTAAGGGATTGTGTTTTATTGATCCTCACGGAGATGCAGCAGAGGAGATTTTGGAGCTTGTGCCGCCTGAGCGAGCAGATGACGTGATTTATTTTCGTCCCTCAGATGTTGATCGTCCAATCGGCCTAAATCTTTTAGAGGCAAAAACTGAAGATCAAAAACACTTTGTATCGGCAAGTGTGATCAATATGATGTACAAGCTTTTTGATCCATACAAGACTGGTATCGTGGGTCCACGCTTTGAGCACACCGTGCGAAATGCAATTTTAACTGTACTTGTAGAAGAAGGAGCCACTTTTATTGAAGTAATGCGTATAATCACTGACGCAACCTATGTAAAAGAAATCTTGCCAAAAATTCAGGATCCGATTGTAAAGCGCTTTTGGACAGATCAGATTGCTCAAACAAGTGACTTTCATAAATCGGAAGTTCTTGATTATATAACCTCAAAGTTTGGTCGTTTTGTAACTAACAAATTGGTACGGAATATCATTGGTCAGTCTGTTTCTTCTTTTAATTTCCGTGAAGTTATGGACACCGGGAAAATATTGATTATGAACTTATCCAAAGGTGAACTTGGTGAGGAAAACTCTAACTTCTTGGGGCTAATTATAGTTCCTCGTATTCTCATGGCAGCAATGAGCAGAGCTGACGTTCCTGAAGAACAACGGCGTGATTTTTATCTTTACGTTGACGAGTTTCAAAACTTTGCCACCCCTGATTTTGCTCAAATCTTGTCTGAGGCTAGAAAATATCATTTGAGTTTGGTTGTGGCAAACCAATTTATTGGCCAGATTGATGAAGAGATTAAAGGAGCAATTTTTGGAAATGTAGGTACCATTATTACATATCGAGTAGGCGTAAATGACGCCAATTACTTGGCTCGTGAATTCGCTCCAACATTCGGTGAGGATGACCTTTTGAATATTGAGCGTTTTCATGTATATACAAAGACAATTGTTCGAAATGAACCTGTTCCGCCGTTTTCTATGGATTTGACTCGGGATTTGAAGGCAGTCGAAGCACAAAGAAGCAAAAAGGTAGCTGAAATCATTAAAGAAATGAGTTCCCTCAAATATGGTCGTGACGTGCGGCTGGTTGATCAAGAGATCACTCGGCGTGCGAGGCTATAAAGTTTATGAAATTCAAAATTCTCGGAGTACTCTCAATTGTCTTTGCGATTTCACTTCTAGTAACTTGTGGAAGCACGCTTTTTTCACAAAACGGTTTGGGCGATTTGTATTCTGAGCTGGGTACAAATCCTGACTTCACCCTCCGTACATATGTAAATATAGGGCTTGTTGTGATAAGCGTTCTCAATGCGTTTTTAGGTTTCCGAGTATTTCAATCTGAAAATGATGGTTTTTTTAATGTTGTTTTTGCTATCCTTACCGTTTCTTTCATAGGCTCTGGACTTGCATTGTGGTATGTCAACTCCTTGGCATATGCTTCTGTGCAGGAAGTTTTATCAGGAAGTACGGGGATTTGATACAATAAGGCTCACTTGGGCTAGTAACTCAGTGGTTAGAGTGCCATCCTTATAAGATGGAAGTCGATGGTTCGAACCCATCCTAGCCCACTAAATTTGACTTCGAGACTCCTTAGATTAATACTATGTGTAGGTTCCTTTCCATTCATTTTCTTTTCGTTCAATTTCGTTTCATTTTTTAGTTAAGAGGGTAGATCCGCGAAATTGTCGCGGATTTTTTTGTGAATTAAAAGAGAGGAGGTGATAGATATGACAGAAAAAAGCTTAATTATTGGCATTTGGAAGTTCCACGAAAGAGTTGGGAATAAAGATTTATTGGAAGTAGCAAACGAGTGGGCAGATGATGAAAAATATGAACAACTCTATATCAGAAGGGTCAGTAAGGATCAATTAGGTATTGGTTTTTCATACGCGTCTGATGGTTCGAAAGAAGCGTACGATGAATACTTTAATTCCACAACGGACTGGCTTAAACGTAAATTTGGGAACGACTTAGTAGGGTGGGATATTTCTTCTGCCTCTGGAGTACATTTAGTGAAAGGGTTTAACTAAACGCGGGTGGAAAGGAACCACCCTCGGTAAATTATAATATGGATACAAGAAAAGCAGAAAAATACAAAGAGCTTGAGAAAGAGCATAAAAAGATTGTTGAAAAGCTGGAGTATTTGTATCGTGGTTTTAGGGGAGTAAGCCACGAAAATTCAGCGGCAGAAATGCGCTATACAACAATTCGAGTTTATGAGGCACATCTTCGCTCAATTGAAGCAGAGATGAAAACCCTCAAAAAAGAAGGGTGAGGTACCCAACATTGTGAGTACCTCACTTTTTGGTTAGGTAGAAAGGATAGTGAATGGTGGTGCAACGTAGGCGTTGCCTGCCGCCGCAACTGCGAGTGCTCTCCTCACCTTTGTTTCGGGATGTAATCTCGGTGTATAGCCCAAGGCATATGAAAGTGCTCCCTCGGCCAAGAACATGCCGCTACCGAGAACGTCGTAATTGCGTTTCAATTGGATCACGGCATAGATGTCGTCTACGACGCAGAGCTCGCCTTTGTATCCGACCATAAATGAATTTGGTGTATGTTCGCGGTTTCGGTCAATCTCGGCAAGACCTTGTTCTTTGAATACTCTCCTGAGTACATCAATCCAGCTCACAGTCAAGTGTTGTGAGAGAGATATCCCTTCAGGTTTACGCTCTGGCTCTGGGCAGATATGTTGGAGAATGTTTTGCATTCTCACCGGCCCCGACCATCCGAAAAGATAGTCGCCTCGAAAGAACACTTTGGGTTCTGCACAAAGTGCAATACTTCCAGAATTGATGTTGGTGAGTGCAGCATCACCCCCGATATACGTTGTATTATGTTCGATGAGACCAACAATAACGGTCACTGTTTCATCTCCCTTTCTGACTATGGGTGAATTATATCCGGGTTGTGGGGAAAACGGAAATTTAGAGCTCTTCTAGCCTGGGCTTTTTGCCAGCGTCTTGCATCTCAGCAAGCTCAAGATAACGTTCAGTAGTAGAAAGGCGCTTATGTCCTGCTGCATGACTGATGGTTACGAGATCCACTCCACGTTTAAGGTTTTCCACAATAAAGGTGTTGCGAAGGTCATTCACACTGTAACCTGGAATTTCGGCCTTTTGCATGTAGCGATCGATAGCTGCGCGAATATTTCGGACAGCTAAGGGTTTTCCGTTTTTGCTGACGAAAAGATATGGAGAATCAGTGTTGGTACGGATGCGCAAATATTCTTCAACTGCGTCTCCTGCTGCTGTATTTAAAATTACCTCCCGCTCAGGCTGAGTGGCATAAGCACGAATGATAACTCGATCTTTTTTGACGTCTTCAGCACGAAGATTTGCTACTTCCGAAATGCGCATACCGGTCTGGAGAATCAACTCAACAATGGCCGCAATACGAGGGTCTGAACGTACGACGTCCCGAAGTGCACGGTATTCCAAAGGAGAAAGGTACTTTGGAATCGTAGTCTCGATTTTTGGATGTTTTACTTCTTTTGAAGGATCACGGCTGATATAGCCATTGTCTTTCAACCATCGAAAAAAAGTTTTTACAGCATTGAGCTTACGAGATACTGATTTTGGCGTGTATTTTTGAGCAAGCAAAAAGTCTCGGAAATTCTCAAGGTCGGCTAGTTTAACCTGATCACCAACAGCAATGTTGTGGTCAGTAAGATAATTTATCAGTTGTTCCAAATCTGAACCATAGGCAAGAACGGTCGATGGAGATCGGCCTTTATCTTCTAAATGCTGGATAAATTTGGGGAGCGCTGCTCCTAATGATTCCTGAGTATTGTTCATGGTATACAATTATTCAACGAAAACTAATTAACATAGTATAGTAACATAAAATCCTGTAAGGTCAACATTATAAGATATGTTTCGAAAATGTCAACTAATCTCATCTTGCAATATAAATTCCATTCTACAGGATAGTGTTTATATGCTGCAATGGTAAGTTCTCTCCTTGGATTTCTGGGCATTTTAGTAAAAATGCTTGCCCGATACGGGGTGCTTCTAATTGCTGTGCTTCTTTTGATCTCACTTACCCGAAACATTGTTAAAGTGATTTCTGCCCGTGACAGGCTTGTTGAAGCACGGTCTCGGCTTGAAACGGAGCGTTTAGGTCAACGTGAACTTGAGGAGATGTTGGCTCGTGTTCAAAGTGATTTGTATAAAGAACAACAGGCGCGGGATAAACTGAACTTAGCCAGAGATGGGGAACGGATTGTAATACTACCGGATGAAGAGGTACTGAAGAGATTATCTCCTAGAGTAATTAAAAAAGAACAATATATTTTGCCAGACCCAAATTGGAAGAAGTGGCTCGATTTATTTGTACAAAGCTGAAAGTTTTGGTACCATTGGACTCACCTGTAAAGGTATGTGCGGGGTAGTGTACGGTTGCACGCGAGGCTCATAATCTCGCAGGCCGGGTTCGACCCCCGGCCCCGCGACTAAAAGGAAAGATATCCTCACCGAAAGGTGAGGTTATTTTTGATATAATACAGGCACAAGGCAGGGTAAGCATAGCTTGGCCCTTCTTGAGTACAAGGCAGGGTAGCTCAGTTGGTTAGAGCAGCGGATTCATAAACCGCAGGTCGTGGGTTCGAATCCCACCCCTGCTACATAAGACTTCCAAGATTTCCACTTTTAGGCTACTATTGAGGCATGGCAAAAAAGCGAATTCTTACTGGCGACCGGCCAACAGGCTCACTTCATTTAGGGCATTTTGTGGGAAGTTTGCAAAATAGAGTGAAACTTCAAGATGAATATGAACAATTTGTAATGATAGCTGACGTTCAAGCTTTGACAGATAACTTTGAACATCCCGAAAAAGTAAGTAATAATGTAGTTGAGCTTCTCCTTGATTATCTGGCTGTTGGTATTGATCCTGAAAAAACGACTATTTTTATCCAGTCTGCGGTGCCAGAAATTGCAGAGCTTACGGTGTTTTACCTCAACCTAGTGACACTTGAGCGGGTACTTAGAAATCCTACCGTTAAGGATGAAATTAAACAAAAAGGATTTGGAAAAAGTCTTCCTGCGGGTTTTGCAATTTACCCCGTTTCTCAAGCCGCAGACATCACTGTTGTAAATGCAGACCTTGTCCCTGTTGGGGAGGATCAAGTGCCGATGATTGAGCAAACACGCGAAATTGTCAGGAAATTTAATAGTTTGTATGGCAAAGTATTTCATGAACCGGAAGCTTTAATAGGGGATATCAGGAGACTTCCAGGAACGGATGGGCAAGCTAAAATGAGCAAAAGTATTGGTAACTGTATTTACTTAAAAGATTCCTCTGAGGAAGTAACAAAGAAAATCATGGGTATGTATACTGACCCGAGTAGAGTTCACCCCACAGATCCGGGCAAAGTCGAAGGCAATCCGGTATTTATCTACCACGATGCGTTTAATCCGAATAAAGAAGAAGTAAAGGACTTTAAAAACCGCTATCGTGAAGGGAAGGTTGGTGACGTTGAAGTAAAAAAACGGCTGGCTGAAGTAATTAATAATGTACTTACTCCAATTCGTGAGAGGAGAAGCAAGTTTGAAGGAAAGAATAAAGAACTAAATGAGTTGCTTCTTGATGGCACGATGAAAACACTTAAGGTCGCAGGAGATACAATGAATCGGGTTCGTGAGGCAATGAAGATTCGATACTTTTGATGCTATGAAAGAAGAAATAGGTTTTGAGGATTTTGCGAAGCTAGACATTAGAATAGGAACTATTGTAGAGGCAGAAGTTCCTGAGTGGAGTCATTGGGTTATGCGGCTAAAAGTGGATTTCGGAGAGGAAATTGGTAAGCGAACGATTTTTGCCGGAATCATGAAGTTTTATGAATCAAAAGATATTACAGGAAAA
>Ga0155091_128_pt2 | contig 16135 bp, 13 predicted proteins | sample RifCSPhighO2_01_FD_106059 | JGI IMG/M metagenome (GOLD analysis project Ga0155091, IMG submission 106059) | Candidatus Woesebacteria bacterium RIFCSPHIGHO2_01_FULL_41_10
GCTCTGCTGAGCAGGCCAGAAGCGCCATTATTCTTCGATCAGCTCTTGATATTCCTTCCGTATCAAATAAGATACCGGGCCGTTGTGCAGCATAGGTTTTGTGATCGCGGGTAAGGTTGCTACAATTCGCAAACATTCTGAAAATCTCACGTTTTGGCATCTTCAGAATATCTTCTTTTTCTGGTATTACAGTGCTTATGACTGTCACCTTTAACCTCCCAGGCATAGTCGGCGATTATTCATTTTACAACTTATGGTTGTGGAGTAGGAGAAGCTGATGCCGTTGGTGAAGGCGACGCACTTGGTGATGGATTCGCCTCGGTTGAGTCTCCCTCTACTTCTGGAGCTACTTCTGGCTCAGGAGGCTGGGCGTCTTCGGGAAGCTCAATTTGTGAGCCTTCAGGCGCGTCTTCTATTGTAGAAGGAGGGGTAAGAGTTTCCCCGCTTTCCTGCTGTTTTGCTGCCTCAGCAGCTTTGGTTTGAAGCTCCTCTAAGGCCTTGGCTGCAACTTTATAATCCTCAGAATCTCGGTCGACAAGGGTAAGCACAACACTCATTTCGTTGATAGCTCGTTCAGTTTCTCCCGCTTCACGGTATGCAACTGCCAGGTTATAGCGAGCATTGGCATGATCTGGCTTTGCAAGTGCTGCAAGTCTAAAGATATCAATTGCATCTTGGTAGGCTCCGATTCCATAATAGATACCTCCCAGAGCAATCCGCGTGTTTGGGTTAATAGGGTCAAGCGCTACTGCCTGATTATATGATTGAACAGCAAAAGCATCGGCGCCTTCGGCAAGTGGAATAACAGCTCTATATATAGAGGCGAGTACTTCCCAGTTACCGGCTCGAGCAGGGTTAAGAGCAACGGCAACCTTACCTTCTCGAATGGCTTGTTGTACCAGCTGAGCAATAGTTTGTTGATCCTGTTCACTAATATTTTCATTGCCAGCAACTGAATTTGCTAAGGCTAAGTTAACCTGAGCATAGCTTACTCGGTATCTGTCAACGTAGGGGTTTTGGTCTATTGCTTCCCGAAGCGTGTCATAAGCACCTCTGCCATCATTTGCAGCAATGCGATCAAGTGCTCTCTTAAATGTAATATCAGCGGTAAGAATTCTGATTGCAAAATAGCCATATGCAATTACCCCTATTCCAAGGAGAGTTCCGGCAACAAAAGAGGGAAGCTTAGGTAATAGATTGCTTGAGTCTTCTGTCGCTGGGATTGCGAATTTAACTTTGTGGGTTTTGTTAATGAGAGCAACCATCACAAAAAAGAAAGCGAGTAGTGTAGGGGTTGCAGGAAATAGGAGGAGTGCTATTGTCAGTACAATTACGGAACCGACAACCGAAGTTTTGCTTGCTATCGATTCTTCTTCATCGTCATGCTTTTTAGTATTTCCTTTTAGCGTTTTGACTAATGTAATCCCCAAAATGGTAAGTGAAGCTAGCCCAAGAAGTCCAGTCTCTGTAACTGTCGTAAATACAAAGTTTCTTCCGGAGGTAAACCTGATTGCCCAAAGATCAGTCTGATTATAAGAAAGTGGGCGGAAACGATTAAAAGCGGAAAGATAGTTGCCTGGGCCAACACCAAGAAGTGGATCATCTTTCAGTGAATCAATTGCTATCCCCCAGGATGTTGTAAAGGTAGGCAGTTGTGGAGAGGAGGCTTTTGCCGGCAGCGCATTCAAACCTGTTGCAAGGCCAGCCAAGACAATAACAGTCGTTGCTACACCGAAAAATGCCTTTTTTGCCATTTCTTTTTCGTTGATAATTGCCCCTATACCCATTGGCAAGAGAGAGACTAAAAGTATTATTCCAGGTAGGCTCCCACCTAAAGTATTGAAACTATTAGCTTTCATGAATTCTGGAACTGGAAGAGCACCAAAGACGCCAGCAACCGCAAGTAAAGAGACAAAAGCAAAAACAGCTCCTGATGTAAATAATACTGATTTAAAAGCCTTCTTCTCTCCATTTGAAAGTTGATTTACTACAAAATAAAGAAGTGAGACAGCGACTATTATAGTAGCAGTGCCGGGAAGGAAGAATGCTTCCATTTTGTTAGGAGTCTGCCAAATGCTGCTGACTATATAGACTATAGCCAAAACAAGAACTGGAAAATCAAAGGCACTCATGGAAATCTCAACTGATCCTTTCATGAACATTCGAATAGCCTTTATTAATAGGATAATTCCGAGCCCAAAGGTAAGAACAAGGATTTTAGCCGTGGTGAAAGCATTTGCAAACACGGGAAGAACTATGATTGGTAGAAGGATAATCAGTACATAAAGAAATACTGTTTCGATTTGTCTAATAACTTTTTCTGCTCCCATATATTTATCTACTTACTTTATAGATACTAATAGTCATTCTTGTCAATGTCTATTTTGGCACAAAATATGACGGATTATATAAAAATATGTATTAACGTATAGAATGATATACTTCCGAAACATCTGTTAACCAATTAAAGCTAATGTTATGTTGTATCGGTTCTTCAATTGCAACTGTTGCATATCCATCAGCTGTTTTGCTTATATAGAGTGTCTGTCCATACAGTGGAGAGGTGGGTGTGAGAAGTAAGTGTGATTGATCGCTGATTTCGGGATGATAAAGTACAGTCAAAGTAGATCCAGCAGGAATGCTTCCAATACCAGTAATCAGTTGATCAGTTGTCTGACTACTACTTTCCACTTGTTCCTGATTGATCATGAAGATTAAATCCTCTTGGGCTTCTGGAACGCTATTTACTACAACACTAAAGGACGGATCGTCCGTTAGTGTAATGATATCCCTTTGAGTAGTAGGAAACTGATAAACACTTCGTGTTGCCAATGGGGCGTTAACAGAAGATGGTAACCGCGTTTGTTGTATATTTGCCGAAGGGATTACTGGATAACTAAATGGAGAACTATTATTAGAGAATATTCCTGTAAGAGCAAAGATGGAAAACATTGCCGCATATGGAAGTAATTCTTTGCGAGAAGAGTACTTATTCGTTTTTAGGTTTGATATTTTTGGAAGGTCAGTTATTAATTTGTAGTTGTTCAAATAACGAGTGAGATGATTTAAAGAAGTAATCTTTCGTAAAATTGTTGCGTTGCTTTTATATCTTGCTTGCAGGTAGTCATGATACTTCTTTGTAGAAGTCCTGTTTACATATAGTGCTAAAAAATTGAAGTTCTCCAAACGATTCTTTTCTACAGCTAGATCTTTTGCAATCCACTCCAAAAACATATCCGTGTCAGATTTATAGTTAGCATATGTCTGCCTAGATAATCCCAAGCTTGAAAGATATTTAAAGAAACTTAATGTATTGTGTTTATGTCGATATATTTCTTGCATCTTTTGCATTAATTTTGTATCTGTTATACAACCAATACAACAATACATTAATTGTTATTACAATGACGACACTAAGTCAACGGGCATAATTTGCGATAATTACATGAATTGTAAACACAAGAGTTTAATAATTTTCACAGAGTATATAGTTTATTTACCGAATGCAAAATTAAGGTATATATGTAATCGCAAATGTAACAGAGCTGTTCTATAGTATCTAGTTAAATTGTAATAACCGTATCGCTTCGTACCTATTTGCGTTTAATACTCGTGAGCTTAACTTAATACTTTGTCAATATCATGATGTTAACAACATTTTCTATCTTTTCGATTGTTTTCTCAAAATATTTGCAATTCAAATAATACTAAGTGAATTTTTTCACAAAAATTATTCTTATATTTCACACTGACTATTTTTGAGTAATCCTATCTTTAGCAATCAACTTGTCGGTTTGCTGGATGTGTTTTGTCACTTACTAAGTGCCTTAATTCGGGCTTAGTCTTCTTATGTAATTTTCATGCTACAATAGCTATCATGAGTGAGTTGAAGAAATATGATCATCAAAAAGTAGAAAAAAAATGGCAAGAAACATGGGAGATGTCAGGGTTGTATACTCCAGATTTAAATTCCGCGAATAAAAAGTTTTACAATTTATGGATGTTTCCTTATCCCTCAGCTGAAGGTCTTCATGCTGGGCATGCCTTTGCTTCTACCGGAAGTGATGCTTTTGGCAGATACATGCGTATGCAAGGTATGAGTGTATTTCAACCGATAGGATACGATTCTTTTGGAATTCACTCCGAAAATTTTGCAATCAAGGTGAACGAAACTCCTCAAGAGATGCTTGCTCGTACAACCAAAAACTATGCCCATCAATTAAAAACTTTAGGGCATGCTTACGACTGGACACGTACGGTAACTACTTCTGAATCCAATTATTACCGTTGGACGCAATGGCTTTTTGTCCAGATGTTTAAGAATGGCTTGGCATACCGCAAGTCTGCTTCTGTAAATTGGTGCCCTTCATGTAAAACCGTACTTTCTGATGAGCAGGTAATTAATGGTGAATGTGAGCGCTGTGGAAGTAAAGTCGAGATGAGACAGCTCCCTCAATGGTTCTTTAGAATTACTGATTATGCAGAGAAGCTGCTTCAAAACTTGGACAAAATTGACTGGACGGAGAAAGTCAAGATAGCTCAACGAAACTGGATAGGCAAAACTGAAGGTATAAATATAACTTATAAAATAGAGGATACCAATGAGACAGTCACTTGCTGGACTTCACGCCCGGATACTAACTTTGGAGCGACATTTATTGTGCTTGCTCCAGAGAGTCCATTAATAGACAAAATCATAACATCTAATCAAAAACTATCCGTGCAGCAGTATGTTGAGTCCAGTGCTAAAAAGTCTAAAGAAGAACGTATTGAAGAAGGCAAGAAAAAAACTGGTGTTTTTACAGGAGCTTATGCAATCAACAACCTTAACGGTGAACGCCTTCCAATTTGGGTTTCTGACTTTGTGCTTGCCGAGGTTGGAACTGGTGCAGTCGTAGGTGTTCCAGGCCATGATATGCGCGACTTTGAATTTGCAAAAGAATTTGGTATTCAGATAAGACGTGTAGTTGTAGGAAAAAATGGTGACAAAGATGAAATAAGTCGACCTGAGCAAGTTCAGGAGAAAGAAGGCAAGATGATGAACTCGCAAATTCTTGATGGTATGGATATTCTTGAAGCCAAAGTAAAGATTATGGAGTATCTGGTAGAGAAAGGCTGGGGAGTGCTTGAGACAAATTATCATCTTCGGGACTGGCTCATTAGCAGGCAAAGATATTGGGGTCCGCCGATACCAATGATTTATTGCGAAACCTGTGCAAAAAAGGGCATTTCTTGGTTAACACAGAATAAAGCAAAGCTTCATAATGACCATTCAGATTGGGAACATGCAGGGTGGTTCCCAGAGGACAATCTCCCAGTGGAACTACCGAAATTAGTAGATTATAAGCCCAAAGGTACGGGGCGTGGGCCACTTGATGACCATCCTGAGTTTTATAAGGTAAACTGTCCTCATTGTGGAGCTATTGCAAAACGGGAAACAGATGTTTCTGACACTTTTTTAGATAGTTCCTGGTACTTTTTGAGATATCCATCCACAGATAGTATTCAGAATCGAGATTTAGCTTGGGATCCTGATATCACAAAAAAATGGCTTCCCGTTGATCTTTATTTTGGAGGAGCAGAGCACTCTGTACTTCATTTAATGTATGCGCGCTTTGTTACACAGATGCTCTATGATATGAAACTTGTTGACTTTGATGAGCCATTCCCAAAGTTTTTTGCCCACGGATTGATGATCAAAGATGGTGCAAAAATGAGTAAATCTCGAGGGAATGTAGTGAACCCAGATGTGTATATTGAGAAATTCGGTGCCGATACATTGAGGTTATATTTAATGTTCATGGGCCCAATGGATGGGTATCCTGATTTTCGTGATACTGGCATAGAAGGTATGAGAAAGTTTGTCAATCGGCTCTGGGGTTTGCTAAGTACAGCTTCGGATAAAGATAAAACTGTACCAGAGGAAGTGAGACGTAAGCTTCACCAAACAATTAAAAAGGTAACAGAGGATATAAAAGAGTATCGTTATAATACATCTATAGCAGCACTAATGGAGTATGCGAATATACTAAAAGAGACAAATTGTAGAGCAATTCAGGCAATTGAACCTTTCGTACAGCTGCTTGCTCCATTTGCACCACATTTAACTGAAGAAATCTGGAGGGAAATTCTCCACAAAAAGGAAAGCATTCATATATCTACATGGCCTACATTTGATGAAAGTCTGCTAGAGAACAATACGGTAGTTATTCCAGTTCAGGTTAATGGTAAATTGAGAACGACGCTTACTTTATCAAATGACGAGGCACAGAACAAAGATACAGTGGAGAAAAAGGCAAGGGAGGCAGAAGCGGTTGCCCGACATTTAGGGAGTCAAACAATCAAAACTGTTTTTGTACCAGGAAAACTTATTAATTTTGTTGTGAAGCCCTAGCGTCGTGTTATCACAAAAATAACAAGCACTACCCCAAAGAGTGCCAGGAAAGCGACAATTCCACCGATGACCAGAAGCCGAGTGCCAAGCGAAGAACGTTGTGGCTCAGCAGTAGGGGAAGGTGTTTGGGTTTCATCAGTGGACTCTTCGGTGTTTATTTCAACTGGCCTATCTTCGGTTCTCGTTTCAAGAAGCTCACTTGAGCGTACATTTCCCTGCATCATTACAGGACCCTGAGGCGATTTTGGACTGCTGCTTGACTCTTTTGTGACAAATATACCACTAAATGGTTTTGAAGTAGCAAACTCCTTTTTACCGAGACCGACAGTTCCCATTCGAAGAGGGTTTCCACCACCAATTGGTTGTGTCCATACAACGTAATGTAAAATACTAGTGCCGCCCGGGTAGAGAATATCTCGACAGTTAAGGAGAATAGTGAACTTGTTATTCTCCATTAAAACAGAATAAGCAACACAACGGGAATCCTCACCAACAATGTTACGAAGTTCAGTCACGCCTTCAGAGGCAGAAACAGAAGACACTGAGGCAAAGAGGAATGCAACTACTCCCAAAATCGCGAGTTTTATTTTCATTTCTTCGATTGTACACCAAGCACTAGAACCATCTCAAATGATACTGATACAATGAAGTCAGTCATGCAAGTATCTGAGCTGGTATATGCGTACCGTAAACAGATAGGTTTGCTTTTGCTTGGCCTGATCTTGATTGGATTAGGGATATTTTTAACTTCAAGTGATTTACTTGCACCGGCTAAAGTTGAAGTAATTGATGAAGACACTCCACAAAAAGGAGGTGTTGTGTTTGTTGATATTACTGGCGCCATTAAATCCCCGGGTGTTTACGAAGTTAAATCTGGTTCGCGTATTTCAGATGTATTAGAAGCCTCAGGAGGGGTAATAGAAGGTGCAGATGAAGAGTGGATAGACAAGAACCTAAATAGGGCAGCGGTAGTCATTGATGCTCAAAAAATATATATACCTTTTAAAGATGAGGAAAGTTCAGAAGTGATTGCGGCAGACGATGTGAAATCAGATAAAATAAACATAAATACAGCATCTGCATCAGAGCTAGAAGCGTTATGGGGAATTGGCCGTGTTACTGCGGAGAACATTATTGAACACCGTCCTTACTCATCAATGGAAGAGCTTGTTTCACGCAAAGTATTGAAACAAAATGTCTACGACGCAAACAAGGATTTACTTTCAGTATTCTAAAGAATGCGAAGTTTTGTTTTTTGGTTCACTTTGATACTTTTTGTTATCTTCCGTATTATTTCAATTTGGCCGCATTATACTGATGGTGCGCGAGTTAAAATTCACGCCCATGTCTCATCTGAGCCAATACGGAAAGGGGAATATCAATACGTTAAGTTAACATCATTGAGTGCAAGGCTCCCTGCATATCCAATTGTCTCATATGGTGACAAGCTTGTGGTTGAAGGGATAGTCAAATATCCCTATCTTGATGAAGCAAAAATTATAGAGCACAACAAAACTATCGCTTTCCTTTTTCATTTTAGAGATAAGATCATCAAATTATTTGATCATGCACTTCCGGAACCTCATTCGTCGCTTGTTTCTGGTATTGTCATCGGAGCCCGTGCTGGCATACCAAATGATTTCACCAATGCACTCAGAAGTACGGGAACGGCACATGTAGTTGTGGCTTCAGGGATGAATGTTACCTTTGTTGCTGGATTTTTAGTTTCCACATTTGTTCTCTTTATGCATCGAAGGAAAGCAATAGTTTTTGCCCTTTCTGGTATTTGGCTTTATGTTGCACTCTCTGGATTTGATGCGCCGCTAGTACGTGCAGGAGTTATGGGAACCCTGGCTTATTCTGCACAAGCGAGTGGACGAGTAGTATCTGGGATAAGAGCCTTGTTTATTAGCGCTGCGTGTATGCTTATTATCTTTCCTCATTGGATCGTTGATTTAGGGTTTATTCTATCCTTTCTAGCCACTTACTCGCTGATGGTATTTGAACCATCAATTAACCGTTTGATACATTTTGTACCAAGTATTATTCGCGAAGGATTATCGACCTCACTTGCAGCACAAATTGCAGTAACCCCTGTACTTATAACAGCCTTTGGATCAGTAAATCCACTTAGCCCGATTATAAATGCACTGATTCTTTGGACGATTCCGCCAATAATGATAATTGGATCATTAGGGGCGATAGTTGGTCTTTTTGTTCCTAAAGCTGGCGAATTTGTTGTTATCCTCGCGTATCCATTTACCCTCTGGTTTGTTTCTGTCGTGAGAGCTTTTGTGTAACCGCTATACTGCAGTATGGAGAATGAACGGTCAAGACAACAATGGCTAAGTATTTTAGCGTTTGCAGTTTTGGTTGCTCTTGTCATTTGGCTTTCAGTATTTTCTAGACCTTCTAAAAAATTACGTATTGTTGCATGCGATGTTGGGCAAGGCGATGCCCTTATAATTATTCATCAGAGTACTCAAATCGTTGTTGATGGAGGCCCTGGCGACAAAATACTTTCTTGCCTAGAACGATATCTTCCCTTTTGGGATAGACAGATTGAAATGGTGGTTTTAACCCATCCGCAGGCTGATCATTTGAATGGGTTGGTTGATGTTTATGATCGCTATACCGTGGACAATTTCGTAACAACCCCTGTTGCTAATAGCACTTCTGGGTTTAGACTGCTAAAGGAAGCTGTAGAAAATAATGGGTCTCAGGTAATCTTGGCAGAAGATGGGAAAAAGATTAACATGGGTTTGATATATTTGGATATACTAAACCCAATATCGGCAGTATATGATCAAAACTATATAGATGACACTTCTGTACTGGGTGCAATGACAACTAGTGAAGACCTAAACAACTTTTCAATCGTATTTAATCTTCATTACTATAATTTTGATGCCCTTTTTACTGGAGATTTGGGCCCTGAGAAAATTCATCAGATGATTGCCCGCGATGGAATTAAAGATGTAGAGTATCTTAAGATTCCTCATCATGGTTCACGCAATGGACTCACACAGGAGCTCCTTGATGCTTCCACTCCAGAAATTGCTGTAATGTCTCTCGCTGCTGACAACCGTTATGGGCATCCACATCAAGAAATAATCGAGATGCTCCAAAAATCTGGGATTGATTATTATCGTACTGATGAAAGCGGTGATGTAATTGTTGAAAGTGATGGAAATATGTTTTGGATTGTGAAGTAAACCTTGTATGATAATATGAAGTATGGCACAAAAGGCTATCAGAGAAGAGTTTGGAGTTGGTTCGATGCTTACAGTGAATCGTGGTGGGCATCAGGGGATAACCAAGCGTCCTTCTGAAAATCGTTATCAAATTGATGAGATAACTGGGACCCAAATTAAAGAAACTGAACTTCAGCGCCAGACGAGGGAACGAGAAGCGCAGGAAAACCAAGCAGAAAGGGAAAAGATAGAAGCACGCGCAAGGGCAGCAGAAACAAGTCTGTATAATCGATCAGCTCCCCGTGGAGCTTCTCAAAAACCCTTTAACAATGGTCCATTAGGAGACGTTGAAGGACGTATGTAAGTAATTTTCTCCAATAGCTTCAATTGCTTCTTCAATAAAGATATAATAATAGTTAGGAGGTACTTGCTTTGTTCGCGCTTGTAGCTTAATTGGATAAAGCTCTGGTTTCCGGAACCAGTGAGTGCCAGTTCAAATCTGGCCAAGCGCACATTGGTTCCCTGCCTGCGCAGGCAGGGATTCCTCCCAGGGGCACAAAATGAAGGAAAAAATAACAGAAGCAATTAAGAAAGCTACCGGTGTAGAAGATCCTGTGGTTGAGTATCCAGCAAATCCAGAGCATGGAGATTACTCTACAAATGTTGCTATGATAATGTTTCCTAATTCTGATGTCTGGTCTTCGCTCGTTCGGACTGACCAGAGTATTTCTTCTCCGCACGATCTTGCAGAACTAATAGTTGTCAAGACGAGGGAAGATAAAGAACTGTCGCAATCTATATCAAAAATTGAAGTTGCAGGACAAGGGTTTATCAATTTTTATCTTTCTGACGAAGCGCTTAATTCTCAACTGTTTAAAGTGCTTGAGGACAAAGAGAACTTTGGTAAATCAAAATCAGAGAGTAAAAAAATTATGGTTGAGTATGCACACCCCAATACTCACAAAGAGCTTCATATTGGGCACATGCGCACACTTATTGTCGGTGAGGCATTAGCACGAATATTGGGGTTTGCTGGGCACGAGGTATTCCGTGCAAATTATCAGGGAGATATTGGTCCGCATGTAGCAAAAGCAATTTGGGGGACAAGGAAACTTCTCAAAAAAAATAAGACCGGTTGGGAAGAAGCAGAAGCTCTAAGTAAATCTGAGAAAGCTCACCTCCTTGGTCAAGGATATGCACTTGGCAATAGTGAATATGAAGAAAATAAAGAAGAAATACATGCACTTAACAAAGCGCTCTATGCTCTAGATGACGATGTGAAAGAAGACTACGAAAGAACAAGGAGATGGAGTTTAGAGTATTACGATATCTTTTATACAAGGTTTGATACTAAATTTGATAAGTTGTACTTTGAGAGTGAAGTATCTCCACGCGCGCTAGATCTTGTGAAAGAGTATATCGGTAAAGTGTTTACTGAAAGCGAAGGAGCGGTTATTTACGACGGCGAAAAGCATGGGTTACATAAACGAGTCTTTATCACCAAAGAAGGCTACCCCACTTATGAAGGCAAAGATATCGCACTTGCCTTTGCTCAGTTTGCTGACTTTGCTTTTGACACGAATATCCATGTCGTAGCTAGTGAACAAAGGGGATACTTTGAAGTGGTATTTGATGCTTTGAACCAGATTGATCCTAAATTTAAATCTCGTGAATATCATCTATCAATGGGTATGGTTCAGCTGGTGGGCAAGAAAATGAGTTCCCGAACAGGAGATGTATTTACGGTTGACCAGCTATTGGATGAAGTAAAGTCTCATACGCGAGAGTTAATAAAGTCTGGAAAGCTAGAGGAAGAAATGGAAGAAATTGCTGAGATGACAACGATGGGGGCAGTTAAGTATTCGGTTTTGGCAGCAAGTGCGTTGCAGGATGTCCAATTCGATGTCAAAAAAAGTGTTGCCCTGGATGGTAATAGTGGAGTCTATCTTCAGTATACCTATGCACGGACACAAAGTGTCTTAGCAAAGGCAATCGCTCAAGGGTCGAGAGTGCCAGAAAAGATGGTACCACAAGACAACTTTTCAGAGCATGAAAAAAATATCCTTCGAAGACTTGCTAAGTTTCCAGAAATTGTGAAAGATGCGGCAATAAGTTACTCACCACATATTATTTGCAATTATTTGTATAGTCTTGCACAAAACTACAATGCTTTTTACGGTGTAGAACAGATTGTAGGCAGTGAGCGTGAGGCTCTGCGACTCGGCTTAACGGCTGCCACGGGCCAGACAATAAAAAATGGACTACACCTTCTTGGCATCAGTGCTCCTGAAAAGATGTAGCCCAAAAGACAACTATGTGTTTGATTCGTTAACTGTCTGGATTTCTGTGATTTCAAGCTGCAGTCTTTGGTAGTTTAATGGCCAGTCGCAAACGACCTCTCTTGTTAAGTTACCAAGCTTGTATACAATGTTGAACCCAGATCCAAGAGAGTATCCACCTTTACTTGTAATGGCTGTCCGATTGATATTAATAAGTGTTGCGTTTGATGGTAGCAAAACCAAGAGTGTACCAACAAGCCGCGATTCGCGTATTGAATTGACTTTGAAGGTAGCTTTGTAACCTAATTGTGTTTCCTCCAATTTGAGAGTTTTTCCAAGATACGAACCTTTCAATTGCATTTGCTTGTTGTAGTCTTGAATTATCCAAATCAGGGATAGCCCTAAAAAACTGCTGGTCAAAACTACAATGACATTTCGTGTTGTCGGCCATTCTGTTTCCGGGATGTTGAGAATATAAAGAAAGACCATCATCAAAATCCAACTGATAGTGATGAGTCCGATAAGAATGTTTCGGTCACGTTTTGACATTCCCCATGGTCTCCAATTAAATGTGCAGTAGAAACATTATAGAGGATTGTTAAGAAGCTTACTTAAATACTCTGTAATAAACAAGCTTCACGCCTTCTGTAGAGGCAAAGTAAAGCACTACGATAAGAAGAACTGTACCGATTTGTATTGGGGTAATGTGTACGAATTCAAAGACACGAGTTCCAAGCGAAGTGAAAGGAATGATTACCGTAGCCAAAGCAGCAGTGGTTGAGAGTACAAGTAAGGGGAGCGAAGGACGGCTCCCTTTGAGAAAGAAGCGCTTCGTGCGGATTGAATAAAGAAAGACAATCTCTGTCAAGATACTTCCTACGAACCATGCTGTTTGAAGTGTATGTTCTCCTAGACCTACGAAGGTACTAAAGAAGATAAAGTCAAAAAGCGTACTCACGCCACCAAGGATAAGTGCGGTAAGGGCGAAGGCCTTTAGGTTATATTTTGTGGGCATAGTAACTTGTGAAGTGTCGACATGATCAGTGGCCACTGCAATCGATGGAAAGTCTGAGAGTAAGTTTACAAGGAGCAGTTGAAGTGGAAGCATAGGGAGGAAAGGTATAAGAAGGGAAACCAGTGCAACTGCAAAAAAGTTGCCGAAATTTGCAGACATTGTTGCAGTGATATATTTATTTGTATTTGCAAAGGTTGAGCGCCCTTCAATTATTCCATCGACAATTACGTCTAGGCTTTGCTTCAAAAGTATAATGTCAGCAGATTCACGCGCAATATCTGCTGCGCTCTGAACTACAATTGCAACATTTGAGATTTTTAGTGCAGGCGCATCATTGATACCTTCACCCAAAAAGCCAACCTCGTGGCTTTCCTCAATGAGGCTGATAATCTTGTATTTTTGCTCAGGAGTAATGCGCGCGAATACATGATAGTCATGCACTGCTTTGTGCTGCTCATCAACAGACATTTCATCAAGCTCTTCTCCTTGTAAAACCTTTTCTGGTGAGTCGATAAGGCCAATTTGTACTGCGACATTTCCAGCAACTTCTTTACTGTCACCGGTAATGATTTTTACTTGTACCCCTAACTTTTTAGCTTTCTCAAGCGCGGACTTTGTTGATGGCTTGATCGGGTCCAAAAATGAAATAAGCCCAACAAGTTGTAGGCCGTCTTCAGAAAGTGTTTTTTCAGATTTGAGTGTCTTGTGCCCTACGGCAAGTACTCGCTTACCTTCAACACCTTGCTCCTTTATCCAGGCAGAAAGCTCATGTTTATCCTTGCGGTTGATGCCCTTGCAGAGAGAAATTACCTCCTCAGGTGAGCCTCGGACAATCATTGTGTACTTACCGTTATTTTTGAAGACACTGCTTACCCGCTTTCTCTTTGGATCAAAAGGAATTTTATGTATAAGGGAATAATTGGCGCTTCTTTCGTGCTTAACATCCCCCAGTGTTGAGGCAATCGCAGTATCAAAGGCGCTGTTTCCTGCATTTCTCTCTGTTTTGGAAGAAGCTCCCGCAAGGTGGGCAAAAAATAATGTTTTTTCGGGGGTCTTACCATATACTTCTTCGACACTCATTTTGTTTTGTGTTAATGTTCCAGTTTTATCACTACAAAGAATTTCTATAGACCCCAAATCTTCGATGGCTGACAACCTCTTAACGATAACGTGTTTGTTCGCGAGTTTACGGGCACCAATTGAAAGTGAAAAAGTAGTCACAACTGGCAATGCCTCGGGGATAACACTAACGGCGAGTGCAACAGCAAAAAGAAGTAATGTCCCCGTATCACTCGTCCCTTTGATAAATAAGTTAACAGCAACAACAAGCGTGAGAGTTGCAAGAACCACGTATAGAGTAAATTTACTAAAGCTTTGAATACCTTTTTCAAAAGTGCTGACATGGGAGACTTGTGTTGTGAGTTTTGCGATACTCCCAAACTGGGTATTTTTGCCGGTAGCTATGACGATCGCTTGTACTTGGCCGCTGATAATGTGAGTGCCAGAAAAAACTAAGTTTTTAGCTTCATATACATTTCTAGCTTTTGTATTAAGTACTTCGGTGGTTTTAATAACTTCCTGCGACTCACCAGTAAGGACAGACTCATCGACAAGAACGTCATCACCAGAAATGATACGAGCATCAGACGGGACAATATCACCCGGCAGAAGGACAATAAGATCACCTGGTACCAGATCTTTTGTCGAGATAACCTTTTCAGCACCGTCGCGATACACTGTAATATGGTTTTCGGTGTATCGTTTAAGAAGTTTTAGTGTTTGTTCCGAACGATATTCTTGGAAAAAACCAATCAGAGTATTGATTGTAATAAACAAGATAATCATTGCCCCATCAATTACTTCTCCTAGGAGGAGAGCCAATGCACTGGCTCCGAAGAGAATATATACAAATGGAGAGCGCATCTGCCGCAGTAATATGTGCCACCAGTATATATTTGCAGTTGCTGTAGTATTTGCACCGGTGGAAAGAAGGAGTGAAGCAGATTGTGCTGAGCTAAGACCCTTGTGACTTGTGTTTAGTTTTTTGAACAGGGCCTCCTCTGTGAGCGTTGTGTATTCCCACATGATATTAGCTGCTTAGCAAGAAGTGTGCGATAACAAAGTAGATGGTAACACTAAGTAAGTCTTGTACAATGGTGGCCACGGGACCGCTCGCATTTGCTGGGTCAAGGCGAGTCTTGTTAAATAAAAAAGGAATGAGTAATCCTGTAATAATTGATGAAAGTATTGCCAAAAAAAGTGACGTTGCAAGAATTGCAGCAATAATAGTGTCTTGTTTTGTGATGAGTGTGTAAGCATAGAGCACCAAACTCAAAATTACTCCGATAATCAGTACTACTAAAAATTGACGGAAAAAATATTTTCTGAACTTAAGGTGCTTGTGAAGTGCAAAGTCTCTGATAGCAAAAGATTCCATTTGTGTGCCTACTGCATCACTCATATAGACGATAAGTGGGATAAATGCAGCCAGAAAAAGGTTTTGGGAAAGTGTTTCTTCAAAACTGGAGATAATACCAGCTGCAGCTAGACCGCCAGTGAGCCCAACAACTAACCAGGGGAGGCGTCTTCTCACCGAGCGGGCAATTGAAATCTTTTGGACATCATCAATGGTATTATTACTTTTCTTCATTTCACTTTTTTATTCAATGGATTCATTATATAGTGTATACTCACCGTTATGAAAGCCAACAAACTTCCACTTTCAAATGGGCTTCGAGTGGTTAGTGCACCTATGCAAAGCTTGCCATCTGTTACTTTGACAGTTTGGACAAAAACTGGATCACGCAAAGAAGACGATCGCTTGGCTGGTATTAGCCACTTCTTGGAACATATGGTTTTTAAAGGTGGTAAAAAATATAAAACGGCTCAAGAGCTTTCAGCATATGTTGACAGCTTTGGTGCAGAGCAAAACGCAGCAACTTCCAAAGAGTGGACAAACTTTTATATCCGTGCCGCTGCCGAGCATTTGCCAAAAGCTTTTGATGTGTTGTCTGATATGGTTTTGGCTCCTGAGATTCGACAAGAAGATATAGATCGGGAGAAAGGGGTAATCATTGAGGAAATAAACATGTACGAAGACACACCAAGACTCCAAATTTGGGAGGTTTTTGAGGACTTGATATTCAAAGGAAATACCTTGGCTCGGGATACCATTGGTACCAAAGAAACGGTCATGAGCTTTACTCACAAAGATTTTGTGGATTATCGAAAACTACATTATTTTTCTGACAAT
>Ga0155091_109_pt4 | contig 15475 bp, 15 predicted proteins | sample RifCSPhighO2_01_FD_106059 | JGI IMG/M metagenome (GOLD analysis project Ga0155091, IMG submission 106059) | Candidatus Woesebacteria bacterium RIFCSPHIGHO2_01_FULL_41_10
CTCAAGTGTGCCCCGTTTGTTTAGGGCTTCCAGGAGCGCTACCTTATACCAATTCTGCGGCTATTGAATCATGCATAAAGCTTGGTTTGGCACTTGGATGTAGTATTGCAGAATTTAGCAAATTTGATCGCAAACATTATTTTTATCCGGATCTTCCTAAAGCGTTTCAGATTAGTCAATATGATTTGCCTTTGTGTATCGGCGGTGAGTGGGTATCCGACAGTGGCAAAAAAATAGGGATTACCCGGATTCACCAGGAAGAAGATACCGGAAAGCTTATCCATACAACGATTAAAGGGAAAGAAGTAAGTTTGGTTGATTTTAACAGAAGCGGCGTTCCCTTGGTTGAGATGGTTACTGAGCCAGATTTTAGTGATATAGAACTTGTTGATGAATTTTTGCGTGAAATTCAATTAATTGTTCGTTATCTTGGTATTTCAACAGCTGATATGGAAAAAGGTTCTATGCGACTGGAGGCAAATATCTCACTGAGGGAAGAAAGCGAGACAAAACTACCAGATTATAAAGTTGAACTTAAAAACATTAATTCTTTTAAATTTTTACAAAAAGCTTTATATCGCGAAATTGCGCGTCAGGAAGAATTACTAGATCAAGGGGAGATTCCGATGCAGGAAACTCGCGGATATGATGAAAATGAAGATAAAACGTTTTCTCAGCGGAGTAAAGAAGAAGCAAAAGATTATCGCTATTTCCCTGAGCCAGATCTCCCACCATTAACGATAGAAAAACACAACGTAGAGGCAATTCGCAAAACTATTCCTTCACTCCCACGACAAAAGCAACGTGAGTATATTACACTCGGCTTGCCAGATGATTATGCCAAGATCTTAGCGCAAGACTTAGGGCGTTCCAGTTACTTTGAAGAAGCAGTTTCCTTGGGTTTAAAGCACAATATAAGTGCAAAGCTCATTGCAGGTGTGATGCTTAATCAAAATCTTGACGAAAAATATGCTGAGCCTGCGGGACTTATGAAAGCTCTTGTTGAGATGCAAAAGAAAGAATACGCCAGTGGGGAGAAGACACTTGAAGCAGTAAAAAAGGTAATAAATGCCAATGAGAAAGCAGTCAACGACTATAGAGCCGGGAAAACGGCAGTCATTGGCTTCCTCATTGGCCAAGTGCAGAAAGAATTGAAAGGTACAGGTGAGCCCAAGCATGTCCAGGAACTACTTCGTCAGGAACTTCTTCCTCGTGGCTGATGGCTCCCAGTGAGCCCAAAATAAATTCCGGTAAACGAGGATGCCGCAACAGTGTTTACAATTGTTTGCATTGCAGGCCCATCTGAGTAATAGAGTGTTGGCAAAAATGCCAGCAACAGAAATACTGTCAAGTAGACCGCCCAGACAGCCCAATCGTAGACATCTGTAAAGCGCTGTTTGAGTAGTGCCGAAATGGCAACGGCCAGAACCAAGGTCATCACCACGACCTCTAAAACATTGGTCTTTGGCCAGATGCCCAAAATGAGCGTGCAGAATTCGCCCCAACCAAACAGGATTACCAATACCCATTTGCTGCGTAGCATTTTGTGTCTCCTTTTTAGGATTATGTCCAGCGTGCTAGGGTAGACTGAACTGCTTTTTTGATAATCGGATTCTGCGTCCGTATTGACCGCAGGATACTCTTGTTGTGACCGATGTAGTCAAATCCCCCTTGCCTACCTGAACGATGAATGAAGTAGAGCATGAGCATGTTGATTCCGAATAGCAAAACTAGAGTAAACAATCTTGGCAAGATAAGCTCAAGCTTAAGCGCGTGATTGACGAAAAATATCAGATATAGGTCAAGTACGCTTAATATGCCCGAAAAAAACATAAGCCACCCTGCGTTTGCTTTGTCACGGTTCGGATTAGTTGATACACTATTTCGGTATCCGAAGAGGTACGTTAATCTGAATACAAGCAAGGAAAGTACGACAAAAAGCATGCTCATCAGGACGAGCTGGTATACAGCATTTTCAACCCAAAAACTACCCACTACGAACATACCCAGTGCAACAAAAGCCCCGGTTAATCCAATCATAACGTTCATGTGTTCGTAACGACGGGGAGATTTACCACTAAACGGCGAATGGCGTTTGAAATGGCGCGAAAGCTTGTGTACCAGATGTAAAGCAATTGCGATTGACTGCTCCCTTTTCGGGTTTATGTATTGTCTCCAATATCTCGACGTCATCGGATTTACCCTCATCTATAATGTGCGATGGCCATATATTATCGTTTTGGATAAGTTTTATCCACTTGGATTCGTGAAAATACCTTTTTACAATAGATGTGATGGCAAAGAAATCTCAGTTTGTACACCTTCATGTCCATACGGAGTATTCACTTCTTGATGGATTGAGTAAAATCAAGCCGCTTTTTGCCCATGTTGCTGAGCTTGGCATGGACACACTTGCTATCACTGATCATGGCGCCATGTATGGAGTGATAGAGTTTTATAAGCTTGCTAAAGATTTTGGTATTAAGCCAATTGTTGGAATGGAGGGCTATATTACAAGAAATCGCAAAAGCAGGGGTGAGAGTGGCAAGAAACCTAAAAGTTACCACGTTTTGTTACTTGCAAAAAATTACACAGGCTACAAAAACCTGATGAAACTTGCGTCAATTGGCCATTTGGAGGGTTATTATTATCGTCCCCGGATCGACCATAAGGTTCTCCAAAAATATCACGAAGGAATAATATGTACGAGTGCATGTGCCGCAAGTGAGTTATCTGCTGCTCTTGTTGGTGATGATTTTGAAAAGGCTCGTAAAGTAGCACAGTGGCACTTAGATGTTTTTGGTGATGACTATTATCTTGAAGTCCAAAGGCATGAATATGAAAAGCATCTAGCAAATGCAAGTATTCCAGAAATTCGTGATGATTTAATTCGACAAGCAGAAAGTGAAAAGAAGATCAATGATGGGATTGTGAAGCTTAGTCATGAGTTGGGGATACCCATTATTGCCACGAATGACGCGCACTATATTGAGAAAGCAGATGCCATGGCACAAGATGCACTTCTATGTGTATATCAGGGCAAAGATGTAAAAGATATAAATAGGCTTCGCTTTATCGACGCACCAGCTTTTTATGTAAATTCTGAAGATGAAATGAAGGCGCTTTTTCCTGATCTTCCGGAAGCGCTTACCAATACCCGTAAAGTTGCTGACAAATGCGATTTGGAAATTACACTTGGAAAATATTTCTTTCCAGAAATCACGCTTCCCGACGGTCTCACAGCTGAGGAGCAACTTCGCAAAGAAGCCCAGAAAGGACTTGAAGAAAAGTTTGAATCGGTAACGGAGGAACTTAAAACTCGACTGGAGTATGAACTTGGAGTTATTGTTCAAAAAGGCTACCCAGCTTACTTCTTGATTTTTCAAGATATGGCTCAATGGGCTGCCCAAAACCACATTCCAATAAATACCAGAGGTTCCGCCGCGGGATCACTTGTCTCGTATTGTTTAGGAATTACTACAGTTGACCCTATTCGGTATCAGCTACCTTTTGAGCGTTTTTTAAATCCATATCGTCCAAGTGCGCCTGATATTGATTTGGATATTGCTGATGATAAGCGCGAAGAGATGATTGCGCATTTGGTTGAAAAATATGGGAGTGAAAAAGTTGCACAGATATGTACTTTTGGAAGAATGTTAGCCAAGGGTTCTGTTCGGGATATTGCTCGCGTATTGGGGTATCCATACGAAGTCGGCGATAAAATCGCAAAAGTAATACCTGATGGTGCACAAGGGTTTCCTATGACAATTAAAAGGGCACTTAGTGAGAGCGCTGAGCTCAAAGCTATGTACGACAATGACAAAGATACAAAGCACATCATTGATCTGGCAAAACAAGTAGAAGGAAATGCAAGACACACCTCTATGCATGCCGCTGGAGTGGTAGTTTCACCAACTGAACTAACTGATTTCACTCCACTTCAATTAGATGAACCGAATGGCGACAAGTTGGTTACTCAGTATGAGATGCATGCCGTGGATGATGTGGGATTAGTTAAATTGGATATTTTGGGAATTAGAAATCTTTCCATCCTACGTGGCGCTATTGAGCGAGTAAAAGAAACAACTGGTGAAGTAATTGATCTTCAAAAGATTCCACTCGATGATAAAAAGACATATGAAATGCTTGCCCGGGGGGAGACCATGGGAACATTTCAGCTTTCGGGGAGTGGAATGACCCGTTATGTGACAGAGCTTAAGCCTGAGCGGATCGAAGACATCATGATTATGATTGCACTTTTTCGCCCGGGTCCGATGATGAACATCGATGAATATATTGCCAGAAAACATGGCAAAAAGAAAGTTGAGTATTATCATCCGAAAATGGAAAAGTTTTTAGATAAGTCTCTTGGTGTACTTGTTTATCAGGATGATTTGCTTTACACCGCACTTGAGTTGGCTGGGTATGATTGGGAGGAAGTAGATAAGTTTAGAAAAGCGGTCGGCAAAAAGGTTCCTGAAGAGATGGCAAAACAACACATTAAATTCGTGGAGGGATGTGTAGTACATTCTAATATGTCCAAAAAAGAAGCTGAAGGGCTCTGGAAACTTTTTGAACCGTTCCAGGGTTATGGTTTTAACAAGGCGCATGCTGCCAGTTATGGATTTGTTGCTTATCAAACGGCATTTATGAAAGCTAATTACCCTGTTGAGTTTATGGCGGCACTACTTACTGCTGAATCGGCTGACGCTGACAAAATAAGCCATGCAGTGGCAGAATGCAGAAGAATGGGGTTAAAAGTGCTTCCACCTGATATTAACCAAAGTGACATTGGCTTTACTATCGTAGTGCTTCCGGATGGTGGTGAAAAAGCAATAAGATTTGGGTTATCAGCAATTAAAAATGTTGGTAATGCTGCAATCGAGTCTATCCTTTCTGCGAGAAAAGATGGCCCGTTTGTTTCACTCTTGGATTTTTGTTCGCGAGTTGATGGGAGAAAAGTCAACAAAAAAGTCCTAGAAAGTCTGGTTAAAGTGGGAGCACTTAGCGCCTATGGGAGTCGGGCAGCAGTACTTCAATCTCTAGATGAGGTGCGAAACAAGACAAAATCCGTTTCTGCTGCAGATGGCCAGCAGGGACTTTTTTATGAGGAGGAAAAGAAATCTCTTGAAACGCAAGCAATGACCTATCAGGTAATTGCAGATATAGATGAATTTAGTGAAGAAGAACTTGAAGGACTTGAGCGGGAACTTCTTGGATTTAGTTTAACTGCCAGACCACTGGAAGAATCAATTAGCGATCTGATTCACTACCGAACCCATAAGTCTGATGAACTCACCGGTGAGTTTGTAACAAACCGTGAAGTAGTAAAAATTGTTGGGGTAATCAGTGAGGTGCGGATTGTAACCACAAAGCGATCCAACGCTGAGATGGCATTTGCCAAGGCAAACGATGAGGTTGGGTCATTTGAACTTGTTATTTTCCCCAAAATATATGCAGAGACTCGCTCACTTTGGGTTCAAAATACAACAATTCTCATTACTGGTAAATTTGATCAACGCGATGATGGAAACTCGATATTAGTAGATAGTGTCGACACCGTTGAGACCATCAAAGATCGAGATGGTAAGCTCGTGATCACTATTCCAAAGGGGGTTAAAAATGAATCATTGAAGCAATTGCGTGACGTTTTGAAGCAACATGAAGGCTCCCAAAAAGTGGCGCTTGTATTTGAGGGGAATGGAGTTGATGAAATTATTGTTCCCTTTGGTGTTAGCTGGACTCACGATTTATCCCGCGAAATCTCCCAAGTTTTAGCCCAGTCTTGAATTTGAGGGTACAACTCATGTACAATTGCGAACTATGGCTATAAAAACAACCCACGGTGAAACGACATTTGGTGTAGGCGATGTGGTTCGTGTGCATCAGCTCGTGGTTGAAACTGGCAAAGAGGACAAAATGCGTACGCAGATTTTTGAGGGAACAGTAATTGGCATTCGTGGAAAGGCAACGGGCAAGTCATTTATTGTTCGCCGAGTTGGTGCCCAGAATGTAGGAATTGAACAAATTTTTCCACTTCATTCGCCACTTATCAAAAAGGTAGAAATAAAAAGAAGTGGAGTATCTGGTGCAGAGCAAGCAAAACTTTATTACTTTAGAGATAAATCGCGGCGTGAAATTGAAACAGTATATAAACGCGCTGCTCGTAGAAACAAAGTGGTTGCTATACCTGCTAAAAGCAAGTCGAAGCCTGTTCCAAAAAGAAAACTTGCTAAAACGAGAATAGCACCAAAGAAAAAAGCTTCAGCCACAAAGGGGAAAGCTTCCGCTTATAAGAAAAGAACCTAAATTTTGCTATAATATTGGCTATGGAACCTGCCTCTCCACTTGAGATATTTAATATGTTTGAAGATGCCGCTTTGCAGATGATAATTCTTGTTGTTGTAGTTTCGCTTTTTGATCTTGTTATGAAGGCAATTGCGCTTTGGAAGGCCGCTCGTGCAAGGCAAAAATACTGGTTCATCGCGCTTCTTCTCTTAAACACAGTTGGCGTCATACCTCTTATTTACATCTTCTTTGTAAACAAAAGAGCTTCGAAACAATAAAGGTGTCTGTGTTATTATGAGCCAACTGCCATGAGAGTACTTGGGATTGATCCTGGAACCGCGACAACCGGATATGGCTTTGTAGAAGTAAATGGCCATGGGATGGAGGCGATTGAATTTGATCTTATTGAAACTTCTAAAGAAGTATCTCCTGAGCTTCGTTTAGCATATATTTACCAGAATATGCGGATAATCATTGAGCGTTTTAGCCCGGAAGTGATGGCAATAGAAAAAGTATTTTTTTCATCAAATAGACGTACTGCCATAAATGTAAGCCAGGCACTTGGGGTGATGCTTCTTTCTGCCGCGGATGCCAATATACAAGTTGTGCAATATGCTCCAGGAACAATTAAAAAACTTGTTGCCGGGGATGGACGAGCAGATAAAAAGGTTATTCAACGTGCTCTTAGAGACATTTTTGGAGCAAAAATCAGGAGCCGTCCGATGAAAAAGACTCATTTTGACAACGCTGCGGACGCGCTGGCGGTTGCGGTGTGTCATATATATACTGTGGGCACAGTATGAAGCGAAAATCCTCAAAAGTACTCTGGATTGATGCTCCTGACATTAAAGCTCGGATTGAGCATTTAGTAGAAAAGGCGTCAATAGACTGGGTTCATACAGAAAGAATTGCTTGTGTAAGGTCTGGAAATTCATCAGCAAGAGCGTATGCGCGAATTTGGGGACTAAATCAGGTTTGGCAACAAGTTCTTGATGTACCTTCATACTATTGTATTGAGGTGCTTTCTGAAAAGTTTGATCATCTTCCAGAGCATCACAAAGATGAAATTCTACTTCACGAACTGGCTCATATCCCCAGAACCTTTTCAGGTGCATTAACCCCTCATACGCGGCGGGGCAAAGGGAGCTTTCACGATAAACTAAAGCAAATGATAGCTGCGTATGCAAGGAGTTTTCGATGAAAGTTGTAGCGGTTTTTGGTGATGACATAGAAAAAGCACGTACAAGAGTAAGTGCCATTATTGCTGGGGTGAAAGCAAGAAAATGGGAGATTGTACATATTGATCCGCAAAATGGCTCACTAGGAGGACAGTTGGTATCCCAGAGTCTTTTTCCTGTGGAAACACTTTATGTTGCGCTGGATGCGAAGAAAATTCCAGCTCATGAGCTTGATTGGATTCGGGATCATACCAGTGAAATTGACGCTCGACTTCTTTTGTACTTTGCTGGGAACATTCCGGCCGACATAAAAAAGAGTTTACCAGAAGATGCTCAATATGAGTCCTTTAGTCTTCCAAAAGAAATATTTGCTTTTCTGGATAGTTTTTGGCCAGGGAACAAAAAGCGATGTTTGGAACTGCTTCTTACTATTGAGAAAAATGAATCTGTAGAATTTTTGATAGCAATGTTAGGTCGTCACCTTCGAGACCTGATTTGGATAAAAGTTGGCGATAAGGGTATGAGCGCCCTCCCATGGCGGAAGCAGAAACTCATGCGTCAAGCTGAACGCTTTGATGAAATGAAGTTAAGAAATATCATTAATGATCTGGCTGATATTGACTTGGATTCCAAAACTGGTAAAGTAAGTGCTACACTGGGCTTGGAGTTGATGCTTATTAAACACTTGAAATGAAAGTCAGTCCTTCAATCTTTAGACTCTACGATATTCGAGGTATTGCTGGTGAGAAATTCGAGAAAAAGGCTATTGAGGAGTACGAAAAATGGTATGGGAAATTTACGGGTATCAATATTACTCCTGAAGTTGCAGTTGCTATTGGGAAAGCATACGGAACAGTTATAAAAGATAGAGGTGGGAAAAAAGTTATTGTAGGGCATGAAATTAGACCGTACGGCGAAGAGTTAAAAATGCAATTTATTAAAGGTGTACGCTCCACCGGAATAGATGTTATTGATGCTGGTGTTTCACTTACGCCTATCATTTACTTTTCTACTGCTTTTTACAAACTAGATGGTGGGGTGAATGTAACTGGAAGTCATAATGTTTATTTCTTCAACGGTTTTAAGACAATGGCAAAGGATGTATATCCCATCTTTGCTGAGGAATTGCAAAAAATGAGGAAAATTATTGAAGATGAAAGCTATGCTTTTGGTGAAGAAGGATCGTACGAAGAAAAAAGTGTCATAGATGATTATTCAAAATATCTTCTAGAACATAATAAATTGGCAAAAAAACTTAAAGTTGTTGTTGACTCTGGTAATGGAAGCGCAGGTATGTTTGCTCCTAAAATATTGCGGGATTTAGGATGTGAAGTAATAGATTTGTATTCAGAACCTGATTCAAGTTTCCCCAATCATGTCCCTGACCCGGAAGATGTCTTCCAAATGGAAGACTTAATGAAAAAAGTTAAAGAAGAAAAGGCTGATTTGGGTATAGGCATTGATGCGGATGGAGATAGATGTGGGATTGTCGATGAAAACGGCGAATTTGTCTATGCCGATCGAACGCTGCTTCTTTTCAGTAAGGATATTTTAAGTAGGAATAAAGGTAAAAAAATATTATATGACGTTAAATGTACAAGACTAGTTGAGGATCTGGTACCTGAATTCGGAGGAGTGCCCCTCATGCATATTACTGGACATGCACCAATAAAGGAAACAATGAGAAAAGATAAAGATATAATTTTTGGAGGTGAAGTTTCTGGTCATTTTTACCATGCAGAAGACTATTTTAGAATTGATGACGGTGTATACTCAGCAGCAAAGATATTGTCACTTCTTTCCCAAACTGACAAAACATTTTCCCAATTAATTGATCAATTTCCAAAGACTGTAATGACTCCTGAAATAAAATTGCCCTGTAAAGATGAAGTAAAATTTAAGGTGGTTAAAGATTTAACTGAATATTTTTCTAAGAACTACGAAACAATAACAATCGACGGGTCAAGAATTAAATTCTCTGCTACAAGCTGGGGACTTGTAAGAGCTTCTAATACGAGCCCTTATTTGACTATTCGTGTAGAAGCTGACACAGAAGAAGAAGTAATCAAAATTAAAAATATCTTGGCTGATCAACTTGAAAAGTACCCTGAAATCGCCGATAAACTAGATCGCAGAAAAGTAACCTCACATACTGGAAGACTAGGTTTTGTATAACATATGGAACTAAATAAAGACGTCCTAGATACAGTAAATTTTCTTCCTGATCAGCTTTGGGAAGCGTGGGAAGCATCTCGAAAAGTAACGCTTCCAGAAAGTTACAAAAATTTTGGCCGAGTACTTGTTTGTGGCATGGGTGGATCTGCTCTAGGAGGGCGTGTGATTGGCCACTTTGCGGCAGACAAAGCAACAGTTTCGATAGAAGTGTCGACAAATTACAATCTCCCAGCTTATGTGGATAATCAGACTCTAATTATTGTTTCCAGTTATTCAGGAAACACGGAAGAAACAGTTTCGTGTTTGAATCAAGCTGTTGAAAAACATCTTCCTGTTTTTGTAATTGCAGCGGGAGGCAAGCTTGCTGAAATGGCAATCACACATTCGCTCCCTATATATAAAATTGATCCACATTTTAATCCCTCTGGCCAGCCAAGAATGGCAGTTGGTTATTCCATCGGCGCCATCTTTGGTGTAATGGCGAGCTCTGGAGTACTTGCCGAGACAGATGAGGATATAAAAGAAGTAGTTTCTTTTTTGAAAAAATCTCAAAAGATTTTGCAAGAAACTGGTGAAAAATTGGCAAATGCAATTCAAGGTAAACTGCCAATTTTTGTTGCAAGTGAGCACTTAGTGGGGGCAGCACACGTTATGAAGAATCAAGTGAATGAAACTGCAAAAAGTTTTTCAGCTTTATTTGATATTCCAGAACTAAACCATCACTTGATGGAAGGACTAAAGAATCCAAAGGAAGCAATAGAAAAGCTCTTGTTTGTGTTTTTTGAATCGGATCTTTATCACGAACGTGTTCAGAAAAGGTATCCACTGACCGTTGATGTAGTTATAAAGAATAATGTTCAAACATATGAGTTAAGGCTCACTGGGAAAAGCAAATTGGAACAAGTTTTTGAATTAATTCAAATTGATGGTTATGTTCAAGCATATCTCGGAGCACTATATGGGGAGGATCCAAAGGCAATTCCTTGGGTAGATTATTTTAAAGAAAAGCTCGCAGCATAACTACTCTTCTTTACTTTTGAAATAATATCCAAGTACAAATCCGAGTAATCCACTCAGTGCCCCAGATACTGCAGTAAAAGTTTGAATAAGTTCAATCGTGAAAGTATCTTTCCCGATACTTAGCAAAATAAGATTGTAGATAAACACAAAAACAAATACAAAAACACTTAGTGTAAAGTACCCTACTACAAAATATCTGGCAATTTGAGCACGCGTTTCCTCTTTCTTTATAGGCAGTTCAGATAGTTTATTCTGTATTCTTTCAAACTCACTTAATTGTTTTGGGGCAGTGTTAGTCTCATCTGGGTTAATTATCATCTTTTAATCTTTTGGCAAGGCTTTCTAGCATTTTATTTAGCTGGCTTAAAAAGTCTAAATATTTTTGCTTTGCTTCCTGAGACTCTGTTACAAGTATTTTTTTTGACTGTTGTTTTGTCACCCCTGGCTTATCTATTTCATTTGCATTTTCAAACACACGTTCAAGTTGTTTATAGACCTCTTGGCCAAGTTGGGTTAACTCTTTTCCATCCTGATTCATTTGAGCGTATTCTACCACAATTTATTATGTCTTCCGCATAAACAAAGCGTTTCCAGGGTTGATCTTCGCGGCTTACTTACTTATTATGAATATGTATGGCCTCTACCCGCCCAATTGTCGCTTTTTTCAAGGATCTTGATAAACACGATCTTCCTCTTGTAGGTGGTAAGGGCGCTAATCTTGGTGAAATGACCCAGGCAGGATTCCCTGTCCCGAACGGATTTGCGGTAACCGTTGAGGGTTATGATAGGTTTTTGGAAGACAACGATCTTTATACCTATATTGCCAAAGAGCTTGAAGGACTAAATGTTGATAATGCAGAAGATCTTCAGCGTGTAGCTCGCACTATTCAAAATAAAATATCAAATTCTGTGGTGCCAGAAGACGTAGCGGTTGAGACACGAAAAGCATATAAAAAATTGTCCGGAAGGCTCAACAAAGCATTGGTTGCTGTGAGAAGCAGTGCAACCGCCGAGGACTTGCCCGATGCGTCTTTTGCTGGGCAGCAGGCCACATTTTTGAATATTAAGGGTGATGTAAATCTTCTTGAGAGCATTAAAGAATGTTGGGCATCTTTGTTTACTGCACGAGCGCTTTTTTATCGTGTACAAAATAAAATCAATCACAATCAGGTAAAAATCTCGGTGATTGTTCAAAAGATGGTTCAGTCTGATGTCTCTGGAGTAATGTTTTCGATTGATCCAGTCACCAATGATAAGGATCGTATTATTATTGAATCTGTTTGGGGGCTCGGTGAAATGATTGTACAAGGTGCGGTGGTTCCAGATCATTATGAGGTACAAAAAGACACCTTTGCTATTCTTTCAAAGGAGATCTCAGATCAGCGCGTACAGTTATCAAGGAAAGGCAATATTACAGAAGAACGTGAGGTTCCCTCTAAAATTCGTGAGCTGCAAAAAATCACAAATGAGGAAATCGTTGCACTGGCAAAACTAGCAAGCAGACTACAAGAGCATTATTATTTCCCGCAAGATATTGAATGGGCGAAAGAAGGAAAAACTCTCTATATAACTCAAACAAGACCCGTTACTACAATTGCCCAGACATCAAAAACCCAGAAAAAAACAGCTGAAGGAGGATATAAGATCATGGATACCCCTATTCTTCATGGTGCAGGTGCAAGCCCCGGGATTGGAACAGGACATGTAAAGATTCTTCGTTCGCCAAAAGAAATCAGTAAGGTGAAACAAGGTGATGTATTGGTCGCTCCGATGACGTCGCCTGATTATGTTCCAGCCATGAAAAAAGCTGCCGCAATTGTGACCGATGAAGGTGGACAAACATCTCACGCAGCTATTGTCTCTCGTGAATTGGGAGTTCCATGTATTGTAGGAAGCAAGGAAGCTACCAAAAAACTTAAAGAAGACTCAGTCGTAACGGTCGACGGTACAAGAGGGCTTGTTTTCATGGGAGGGAAAATTGTTACTAGTGAGCATAAACCCAAAAAGGAAAAGAAGGTTTTGGAAAAACATACTCGCACTGCAACAAAAATATATGTGAACTTGGCTGAGCTAGAGCTTGCAAATGAAGTAGCCAAACGACATGTTGATGGTGTGGGGTTACTTCGTGCTGAATTTATGATTGCAAATATAGGTATTCATCCCAAAGAAGCGATTAAACAAAAAAAGCAGCAAGTATTCATTGATAAACTGGCACACGATATGACAACATTTTGTAAAGCGTTTTATCCTCGTCCAATTGTTTATCGTGCCACAGATTTCAAAACAAACGAATATCGTGCGCTTCCTGGTGGTGAGAATTGGGAACCTGAGGAACCAAATCCATTGATGGGTTTTCGAGGTGCATTTCGTTATGTAAGTCATCCGGATGTTTTTAATCTGGAACTCCAGGCAATTAAAAAAGTCCGAAAAGACTACAATAATCTGTGGCTAGAAATTCCATTTGTACGTTCCCCGGAGGAGCTTCGACGGGTTCGACGGCTTATAGCCTCTGAAGGACTTTTTGAAAGTGTGAGTTTTAAATTATGGATGATGGTTGAGCTCCCCACAAATGTAATCCAGCTTGAAAAGTTTATTGAAGTTGGAATTGATGGAGTTTCAGTCGGCTCTAACGATTTAACGATGTTACTGCTCGGGACCGATCGGGATAATGCAGAAGTTGCAGAGGCTTTTAACGAGCGTGACCCGGTGGTGCTTTGGGCTTTAAGAAGAGTTGGACGTATCGCAAACAAGTATGGGATTAGTTCTTCCATTTGCGGACAAGCGCCTTCAACCTATGAAGATTTGGTGGTAAAGTTAGTTAAGTATGGATTTACAAGTATTTCTGTAAATCCAGACGCGATTGAGCGCGTACGAGAGGTGGTTGCTCAGACAGAGCGTGATATGATGAAATAACATGCCAAAGATACAAAAAATATGGGCTCGTGAGATTTTGGACTCCAGAGGGACTCCAACGGTCGAAGCAGCTTGCCAGCTTGATAGTGGAGTTGTTGCTGTGGCGTCTGTTCCGTCAGGTGCTTCTACTGGAAGTCATGAAGCACTCGAGCTTCGTGACAAAGATGAAAACCGGTATCTCGGAAAAGGGGTACTAAAGGCTGTCAACAACATTAATCAAATAATTGGACCTGCACTTATTACTGCCGGCATTGACCCCACAAATCAGGCGGCAATTGATGATCAACTTATTAAACTTGACGGGACAGAAAACAAGTCACGGATTGGAGGTAATAGCATTCTTGCAGTATCAATGGTTGTCTCAAAGGTTGCTGCAACGGCTCAAGGGATGCCACTGTACCGTTGGATAAATCAGTTGGCGACAGGCATTGGCATCAAGTCACCAATGCGCGCTCCTACGCCGATTTTTAACATGATTAATGGTGGACTTCATGGTGCAGGGAACCTAGATTTTCAGGAATTCTTTGTTATTCCAGCAAGCACAAAGCCTTTCTCCGAAGGGCTTCGGATCGGTGTTGAGATTTATATGATGATTGGACAAAATTTGGCACGGCGTGGAGCAATCCACTCTGTTGGAGATGAAGGAGGATATGCTCCAAACCTGTTTACGAACGCAGACGCTCTTGAAATTTTAGTTGAAGCAATCCGGCAAACGAATTATCAGCTTGGCCGTGAAGTTTTTCTTGGATTGGATGTAGCAGCTACGACATTTTTTGAAAATAATGTTTACACCATCCGCGATAAGTCAGCACCATTGTCTGAGGATCAGATTATTGAATACTACAAAGAACTTAATAGCACTTATCACTTGGCAATACTCGAAGATGCGCTTCACGAAGATGCGTGGGATGGCTGGAAAAAACTTAAGATTGCTCTGGGTAATCAAATAACAATTGTAGGCGACGACCTTTTGGCTACCAGTCCGAAACGAGTTCAGAAGGCTGTTCAATCTGGTGCATGTAACGCTATTCTCGTTAAGCCAAATCAAATTGGAACCGTCACTGAGACACTTAATGTAGTGAAGATGGGTTTTGATGCAGGATGGAAGATTGTAGTTTCTCATAGATCGGGTGAAACAAATGATTTCTTTATCGCTGAATTTGCAGTTGGAGTTGGTGCTGATTATGTGAAATTTGGAGCTCCAGCTCGTGGAGAGCGTGTAGTTAAATACAATCGCTTAAGTTCAATCGAAGTGGAGTTAACACTTCTTGCTCATGGGTCTCAAACTGCCGGTAAGTAACCCGGTAATTCTCGCAGTCCTCGATGGTTGGGGGATTGCTCCCCCTTCTTCTGGGAATGCTATTACTCAGGCTTCTACACGCAACATGAACCGCCTTTGGGCTGCATATCCTCATACACAGCTTCGCGCTTCTGGTGAAGCCGTTGGTTTGCCACGTGGGGAAGTAGGAAGCACAGAAACCGGGCATTTGAACATGGGAGCAGGAAGAATTGTGTACCAGGATTTAGCAAGGATTAATATGGCAATTGCTGATGGTTCATTTTTTGACAATCAAGTTTTAAATGGAGCATTTGAACATGCTGTAAAACACAATAGTAATGTTCATCTCATTGGTCTTTTAGGAGCCGGTGGAGTGCATTCAAACATGGAACACCTCTTTGCACTGGTGCATTTATCGGGACTTCGGCTATTTCAGCGACTTTTTATTCATGCTTTTACTGATGGGCGTGACTCGCCTCCAAGTGCAAGTCTTGCGTATGTTCAGCAGCTCCGTGGTGTATTGGAGAAAGAAAAGGTAGGAACTATTGCGAGCATTATGGGGAGATATTGGGCAATGGATCGTGATCAGCGCTGGGAGCGGACAAAAAAGGCGTACCAAGCA
>Ga0155091_101_pt3 | contig 13886 bp, 15 predicted proteins | sample RifCSPhighO2_01_FD_106059 | JGI IMG/M metagenome (GOLD analysis project Ga0155091, IMG submission 106059) | Candidatus Woesebacteria bacterium RIFCSPHIGHO2_01_FULL_41_10
AGCAAAACAATTCCCAAAATAAACCTGAAAATTTCCTTCAACATTCCTTTCCCGAGCGAATTGATTCTCCTCATTATCCGGTAGACAAAAACGTCCTCTTCCTGTCCCCTTGCAACTTCAAGAAAATGTGGTTTGAAAAAACTAAACGCATAGGCAATATATATTGCAAAAAGCACTACTCCATCTGGACGACTAATTTGTCCATCTGCTAAAAATATGAGAGGTGCGGCACCAACCAAAAGTGCAATTCCTAAATCACGGGTAATAAAATCCCCACGAACATACACACGCTGTGCAAGCACTCCAGTTAATCCGGCAACAAGTGTTATGTTTGCAATATTGCTCCCAAGCACTACACCAAAGGCAATCTGTGGAGCATCAGCAATTGCTGAGCTTAGTCCTACAAAAATTTCAGGGAAGGAGGTTCCTACTGCCAACAAAATTGCAGAGATAACAAACTTCCGTGCTCGAGTACGCTCACTTATGTGTTTGAGAGCAAGTATCGTTACATCTGCCGATTTTATGAGCAAAACAGAAAACAAAATTAAAAGCACGACTAAAACAATTACCATGCATCTTCCCTTTCTAATGCAATACGAAAAATTGTTTTTAATAGTTCAATCAGAAAAAACATACAGGTGGTGACGCAACCAACTACAAACCAGTTGGCAAGAGTAAGTGGTTCAATTTCAAGAAACTTTTGTGTGATGGGGAGATAAAAAGGAACTACCTGCATGATGAGTCCTATAATTACAGAGCCAATAACCCATAGATTTGAGAATGGGCTGACACTCCAAACTGGGTTTGTGAGTGCGCGAATTGAGAAGACATAGGCTAGCGAATTTACACCAAGAACCGCAAAAGTCATCGAACGCGCAAAGGTAAGATCCCCTGTCCTCTGTAAGGAAATTGTAAAAACGGCTAAAGCAAGGAGCCCTCCTGCCAAGGAAATAATAAAAATCAGCTCACGCATCCAAGCATTGACGAGCTTTTCGTTGGGGTTTCTTGGTGGAATAGTCATCGCCTCAGCGCGTTTTGGATCAACAGTCAGCGCTAAACTTGGCAAACCATCCGAAATCAAATTTATCCAAAGAATCTGTACTGCACTGACTGGTAATGGAAGTACCAAGACCAGTGTTCCTGTGACCGCGACAATTTCTTCAAACGCATCACAGAGTAGATTCAAAATAACTTTGCGGATATTGTCAAAAATAACGCGACCCTCTTCAACAGCATCAACAATCGTCTCGAAGCTTGAATTCAAAAGCACCAGATCACTTGATTCTTTTGCTACATCAGTAGCATCACCCACAACAATGCCTATATCCGCTCTTGCAAGAGCTGGCGCATCATTTACACCATCCCCTGTCATTGCAACCACCTCACCATTTTGCTTCAGAGCTTCAATAATTTTCAGCTTCTCGTCTGGTTTCACACGAGCAAAAAGTATGGTGGCATTTGAAGCTAGAAATTCTGCAAGATTTTTTAGAGGCATCTTAATCAAATCATCCCCGGTAATTACAGCTCCTCTTTCAAGTTTTATACCCAGTTTTCGGAGGACTGCCTGAGCTGTATCTACATAATCACCTGTAACAACAATCAATCGCACGCCTGCTTTTTTAGTCTTGGCAAATGCTTCCTTGACACCAAAGCGTACAGGGTCATCAAAAGCTAGAATTCCTACCCATTCAAGTCCTCCTTCAACAATATCTTTTACTTTGATCAAATTGTAATTACTTGGTACTTTTTTCCGTGCCATCCCTATCACTCTCATCCCTTCTTGTGTTAGACTCTTGATTTCCTTCTCCAATATTTCTTGCTTGTCTTTGGTAAGATCGCACCACTGCAAAATAATCTCTGGAGCACCATTTACATAAACTTGCCTTTTACCTTTATCGTCAGAAAGTACTCCAAGGAATCTATTTTTTGCATCAAAAGGGAGCTCATCAACCGTTTTTACACTTTTTAGTACCCCTCTCTTTTCCTTTGATATAAATCTTTTTGCCCAATAATATGCTTCTGAAATAATTGGATCTGAATCTCTCGTGATAAACACCTGTTTGGCAATGTCTATTTTGTCCCCAACTTGCTTCACTATTCTCAACTTCCCCAATGTTAAAGTGCCAGTTTTATCAGTACAAATAGTCGTAACTCCACCCAGTGTTTCCGCAGAGATAAGATTGCGCACAAGTCCCTTTTTCTTCAAGATTCTTTGCATACCGATCGCCAGGACAACGGTCAATGCCACCAATAAACCTTCTGGAATTGCTGACACAGCAAGTGCAACGGACGTCAAAAATATCTCTACGATTCCTTTCCCTGACAAGATCCCTATAAAGAAAACGCAGACGATTAGAATTACAGTAAGTTTGGTTAACTGTTTACTAAATTCTCTAAGTTGCATTTTTAGTGGGGTTTCTGTCGAGACCTCCTGCACACTACTCGCAATTTTGCCCATTTCTGTGTTTTCACCTGTTACCTCGACTTTCACTAATGCTTTTCCGGTAGTTACAATAGTTCCCATAAACACCTTATTACCTTCTGTTTTAAGAACCGGAGCAGATTCACCAGTCAAAATTGCTTCTGAAGCATTTAAATGATTTGATTTAACCACTAACCCATCTGCAGGGACTTTATCTCCTTGATGCAAGACCACTATGTCCCCAGGGACAATTTCCTCAGCATCAATTTTTATCTCTTCCCCATCACGAATCACTGTTGCCACTGGATGGATCATTGCCTTAAGAGCTTGAAGTGCGTTGTTGGCTCTATTCTCTTGGACGTAGCCAAGAACTGTATTCATCAACACCGCTGCTCCGATAACAAGTGTGTCAGAGTACTCCGCCAACACTGCGGTCACTATGCCTGCTGCCAACAAAATGTAAACAAGTGGGCTTTTAAGCTGTCCTAACAGAATCTCAATATTTGAAGGAGGAGGATTCTCGGGTAAACGATTAGGACCATGTGTTGCAAGTTTGGTAGCTGCCTCTGCACCAGTAAGTCCATTGTTAGCGATACTAGGAAGCATATTCTTTATGCTAACACAGGCCTTGAGCTCCCCAACAGGGTTAGCTGAGTGCAAGTTTTGCGAGGTGATTAAATTCAGCAAGCGTTGTTGCCTCACGAGGTGACTTATCATCCCTAAATCCAATAAGCCTCGGGAATCTCAATGCAAGGCCGGCGGTATGCTTGGGAGAAACCGTTATTTCATCAGCAGCTAACTCAACCACCACTTCAGGAAATACCCAGTAATCTGGCTCTAAATCTTTATGAACCTCATACTCTTTCGGTTTTTGTTTGGTAGTCAATTTTCTAAGCCGTTTTGCAAGTTCACGGAACTGTGTATCAGTAAGCCCAGTGCCAACTTTTGAAACTGTTAAAAACTTATCATTTTTTCGTACTCCAACAAGAAATTGGCCGATGCCAAATGAAGTTCGCTTTCCTTTGCCGCTTGTATATCCCATGATGACACAATCAACAGTATCTACCAGCTTACCTCTAGCATCTTCAATCTCTTTCATCTTTACCCAGCGCCAGCCAGTACGACCAGACACGTACTGCGAGTTATTTTTCTTCACAATCACCCCTTCAAGCCCTTTTTTCAAGTATTCAAGGTGCTTTAAGCGAATTACTTCTGGATCAGATGTAACGGTACTTTCGTCAATTTGAAGCGGTTTCCCTGGGTTCACTGTATCTTCTAGTTTTTTTCTTCTCACAAAGTACTCATCTTGTAGTGTCGATTCCCCATCTTTATACAAGAGGTCAAATACCTGAAAAGTAAGTGGTATTTCACGAGATGTCTGATCGATATTGTGTTTGCGTCTCCGCTGCATTGTCATTTGAAAATCAAATAGGCGCTTTGTCTTGGGGTCAAACCCTATTGCTTCCGAATCTAGAATTACTTCCTTGGCATCAAGTTGTTGATCAAGCTTTTGAAGTTCAGGGAACATGTCGCTTATTTCGTTCATATTGCGACTAAAGGCTTTAGTAGGTTTTCCTCTCTGATAATGGATAACTACCCGGAGTCCATCAAACTTTGGTTCAATCGATACTTCCCCCATTTTTTGTATCATATCCTCTGGAGATTTAAGCCGTTGTGCGAGCATTGGTACTATTGGGGTTCCAATCTGCGGGGTCACTTTGGTACTCAGTTGTTTTGCACCATATTTCTTCACCAAACTTGCAACATAACCAATATCAGGCCGGATATTGTATGCTTCCTCAATGTCGCTTCTCAGAGACTTATCTCCTGTCTCCATCCAGGAAAGTGCTTCGATAATAGTTTTATCAGAAAAACCAAGCCGAAGCTTCCCCAGCGGAATACGGGCAATAAAATGCACACTTAAAGGATCAAGCTGTGAGATAAGTTTTGCAAGCCGGTCAATTTTGCGCTCTACTGATCCCTCACCTTCATATTTTGCTATCAGTAAAAGCTCATCATAGAGCTCAGAAACAAGCATCTTTGAACGTTTTGCGTGAGCATACTGCTGGGCGACGAGTCCAATGTCTCCCAACTCTTTGTACTGTTTCACTATCGTTTCTGGTTGTTGGTCATATGCCTTCGCTAACACATTAATCATCATGCGCTCAGCTAAATTAAAAACTACACCTTTGTACTGTGGGGCAAGCACTCCAAGAAGAAGGTAGCTTACTTTATCTACATCTTTCTCCCGAGTTTCACGCAGCAACTGCGCTAAAATCTCAGTAATTTTTAGGCGGGACCTTGTTTCTTCAAGCTGGTTCAGGTATTTGGCGAGTTTGCCTACTTCCATACTTTAACTATTTGTCTGAAGATACGTGGAGAAAAAGAAAAACGCAAATACAACAACTCCAATAAATGCGATTCCAAATAATAAACTAATCAGTCCATGCCACTCGTGATGAACTACTTTAGTTAAGCCTTCACCAACAAGAGTTAGCCCAAATAGTGTTGGCAAAACCAAAATCATATATAAAAACTGTGGGTCAGTTGGAATACTCATGGGCAGTTGTGCATTTTTACCTTTTTATCACATATCTTGCAGCCTTTGTGCTGCCTTCTTTTTCTATTACATTTTTACTAACAAGATCTTTTAAATCCCGTAGGATGGTGTCTTCGGAAACCATAGGGACTACGTCTTTCAATTCTCTCATAGCCCCATACCCTTTGTCGCTTAGGTATTCTACCAATTTTATTTGGCGAGCCGAGAGTGCTACTTGTTCTCCTATTTTAACCCGAAGTCGTGAATCAACGGAAATCTTTCTTACCTTTTCCTTGATTTTACCAAGTTCAAGGGCAACAACTTCCGTAAAGTATTCAAGCCAGGGAGTTAAGTCACGTACCGCAATATCTCCTCCTTGTTGATCCACTTTGTAAAAGGCATCGTAGTATTGGTCCAAATCATGGTCGAAATTTTCTTCAAGCGAGAAAAATCGCTTAATATCGTAGCCTTCCTTATTCATTACCAAAGTTGCAAATGCACGAATGGAACGCCCATTGCCTTCAACAAAGGGGTGAATAGTCACGAGCACATAATGAACAATTCCAGCACGCAGAATTGGATGAATCTCAAGGGATTCAGGAGAGTTAAGCCACGCAAAAAAGTCATCTAGCAAATAAGGCACTTCCACAAATGACGGTGGGGTAAAAATGACTTGACCTGTTCCTTCTTCTTTAATAATCACCTGTGTACTCCTAAGTACACCCGATTTTTCAGGCTCAACTAAGTTAGTAACAGTTAGTCGATGAATATCAAGTAGATCACGCACCTCATAGGGACCGCGCTTCTGAGCTAACTCATCGAGCAAACTTATCACATTGCGATAATTAATGACTTCCTGAACATCACGTTGACGTGCATAGATCTGCTCACCTTCAAGCACTTGCTTCGTTTGATCAAGGGTCAGATCATTGCCCTCAATGCGGGTTCCATGGTGCACCGTACGAAGCAAGGCATCTGTCTTAAAATCTTTTTCAAAGTGAGGAACTAAGGGTGCATTTTCAATCACATCTTTAGCTGCCTCAGTCTGGCCAACATTTATCAATATCTTGTTCGAGATAATGAATCGAGGAGCGTACATTTTGTAAGACAATTATTGCAAATGCTGCGGTAAAAACAAGGGCACGTTAACGTGGTTTTCTAACTTGACTGTATATCCCGCCCAGGAGGAGTGTTCCCAGCAGCGACAATATCCCAACAGCCAAAAATAAAAACTTATACCCAAATATTTGAGCGATTGCTCCGCCAAGTACGGCTGACAATGCTGCTCCTAAATCTGTAGCGGTAAAGTAAAGACTCCACTCAAGTCCTTCTTCTCTTTTATCAATGTGTCGGGTAAATATTGCCTGCCAGGCAGGAAATGAGAGCGCACCAGCAACACCGTAAATAATCTGAACCGCAATAACATGCCAAGGAAGCGAAACAAAGAGGTACAGAAATCCACATAATGAAATTAAAAGGGATCCGGAAATCATCACCCAAAAATCATCGTTATCTCCTTTTGTCATATCTATTAATCGTGCCACAGGAATCTGAAGAACGCTTTTGACAAACAGGTATACAGTTGAAGCCATACCTGCTAAAAGAATTGTGCCTCCATCGACCTGTTCAGTAATGAATACTGCCAGAATTGGCATAATGAGCCCCCATCCAGAAAGAAGGAGTACATCAGAGTAGGTCATAAACTGAATGACGCTATTAATTTTTACGTTTTGAAAGTATTTTTGGGCAAGTCGTTTCATTGCTATTATTTAGCTAGTGTTGCAAGAGTCCTCGAAACCTGATCGGCAACATCATCTGCATTATAATAATTACCCACATCAATACTCAATCTGTCTCCAGCAGCTTTCACTACATGCGCTGCTACCTTAGCAGCCAAAAATGGATCATTTTTAGCAAGAAGTGCTACGGTAAGCCCGGCCATAACGTCTCCCGAACCACCTTTCGTGAGCCCAGGATTCCCACCATGAACTTCAACACATTTCTCTGGAGAACAAACCAAGGTCACAGGTCCCTTTTTGACTAAAATACAATGGTACTCCGCAGCAGCATTGGCTATATCCTTTTCCCCAAACAGCATCGAATATTCTTTTTTGTTCGGGGTAAGAATTGCCTGTGGTGGAATCCAACTTGCTTCCATTGTTTGAAGACTCCCTGCGTCAATCACCCATTTTTTTTGAGGGAATTTCTTCAAAAGATGTTCGGTTGTGGATCGTGTCAAAAGACACGCTTCATCACAGTTTTCAAGATTTTCCGGGCGATCCCCTTCGCCGCTGTAGCGCATCATACCTGGACCAATAAGTACTGCGTCACTTTTTTCCACATATTTTTCTACTTCCCCCCACGGCACCCAAATAAACGAATGCAGATTTGCTTTCAGATAGGCTGTAATTTCACGCATGGGCTCAAAAGGAGAAGCAAAAAAGACCATGTCGACAATTCTTGAAGCAGCAGTGAGAGCAAGAAGTGGAGCTCCTTGAAACAAGCTTGAACCACCAATAATAGTCACCTGGCCATTATCTTCACCGGAAGATCCATTTGGAGGTTTGTAAATTGTCTTGACTTCGTCGGGGGAAAATTTTTCCACTACAAATCATTGTAGCAGAGGATCTTTAAATTTTAATATTTATCCTTAGTGGCATCCAAAAAAGAAGTAGGTTTATGTCCAGCCTGACGAGCTGCGCGCTTTACTTCACCTACTCTTACACGTCTTTTCAACTCGGCTAAAGGGTCATCAGGTTTGCCTTTTTTGTCATCAACATCAATAGTTTTAACAGGTTCAGTCGGCTCTTCATCCCCTTCAATTTCAGGAATTCTAAACGAGTCTCCTTCAATAATAAATTCTGTTTGCTGTGTTCTCCCTGGTTCTCTCTCTTGGTCACTCATATGCAAATAATATACCTATAATTTAATAATCTCAACCTTTTCAAAACCAGTCAGATAATCTTCGTCTGCAGTTGTAATTATTGTCTGTTGATTACCCGCTACTTCTTTTACTATCCGTCGGTGCTGTTCATCTAATTCCGAAAATATATCATCTAGTAGTAGCGTTGGATGAGTATTATCTTTAGAAATATAAGCGAGCTCGGCAAGCTTAAGCCACAAAACACCCATACGCTGCTCACCCCGCGAGCCAAAAGCTCCTAAGTCACGCTCGGAACCTTCTTTTTCAAGGTAAAAAATCATATCGTCTCTATGTGGCCCAACAAGTGTCGTCGCTGCCGCAACCTCCTGCGTTGCATATTCACTGAGTCGCTCGTGACTAATGGCGCTTTTATCATAGGATAGACTAAAGATCCGTTGATCAAGCGCCTCACGACGGTTAGCAAAACGAATAAATTCATCTCGCATTTTCCCTATGTAATTACCATTTTTAATGAGTAGTTCATCCCAAAAGTAAAGCTGTGAGCGGGGTGCCCCCTCTTCTCTGATTGCCAAAAGGAGTTTATTCCTCCGACGAATTCCTTTTTCATACGACACCAAAGCACGACGATACTCATAATCGACTTGAGACAACAACTGATCAAGAAACCTTCTGCGTCGCGAAGGAGCATCAGTTACCAACTCCAAGTCCTGCGGGCGAAATAAAACAGTCGGGAAATTCCCTGCAAAATCAACCATTCTTTTACCAACACCATCCAGAAGTAAACGCTTTCTCGCAACCTTCTTTGCCACTTTGCCTTCGGTAAGCACTCCCCGTGTTAAGATAGCCTCAAGTGTTTCAGAAGCGGCTTCTAGTGCTCCCTTAACCCTTCCAATATCACTTTCATAATGAATCATCTCTTCATCGATGCGTGCTCTAAAGCTTTTAGCAGTCGACAGCAGTGACAAGGCTTCCAGAATATTTGTTTTCCCCGAAGCATTTGCCCCTGCAATCACGGTGATCTCGGGCGAAAATTCAAATGTTTGACCAATAAAGTTACGGAAGCAAGTAAGTGTGATGCGCTTGATACTCATGCAGAGAACAATTCTAACAGAGAGGCAATCCCGCCAAATAGACCTCTTGCAACAGCTGCGATTAAAATCCCTGAAAGTGCCCCTACTAAAGCTAACACCTCATAACGCCTTTCATAGTGAGGTATCAGAAATTGTGCAGAAAACGCTGCCAACAATGGTCCACCAACAACTCCAAGCATTATTACACTTGCGAGCTTCCCTGCATGAGGCAGTACCTTAAGCCAACGTTTTTCCGCCTCTTTTTGGCGTTTCTCAATTACCGTAGCAAAGGGGAATGTTTCCTCATGGGTAAACACATAGAAAAACCCCATTGAAGTCGTCGCTCCTACGAATACTGGAATACCAAAAGCAAGAAACAATGATGAAGTAGTCGCTGTAAAAACAAGAATAATATTTGATAGGATAAAAAACCCGACCAATACAATGACAGCGATAAGCGCAGCGTATGTTGTTTTTACCATGGAGTTGCGATCGTAAAGAGCCCCTTGGCAATCCCCATTGAAAAAAAAGTAGAAGGAATACTGGAAAAAAGTACAAGCGCATACCTAAACCTGTTGCTATGGGCTCTAAGCAACAGTTGCGCAGTCAAGGCTCCAAGGATTGGACCGCCAAAGGTTCCGACTGCTAGTGCTGTTGCTGACTTACCATGATGATGAAGACGCTTAAGCCACCTCTTCTCAGCTTGCTTTTCCTTTTTTTCAATTATTTTGGCAAAGGCAAAAAAATCTTCATGACTAAAGATATATAAAAACGTAGCTCCGGCAATCGCTCCATAAACCATCGGCCCACCAAATGTGACTAATACATTTTGTGAGGCCAGTGAAGACAGAAAAACCACCCTTGACAATGTGTAGTACAGAACAAGCGTCAGGGCAGCTTTTGTATATATTGATTTTATTTTTGGACGCCTGGACACCAATATGTTCCCCTTCCTCCCAGCATATATTTTTGTATTTTTACTGACTTTTCTCCCGGACAAAGTTGTCCTTCCTTACCATATACCAGGGTATGATTTTGATAACCACCTTCACGACCATCTGGAGTAACAAACGCCAGTTCACTTGCTCCACCATATTTCATTCCATTTTCAAGTACCTCATGGGTAGCATCATACAGAGCTTTCACCTCTTGTCCCTCAAGGCTATTTGCAGGACGTTTTGGGTCAATTTTCGCCAGAAACAATGCATCATTTGCATAGATATTACCCACACCACTCATTTGAGTTTGGTCCATAATAACTACTTTTACTGCACGACGAGTTTTTGAAAGCATTTGCACAAACTTATCCATAGTCAGCCCTGAAAATGGCTCTGGCCCAAGTTTTTTAATGAAGTCTATTTGCTCAACTTCAGCAGTCTTGACAACGCGAACCCAACCAAACCTCCGAACATCATTGTAAAAAAGTTTTCCTTCGTTATCTAAATGAAAAATGACATGAGTGTGGCTTCCCCCAAGTCCTCCGGTTACTTTCTTGGAAATCTCTGGTGGATTTTTAAGATTTGGTCCACGGTACAGAAACTGACCAGTAAGTTTAATATGAGAAACCACAGAGTATCCGTTATCAAAATCAAAAACCAATACTTTCCCAAATCTCCTGATGTCAGTTACCATTGCTCCCTCAATATCTTTGGGATTCCCACTAAAGATTTTTGGATTTTTTATCTCAAGATTTTCCACTTTGTGACCAACAAAGTAGCGTTTCAATTGGAGTTTAATTGATTCAACCTCTGGGAGTTCTGGCATGAGCATATTTTAGCATGGACTCTTTTACAAAACTTTGTATTTTTTGCTCAAAAACCTCTTGAGAAAATCGTTTCGCATTATTTTGAATCACCTTTTTATTCCACTTTATTTTATTAAAACGAACTAATGCTTTCCTAATTGTCTCTTCATCCGTATCATTAATTAAAATCCCCGTTTCCCCCTCTACTACCGATTCTTTAAATCCACCACCATTGAAAGCGATCACAGGAGTTCCAGCAGCCTGTGCTTCTACAACTGTCATGCCAAAATCTTCGTCTCGAGCTAGAGCAATAAAGCCCTTGGCTTCACCGTAGAGTTTCCAAAGTTTGTCATCAGGAACTCGTCCAAGAAATTCCACATTTTTCTCACCTATACTTTTGAGGTGATCTCGTACACTAGTAAAACCTTCCGCCTCACCTACAATTTTAAGAGATATTTTGAGTTTATTTGCAGCAAGTACTGCTTCTTCGATCCCCTTTGAACCAACCAGTCGGGCAACTATCAAAAAATAATTTTGAGGTTTAGTATTTTTGCTTACTTTTATAATTTCATTTACATTTACTGGCGGGTAAATAACCACTGAAGATTTTCGATAAAATTTTTCAATTCTTTGAGCAACGTTATTTGAGTTTGCAACCCAATGATTAATATTTTGAGCAGTTTCAAAGTCATACATTCGCAAAAAGTGTGCAACGATATGCCCATAAATGCGAACCAGGATATGCTTTTTCCAATCAAAGCCAGTTTTTAGACCATACAAAAACCGCGGCGGAGTGTGACAATACGCAATTACTATTGTGTTTTCCCCGGTTTTAAATCCCCGAGCAATATAATTAGAAGTGGACGTAATCACGAGATCATAGCTAGAAAGATCAATGCTTCCCCAAATAAGAGGCAACAAGAAGCGAAGTGGGCTGTAGAGTCTCCAAGTCTTAATCAGTGGTGCCAAAGGGGATTCTTTAATTATTTTACCTTTAAAAACTTCATAGGCAGGAGAATTTTTACTAAAAAACGCAGTGTGGATTGGAGCTTCTGGATACATTTCAGAAAGCACAAAAAGCACACGCTCTGCCCCACCAAAGTCACGAAGATAGTCATGAACAAGTGCAATTTTTAAAGTTTTTTCTTTCACTGAGGTAATTATACGTGATTGGGATGCTTTGGAGAAAAAAAATAACCGGTGTGGTTAACTTGTGTATAAGCCACACCGGCAAAAATCGTGTAAGTATCTGCTAGCAACTAGACCGAAATCTTATCAGATTGTACATGGTCGACCAAGTAGATCGTTCTCGCCTCTCCAAAAGGAAATTCCAATATGAAACCCCCTCAGGCTCAAACCACAGCTCGGTCTGTGAGTCTGGGTCTGTCTGGAGCGCGGATTCACCTACTCTGCCTTTTTCGTCAAGGACAATAATGATGTCCCCGGTGTAAAAATCAGGATCGCTGGTGCCTGGGAAAAACTCAAAAAATGAAAGTACACGGAGAAGCATAAAAATGCGTCCCTGCCACTGATGAACAGCGCGAACTTTTGCTGTCGGTGGCAAAACACCATAATAACAGATGAAAAATCTACGAACCGCCGCTTGCTGCGCTTCTGACAGCTTTGCTCCTTCAAATACGATTTGAGCCTCCACGAGCACCTCCCAGAATATACTTAACTCTCGATGTAAGGATTATACCAAATTATAGGCTCTTTGGAGAAAAAACCGGTGTGGGTCACTTTGTGTGATTGGCCACACCGGATAAAAGTTATTCCTCAAGTGGAGTAGCAATCTTTGATAGACTAAACTCAGTCCATCCAACTCCATAGGAAGCCCATTCGCCATGATCATTGCGCCGATAAATTTTTCCTGCACGAACTTCGCGTGGCCGATATTGATACTGCCAACCACCCGTTGCAATAACGAGCGAATATTGAAGATCCAAGACATGAATCTGCTCCCATGTCTCGATCAGCGTAACCATTTTCAGCTCGCGAACCTCATGTAAAAACACAAGAAGTGCATAAACACGCTTATTGCTATTACCCTTCGTTAAGAGCATCCAGTTAAATCCGGATCCGACATGCAATTCACCGCACAGATAACCAAGTTCTTCAATTTTACGGACTGCGTTCAGGACTGTAACGACAGTCTGATTCGTATCACCGTAATGCATCAGAACACCCTCCTGCTAAACGAGCAAATTGGCCTCAAGAGTATATCAAAGTCCAGTGCAAATGACCAATTATGGGATGTTAGAACATAGGATGTTAGAACAATGAAGTTTGCTTATCAGAAGTAATCTGTTTGCCAATGTCTTTTACCCGTTTTGTCAAAGTTCTAAAGCCATATTCCTCAAAAAGTTGCAGAAGTTCCGGGCTATCAACTTGCCATTTTTTTGCTTCTTCTATATCAAATTCTATTGGCGCATTAGTGATGATATGTGCGAGCTTGTATGAAAGATCACCCTCGTCTTTATGTTCTCTGAGTTTCTTAGCAGTTGATTCCGGAAGTTCATTGATATGTTTATAAATTTCATCAAATGAACCATATTTTTCTATCAAAGTTGCGGCTGTTTTTGGCCCAATTCCAGGGATACCTTTATAGTTGTCCGAAGGATCCCCAACTAGCCCTTTAAAATCAACAATCTGCGAAGGAGTAACTCCCATTCGTTCAACTGTCTCTTTTTCACCAAAAAGCTTTGCATCCGAGAGACCTTTAACTGGCATATAGAGCTTGATATTCCGATCGTCATCCACAAGCTGCAAAATGTCTCTATCACCAGTAACAACTATTACCTCATCGACTTTTGTTTGTTTAGTAATTGTGCCGATCATGTCATCAGCCTCGTAACCTGCTAAAGAAAGAAGTGGAACATGCATGGCGCGAACAACCGCGTATGCCTTCTCAAATTGACTCACAAGCTCACTATCTGCTTCTGGACGCTGAGCCTGATAACTTTTCAAAAGTTCATGCCGAAAGGTGGGTTCTGGTCTATCCCAGGCAAAAGCAATATGTGTTGGTTTTAGGTCTTGAATGACTCTCAGAAGCATTGAAGTAAGTCCATAGACGGCATTTACTGGCTCTCCAATTCGGGTGGTAAGCGAGCTGGGAAGTGCATGATATGCACGGTGGATAATGGCATTGCCATCAAAGATCACCAATTTACTCATTCTCTTTTTTCTTCCCTACTATCTCCTCAAATTCATCTTGATTGAGGGTTTCT
>Ga0155091_102_pt4 | contig 13784 bp, 19 predicted proteins | sample RifCSPhighO2_01_FD_106059 | JGI IMG/M metagenome (GOLD analysis project Ga0155091, IMG submission 106059) | Candidatus Woesebacteria bacterium RIFCSPHIGHO2_01_FULL_41_10
AAAGAAGGGGAGATCGGCCAGGAAAAGATTAACCAATATACACGTATTCTTACAGTACCCTTAGCAATTTTTCAGTCTTTTGGTATGTATGCCCTTCTTACAACACAAGGTATAATTGCGCCACTTCCGCCACTTGGCATTGCCACACTTGTTGCAACTATGGCAGCGGGCACAATGTTTGCGATTTGGTTGGGGGAGCTCATCACTGAGTTTGGCCTAGGCAATGGCGTTTCCTTTTTGATCTTTGCGGGTATTGTGGCACGCCTCCCTGTGACATTAACTCGTACCCTCACCACTGTGCGCGCACAGGACCTTATTAGCATTGGAGTTTTTCTTCTTGCTGCGGCACTGGTCATTGGGCTGATTGTGTATGTCAATGAAGCGACCAGACAAATTCCCATTCAATATGCTCGTCGAAGTAGGAGCCAGGTAGTAGGTGGGCCAGCAGCCTATATCCCCCTTCGGGTAAACCAAGCGGGAGTCATTCCGATTATTTTTGCAGTTTCTTTGGTTCTTATGCCCTCCCTTATTAGTCAGTTTCTTTCAGGAGTGGCTAATCCTCAGCTTGCAGAACTCGGATTTCGGCTTGGCTTGTGGTTTGCTCCCAGTGGTGCAATCTACAACGTAGTCTACTTTATTTTAGTTTTTGGTTTTACCTATTTTTATACTTCTATTGTTTTTAACCCTGAACGTATTGCAGAAAACTTGCAAAAAAATGGGGGTTTCATTCCCGGAACGAGGCCTGGGAAACAGACAATTAGTTATCTTAATTTCGTACTCTCACGCATTACATTAGCAGGAGCACTATTTCTAGGACTCATTGCAGTCTTGCCTGCTGTTGCTTCTAACTTAGTGGGTATTCCTGATCTTGTCATTGGTGGGACTGGAATCCTTATCGTTGTGGCAGTTATATTGGAGATGACTCGTGACATGGAAGCACAACTTGCAATGAAACGCTACGACACATTTTTGCGATGAATATAATTTTACTCGGACCACAGGGATCAGGGAAAGGAACTCAGGCGGAGATCTTGTCAAAGGAATTTAATCTTTACCATTTTGACATGGGTAAATACCTGCGAGATATTGCAGAGAGTGATCCAAGTATGAATGAAGTCATTAACAAAGAAGGTGCGCTTTTGCCTGATGAGCAAGTGTTTAATATTATGAAAGCACATTTTGAAGAAAAGGGACAATTTGATAATATTCTTTTTGAAGGGTATCCCCGCTCAAAAAAACAGTATCAACTTCTTGTTGACTGGTTGAAAGAGCACGGTATGACTATTAATGTTGCTTTTAACTTACGCATTTCTGAGGAGCTTACGATAAAGCGCGTTTCAGGCCGCCGTATTGATAAAACAACAGGAAAGCTTTATCACATTGAGACAAACCCACCCGGCCCTGAGGTTGATCCTGCCAATTTAGTGCAGCGCCCAGATGATCGGTTCGATGCTTTAAAGCGCAGGCTTGAGTATTATCATAAAGACACTGAACCGTTGATAAATGAGCTTATTTCCCAAGGAGTAATGAGAGATATAGATGGTTCTGGGAATGTTGAGGTCGTGGCGAAAGAAATTCGTCAGATTTTGCACGAGATATCACCCAAATAAGTAGACATTAGCCTCAATACGTGTTACAATAGCACGCCAGTTGAGGCCAGGCCGAGCAAAGCTCGGTCAATTATTTTATATAACCTAAGTAACTATGGCTAAACAGAAAGAAAACAAAATAGTAGACGGAGAAATCATGCAGATTCTCCCAAACACCATGTTCAAGGTGGAGTTGTCTGATGGACATGAGATTATTGGCATTCCTTCAGGAAAGATGCGACGTGGCTTTATGAGGATGATGCCAGGACAAAAAGTTCGCGTTGAAATGACTCCTTATGATGAAAATCGTGGAAGAATTGTGGCTAAATTAGCATAATATGGCAAGAATTGCAGGAGTAGAATTACAAGACAGTTGGAGAGTCGAGTATGCATTAACTCGTATTCGTGGAATTAGTTGGAAGAGATCTAAAGATGTTATCGATGCAGTCAAAATTGATGGCAGTACCCGTTTGAAGGATCTTACCAGTGACCAACTAAGCAAAATTGCTGGAAAACTTGAAGAGTACCCAACCGAGGGAGATTTGGTACGCATTGCCCGCGAGAATATTTCTCGCCTTCGTGAAACAGGTACCTATCGTGGGATACGCCATGCACGAGGCCTCCCGGTACGGGGACAGCGCACAAGATCAAATGCCCGCACAAAACGTGGAAAGAGAAAGACTGTTGGATCGTTCCGTAAAGACGAGATGGCAAAGCAACCAATAACCTAATTTATATGGCAACAAAACAACCAGTTGAGTCAGGAAAAGTATATGTTTCAGCAACGTTTAATAACACGCTGATTACTATTACTGATATAAATGGCAATACCATTGGCTGGGGTTCTGCTGGGAATGCTGGTTATAAAGGTACCCGGAAGGCTACCCCTTTTGCCGCAACCACTGCAGTTGATTTGGTTATTAAAAAAGTCAAGGAAGAACGGGGACTAAGGGATGTTGAGGTCTATATTAAAGGTCCTGGACCTGGACGTGATGCATCACTACGTGCAATTCGGGCTGCAGGCGTAAAAATTAACCTTATCGCGGATGTGACGCCAATGCCCCATGACGGGCCAAGGCGTAAAAAGAAAAGACGACCATAATGGGAAGATACACTGGACCAAAAGATCGATTAAGCAGGCGTGAAGGCTTTGACCTTTTTGGAAAAGGTGCTAAACTTACTCGCCTAAATATTCCACCTGGAGTTCATGGGCCAAAGGGAACTCGTGGGCCTTCGCAATATGGAAAGCAACTGCGTGAAAAGCAAAAAGTAAAGCGTATTTACGGGGTAAGTGAAAAACAGTTTAGAAAGTATATTGTTCAGGCTTTAAAATCAAAAGGGAATACAGGAAATGTGCTGTTTTCGCTACTTGAGTCACGGCTTGATAATACAATTTATCGGCTTGGATTTGCAGCAACCAGACCTCAAGCACGGCAGATGGTTTCTCATCGACATGTTATGGTGAATGGAGCGAGGGTAAATATCCCATCCTATCAAGTACATGCAGGGGATACCATTGTGTTGGCACAAAAGACGATAGCAATTCCAAAAGTGACACAGTTAATTAAAAGCGAAGAGGTACAAATACCTGGATGGTTGCAAAGAAAGTCAGGTGTCGGTAAAATTGTCCGCGTTCCTACGCGTGAGGACGTTTCTGAGCCAATCGCAGATCAAGATATTATTGAATTTTATTCACGGTAACACTGTTTAAGGAGGTGAAAGTTATGGACATACTTTTCCAAATAAACGAACTAGAAAAACAAGATAAATATACAAAATTCGAAATAAGCCCGCTAGCAGCAGGGTACGGCCATACATTGGCAACGGCACTACGACGCGTGATGCTTACAAGCCTAGAAGGTTCTGCTATTACTGGTGTGAAGATCAATGGTGTGCGACATCAGTTTTCTACACTTAAAGGTATGAAGGAAGATGTCCTTGACTTCCTGCTCAACCTGAAAAAAGTACGCTTTTCTTCCACTGGAGGCGATAGGGTAAAAATCACACTTTCAGCAACTGGTCCTGGTGAAGTAAAAGCTGGGGATATTAAAGTTCCTTCCAGTGTAACTATTGCTAATCCAGAGCTGGTGCTTGCAAATCTTTCAAAGGGTGGAAAACTTTCAGCAGATATGGTTGTGGAGGCGGGCACTGGTTATGTTACAGCTGAAGAGCGTGAAGCTGAAGAAGTAGGCTACATGCCCCTCGATGCAATATTTACTCCAGTAGAGCGAGTTAATTATAAAGTCGAAGATACTCGCGTTGGTCGAGTTACAAACTATGACAAGATTATTTTTGAAGTTTGGACAGACGGTACTGTTGACCCTAAAATTGCGCTAACACAATCAGCAAAGATATTAACTTCTTATTTGGCTCAAATTGTTGATCCTCAAGAAGTTAAATCTGCTGTACCTGTTGAAGATGAGAGTGGTCTTGGCATGGTTGGTAAACTTTCAGTTGAAGAAATTGGGCTTCCAACTCGAGTAGCCAATGCACTCGCAAAAAGCGGTTTTGATACAGTAGAAAAACTTGTAAACGCCAAGCGAGAAGACTTGATGAAAGTCAGAAATCTTGGAGAAAAATCAATTTCTGTCATTAATGATGCCTTAAAAGAGAAAGGAGCGGAGCTGAAATATGCGTAAGCGGGTTTTTGGTAAAAAGCTTGGAAGAAACACGAATACGCGTGAAGCTCTTTTCCGCTCTTTGATTCGCTCAATGGTTGAGTATGGTTCTATATCTACCACCAAGGCAAAGGCTACTGCGATTTCGCCTGAAATTGATAAAATGATGCGTTACCTTAGAACCGATACTGTTTCGAATAAGCGAGCAGTTCTGGCTCTGTTGGGTAATGATCGTGTAACCACTGACAAATTGTATGAGCGGTACTTGAGTATTGCTAAGGGGCGTTCATCTGGGTTTACAAAGACAAAATGGCTCCCTTCCCGGAAAGGGGATAATGCGAGCATGGTAAAAATTGAATGGTCGGGTGCACCTGCCCAGGGAGAGGCTGCTGAAAAGAAATCTGAGAAGAAAGGTAGCATTAAAGAAGTTAAAAAATGAAAACATATCAACCAAAAGGGCGAGAAATAGATCGTAAAAAACACGTCATCGATGCAGAAGGAAAAGTCTTGGGGAGAGTTGCTACTCAAGTAGCAGGCTATCTGGTGGGAAAGCAAAAAACAATTTACACACCCCATTTGGATGTAGGAGACTTTGTGATGGTCAAAAATGCTTCTAAAGTAGAGCTCACGAGAAAAAAGGAACAGAAAAAGACATATCGAAGTCATTCGGGATTTCCAGGTGGGTACAAAGAAGTAGCTTTTTTAAAGCTTAAAAAAGAGCAACCGGCAAAAGTAATTCAAAAAGCAGTGAAAGGCATGCTTCCCAAAAATCGTTTGCAAAGGAAACGAATGAAAAGATTGAGTGTTGAAGCTTAAAACTATGACGACAAAAAAGACAAAACAAAATTATACTTATGCGATTGGTCGCAGACGTGAAGCATCAGCAAGAGTGAGGCTTTATAAAGGAACCGAGGAAAGTACTGTAAACGGCGAAGTTATTGGCAAATATTTCCCGGGGGACGTAATGCGTCAAGCCTGGCAGAAAGCGTTTGTGGTCACTGATACCCTTGGTAAATACTATATTACCGTGAAGGTGAGTGGTGGTGGGAAAAATGGTCAATTGGATGCGACAGTGCTTGGCATCGCCAGGGCATTATCAGCACACGATGTACCTAAGTTTAGATCACCATTGAAAAAAGCAAATCTTTTAACGCGCGACGCTAGAGAGCGTGAACGAAGAAAAGTTGGTACTGGTGGACGAGCACGAAAACAAAAACAGTCTCCGAAGAGATAAAATCTTTATACCTGCTTCGAGAAAGAATACAATAGTGTTATGAAATCTATTTTTAGTCGGATTCGCGGGCACAAAAGATTAGTAATAATTTTAGCTATAGTTATTATTGGTGGGTATTTTGTAACACGTTCACAAAACGGTAATGGCGCTTTGGATCAGGCTTCTATTACACGAGGAACAGTTGAAGAGGAAATAGTTCTTACAGGTGAAATAAGTGCTACCGATTATGCTACTTTGCAGTTTAACACTTCAGGTACTATCTCGTGGGTTGGAGTGTCAGTGGGAGAAAATGTTAAAAAGGGACAAGCTCTTCTCAAACTTGACACGTTAAAACTTAACGCTGCTTATCAAATTGCGGTTGCCAATTATCGTGCAGCACAAGCAAACGCGGAGGAAGTTTTAGATGATGTGAAAGGAAACGACGACGACGAAACTTTTGAAGAAAAAAATACTCGAACAGCAGCAGAAGCTACTCGGGATAAAGCTTACGATGCTTTGGTTGCTGCTCAGAAAGAACTGCAAGACGCAACACTTATTGCTCCATTTAGCGGGGTTGTGGCAATTCTAAATTCTGAATCTGCTGGCGTAAATGTTACGGCAGGGACTCCCCAAGTTATTCTTGTGAATCCGGCAACGATGTACTTTGAGGTTTCAGCAGATCAAACTGAGGTTTCAAGATTTATGATAGACGATAAAGCTGAGATTACTCTTGATGCATTTGACAATGAAACATTAACTGGAACCATTTCTTCAATTTCGGTTGCTCCAGACGCCACAGAAAGCGGGACTGTTTATCCTATACGATTGTCATTGGAGCTTAACGGCGCATCAAAATACAAAATTGGAATGACAGGAGATGCGCGCTTTATCGTTACCAAAAAGGAGGGGGTTTTATATATACCTTCAGACTATGTAAATAGTGATAAAGACGGTGAATATGTACGGATAGATGGTGGGAAGAATAAAAAATATATTGAAGTAGGAATTGAAGGTGGGGATAAAACAGAAATCAGTGGTGATATTTCTGAAGGAGAACAAGTTTTTGACTAAAGATGCATGATTCAGATAGAGGCGGTCAGTAAAGTATATAAAATAGCAGAGGGGGATTTTTATGCGCTTCGCGATGTGAATCTTACTATTAAACCTCGAGAATATGTTGGGATACTTGGAACTTCGGGATCGGGCAAGTCTACGCTGATGCATATCATTGGTCTTTTAGATCGGCCAACCACAGGGCGTGTAATAATCTCCGGAAAAGATACCGCAAAGCTTAAAGATGCTGAAATAAGCTCTCTTCGAAGAGGTTATATCGGTTTTGTTTTTCAACAATTCAATCTGATTCAAAGACTTACCGTACTTGAAAATGTTTTACTTCCTACACAGTATGTAAAGGAAAAACTTGACTTTAAACCCGATGAATATGCTCGTGAGCTTCTTGAAAAATTTGGAATCCCAGAAAAAGCTGATACCTATCCGAATAAACTCTCAGGTGGGCAACAACAAAGAGTGGCAATCGCGCGAGCGTTGGTTATGAAACCAGATATTGTGCTTGCTGATGAACCAACCGGAAATTTGGATAGTAAAACTGGTGAGGATATATTAAAACTGCTTGGAATTCTCAATAAAGAAATAGGAGTAACGGTAGTTGTAGTTACTCACGATAAACATGTGGCTGACAAAACAAGACGCCAGGTATTTGTTAGAGACGGAACCATTGTCAAAAAATACTAAGATAACAAAATGAAGTATTTCACTTTCTTAATTAAAACAGCTCTGAAAGACTTTAGCAGAAGCAAAATCAGGACAGGACTAACCTCTTTGGGGATTCTCATCGGAGTATTTTCTGTTGTTATGCTAATTTCTATTGGTTTGGGTTTAAAGAACTATATTACAAAACAATTCGAGGATCTAGGAACAAACCTAATTTTAGTTCTTCCAGGAAGCGGTTTTAGTCAGGGGTTTGGTGCCGGGCTTACTGGTGGGGCTGAATTTGATGAACGGGATCTTAATTCACTCAAGAAAATTAGAGACTTGGAATATGTAGTACCAGTTTTTATGAAAGCAAGTGATATTGTTGCAGGAAAGGAAGAAGAATTTTCTTATGTTATGGGAACGACCGACGACTTTTTTGGACTCTATAACTTGGAGGCAGAAGCTGGTGAGTTCTTTACAAAAGGAGATATGCAAGGACGATCCAAAGAGGTAGTAGTCGGGCGAAGTTTGGCCGAAAAGCTCTTTGGTGACTTTGAGAATGCTATTGGTCGAGATGTGCGTATTCAAAACCAAAAATATGAAATTATTGGAGTTTCGGAAAATGTTGGGGACGAACAACTTGATAATGCGGTACTCATGCCTTACAGATCTACTTATGGGAACTTAAACCCAGACAAAACTTTTTTTGCTATTTATGTTGGGGTAGCAGATGAGAATAAAGTAACGGATGCGAAAGAACTAATAGAAAAAACACTTCTTAAACGATATGAAGAAGATGATTTTGACGTAAGTGAACAAGCTGAACTTCTTGATACTATTAACCAAATAATTGGAGTAATAAATATTGTATTAATAGCCATCGGTTCCATTTCACTTGTTGTTGGGGGTATCGGAATTATGAATATCATGTATGCAAATGTTACAGAACGCACAAAGGAAATTGGTATAAGGCGTGCAATTGGTGCGACAAAACAAGATGTACTTTTTCAGTTTCTAACAGAAAGTGTTTTACTGTCGCTATTGGGTGGAATCGTTGGTTTAGTTTTAGCAACAATAGTAGTGCTTTTGGTTCAGCCATATTTTCCACTGGGTCTAAATGCTGTCGCAGTTGGAGTTGCCATTGGGATCTCTTCTGCTATCGGAATTTTCTTTGGAGTCTTCCCCGCCCGTCGCGCAGCTAACCTCACCCCAATAGAGGCAATACGGTATGAGTAAAGAGAGGCAATTTAATAAGCTCCTTAAGCAGTTTTATACAAGCAGTAATCGTAACTATTTACCTTGGAGAAAAACGCACGATCCTTACAAAATATTAATTTCAGAAGTGATGCTTCAGCAAACACAAGTGTCGCGCGTTGAAAGTAAATTTGAACCCTTTGTAGAGAGATTCCCTACTGTAGAAATACTTGCAAAAGCTGACCTCGCTGAAGTATTGTCGCGTTGGAGTGGACTTGGATATAACCGTCGTGCTAAGTATTTACATCAGTGTGCAAGAAAAATCGTAGGAAAGCATAACTCACAAATATCTAAACATATATCAGAGTTAATAGTTCTCCCCGGGGTTGGTGAAGCTACCGCTGGGGCGATTGTTGTTTATGCCTACAATGTAGCGGAGATATTTATTGAAACTAATATTCGTCGAGCAATCATTGACTATTTTTTTTCTGATAAAAATGCGGTGCATGATAAACACATCAAGCTGATACTAAAAGATGTTATTGATAGAAATAATCCTCGAGAATGGTATTGGAGCCTTGTTGACTATGGTGCAAGCTTGGGAAAGGTAAAGAATAATCCAAACAAAAAGAGTGTTCATTACACTAAACAAACATTGTTTCTAGGTTCAAAAAGACAAGTAAGAGGTAGTGTTATCAAACTTTTGGTTCAAGATATCATTATAAGTGAAGACAACCTGAAACGTTCCATCGAAGGTGACCAGAAATACTTAAAAGAAGTTTTAAAAGAGCTCGTCAGCGAAGGTTTAATAGATAAAAGTGGTCAAAAATACAGATTATCAACTGGCCGATAAGGTGGATATTGTTCTGTCAGAATTCTCTATGTTTATTGTGACTTATTTGGTTGTAACTATGAAAAGGTAATAAGCATTTTCCTTGGTCTGTGTAACAATTATAGAAATTTGAACCGGATTGTGCTTGACAAGTCTTACCTCAGTAGCGTATTTTAACCTTGAACGTTAGTTTTTGAAGGAGGTGATTGAATTGGAACAAATTGAATTCTACGATGTCAAAAAGAGGGCTAAAGTCTCCGTGCCTGCTTCATCTGTTCAAAAAACCAAGTATGAGAGAACAACAAAAGATGGTGGCACACAGGTACGCTACGCAGTGAAAGCTGAGGTAGATGGCTCAAAGCTCACTAAGTTCGTCAGTAAAGAAGTGTGGGACAACCTTAACGTCCCCGTAGTTTAATTTCAAGATGACTTGAACTGAAGATCCCGGTGTTGAAAGCCGGGATTTTTGGTGCTTTTTTTTTAAACTAAATTGAAGGCATTTATCAAGTAGTATGTACCAATTGCAAACAATAATATCCCTTCAATGAGAACTGTGTATATCATAAACTTGGGATTGCTGAGCCAAATACTCATTCGAGTTACGGCGATAACATAGACAATCAGTTCATCCAGCATATAGAGAAGGACAAAAAGAGCAATGAGACCAAGATAAAATGCTGGCTGAAGATTGTGGTCAGCGAGGACTCCAGCAAAAACAACGGGTAGAGCTGCAGAGCAAGGAAACTCCACGATAGTAATTACAGCAGCGAAACTGAAAATCGCAGATGCAAGGGAAATCCAGCTGGCTTTTTTCTGAAAAGAATTTTGTACGATTCTGGAAAACTTTCCAACCAGCGGAGTATTTCCAAATTTGCATGAAGGACCCAATTTTCTGCAAGCTTGATATTCCTTGAAAAAAGTGTAGCCTCCAATGACCCCCAGCAGTCCTATTGCCAGTTCAAGAAACATAGTGTAGCTTGCGACGAGCATAAAAACCCTATGCCATAAAAATATTAAGGCGCCATAAATAATCGCAGTTGTAAGGATGAAGACACCTCCATAAAGGAGTATTTTTTTCCGATCCTGAAGGACTAGAACAAGACCTAAAATAAGCGCAAGTGCTCCGAGAGAACATACATTAAATCCATCTAAAAATCCTAACATGATTGCTAAGAGTGGAAGAGGGTAATTTGTGAGGTCAGTGTTTCCAATAATTGGTATGACTACTTTCTCAGACTGTTTAGGTTCTGCATTTACAAGATTTCTTATTTGACTGCCTATTCCTTCTGAATTATCAAATCCTAAAATAACATTGTTGCCTATTACGGTAATCGGTACCGAGCCCAAATACTCGCTTTTGTCTGCTTCTCTAAGGATATTTTCCAGGAGAATTCTGTTTTCAGGATCACTTATCGGGTAACGGCTAATAATAATGGTGGGGGATTCTTCTTGGAGAATATCCAGAAATTTATGTTCAGCGATGCAATGAGGGCATGTTTCACTATAAAAAAATCGTATCTCGGGCAAAGCTTGTGCGCGTAGTGTCCCGGCAAGTAAAAAATAAACCAGCGCTCCAAATAGTACGCCAGTAATTGTTTTCATGGTATTTCTTGCTTATTGTATCCCTATCTTGGTCGGGGACCCCGGAATCGAACCGGAACCGGACGCACCCCATGCGCCCATTCTACCTTTAAACTAGTCCCCGATGAGAAAAAACTAATGTAGTTTAACACCGGCACACTTCAAACTGAAGCTGGCTAACATATCCTGTATCAACTAACATAACTTCGTCGGCTATTAAACGCACATTAGTAAAGGAGAAACTGAGCATGACGTACAGAGTGGATATTGCAGGAGTTGTTATGGAACATGCAATTTTAAATGCATCAGGCTTTGTTAAGACGCTTGAGGAAGTGAGGCTTCTCGCAAGGTCGTTATCAGCAGCTGTGGTGCTGGGTTCAATTACCTTGGCACAACGGGAAGGCAATATTGGTACTACTTTGTGGATTAGCCCTAATGGTTTGTTTTCACTCAACTCGTTGGGTCTTCCAAATCCAGGTGCAGAGTACTACAAGCTTAATCTTCCAGAAATGGTGAAGGTTGTTCATGGAGCCGGTAAACCACTTTTTGTGAGTGTGGCTGGATTTAACTCAAGGGAATTTTCTGCACTCACTGAATTGTCTTTTGAAGGTGGTGCGGATGCCGTAATTCTTAATTTCGGTTGTCCCAATGTGTGGGATACCGGAGAGCAAAAACGAATAGTGAGTTTTTATCCTGACCTGGTATATGACGCCCTGACAAAGGTTGGACTAGTAGTTGGTTCGGAGGTAAAGGTGATTGTCAAAGTGTCACCTATTTCTGATCCGTACTTACTGGTGCAAATTGCTCAAGTGATAGGTGAGTTTGAGTTAGTAAAGGCGGTTGTTGCATGTAACACTTTTCCCAATGGTTTTTTTCTTGACGGAGTAAATCCTGTGATTACCTTTGGTAAAGGATTCGGTGGAGTCGCTGGAGTGGCAATGAAACCAATAGTCATGGGTCAAGTCAAACAGTGGCGTGAGGCACTTCCGACACGAATTCAAATAGTTGCAGCAGGGGGAGTAAATTCTGCTGCTGACGTTCTTGACTATTTAAACCCATTGGTTGGTGCCATTGCTGTCAAGGTAGGGACTGGTGTTCACGATCAGGGGATACGAATTTTTGATCGTTTAGTCACCGAGTATGTTGGGTTAGTAGAGTTGTAATTGCTTGGGCATTCACAAATATAAAGTGGATGCCCATGTTTTAACTTACTGAGGTTGAAAGTGCCTACACTTTTGACATAGGCAAAAATGCCTATAGCAATTTTTCCAAGATGCTTTTAATATAGGTCAAACATGGCACGGAAAAAACGCGAAACTCCAGAGGCACCTACCCGCCAAGAAGATAAAACCCAGCGGCTTCAGGCTATAAAGATGGCAATGGATCAGATTGAGAAACAATATGGAAAGGGCTCCATCATGCGTTTGGGAGAAAAAGCTGGGAGCATGAATGTTGAAGTAATCCCAACTGGGGCAATTGCCCTTGATTTAGCCCTCGGTGTTGGAGGACTCCCACGAGGCCGTATCGTAGAAATTTATGGTCCTGAAGCATCCGGTAAGACAACGCTGGCACTGCATGTAGTGGCTGAGGCACAGAAGCGCGGTGGGCAATGTGCTTTCATCGATGCAGAGCATGCACTTGACCCCGCACGGGCTGAAACAGTTGGGGTAAATCTTGATGAACTTTTGATTAGTCAGCCTGATACAGGGGAGCAAGCACTTGAGATTACTGAGTCGCTTATACGTTCCGGAGCGCTTGATGTGATAGTCGTAGATTCGGTGGCCGCCCTTGTCCCGCGAGCGGAGCTGGAAGGCGAAATGGGAGATGCTATGGTAGGTGTTCAAGCTCGTCTTATGAGCCAAGCTCTCAGAAAGCTCACAGGAGCAATCTCAAAATCAAAAACTATTTTGATTTTTACTAATCAAATGCGTCAGAAAATTGGGGTAATGTTTGGCAATCCTGAGACAACTCCAGGAGGGCTAGCTTTGAAGTTTTATTCGTCTATAAGACTTGATATTAGGCGTATTGAAACGATTAAAGAAGGAGATTTAGTAATTGGTTCGCGTCATCGGGTAAGGGTTGTAAAAAATAAAGTTGCTCCACCATTACGTGTGGCTGAGTTTGACATTATGAATGAAGAAAGCATTAGTCGTACAGGTGGGATTCTAGATGTTGCCGTAGAACTGGGAATTGTTGGGAAAAGTGGATCTTTCTTTAATTACGAGGGTGAAGTTATTGCTCAAGGCCGAGAAGGGGCTAAGCAGGCTTTGATGGAAAATAAAAAATTAGCTGATCAAATTGAGAAGAAAATTCGTGAACAGCTTACTTCTGGCAAGAAACTGCCCAAAGAAATTGGAGACAAAGAACCAGCTGAAGAAGAATAAAACTTCACCATGCCCCGTATAACGGCGATTAAAAAACAAAAGCGCGAAGGGCGGGTAAGCATTTATGTTGATGGAAAATTTGCCTTCGGGACAGATTTGGAAACACTCGTAAGATCTGGACTAAAAGTTGAGGAAGAAGTACCCGAAGAAACACTAGATAGATTAAGGAGGACATCTGATGAACAAAAGTATATTAATAAAGCACTCCAATTTGCGAGTTTTAGACCACGGAGTGAAAGGGAAATAAAAGATTGGTGTAAGCGCAAAAATGTGGGAGTTATTGTTGAGAAAAAAATTATTAAAAAACTTACAAAACTGGAGCTTCTCAACGATGTGGCATTTACACGCTGGTGGGTAAGGCAAAGAAGTGAATTTCGCCCCCGTTCAAAACGGCAACTTAAAGCTGAGCTTTTTCAAAAAGGGATAGAATCACAGATTATAGATTTGGTGATCTCTTCAGAAGGTCTTGATGAGATTTCAATTGCAAGGAAACTTCTTGAAAAACAAAATTGGAAATATAGAAATTTAGAAGAGAAAGAAAGAAGGCAAAAACAAAGTGAGTATCTGGCGAGAAAGGGTTACGATTGGGATACAATCAAAGAAGTTGTTGATTGACGAATGGGGCGTAAATTCGTACAATAGTTCCTGGAGGAAGAAATA
>Ga0155091_135_pt1 | contig 13274 bp, 7 predicted proteins | sample RifCSPhighO2_01_FD_106059 | JGI IMG/M metagenome (GOLD analysis project Ga0155091, IMG submission 106059) | Candidatus Woesebacteria bacterium RIFCSPHIGHO2_01_FULL_41_10
AAGTGGTACTGCTACCCGTTGTCCACTTTGAGCCACCCGAACCGGAGCCCGAGTCTGTTCCACAGCCAAACTCATTTGTAGTGACATCCCAAACAAGTTTTTGGGTTGTGCCGTCACAATCTGTCAGCCCACCGCCAGAGATTCCAGCTCCTGCGCCGGTTGATAACGTGAGCGTCTGGTCAATAAGTACGTCACCGCCGCTAAATTGAAATTGATCATCATCGTTATAAACCAGAGAACCGCTATCTGTCGCATCTGAGGCAAAAAAGTTTATCGTTGGCGTGTTTGCGTCGTCTGCACCATCACCAATTCGAACTAGGTTTGCACTTATATCAACTGAGAAAGGAGCAGTAAGTGAGCTTGCTCCTAAAGCAAAATCTACAGTAGAGAAGTTATTGGGATACAGAAGTCCGCCTGACTCTGTCCATTTTGAGCTTCCTGAGCCTGAGCCCTGGTCTGTGGCACATTCCCAAACTGATGTTCCACTGTTCCATTTGAGTATCTGGTCTCCGGTACAACCTCCAAGCAGTCTTATACCGGTTGAAGTAGACTCGATACCTGAGTTGGCTGAGGTTACTGCTGTTGTTCCAGTTGTTGTTGCATCCACTGCCAAGCTTATGCTGCCTGCTCCGTTTGTTATGGTCATGCCATTTCCTTGAACAAGAGCAGCCAAGGTAAACCCATTTCCGGCATCGTTTCCGATCAGAAGCTGGCCGTCAGTCACGGTTGTTGCATCCACTCCCGTGCCACCATTTGCGACAGGAAGTATCCCTGTAACCTCGCTTGTGAGGGAAATGTTGTTGTCAAGAATTGCAAATTCAGTAGAGCTGATTGTTGCGCCACCTACAGTAACATCGTTGCTGCCAACAGCCAAAGCAGTTGCTATTTCTGCATCTGAAAGATCAATTGCCGTTGTTATTGCACCTGTTGAATTATTAGCAATAGTAATCCCGGCTGGTGTTGTTCCTGAGCCACTAGCTATTAAGTTAATCAAGTTTCCAGTAGAAGAAGAGGTAAGCTGAATTCCATCTCCAGTTCCAGCATTTTCTAAAGAAAGCACATCGCCAGTTGAGCTTGCGTAGTTTTGATCAACAAATAAAACATTGCCTGTGTGAGCAAGTGTGCCATCTGTTTGAGTCCCACTGTCGATAATTCTGGCTACCGCACCAGAGATTGTGTGAGTTTGACCATTGTTGTTTAGTGTGATTGCTCTTGATATATCTAGCACATTACCTGTTGAATCAAGGCCAACACCGCCGTTGAAGGTCTGTGAGTAGGTAACATTTGCGATGTCGCTTGTAAATGCAGTTGAGCCTGAAGCACCTGTTTTTGAAAGTGTGAGAAGCTCACCATTAAAGGCAGTTGCCGTTGATGAAAGTGCCAAGCCAGTGCCGGTAGTTAAGGAATTTCCGGCAACTGATAAAAGGTTTTCAGTGTCGCCTGAGCTTGTGACTGCGACATTACCACCATTTTGAATATCAATATAAAATTCTGCAGTAGAATCTGTACCCCCAACTGCTAAGTCATCACCGGTTTCGGTGAGGTAGGTGAGTGTGCCGGAGTTAGTCCACTTTGAAGCACCACCACCAATTGCGCTGTCGAGATCTTCAAGTACTTGTTGTAAAATGCTTGAGCTCGAGTTTGTAAGCGTCCCTTCAAATACTCCAATCAGGTTTGCCCCTGAGGTAGAGGATCCTGCACCGGGATCATTAAGCCCGATTGAGCCAATGGTGAGGTCGCCTCCTGAATTGATAGTAAGATTAACTACGTCAGTCACGGTTCCTGCTGATATATCAATCCCGTTTATTGTTTCTGCAGTGGCAGCGCTAATTGAACCTGAAGCTGTAATTGTGGTTACTCCAGTAATTGCGCCTGCACCATCGATAGTCCACGTTCCGTTTGATAATGCGTCAGAACTACCGATGTTTACCTGATTGCTTGAGCCCGAATCAATAGTGATTGCTGCGTTATTTGAGTTAATACTTCCACTTGGAACCTGAAGTGCATCCCCCGAGGCAATTGCCACTGTTCCAGATGAAGAGTCAAGCGTCAGTGCTCCACCACCAGCAGAGGATAGACTAACAGCCCCTGTACCTGTGTAGATAGGGGAAGTGACTGAAGTCGTAACAGCTACTGTTCCGGTAAAGTTGGCAGCACTTGAAATTGTTTGGCCATTGTAGGTACCAGCCGTTAAGTTACCCGATGCATCAAGGTCAAAATTGGTGAAGTTTATGATGCCGGTTGTCCCGATGATGTCATTTGCACCCACGTTTAATGCTGTGACAATTTCAGTATCTGAAGCATCAATTGCTGTCGTTATGGTCGCTCCAGCTGAGCCAATTCGTAAAGCGTTATCAACTGTGCCTCCATCAGCCGAATCTGTATCTGCGTTGTTCAGGAAGATCAGGTCGTCAGTTGATGCGGCGGCTCCAGCTGTTGTATTTGCATTTGTGATAACAACCCCAAAAAGATCTCCGTCAAGGTCATTTTGAGTTAGGGTAATACGACTTCCAAAAAGATCGTTTCCTGAAGTGACACCTGAATCTGAGGTGTAATCGAGTGTGAATCCTACATTGTTTCCGGTCGTCGAGCCTACAGTAACATCAAATGCTCCTCCAGTGAGGGAAGACAGGGTGGAGTTTGTTGCATCTGAGTCGATTGCAAAAGTTACAGCCGCAGGATTTGTAATTGTCTGAGTCGAGGTTGGATTTGTGATTACACAGGTAGGGCAGAGGCCTCCAGTTACTGTTGTCCAGCTTGGAACTCCTCCAGACACGGACAAAACCTGTCCTGCTGTTCCAATAGGGAGTCTGTCCCAGTCGTTGCTTGCTGCACCATATAGAAGGTCCCCTGTAGTAACTGCGTTTTGGCCAGTACCGCCGTAAATTTCGCCAATTACTGTTCCGTTCCACACTCCAGTGGTGATAGTTCCACCAGAAACGGTCAGTCCATTTATTGTCCCTGTCACTGAAAGGTTATCAGATACCGTAGTTGTCCCTGAGGTTGAATCAAGAGTGAGGCCACCGCTTGTGGTATCGATAGTGTTTCCATCAACGCGAACATTATCAACGGTCAATTGAGCGAGACCAGTGATAGTTTGTGCATTGCCAGTCACCGCACCTCCCAAGGTAACCGCTCCAAGCTGTAATGTGCCACCGGAAGCCGAAAGTGTATGAGTTCCAGTTCCAGAGAATGTAGCATCGGCATCTGCCCCCGAAAGAGTTATTCCGGTTGTCCCTGTTGTGGTGATATTGCCTGTGGCATCGACTTGGAAAGCATTTGTCGTGCCTGCTGCGAGTGTGCCGCTCACATCCAGATTGCCGTTAATATCTGTGTTGTTACTGAGTGTTATATTTCCGTCTATGTCTGATATAGCACCTGCAGTAGTTATTCTTATCCCGGTTGTTGCTGAACCAATATCAACCGTGTCATCAAGAATGAGGTTTGAATCAGAATCGGATATCACTCCTGTAACGCTTAAAGCTCCAGATACTGCTAGTGCGTCTGCGACTGTCAGTGTACCACCCGTAAGATCTCCAATGCTTCCTTCTATAAGTAAGTTTCCGCTGTTATCAAGAGTTACTATGTCTGTACCATCTGATTGTTCAAATACAGCAAGGTTTAAAGTCTGGGTCGCATTACCTTGAACTATTAATTGAATTTGGTCAGCATCACCATCTATTGAGACTTTGGCAGAAGAAAGGGGAGCTCCACCGCCCCCAATCGCAACTTCATCTCCAGCTGTAGTAAGTGCAACTGTAGAACCTCCATCTGTCCATCCAGAATTACTTGCTGCAATAGCCGCGTTGTAGGCATCGTTAATTGCATCAACTATACCAATGTTACTATTAGGGAGCGAAGTATCAGCGTCGGTCAACTGTATCGGACTGGTAAGTTGTGCATCGTCTAATATCAAATCGTCTGCTGTCGTGAGGGTAATGTCATTCCCCGCAGAGTTTGATGTTATTCCAACAGTTGTGCCTGAAAGGGCGATTGTATCGCCGCCATCTCCAATATTTGCTACACCATTTGCCGTTAATGTGCTTGTAATTGTGGCTGTGCCGCTTGCAGTAAATGCTCCGGTTGAGATAAGGGCGTTGTTTATGGTTGTTGTACCAGAGCCTGCACCAAGTGACACTGTAGTTGCAGCCTCGCCAATATCAAGTGATGTTGCGTTAGAGTTGAAGATAGATGCAGCCGAAGCCCCTGTTATTATATCTCCACCAGTAATGGTTGCATCACCGGTTAAGGTAAGATTCCCGGTGTTTGTGACTACAAATTGATCAGTACCGGCAGAGTTTTCAAATACTACTAGGTTGCTTGTTTGTGTGGCATTCCCTCGTACCAATAGTTGAACTTCATCAGTATCACCCTCGACTCCAAGCTTTGCTAAGTTTGTACTAGAACCAATAGTCACGTTGTTTGTGCCTGTAACAAGATTTACTACTCCTGCTGTAACTTGCCAAGGTGAAGAACCGGCACCTGAATCATCATCAGCACACTCCACAACGCCGCTGGCGTTTACGGTTAATTTCCCCCCGTTACTATTCCCAGTACAATCAAATCCAGTCAGAATTAGGCTGCCCGAGGAAGAGTCCAGTTCAAGGTCACCTGAAGATGATACGACAGTACCATTAAAGGTAAGGTTATCTACTGCAAGTGAAGTAAATCCGCTACCGGTGCCCCCAGTTATCGATGCCGTGCCATCGGTCAGCGTGTCTCCAGTTAAAGTTCCTGTGATCGCTAAACTTCCGGCTGAAGTATCAAAGAAAAATGGAGCAGATGAAGTGCTCCCACCAAGAGCAAGGTCATCAGTCGTCGAAGTAAGGTAGGTGATTGAACCACCATCGGTGAACAGCGAGCCGGAGCCTGCCTGATCACTTACCCAGGTAAATGTCCCTGTGCTTGCGTCATAAGAAAGTATTTGATTGTCTGAAGGTGTATTTGTTACGTTCAAATCGGCTTCAGCAATTGTTCCGTCTGTAATCTCACTGCTATCAATTGATGTCCCAAAGGGAGAAGAGGCGGTAAGGGCTCCGTTAACTACTGTAATACCATCTCCAGTGAAATCTGTGATAGTATCTGCACCTAAGCTATAACTTCCCGCTGAAATGTTTGAAGCTACTTCAAGCTCATCGCTAATAAACAAGTCACCATCTTCTAAGTCAATAGTTGCGGTAGCATCCCCAATTGAAATGCCACCACCACCAGGGTTTATTAAGATATCACCTGAAGAGGTGACACTATTTCCAGCAAGATTAAGATCTGTTTGGGCGATAATAACTTGTTCAAATGTAGCAGGTTGCCTAAAGCTGCTTTCTACATTCACGACAAATGTTGTTGATTGAATACTGTCTTGATCAGCTAAAACTCGCCCCTTTATTTTTTCTGCAACACCTGAAGAAATTGCAACATCATTTGAACTCAAATGTCCGATACGGGAAATAGTGTCTTTGTTTGCGTCTAGTATTTTTGTAATAGTCCCTGTGCGCACGAGTGCCGCTACAAATACGGTTGCTATGAATGTATTGCGCATGAGGTTGAGTGCTCTTCGTTGATCTATATGGAGTCGGTGGTAAATCTCAGTTGAATCGGGCTCAATCTTTTTAACAAGCGGAAGTTGTGGTCTAGGTGTTTCGGTGCTTATTTCTGCTAATCCCGTTTGAAATACAGTAGGTGATGGTTTTTCGGGTTTAATTGAAGTGACAACACTCATAGGAGTGACTACATTCAAAGAAGAAGGTTTTTTATATAATTTTGCTTTGATGACAGGTTTCTTTTCAGCAGACTTGAAAGCCTTAATCTGCGCAAGTGTATAGCGTCTATGTCCACCTTCAGTACGAAGTGGAATCAGTTTTGAGGCATTTTCCCAACGTCTTAGTGTCTTTGAAGAAACTCCAAGAAAATTTGCGGCTTCATGAATTGAAAGTTGTGTGTTGGGCGATAATTCCTTTGGCATTTGGGCAGGTACTTAAAACTAGGACAATTGATATTGGACATTAAGTTCAATATGTCCAATTTCATTAAGACAAATCCAAGGGTGTTCGTCAAGTAGTCAATACTTCTATGTTTCGGGTTATATATGTGCGAATAATAAGCATTAATTTCGGAAATCACAGATATTGCTAATTTGGCTAATAATTTAAGCAATTATGAGTATTAAGTTCATACTGAATATGGTTGTTACTAGAAAATATGATTGTTTTTCTAGATTTATAGTAACCAAAAGAAGGAATCCGCAATATTAATCAACGCAGTATCTCCTAAGAAAACCGCAGAACGAACTGCGTTTATTATTTCCGCAAGATATTTTGTTTAACGCAAAGGAGGAAATAACCGCATAGCGGGTTGTTATCCTGTAGTAACAAGCGTTTTTGACTTACTATAGTCAATAAATATCTTGCTATACTTTTCTTCTTTTTCTTTAGGTTCAATATCTTGAACTTGAGGTTATGTTTAAATATGCCTGCTGTAGTGATTAATAGTGGTGTTTATATTAGTTAGCAATTTGTAGCTTGCAGTGACATTTCATTTTATTGTTAATCGACTACACTAACTATAGGTTTATATTTTAATCTTTAATCTTGGACATTTTGAGTTAAGTGTCCAAGATTACTATCTATGCTTTATTGCTTTTTTAATATAGTGTGTTTAGATTAAAGTATGAGAAGATACCTGCCATATTTATTCTTTATTATCATATTTATCTTTATATTTTTACCTCCCAAGAATGTTTATGCCCAAAGAATTGGCTCGATGGGAGTAGCTATCCCTGTAGAGATCACTGAAGGTGAGGTAAATCCTGGTGATATTCTCTGCAGTGAGGAAGGTGGTATTAGCCTCTGTAGTATCCCATATGCAACTTCGATTTTTGGAGTAGTTACCCAAAATCCTGCACTTGCCTTTGAGATTGACCAGCCTGACCATGTGCTGGTTGTAGATAGTGGCAGTGCTGTAGTCAGGGTAAATAGCTCCAATGGGGCTATTCAAGAAGGAGACCTTGTGACCACTTCGGTAATTCCTGGAATTGGTCAACGTGCTGACCTGACTGGATATGTATTAGGTATTGCCTTGGAGAGTTATTCTTCTGATGATATTGAGGCTGTCGGGGAAATATTGGTAGCACTAAATATTCATCCATCCAGCGGAGTAACAAGTGCACGCTCAAATCTTATTGCATCATTTAGACAAGGGCTTTCGGCACCCGTAATAGCACCTCTGGCGTCTCTGCGGTACCTTCTTGCCTTTGCTATTGCGATTATGTCATTTGCATTAGGCTTTATATATTTTGGTCGTGTGATAAGTAGTGGGGTGGAAGCAATTGGTCGTAATCCACTTGCTAGTAGAAAGATACAAATTACAGTATTAACTAATATTGTGATAACTCTTGTTATAGTTGGAACAGGTTTAGCTGTTGCCTTTCTTATATTAATTATTTAGCACTATGGTTAACTTTTTGCGAAATATTATTCGCCCTTCTTCTTTTTCACAAAACTCTCTTCACCCACACGTCCTAGTTATTTACGATGGTTGGGGGCTGGCACCACCTTCAGAGGGCAACGCAATATCGCGTGCTCGCACTCCAAACATGGATTACTATTTTACACAGTATGCTCATGGAGAGCTTATAGCTTCCGGAGAATCTGTGGGACTCCCTGCTAATGAAGTAGGTAACTCTGAAGTTGGCCATTTGACGATTGGAGTAGGGAGAGTAATTTATCAGAGTTTGAAGAGAATTAACAATGCTATTGAGGATAATAGTTTTTATGGTAATACTGCTTTTTTGTCTGCAATTGCCCATGCTCGTAAGTACAACTCTAAGTTGCATCTCATGGGTCTTGTTAGTTCAGGACATGTTCACTCCTCGGTAAGTCATTTGTACTCACTATTGAAACTGTGTAAGATTCAGGGTTTTCCTCGGGTTTACCTCCATTTATTTACTGATGGGCGCGATGCACCACCAAAAGAAGGTGCATCAATAATCATGGAAATCCAAAAACATTGCAGTGAGCTAATGGTGGGCGAAATTGCCTCTGTGACAGGGAGATACTATGCCATGGATCGCGATGCACGCTGGTCTCGGACACAGCGAGTTTATGATGCCTTGACAATGGGGAAAGGTGTGCTTGCTGCAAATCCGGTAGATGCAGTCAAAAACGCCTATGCACAACAGCAAACTGATGAATTTGTAGAGCCTACCGTCATTGTTAGGGAGGATCACCAGTTTCATGGTGCGATTCAAAACAATGATGCTGTGATATTTTTTAATTTTAGAGTAGATCGTCCTCGTCAGCTTACGATGGCTTTTACAACTCCAGACTTTGAGACGATGAAGACAATCGACTTTGGTTTTGATATGTACAGAGATGAAACAAAACGAACAGATAATCAAAGCCATATTGTTGCAGGAACAACTTTTCAACGCCAAAAGTGGCCTCAAAATCTATATTTTGTTACGATGACAGAATATCAAAAGAAGATTCCTGTAAATGCTATTGCTTTCCCTCCATTCGAAATGATTAGAGATTCGCTTCCTGAAATTGTTTCAAAATATGGTCAAAAACAATATCACATTGCTGAAAGTGAGAAGGAGAGAATGATGACCTATTATATAGATGGTATGCGCAGCGATCGCTTTACTGGTGAAGAGATCAAAATTGTAGCCTCGCCGCGTGTAGCAACATATGATAAACGACCCGAAATGAGTGCTGAGGCTATTGTAAAAGAATTTGTAAGCGCTCTCAGAAAAAACCTATATCAGTTTTTTGTAATCAACTTTGCAAATCCTGATATGGTAGCTCATACGGGAAGTATACCTGCTAGCATTAAGGCGATAGAAACGGTTGATAAGCAGGCTGCCATAATCGTTGAGGAGACTTTAGCGGTTGGAGGCACAGTGTATATCACAGCAGATCATGGAAATGCAGAAGAGCTCATAACATATCCTACTACATCGTTTTTTTATACTACTTCTAAAGGTACAGTAAATACAGATCATTCAAATAACCCTGTACCGTTTATTGTTATTAGCGAAAGCTTAAGGAATAAAAACATCACTTTACCTCAAGGTACACTTTCGGATGTTGCACCAACTGTTCTTGGTATGATGAAATTAGAGAAGCCCCCGTTAATGACGGGACGTGATTTGTTGTCTGCCCATGAATGAACTAGTTGTTTTTTACGGATCTGGACTTGTTGTTTCGCTCCTTGGAGTGGTGCTGGTTATTGTGGCACTTTCGTACCACAAAGCACTGCGAGAGATAAAAGCCTTGAGGAGTGAAAATGATAACTTAAAAAAGCAGGGAAGTGCTCTTGCCCAAGACGAGCTCGCTCGTGCTCGGGAGCAGGCACACACTATTGTCTCACAAGCGGATACCAAGGCTTCAACGATTGTTTCTCAGGCTGATGTGTTCTCTTCGCAGGTGAAGCAGCAATTTTCCACTGACCTTACGGCCATAGTGAAAAAGGAGGAAATTGATTTTGAGGGACTGCAAAAACAAATCCATGAGTCAGCAATTCAAATACTTCAAGAGATTTCAAACAGTATCAAATCGGATACGCACAAGTCAGTTGAGGAATTTCAATTGGCTCTTTCCGTGGAGATGAAAAAATCTCAAGACCAGGTACGACAATCCATTGAAGCTGGTTATGCCAATGTTAAGCGCGAAGTTGACGCGTATCAATTACTATTAATGACACAAGTTGAAAAACAAATTTATGAGATTGTGCGCACCACTGCAAAAAAGGTGATTGGGTCTTCTCTCAGTATTGAGGAGCATCAGGAACTTATTATCAAAGCTCTAGAGGAGGCAAAACGTGAGCACATTCTCTAATATCACCACAATTGTCCGCACCGAATCTGAGTGCTCTCTTCTGAGAGAAGAGCTTCAATTATTACTTGTGGGAGTATTTGAGACGAAAGAAAATACATTGGAAGAAGTTCTTGTTCGAAGTGTGCGAGCAAGTACTGCTCAGATTGTCCGCGATAATTTAGCAATGAAGGTTGACCCGAAGAGCTACCTTGAAGATGCAATCGCCGATCTTGATAAACTTGAAGTACTTCACTTAACCGTTGCTGTTGAGCCTACAGAAGACATGTTGATACGGATAATTGACTGGGTAAGAAAAAACGTCTCTGATAATGTAATTTTGTCTTTTGATCACAGCAGTACGATTGTCGGAGGAGCAATTGTATCGTTTCGTGGTAAATATCGTGACATTAGTCTGCGAAATGTAATTAGTGATGCTTTAGTGGAAGACCATGACAAAATCCTGAACCAACTCAAGCCTAAATTAAATAAACAAAAATAATGGACTTTAAATTCTACCTCGATAAAGTAGGTGAAATTGGCTATATTGCTGAAATTACACATTCGATTGTGTATGTTAGTGGTATACCTCACGTACGACCAACTGAGCTTGTTATGTTTGAAAGCGGGGAAATTGGGCAGGTATTATCTCTAGGAAAAGAGCTTGCAGAAGTACTCGTTCTTACAGCTACTTCACTTCGGGTAGGAACTCGAGTAGCAAGAACTGGAGAATCGTTTACCGTCCCCTTGAGTACAAGCTTACTGGGAAGAACAATAAACCCGCTGGGTAATATTCTTGGTTCAGCGCAGACTCTCGCAGGAGATGTGGAACGTCGTCCAATCGATACCACTCCTATGGGGATTGTCGGGAGAGAAGATGTAAAGGAGTCATTTGAAACTGGTGTCACGATCGTAGATCTGATTGTACCTCTCGGCAAAGGACAGCGTGAACTTATTATTGGTGATAGAAAGACCGGCAAAACTGCATTTCTTATGCAAGTACTGCAAAACCAGGCCAGTCGTGGCGTAGTTTGCATTTATGCTGCGATTGCTAAGCGACAACTTGAGATTAAAAAATTTATCGATTTAATCAACGGGAAAGGTATCTCAAAAAGTATAATAACAGTCGTTTCTGGATCAGGAGACCCTGCAGGTCTCATTTATCTCACGCCTTATACAGCCATGACTGTTGCTGAATATTTTCGAGACCAAGGTAAAGATGTCTTAATTATATTGGATGACCTCACCGCACATGCAAAATATTATCGTGAGATAACTCTTCTTGCACGGCGCTTCCCAGGAAGAAGTTCTTATCCTGGTGACATTTTTTATACTCACAGCCGGCTTATGGAACGGGCAGGGAACTTTGATAAAGGCTCGATAACTTGTTTGCCTGTTGCCGAAAGTGTTCTTGGAGATTTATCCGGCTATATCCAGACAAATATTATGGCAATGACCGATGGCCATATTTTTCTGGATGTAGATCTATTTAATCAAGGGCGTCGTCCGGCAGTTAACCCATTTTTGTCCGTTACTCGTGTAGGTCTCCAGGCGCAGTCACCATTAATTCGTGACCTTAATCGTCAGCTTACAGCATTTTTGACGAAACTTGAACGTATGCGCCAATTTATGCATTTCGGTGCTGAAGTAAGTAAATCTGTTCAGGAAACTTTGCAATTAGGAACAAAGATAAACGCCTTTTTTAATCAGCAGCCAAATACCACGGTACCCGTAAACATTGGTATATATATATTAGGAGTTCTCTGGTCAGGTGCATGGAATGAGATTGGTGTTAAAGATGTTCGTGAAAAAAGTGAACAAATTATCAGTTCATACATGAAGGATCCGTCTTTTAGGGAAAAAGTAGACACCATCATTATGGCATCACCGTCATTTAAGGCATTAGTAGAATCAATTGAGAAAGCAGAGGCGGTAGCAAAATGAGTGACATAAAAACGATTGACCAAAACATTAGCCAGCTGACAGTCTTTCGTACGATTACGCAAGCATATGTAGAAATTGCGGCAATCAGAATGAAGCGCACCAGAAATTCTGTTCTTATGAATCGTGACTTTTTGTCTCGTATTAATGATATCTTTGAAGATGTACGTGCTTCTTATCGAGAAGAAATTTTTAAACTTGCTTCAGGAAGACGAACGCGTAGAGGTGAAGACATTACATTTTTGGCACATAATGGAAAATCAGTGGCTGTTTTTCTATCAGCAAATACAGGACTTTATGGAGATATCATTGATAGAACCTTTCAGGAGTTTCTTGAAGATGTACGCAAACGCAAAAGTGAAGCAACTATTATTGGTAAACTGGGTCGATCACTTTTCATCGGTGCGGAACCAGATCATCCATATACTTATTATCAATTTACTGATCAAGGCACTGCGATTCAGGAATTTGGGGACTTTGTTAAGCACGTTGTCCAATATGAGACAATTCATGTCTATTACCCGTCATTCAAAAGTGCTATAAGTCAGGAACCGGCCACTTACACAATTTCGGCTAATACTCCTCTTTCTGATTTAAATAAAAGTTCACTCGGAAAAAGGCAAGACTATATTTTCGAGCCAAGCCTTAAGGAGATTTTAATGTTTTTTGAAAGGGAAATCTTTGCGAGTCAATTGGATCAAACAGTACGTGAGGCTCAACTTGCAAAGTATGCTTCTCGCATAATTAGCCTAGATCAGGCTGGTGAGAACATTAAACACGAACTAAATTCACTGTTTTTGCATAAACTGAAAGTAGAGCACCGTGAGGCCAATAGAAAACAGTTGCATTCATTAGCTAGTATGAATATGTGGAATTAATTTAATATGGCCGAAGAAAACAAAGGAACTATTGTTAGTGTGCGTGGGCAGGTTGTTGAAGTCTCATTTTTAAAACAACGACCAATTGTGAATGACATTCTTCTTATGGAGGAAGACATCGAGGTAGCACTCGAAGTGTTTGCTAGCAGTGGCGAAGATACATTTTTTTGTTTGGCCCTTTCTCATACAGAACGTCTCTATCGAGGGGCAAAAGTGGTTAATAGTGGAGCGTCCATACAGTTTCCCGTAGGAGTTGGACTTTTGGGAAGAGTAGTTGATATCTTTGGGAATCCAATGGATGGGCTTGGGGCCATTCGTGCAAATCGTACTATGCCGATACACAAGCCTGTATTTGTGCGTGATGATATCGTAGCAAAATCAGAAATTGTAGAAACTGGCGTTAAGGTAGTAGATCTTTTTGCACCGATGCTTCGAGGTGGCAAGATGGGGCTCTTTGGTGGTGCAGGAGTAGGCAAGACGATGCTTCTCACAGAGATTATGCATAATGTAGTTGGCTTACAAAAGGATACTGTCTCAATTTTCGCTGGGGTAGGAGAGCGTTCTCGTGAGGGACTGGAGCTTAGGGAGGCTCTGGAGCACTCAGGTGTGCTTGATAAATCGTCTCTCGTCTTCTGGCCAATGGGCG